>Ga0187777_10000515_pt1 | contig 26346 bp, 24 predicted proteins | sample 1015_Q2_SP5_10_M_FD_132416 | JGI IMG/M metagenome (GOLD analysis project Ga0187777, IMG submission 132416) | Tropical peat soil microbial communities from peatlands in Department of Meta, Colombia - 1015_Q2_SP5_10_MG | ecosystem: Environmental > Terrestrial > Soil > Wetlands > Peat | place... | reverse complement strand
GAGGCCTATGCGCCGACCGACAATGTTTCGGAACTTTCCGCGCGCACCAACGACGAGGGTTGGCCGACGGTGTTCTCTGAGTGGCTGAAAGTCAGCCGGGCCAACGCCAAGGATGCGATCCTGATTTTCTCGGTGGGCGGCGGCAACATGGAAAAGAACGTCAGCCCCAACATCGTCTCTGCAATTGGGCTCGCCAAGGAACGCGGTCTGCGCGTCTTGGGTGTGGTGGGCCGTGACGGCGGCTACACGAAAAAGGCCGGCGATTGCGTCGTGGTCATTCCGACCGTTGAAGAAAGCCGCGTCACGCCGCACGCAGAAGCGTTCCAGGCTGTGGTCTGGCATTGTCTCGTGTCGCATCCAAAGCTGCAGAAGAATGCGACAAAATGGTGAGAGCCGTTTTTCTAGACCGCGACGGGGTGATCAACGCCAATCTCGAACGGAACGGCAAGCCGGTAGCGCCAACGAGCCTTGCCGATTTTCAGATTTTCCCCGGTGCTGCTGATGCCGTGCGGCGTCTCAAGGATGCCGGCTTTCTCATCGTTGTCGTGACCAATCAGCCCGATGTTCGCACCGGCCTAACCCCGAAGGCGACAATGGAGGCAATGCATGACGAGGTACGGCGGCAAATGCCGATCGACGATTTCTTGATCTGCTTCCATATCGATGCCGACAATTGCGCCTGCCGGAAACCGAAGCCGGGTCTGATCCTTGAGGCGATCAGCAAATACGACATCGATCCGGCCTCGAGTTACGTTGTAGGTGATCGCTGGCGCGACGTTTTCGCTGGTCAAGCGGCGGGCTGTCGGACGATCCGCATCGATCACGGTTTTGCGGAAGAGCGGCCTTCCGCTCCAGATCGAGTCGTCGGATCGCTGACCGAAGCCGCGGACTTCATACTCGGACGGTAAGCGATGACAGGAAGGGAACCTGCCGGTAAAAGCGCTGGAAAATCAACAACTATCCCACAGCCGATTCTTTGAGCTTCAGTTGCAAGCAATTGCGAAAAAAAATAAGGTGGCGGTACTTTCGGGGCGGTCAGGGACGGGGTCAGTGGGTTCGAAGTTTGAACTTCTAGAAAAACACCTGGAGAATGAGAGCCGCCGGCAGGAACTGTTGGCGATCGAAAAGCGGCTGACCGAGCACGAGTATCCCCCCCAGCTCGTCATCGAGAACACATCGATCTGTAACTTGACCTGTATTCACTGCAGCCACAGGGAACTGCGGCGCACAAAGCGACATATGAAGCGTTCGCTTTGGAACAAGATTGTCGAAGAGATTGGCGCGAACGCGCCGGATACCGAGATCTGGCCGACATTCTACGGCGAAGCCCTGATTATGGGCTACAAGAACGAGCTGTGGGATCGTCTCGACTATGCTGCCAAGGTGGGCTGCAGGAATCTCGTTCTTAACTCGAATGGCACCCTTCTTGACCGCTGGGATAACATCGAAAAGATCCTCAATTCCCCGCTGCGCCGGTTCATCCTCAGCTTGGACGGATTTTCCAAAGAGACCTTCGAACTCATCCGAGAGAAGGCAAAGTGGGACGAGGTATATCCGAACGTCGAGGAGTTGTGCCGCCGTCGATTACAGCGAGGCCAGAAATATCCCATAATCGTCGCGCAGTTTTCGGTCATGAAGCAGAATGCGCATGAAGTTGCCGACTACCGTCGGTTCTGGGAAGAACGGGGAGCGGAAGTAAAAGTCAGGCCGATGCTGGAATGGACGACGACGGGCACGGTGCGCACTGACACGATCGTGCATGACACCGATTTTCGCATTGCCTGTCCCTGGGGCAACAACGCGGCGGCAATTCACCAGGACGGATCGCTAGTGGCCTGCGCGGTAGATTATGAAGGTCGCTTCAAGGCGGGTAACATCAACCAGATGACGGTGAAAGAGGCATGGCGCCGCCATGGCGAGTTGCTGCGCAAGGTACACCGCGAGCATCGTTGGTCCGATATGCCCGAGGTCTGCAAGAATTGCGGCGATTGGCAAGTCGCGGGCGCGGATTATGGCGAGGAGAGCGTCGAAGGCACCCGGCCGTTCTGGTACTACGAACAGCGCGAGTCCAGCGAGGTTGCCTGATGCCGAGCGCAGAAATCAGCTCGAGCGCGATTGAGCAATCCGCCCCTGCGTCACAGCAGGCTGGGCGAACCTACGGGCTTCGCCCCGAGGCATCGGAATATCCGATGATGCTGGTGCTTTCGTTCGTTTATCCGTGCAATGCCCTGTGCCCGCACTGCCCGTACACCAATTCGAATATCCGCAAGGAATACCGCGACGCTCCGTTCATGCCGGAGGCGACGTTCAAGAAAATTGCCGACGAATCCGGTCCCTTTGGCGCTTACCTGCGCATATCAGGAGGCGGCGAGCCGATGCTCCATCCGCAGGGGACTGAACTTCTTGTCTATGCGAAGACAAAGGGCTGCAAGATCGGCTTGATTACCAACGGTTCGATGTTCGACGACGACAATTCGCGTGCATTTATCGCCGCCGGCGTCGATATGATCGAATTTTCGGTCGATGCCTGCGACAAGGAGACCTACGACATTGTCCGCAAGGGACTCAATTTCGAAGAGCTGAAGGAAAACGTGGGCCGCATGATTCGCATGCGCAATGAAATGCGTGGAACGACCAAAGTGATAGCATCCGGCGTCAATCAGAATGGAGTCGATATCGAGGCGGTCGAACGATATTGGGTCCAGGAGATGGGCGTGGATTACTTCATCAAGCGCAAGTTCTTGACTTGGGGCGTCAACACCACTCTCGATTCTGCCCGATCTGCCGATCCGAGCGCCTATCTCAATACCGATGAGGTGCCTTGTCCTTTCATTTTCGAACGGCTGAACATCGATAGCCGCGGCAACGTGATGGTGTGCGGGTACGATATCTCCGCCAACACCAGCATGGGGAACGTCAACCAGGATTCCATCCGGGACATCTGGCACGGACCAGGCTTTAGATTCTACCGCGAAAAACACCTTGCTGGCCGCGGCAAGGATATCTCGCTGTGTGCGGGCTGTCCGGACTGGAAGTATCGGTCCTGGGACCACAATTACTGGAAGGTTGTCCGCAACGCCGAGGCGAGTCGGCGAATGAAACTTGGCGAACACGACGACTTCCAAGGTATGGTCGAAAACGCCCGCGGCATTTTAGGGTAAAACCCGTTTCCAGATGGCGATAAAGCTCTCGGGTTTCTTGTTTACCGGCCCGTTCCCGATCGACACAACCGAAGTCCGTAAGAACCAGGCTCCGGTCGTCTATGCCATCATTGCAAAGGGTGGAGAACCTTGGGCGCCGACCTTTCGCGTCGTTGATATTGGTTTCAGCGATGACCAAGGCCTGCGATTTGCCGACCTGCCGAACCGGGCAAAATGGGCCGAACAATACGGCGGACAGGTCGGCGTCTATCTGTTCTATGCTCTGCGGTCCGATTATTCGGTCGAACAGCGCCGCGCCATGGCTGAGAGCCTGCGGCAGAAATACGATCCTCCAAACGGGTTCGCCGAAGCGTAGTCGGCCTATGACTTGAAATCATCAAAAAGGGGCAGCACAAGCCGCAGGATCGACTGATCGAGCTTAAATGGCTCCGAGACACGTCGAATTGGTTGACCACGTGTCCGATGCCGCCGACTGCTTAGGCCCCATGAAATCCAGTTTCGCGCAGTATCGATGATGGAACGAAGCACTACGCTTGGTCGCGTTCCCTTGGCAACTCCCTTGCCCCGAGAGATGAATCGGATTGGCACCTCGATGAATCTCGCCCCCTGGTAGTAACTGCGCAACAAAAGCTCAGGGTTAATAAAGGACGTTCGCGCGACAAGGGGCAAGGCCTGGACCACGCGAGTCCGATAAAGAGTCACATTCTGAAAATCATGAAAGCGAACGCCGAAAAAGATCGTCAGTACATAGTAGTTGCCCAGTGAGATGATCGCCTTATAGAAGCTGTCAGACCGCCGCCGGACGCGATAGATCGACCGCAATACCGGAATGTAACTCATCAAGCGGATAGGAACCGGCCGAATTCCTTGCACGGCGTCAAAGTGCATGAGCAGTTCAAGAAAAATTCTCAGCTTGCCGATGTCGTAGGACCAGTCGACGGTCTGCCAAAACAGGAACTCCTTGCTCGCGTGTGCAATGGCGGTTCGGCAAGCCATGCCGACATTGAGGTTGAGCTCGTGCTTTATCAGCCGCACTCGCGGCTCGCGTGCGGCGAAAGCGGCGGCGATTGAGTTGGTGCGGTCCGTGGACCCGTCATCAATCAGCACGATTTCCCAATCAGTTGCAACCCGATCGAGCAAGGCGACAGCGCGTTCCAGAAACGATTCAATGAGGATTTCCTCATTGTGCGCCCAGGCAAGCATCGACACGCCGTGAGTGAATTTGCCCAGGGCGACATGTTCGGGAAGTGATGCACTCGGCCAGCCCCCCTCCTGGTGCAAGGAGCCAGTCGTTACCGGAGCCGGGGCAGTCAATGCTTGATCCGGAGCACGCATGTCACGCAATCCTAGGCAGCGCCATCAGGCTTCTACGGAATTCCTCGTCAACGCCCGCTTGAGCGCGTCGACGACAATATCGACGTCGTCGAGTGGCATTCCGGGATAGAATGGTAGCGAAATCGTCTCATCGCCGATACGCTCGGCCTCTGGAAAATCGCCAGGCTTGTGGCCGAAATTCTCGCGAAAATACTGCATGAGGTGTATGGCGCGATAATTCACCACGCAACCGATCTGCTCGCTTTTGAGCGCTTCGACGACGGCGTCGCGTTTTTCGCCCGCCACGCGTACCGGGTAGACATGACGCGAATGTACCGTGCTGTGACGCGTGCCAGGACACCGGACCTCAGCCACTGCAGCAAGCCGCTCATCGTAGCGCCGCGCCAGCGCCGCTCGCTGATCAAGTTTTTGCCCGATGCGCTCGAATTGCGGCAATAGCAACGCGGCCTCAATGTTGCTCATATTGTATTTCCAGCCCAGCACGACCATGTCCCAGTGCAGATAACCCTCGCGCGAGCGATCGTATGCGGTCTTTGTCATTCCATGCAGGTGCAGCAGCTTCAGCCTCTCATAAAGCTCAGAGTCGTTCGTTGCCAGCGCTCCGCCCTCACCACAAGTCAGGTTCTTCGTGGCATAGAAGCTGAAACACGCAGTCTCGCCGAGTTCGCCGGGGCCAACGCCGTCACGCTTTGCTTCGATGCAATGCGCTGAATCTTCTACGATCTTCAGACCGTGACGATCGGCGATGGAACGCAGCCTTTGCATGTCGCACATCAGCCCGTAGAGATGAACGGGCATGATCGCCTTGGTGCGCGGCGTGATAGCGGCCTCGACAAGATCGGTGTTGAGATTGCCCGTGTCGGGTTCGACGTCGACAAAGACCGGACGTGCGCCCGCTTCCAATATGGAGGTTGCGGTGGCAATGAAAGTCATCGGCGTCGTGATGACCTCATCACCAGGGCCAATGCCAAGCCCGAGTAGCGATAGATGCAGCGCCCCGGTGCAGGAACTCACCGCCAGAACATGCTTGCGGCCGAGATAAACTGCTAATTTTTGTTCTAGTTGTCTGACGTATTCGCCAGTGGTCAGGATCTCGCCCTTGAGCACCTCGGTCAGTTGCTCAAGCTCCGGAACGCCTAGATCATGCCGAAAAAAAGGAATGCGACGCTTACTAATAACGACACTCCCCAGCAGAAGGTGCTTCCAATCACGAGATAGACGAGCGTCACAATGCAGCTAACGGACGGTTAGTCAAGTTGCAACACGAGATCGGCGTCTGCGGCACGAACGCGGCAAATGACGCCGTCCACCGCAAGCATGGTCGCCGGGGAGGCTCCGGCTGTAGCTGGTGCGACCTCCAGCACCTGGCGCACGCGGCGTTCGCCGAGCAGGGCGAGAGGCCAGTCGCGTAAGGCATTGACATGCCGCGCAACTGCGGCGCCGGTCTCAGTAAGGTCGAGTTGCCGCTGCCGATCGTCGACACGCGGATACGATGTTGCATCCTTCTCGGATTGCGGGCGAAACACAAGACTTCCGCTTGAATATGCGCGCACAACCTTAACTGCGATTTCGGCGGCCAGTATGCCAAGTTTGTGCCGTAACGTGCTCTGGGTTTCATCCGCGACGATTGGAATGCTTTGCTGCACATAAATATCACCGGCATCAAGCCGCTCTGACAAAAGATGCGCCGTTACCCCGCTGTCTCTGTCGCCGTTGCGGATTGACCAAAAAAACGGACTGGCTCCGCGATTGCGTGGAAGGACGGACGGGTGCAAATTGATCGCAACTCCGCATTGGCTCGCGACGTCGCTACCGATGTGCCTATGATAGGTTGCAATCAATAATAGCCCGGCTCCGCGCCGGACCACTTCCCGTTCGCCCTCGATGTCGGCCAGGCATGGCACTCCGCTCCGGGAGGCAACATCTGCGATAAACGGAATCTGTTCATAGGGATAAGGCATATGCTCGGCCCGCGTGACAACCAAATCGGGCGCGAGCTGCGATTCGATCAAGCGTTCGAGCACGATATTGCCCAGCCCGGTCAACGCGAAAAGCACGAACCTGAATTGCGGATCGGTCATGCCGGCCGGTCGATATAGGTTTCCCACCACAACTGCAACATCAGCAGATTCCAGATCTGGTTTCCCCAATGCGATCGTCCGGAGAAGTGTGCGTCCAGCAAGTCCCGAACCGCATCGGCCCGAAACAGGCCTTGGCGCTTGACTTTTTCGGTCGCCAGCGTCGAACGGACAAAGTCCCCAAGTTTGTCGACCAGCCACTCATTGATCGGCATGATGAACCCTTCCTTCGGGCGCTCGATCAGTGCGGGGGGCAGTAAATCGCGGACTGCATTCTTGAGAATACTCTTCACCCGACCTGATTTTATTTTCATGCTTCCGGGCAAGCTGCAGGCGAACTCCACCAGCCTGTGATCGAGAAACGGCGGGCGAACTTCGACCGAATGCGCCATCGACAAGCGGTCGACGAAGGGCAAGACCTGATCGGGCAGCAAAGTTTCAAGATCGAGAAACAGGGCGCGGTTGGTCGGATCGTCGCTCTTGCATGATTTCAGGAGATTGCGGATCCACCCTTCGGTCGTTTGGTTGCCGAGCGCGTTTTGCATTGCCGGCGAATAAAGCGAGCGTTTTTGTGCATCGTCCATGAGATAAAGTCCCATTCGACGTGCTGCCTCATCGCCGCGCGCGGCCAGCCGCTCCAGCTGGCCAAGGTCATTTTCAAACGGCTTGAGGCTGTCGGGATCATTTCTTCCAGCCATATATGCCGACAGCGGGGACGCCACCCGATGCGAAAGATAGCTGCCGAACAACTCGTCGGCACCATCGCCCGAAAGAGCCACTTTCACATGATCAGAAATCGATCGCGTGATGAAATAGGTTGAAATCACGCCGGAGAATGGTTCATCGAAAGATCCGATGATGCGGTTGAGCTGCTCCGGCAGATCATTGAATCGCACCAAATGCTCGTGGTGTTCGGTGCCGTATTGTTGTGAAACCGCTCGCGCGAAGCGACGGTCGCTGTCTTTGTTTGGAAAATCGTCTTCGTAAACGAGAGTAAATGTCTTGATTCGCTCGTGACCTAATCGCGCAAGAAGGGCGACGACGCTCGAGGAGTCAATTCCGCCGGAAAGGTAGGCGCCATAGGGGACATCAGCGCGCATTTGCAGACGTACGCTATCCTCGAGCAATTCACGAATGCGCGCCGCGGCCGCCACTTCATCCGAGTCGAGCAGACGATCGAAGTTCGGGCTCCACCAGCGCTGCCTGCGAATCTCTTTGCCGTCGCAAACCGCCAATTCTCCGGCACGCAATTGCTCAATGGCGTTGAATGCGCTGTAGGGAGCAGGGACATTCTTGAATGACAGATAGTGATGGATGGCGACCAGATTCGGCGCACGCGCTACGCCCGGATGTTCGAGCAAAGCCTTTGGCTCGGATCCAAACACAACGCCATCGCCAACGCGGGCCAGATATAGGGGCTTGATGCCGAGACGGTCGCGAGCAAGTATGAGCTGGCGGCGTTTCTGATCCCAAAGCGCAATCGCAAACATGCCGTTGAGGTGATGCAGGAAATCGAGTCCGTGCTGCTCATACAGGTGAACGATTACTTCAGTATCGGAATGATCGCTGCGAAATCGGTGACCATCGCGCAACAGCTCTTGCCGCAACTCAACATAGTTATAAATCTCGCCGTTGAAGACGACTGCAACCGAGCCATCCTCGTTGAACATAGGCTGCTCACCTGTTGCGATATCGACAATCGCAAGGCGTCGCATGCCGAGCGAAACTCCTGGGCCCTGCCAGGCACCCGAGGAATCCGGGCCGCGATGCGTGAGTGTCCCGATCATCCGGTGTAGGACAGCCAATTCACCGACGCCCGTAAAACCTGTGATGCCGCACATCAGTTCAGCCACGCAAGCGAAGAGGCATATAAAAACATATTGATTTCTGAAGATCTTTTCTTATACAGCGGGCTTATGCTCGTGCAAGGGTTGGCGCTTGAGCACACTTGTCGTCTTGCAACCAAGTTATTTGCCATGGCTCGGCTATCTCGATCAGATGGCCAAAGCCGACGCGTTTGTCTGGTACGATGACGTCCAGTTCGACAAGCACGGCTGGCGCAACCGTAATCGCATTAAGTCGCCGAAGGGGCCGCTCTGGCTGACAGTGCCGGTTCTGCACACCGGGCGTGCCCTGCAATCGATCAATTCGGTCGAGATCGACAGCCGTCAGCCTTGGGCGGCAAAACATCTGCGTTCAATCGAGCAATCTTACGCCCGCGCGCCGTTCCTTGCGTCGACCCTGCCAAAGCTTTCCGAGATTCTGCTTCAGCCCTGGAAACTTCTGGTCGATCTGAATATTGCAACCACGAAATGGCTGGCTGAAGAGTTTGCAATCACCACACCGCTGTATAGGTCATCCGCGTTGACGATCGCGGGCGACCGGAACGAGCGATTGATAAATTTGTGCCGCCACTTCGGCGCCACACGTTACGTTTCCGGCGACGCAGCGCGCTCCTATCTGGACGTCGAGGCTTTTTCCGCGGCCGGAATCGAGGTTGTCTGGCATTCCTACCGCCACCCCGAATATCCGCAATTGCATGGCGCTTTTGTGCCCCAGCTTTCGGCGCTCGATCTTTTGCTGAACTTGGGTCCTTCGGCAAAAACGTTATTCCCAAAGTGAATACTAGTTATCCGGTTCGCCCTTCCCGCTGATAGATAAATGAAATCAGGCCGGGAATGACCACTGCCAGCGAAACGGCGCGAAATGCAAAGAAAATGCTGGCGTAGGGCGCTGAGCTCGGGGAGGGGACCAGCCAGCGGCAGATCTGGTCGAATGCCGCCTCGCCGATGCCCAAACCTCCCGGAGTGAATGGCAGAACGTTTGCCACAAGGGCGAGAGGCGCAGCGATCGATATATCGAGCAACGATACGTTACCGATACGCATAGTCTCGCCAATGACAACGAAGGCCAAAATGTTCAAACCCTGCATGATCAAGGAGAGACCGAATACAACGACGAGCGCGAAAAGGCGAAGCCTGAACGCCACCACAACGTGGTGAATGCGACCGACTAGTTGAGCGATCTTGGGATGGTGGTGCAATTTGCCCAAACTCCAGGCGAGTAACGCCGGAACCGCCAAAACCACCACAACGGCAATCAGGGCCGCTCCGATACATAGCATGAGCGATAGTGTCAGCAGCGTCAGTGCCGGAACGGCGCTGACGCGATCCCACCGAAACGCAATGAGAGCAGCCGACAGCATCATGAGTGCGAGTAGCCCGGCGGCGCGGTCGACAATAATTGAAATGGCGATTCTTCCACTCGCCCCTCGCAGCAGGCGCCAGGCATAAATGCCGCGAACAGCGTCGCCGCTCGTCAATGCGAGGAAGAACTGGTTGACAGTTGTCGAAATGCAAACAATGCGAAACAGGTAACCGACAGGAAGCCCGATGCCGAGCACGTCCAGGATAATCGCCCAACGCACAGCCGCTATCGGCAGCGCGAGAAGGATGAAAAATGCCGCGCCGGCAATAGTCCATGGCGCACGCAGCAGGGGCTCCAGCGCTCGTAAATCAAACTTGCCGAAATAGTACAAAGCCAGCAACGCGCCGACGCCGATCAAGAGCCGCAGCGCCGACCCGACACGCTTCGACGAGGGCATCGTTACCGACACTCCCTGATCGTCCGAACGAATTGACTCCATTGTCGTTTTTTCCTACACGCTGCGGCAGCGGGGGCCGGTTTCGATCATCAGCACAGCCGAACCCATGGTCGCGTAACACCGGTGGCACATGCGTTCAATTCTGGTAACCGGCGGTGCGGGCTTCATCGGCTCCAATCTCGTTTATTACCTGGCCGAGAAATATCCGGAAGCTCAAATCGTAGTTCTCGACGCTCTGACATATGCCGGCTCCACGGAAAATCTGCCGGCCGACATGTATCTCGGTAAAAATCCGCGCTTGCATTTCTGGTACGGCAACGTGTGCAACGGGGCGATCGTCGAAACGCTCGTGCAGGAGGCCGATGTTGTAATTCACCTCGCAGCCGAGACGCACGTAACACGATCGATCTACGATAGTCTGCTGTTCTTTCAGACCGATGTGATCGGCACGCAAACGATTGCGAATGCAATCTTGAAGGCAAAGGGCAAAGTCAAACGTTTTATCCACGTTTCAAGCTCTGAAGTTTATGGGACCGCGCAATCCGGAGCGATGAGCGAAACGCATGCTCTGGAGCCGATGAGCCCCTATGCCAGCGCGAAATGCGGCGCCGACCGGCTCGTGTTCTCTTATTGGGCGACATATCGCATTCCAGCCGTGATCGTCCGCCCCTTTAACAATTACGGTCCACGGCAACATCTCGAAAAGGTGGTGCCCCGCTTTATAACCGGAATGCTTTTAAACGAGCCGCTGTATGTCCATGGCACCGGCCAATCAGCCAGGGATTTCATTTATGTCGAGGATACCTGCCGCGGTATCGACGCGCTGTTGTCCGCCCCGGCTGAATTGGTGGAAGGCCAAGTGTTCAACCTCGCTTCGGGCGAGCATCGCAGCATCCATTCAATCGCCTGCGACATAGTCGATCTGATGAATGGCAGTCGAGACAGTATCGAGTCGATTGGCGAACGGCCGGGGCAAGTCATTCGCCATACCGGCGACTGGTCGAAGATCAAGAAAACCTTGAATTGGGCACCGAAGGTCTCGTGGCAGGAAGGTCTTAAAAAGACCATTCAATGGTATAGAGAGAACCAAAGCGCCTGGTCGAAACAGCTTTTCATGAGACGCATACCGATAATTACCGCCAACGGGCAGCTGGAATACCATTAGGGGCGGTAAGGTTTTTCAGTAATCCGGGCTGCTCAGACCGACTGTCGGCGTTTGCGCGGAATTCTTGATCCGCTGCCGCACTTCCGCAATCTTGCGGTCCTTCGGTGCCGAGAAGAATCCGACCGCACGCTTGATGGACTGCCAGAGCGTGTTCAGATCGCGCGGATAGGCGCCGGGGAAGCACTTGGTCGCCAGCATATACGACACGTAGGTCGAGCCAATGACGTTGTAGAGGCGGGTCAGCGGCAGCCTGATCAGGACCTTGAGCACCGGATCCATGAAAGCGGGGAGCTTGCAGAACAGCGACGCCAGTGACTGGAGACGAATCTGGATCTCCTTCTCTTCCGGCGTATAGTTGTTCATCGCCGAACGGCCTGTCGCGGTCATGCCGTCGTAGTCGTAGTCCGGAGCCAACACGCCGATCTTGATCGCGTATTCGGTCAACTCCGTGCCAGGATACGGGCAGAAGATGCCGAAGGTTGGAGCCGCCGCCTTGAGGCTCTTCGCGAACTTATAGGCTTGGAAATCGTCCGCCATCGTGGTCCCCGGGATCCCGAGGATTGTGTTAGCATAGGCGTTCAGCTTGTACTTCCGCGCCACAGCGAACGAGGCGCGCATCATCTCATCTGGCATATTGCGCTTCAGCACGTCGTTACGAAGCTTCTCGGTGCCGGCCTCGATCGACATGCTCATCGAGATGCAGCCTGCCTTCGACAGCATCTCCGCCACGTCCTCGGTGAGCGCATTGGCGCGATAGAGGCAGTAGAACGGCACTCCGACTTCCTTGGGGAATCTCTCTGCGAACTCCTCGAGCCATTCATCGCGCCGGATGATGAACACGTCATCGGCAAAGCGGATGATCCGCGCAGTTGGGTAACGTTGGACCACATCGCGGCATTCCGCGATAACGTCGGACACGCTGCGTCGGCGCAGTAGCCTGCGGCCTTCACCCTTGAACATCTTGTTGAAGGCATGGTTGAAGCAGTAGGTGCATTTGTAGGGACATCCCTTCATCGTTAAAAACGAGCGGATGCCCACGTTCCGCAGATACGGCGCGGCGTCGTATAGAACATCGCGATCCGGCCACGGCAGATCATCCATAAACTCGATGACTTCTTTCTGAATCTCCGGCTTCTTCGCGGTCCCGACATTGGGAATACCCTCGAGCCCGCGCCCCTCCTCGATCGCCTCCAGCATACGGATGATCGCGTAGTCGCCGTCGCCGCGGCAGATCGCATCGAGGTGCATGTCGTACAAAACGCGCGGGAAATACGTCGGGTGTGCGCCGCCCATGATGCGCCATACCCGGTTCGGCGTCGACCGCGCCCACTCTCGGACAGTCTGGTCGGCGTCCTTGAACAAGTACTCGTGCGAGGTCATCGTGCTGTAGCACACGACGCGCGGCTGGAACTCTTCCAGCTCCTCGCGCAGGCGGCCATTGGCGATGATGGCGAGCTTAGTCTCGTGCCCGTGCTTTTTGCACATAGCGCTCAGACACATGACGCCCAGCGGTTCGCTGAACAGCAGATCCGAGACAACAAACAAGACCTTCATAGGTCCCCCAAAACCCACCACTCAGCCAGAAGGAGCAGTGGGAGCCACCCAATCGATACCATGTTGGTTTGCATAAGAAAATCGCGAATTTGCACGACTGCCTATTAGTCCAGCGGGAGGAATTCCTCCAACGTGAACGCGATCTTAGCGCCATGCGGTCTTTGCCGTGGCTGGCCCATTGGCGGCTAGGTCAGCCCATAGCTGGCCGGACGGCTATGAATGTGTAAGGTGCGGCCTCTGCCAATCCGGAGGCCCCTTGCTCAATTTCATATCGACTCGCGTGGGTGACGTGCGAAATCACGATCTGTCGTTTCTTATCTTGAACGCGCTGGCGTTCCTGATCGCGTCGAGCGGCGCCTTCTTCTCGCGAAACGACATGCTACTGCCCGGGCTCGATGGCGAGTTCACGCGTAACGCCACCACCGAGCTCTTTCGTTTCAGCGATCCGCGGCCGGTGCTGCCGTTTGCAAATTTCGAGGCCATGGGCACGCTGAATGCATTCAATCCTCTTTTATCCCCCAGCCTCCTTCCGATTCCACTTTTCGGCGAAGCCGTCGGCGTCCCGGTAGGATTTCTGGTCTGCGCCACACTGGTGTTCATATCAACCTATGCTCTTGGTCGTGCTCTTCGTTTGACCCGCGGCGTTGCATTGCTGGCATCCTGGGCGTTGCCACCACTGTGCCTGCCATACCAGACCTGGATCAACCTCTACCTAACCTACAACCTCAATCCGGTGGCTGGCGACACCGTGTCATTCACAATGCTCGCACTCGTGTTGCTGATACGCGGGTATCAAAGTCCGCGACCCTATTGGTATGCGCTGGGGCTGCTTGGCTTCGTTTTTTGGATCGTTCTGGCCAATCCGCTCTGGATCGTGCTGTTGCTGCCGACCATCGGCCCGATCGGCCTCGGCATTGTGCTGGGTGAGATGCATCGCGCCGATTTTCTCCGCAGAACGGCGTGGCTCTTATTGCCTTCGGTTGTTTTCCTCGCTTTTGGGGGCGTGCCGTATCTACTGGGGTTGTATACCGACACCGCTGTTGCGTTTTTTTCGCAGGAGATGAACAAGGCGATCGCCCGCTCGTTGCGGATGCTGAGCGTGGCCACCGCGACAGGCCAAGGCCTTCACAAAATCGGCGCTCCATGGGTCGCGCTTGCAATCGTCGGTCTCGTGCTGGCCCTGCGACGCGGCGGTCGCTCGCTTCGCGTGCCAGCCTATTCAATTCTGGCCGCAATGTTCCTGTATGCTGTGTACTGTGGCGCGTATCTGCTGACGCCGACCTGGACTCTGCCTTACCCGATTTATTTTGAATTCTTCCTCTGGCCCTTCTATGCGTTACTAGCCGCTTATGCATTTGTTGAGTTCGGCCGGTATCTGCAACCACGGCTGGAGGCGCTAGAATGGTATGCGCGTGTCAGGAATCGACTCGACGTTGAGTTGCGGGAGCCGGGACGTTTCCTTGGAGCCTGGTTGTTGGCAAGTTTTCTGCTAGCAGGGTGGTTCGCCCTCACGCCCTTTTCGGTCTGGCCGAACCTGTTTTTTCATCCACCGCGCGCGACGGCGATCACCAAGACGCTGGCAGCCGAGGTGGGAACTGCACCGCACGCGCCATTCAAGGGTTACGTGGCCAACATGACGGGCGTTCATGGACTGGATGGCCCCCCGACGGGCTGGTACGAACTCCTGCACGACAACAATGACTCCTTTATCGCATTTCGCAACACGCACCGTATCCCTTATTTGTGGCGTTACGGCGTCCCAATGCTCGAGGGCTATTCGCAGAATATCGAACCGGCCATTTATGGTCTCGTGACGCGGTTGCTCAATCGACCCGACGATGTCCAGGTGAGAACCATTACGTTCATTTCCCGGCTAGATTTTCCGTTGATGCAGAGCCTCGGTCTTCGCTTCATCGTCGCGGATTTCTTAATGCCGCCTCCCGCCCAGCTAAGGATCGAAGTAGCGGCCGAACGCATGAAGCATCAGCTGTTCGAATTGCCGGATCCCAATACAGGCAACTATTCACCCACCGACGTAGTCGTTGCTAGTAACGCCACGGATGTCCTCCGTCGCTTGGCTGCGCCCAATTTCAAATTCCGGAAGACGGTAATTCTGGATTCGCCGTTGCAATTGACGCTCGTGCCGGCGGAGCGCAGTCAGGCCAGCCTCATCCCCAATGGATGGCGAATCCGGGCCAGCAGCGCGGCGACCTCGATGCTGCTTCTGCCCCTGCAGTTCAGCAATTGCCTATCGATCAGCGAGCATCAGGGTGGCGCAGGAAAAGTCACCAGCATCCGGCGCGCCAATCTTGCCAGCACGGCCCTGATCTTCGAAGGTACTGTCGACGTGTCATTGACACTGCAGGTCACTCCATTTTGGAATCCCTACTGCCGCCTTCGCGACGCCCGTGAAATGCGCGACTTCGGATTGCAGGACGTACCGCGTGCAGTCGTACCACCACGGACGCCGGACAAAACCTAGAACTAAACGCGACCCGACACCACCGTGTCCGCAATCTCGATCAGCCCGGACGGCGGTTCATCATGGCCGCCAAGCAAAGAGCCTTTCCAATTCTTCAACCGCTCGATGCGATTGTAATACGTGAATTCCGGTGAGCGGCGAATTAGAAGGCCGTCACGAATTTCTTCTTCGTACTCGTACTGCGCCCAGCCGTTGCAGTTGGTGCAGAACGGAACTTTATCCCACTGACCGGTCTCATGGTAGTAGCGAACCTTGGCGAATTCCTCGCCGGTCCACACCGCCTTCACGCCCTGTTCGAACACATTGCCGACGTTGGTGCTCTTGAATCCGTCCAGGCAGCAGATTGTCACCGTGCCGTCGTTGTGCACGGGCAGGGTTTTGTAGAGAGTCGGGCAGGGCAATCTTTTTTCCGGCGGCTTCATGTCCGGAAAAGTTCCATTTTCGAACAGCAAATTGACGCGCACGCAGTCGACCAGACTGCTCCAGCGTTCCACGAATGCCGCTTCCTCGTGACGATTTTTATCCTGCAGCGTGAAGGAAACGCTGATGCGCGGCAGATCGCGATCGCCACGCGCTGCCAGCATACGAAACACCGCCGCTTCAATCTTTTCCAGTTTGTCGATGCCGCGGATCTTTTCCAGAGTTTCGCGCGTCACGGAGTCGATGCTGAATGAGATCGAGTCGAGCTCGATCTCGACCATGAAACGCGCCAGGTCGTCATCGAGCGTCAGACCGTTGGTGTTGAATGCCACCGCAATCCCGCGCGATTTCATTTCGCGCAGGCGTTCGCGCAGGTTCGGCACAAGCAGGGGTTCACCGTACATGTTTGGCTGAACCAAGGGACGCGCGGGCGCGATTTCATCGAGCAGTCGCTTGGAAGCCTCGGCGTTCATCATGCCTTTGACGGAGTCGATCGCGTTGTTGTCCTCGGACCCCCACACCGGGCACATCGGACAACGAAGATTGCATTTCGTGGCATAGTCGATCAGCACCCGTTCGGGCAGTTCGGAAACCGGCTGCGGTTTCCAGTTGAATTTCGGATCGACCCAGGGCGCGCGCGAATAGTCGGTCATGGTTCGCCTATCTCCTGCTACCCGAAGCGCTTGCCGCGGGCGACAAGGCATAAAGCACGGTTTCGATTATGCCACCATCATGTTGGCGCAGGTAAAGCCGGTAGTCCGGAACTAGCTCCGACACCAGTTGTGGAATCCGCCACAGGTCACTGGCCCGGTGATAGGCCGAAATCGCGAGTCGTGGCTGCCATTTGCGTATCGCATTTCGACCACCCTTGAGCGCATCGATCTCTGCGCCTTCGATATTCATCTTGACGTATGTCAGTCGCCTTTCGCCGAGCACCTCGTCGATCGTAGTAACGGGCATTTTGATCTCGCCGTCCTCGGCAAAAATTGCGCCGCGGCTGGCATCGTCGCGAAAACGTAAGGTTCCGGCGTGACTGTGAAGGCCCGCATGAAACGGATGGACCCTGGGTTCGTCGGTGAAATTCTTCTTCAGCTTGGCGAAGGTCACCGGGTCAGGCTCGAACCCGTAGATAGCGTCAAACCGGCCATGCACCCTTTCGATAAAGCTGCGAATTGTATCGCCGTCAAATGAACCGCCGTCGACATAGACCTCATTGTCGGCGAATTCGAACAAACCGTCCGGCGCATAAAGATCGTGCTCGCTGACGACCGATTGCAACGCCACAGGGTCGAGAGTGCGACGGAATTCGATCACCGCGTCGAGCACCTGCCTGGACCGCTCATCGGCCAAGCGATCATGCAGCGCCTTATATTCCGAACGATGGTTCCAAAGATCCTCCAGCAAATTGTCATAAAACATGTGTGCCTGGAAAATATCAGGCGCCAGCACTTGCAGCATCGCAAATGGAACGACGGTCTTGAAGCCGAGATCGCGCAGCCGTCGGGTTACGCGCAGTAGCCGGTGCGAGGCGATGACGACGACAGTGGATTTCGGCAGCTCAGTCAGGGATTCCACAGGCGCCACTTGCCGGCCGGCCACAATCGTGCCGCGTTTAGCCGGATCATCATCGACGATCGCGTCGATTCTGATGTTGCGGGCGGCACAAAGCAGAGCCAAACGTTTCCCTTCGGGCCCGGCACCAACGATCGCAAGCGATTGTAGGTTTGCGAGATCAACACTTCCGATCCGAGTCTGCATCGCGGCGCGCAGGCCTTGCGCGCTGCCCAATGCGTCGATATCAGACGGCCAAGCTGATTTAGTGCGTACAACGGTATGTGTTTGGTTCATTGGAACAACGAAGGATATGCTTTTTTGCCGGCGTAACCTATACTAGTTTTATTCAGCGAATTGGCAGAGCCGGTATTTTGGCAGGAGTGTTTGTCTTTCATGCATTCAACGACGACTGAGGTAACAGTGGCAGAACCAGGTAAGAACACGATGAGGCCAGCGCCACTCGATAGGCCTTTTTATTTCATTGCCGTCTTGTGGGGCGAGCGGTTTCGCAAATATTTTCTGGACTATTGCGTCCCTAGCCTCCTGTCGCCTGGCAATTTGCCGGCCCTGAACACATCACAGCCCAGCAAGTTTCTAATTGCCACGCGTCCGGAAGACTGGGCGGCGATGGCTGAAACGAAAATCTTCCAGTCGCTCAAGCGTTACGTCGAGCCCGTCTTTATCGAAATACCTGCCTGTCCACCAGATCGCACCGGCTGCCAGCATATGGGCGTTGGCCACCGCGCCGCTTGCGGCATGGCGCACCGTGACAAGGCCTTTGCTGCAGTCCTCACGCCGGATTGCATGCTCTCCGATGGCAGCGTCGCGCGGTTACAAGAGCTGGCTCGTAACGGCACCGAGCTTGTGCTGACAGCCGCCCTCCGTTTCGGCGAAGAGCCGTTTCTGGCTCACCTCCGCGAGCAGGGAGTCTTGACGGACGAGGATCGCGCCAAAAGCGGAACGCCGCTCGTCATCCCTGGTCGTCAAATGGTCTATGCCGCCGTCAATGGGTTCCACAGCGAGACTCTGGCTTACGAATGGGACGCTCCGGGCATACTGGTCATCAGTCCTGCGGCCTGGTGGCGGGTGCCCGGCGAAGATGGAATCGTTCTTCATAGCTTGAGCTGGGCGCCGCTGTTGCTGGATTACGCTGCTGTCGATGATCACGATATCTCGACCTTCGATCAATGGACGCTCGATGGCGACTATCTCTTCAATAACGCGGGGAAGATCAAGAAGATTCACGTTGTTCAGGACTCCGATGAGATATTCCTGGCAAGCTGGGCGCCGCTTGCCGATCGACCGGTGACGAAATACAGGCTTCCGTTTGAAAAGCTGATTGCTGGAAATCTTTTCAAGCGCAGCTTCTACTGCAACTTTTTCGACCCGCTGAAGCGAGAGCTCTTCTTTAAGCCTGTGCGCTGGCATTCAAAGGCGCTCAACGCGCAATGGGATATTATCGAACAACGCGCCATGCGCGAGTTGGCTCCATGGGTCGGGCCATCAGAAAAGGGCAATACTTTGACTGCGCGAAAGGCAGCCGGACCACGGCGTCTTGTCGACGAAGGAAAAAATCTGGTGATATCGGTGCTTGCATCAGTCGTTCTTGTCTGGATCTACCGGCGCCGCATTCCTGTATATGCGAAATCGGTTATACGGGGTGACCGCGAGGCGGTCCGGCGTATCGCATGGTTCGTGCGTTTCTTTGGGCTTGGTTTTGTGTTTGGTAAGGCGTCGATCGGAATCCCTAGAGTTTCGAGAGCAAAACCGGGAGCAGGGCAGTAAACGAACGGGCTGTTTAACTTGACGGGGCTAGACACCCCGACGTAAGCGTAGCATATCGGTTCGCGCGAAGACCGGATGTGACTTCCATTAGAAGGTCATTGAGTCCCACCAGGGTGTAATGGCACCCCGCAATCTCTCCCTCGTGCAGCAGGCCCTTCGCGGCGAGTGGTGGTGCAAACCGCGGAAAATCGCGATTCAGTCGGCGATGACGTCGTGCATGCATGCGGTGGATGCGGCCGTGTCGATCGCGGCACTTGTAGACTTCGTCTGTGTTAAGCGGCAGAAGATAAATATCAGGCGCAATTGTTTCCTCTGGCAGGTGGATCGCCGTACAAGTTTCCAATCCGACGCCGATCATCAACACGTAGGAGGGCTCGTCGCGCATCAGGCCATAAGGACTGTTGGGCGATACCGGCGTATTGTCGAGATAATGCCGCGCGAGCAAATGTTGTGCGTGCGGGCCGCGGGCCGCGACCGAGTGGGTGGGATGGATGCTCCGGGCTTCAGCATAGCGTGTCCGGAACGCTTCGCTCAGGACGCCGGTATGTGAAGGTGTCCCAAGTTCGTCCCAGACGGGATTCTGCGGTGTAACGGTGCGCCAAGTCATCGTTGGCATGACCACGGTGCCGGCGCTCATATAGTCGAGCAACGCCTCGATCATAGCCTCAGCGCGAAACCCGGCCCTGCTCAATGTGGCAATGGCGCTATGGACAACGAGAACGCCGTCACGACGCACCTGCATGCGCTCGAGAACGGGGATAAGCGCGGCAGATTCGGGAGTGACCCGCATCAGGATGCCGCGGGTACCGTCGCCCTGATCTTGTCTAGAGCGTCGAGGCAACGCTCGATGTCGTTGAACGGCAAGCCGCTCAGTTGCGAGAGTTCGAGGTCCCACCATTTGCTACGCAGCAGCCGATCGATGATCTTTTCCGAGAAGCGGTAGCGTTTGACGGTGGCTGGAACGCCGGCGACGACGGCATAGGGCGGCACGTCCCTGGTAACCACGGCGCCGGCAGCAATGACGGCGCCGTCGCCGACATTGACCCCGCTCATCACGTTGACGTTGTGGCCCATCCACACATCGTTGCCGATCGTCACGCGTTTAAACATGTCCGGCGTACGGGAGAGCCGCTCCATCGATTTGTATTCATCGACCCAATCGTAGGACGCCGGGTGGTACTGAAATTCGTGAACGCTGAGCCAATGGGTCGGATGATTGAACGGATTGATTGCGGTCCTCGCGCCGATGGCGCAGAACGCCCCCATTTTTGCGCGGGCAAGGAAGGTATGCTCGTTCATTCCAGAATATTTTCCGACCGTCACCTCAGGACCGAGCTGGGCATAGCGGCTGAGATAAAGTGGCCCCTCGACTTTCGCGCGGATAATTTTGGCACCTGGAAGGAGCCGGATCAGCGGATACGGATGCGCCACTTTATCGGAGGTATTCTCGAAAAATTCGATGTCGACGGGGTCGAATTTCATGCGTCGCCCCCGCTGAACCGGCCGCGCGCGAAATGCAGCCACAGGGCGAACGAGTCGTAAGGCGTCAGCCGCAGTTCGAACAATTCCGTCGGCGGAACGAGCCGCATCGCAGCGCCTTCATGCAGAACGTAACGGCCGACCTCCGCTTCACTGACCTTGATTTCGTAATAGGTCCGGTAGCATTGCTTTTGTCCTAGCCTGGTCAAATCGAAATGTAGTCTGATGAATTCAGTTGCGACTGGCGCTGTCATTTCCAACTCTTCGGCAAGTTCACGTTTCAGCGCCACCAGGCCATCCTCGCCCGCACCGACGGCACCGCCGAAACAGCCCCAGTGACCCGGATAGAAAATGCGCGGAATGTCGTCGCGCAACTGCATGAGATACCGGCCGTCCTCGACCGTGATGATCGCGGCAACGGCATCCTCGCCATGCAGTGGATGGCGGTCGGAAAGAAAATTCGCCGGGATGCGCCCGAAAGAGCTAGCGAGCAAAGTGTTTCTCGACCTTGCCGATCGCCTTGGTGGTATCGGCTGCTTCCGAGTTACCGTAATTTTCGTTGAGATAGAGCATGAACGAGCGGTCGCGCATGGCGCGCGCATTGGGCGTGGCGAAATCGTCGGGCAGGTAAGACTTCAACCAAGGCCAATCGGAAACGAGATACTGATAGTGCGGGTTCAGACCGATGCCTTCGGCGAGCACTGCCTTGGCGAAGTGCTCTTTGCTGCAAGTGATACGGGCGGTATCGACGACAATCGGGTACACAAAGGGTGCGTCGTTCGGCAAGTAACCATAAGGCTTGCAAATCTCTGCCCGGTCGTTGAGGCGACCGGTCAATTCGGCAACAAACGTCAGACGCTTCAACAAAGTATCGGCCAACCGGCGCAAAGACGATATGCCGATGGCGCAAGAGATTTCGTCAGTGTGGAAATTAAGGGCAGGAAATAAAAACTGGTTTGGATTTCGGTCGTCGAAATCGGAACGCCACGAAGGTTTGCCGCGGTCCGCTGCAGCCAGCGCGCGATGGTGAAGGTCGATATCCCGAGTGAATACAACCCCTCCGGCGCCCCCCGTCATATGCGCCTTGCGATACATGGTCGAGAATGCGGCGATGTCGCCGAAATTGCCTATCGGCCGGCCCTTGACGCGCGCACCGTGCGACTGGCTGCAGTCCTCGATCACGCGAATGCCGCGTGCGTGCGCTTCCTTCACCACACCAACCACGTCCGCAGTTCGCCCGAGCGAATGAACCAGCATCACGGCCCTGGTCTGCGGCGTGATCCGGGCGACGAACTGCTCGGCACCCATATTGAACGTGCCTGGTTCGCTGTCGGCGACACGCGGCACGAGGCGGTTGAGAATGATCGAAGAAACCGTACCGGGATCTGTGATCGGTGACACGATCACCTCACTGCCGGGCGGCAAATCGAGCGCGGCAACCGATACATATAATGAGGCCGTGCCAGTGGCGACCGCATCGGCGTGACCGCCGCCCATGAATTTGACGAAGGCGTCCGTATAGGTTTTCTCGTAAATTCCCTGGTAGCCAGGATCGACTTGTTTCTCACGGTAATGCTTGATCACTTCCTGGATCATCGCCGCCTCGGCATCGCCCAGAGCGAAGCGCGGCGGCATCGGTCGGCTGCGCACCGGTTCGCCGCCTTCGATCGCGAGTCGCGACACTTTCTGGGTAGCGGTCATCGTATCCATACGATTTCCAACGTGATGCTCATTGAAGGCCGAGGCGAGCGGCCATCTCGTCCACGCCGAGCCCATGGGCATCGAGGATGTCGTCATGACTGCCATAGCAGTGGATGAACGCATCCTTAAGCGTGAAGGTATCGATCCGGCAATCGATGCCGGCATTCCAGCCGACCTCCTTGACGCGCATGGCCAAGCTTCCGTTCGGCGCACATTCTTCAACCACTATGACATGCCGGTAAGTTCGCAGGATCCGGATCAGTCCTACCTGGTCCAGCGGCTTGAGCGTATGTACCGAGAAAATTGCGGTGCTCTTGCCAGCTGATTCCAATCGCTCAGCAAGTGAGAACGCACGCTTCATGATCGGACCATACGACAGGATGCAGACATCACGACCCTGCCGAAGCTGGCGTAGCTTGCCAAAAACCCACGGCTCAGACGCTTCCTTTGAAAAATCAGGTTCGCCCGCTTTGCCCAGCCGCAAGTAAACCGGGCCCTGTTCCTGTACTGCGCACCACCGCGTCGCCGCTTCAACCTCGTTAGGATCGCAAGGAGCGATAACGGACAGGTTAGGCACGGCGCACGCGATGGCGACGTCTTCTTGGGCGTGATGCGTAGCCCCGAGCGTTGAGTAGGTCACGCCACCGCCGATTCCGACAACGGTGACAGGAAGATTCTGATAGCAGAGGTCGTCACGCACCATCTCGAATGGTCGATAAAAAGCGAATGTTGCGATCGTGTAAGCAAACGGCCTGAGGCCTCGCTGCGCCATGCCGGCGGACATCCCGATCATGATTTGCTCGGAAACGCCGGTATTGATGAAACGGCGTGGAAATTCGTTGCGGAATTTCGCGATCGAGCCCGCCGGCGAAATATCCGCGACCACGACGCAAAGCCGCAGATCGACTTTGCCCAATTCATAGAACACGTCTGCAAATCGATTTCTCATAGCGGCGCTTCTTCGAGCTCCTTTATGCCCCGCTGATACTCCTCCTTGCTCGGCGACCGATAATGCCAGATGGCAACGTTCTCCATGAACGAGATGCCCTTGCCTTTGACGGTACGACACACCAGCAGCATCGGGCGGCCACCATCGCGACCGGTAGCCGCCTCATACATCGCTCGCTCGTCGTGACCGTCGACTTCGATCGCTTCCCAGCCAAAGGCTTCCGCTTTTGAAACCAGTGGGTAGAAGGCGGGATGACCAGTGCTCATAGGCTCGAGACCGCCGAAGTTATTGAAATCCATAAAAGCTATAAGATTGTCGAGCTTTAGATTGGCGGCCATCATCATTGCTTCCCAGGTTGAGCCTTCCTGGAACTCACCGTCGGACAAAACGCAATAGATAATGACATCGGAGCCTTTGAGCTTTTCGGCATAAGCCTGGCCGGTCGCCATCCCGAGCCCATGGCCAAGCGATCCTGTCGATGCCACAATTCCAGGAGTCTCATAGTCGGGATGCGCGCCGAGACGTCCGTTCGGTTTGCAGTAGGCGTCGAGGTCCTCACGTGAAAGGACACCTTGCTCCTCGAGGACCACGTATTGGCTCATGCAGCCGTGGCCCTTGGACATCAGGAAGACGTCCCGGTACTCGCCGCTTCGCTCACGCCGCATGAGGCCGTTGTAGAGTACATCCGTGATCTCGGTGCAGGAGAACGCCGGCGCAATGTGCAGCGCGGATACCTGTTGCGAAATGTCGAGAATCCGGCGGCGATAGCCGCGACAGCGCCGGCGCGCAGCTGCGAAATCAAGACTGTTTTGCCTGAGCACGGCGTCCACGCCTGCTACCTCAGCCACGCAATGTGTAATCAGTTGGCCAGGTCTTCAGCACGGGAAGATATTTGCGTCCCCATGCGACCATCTCGGCAAGACCTTCATCCCATCCGATCTGCGGCTCCCAGCCGACATCGCGTTTAATTGCTGATGAATCGAGCCAATAGCGCGAATCCTGGCCAAGCCGATCGCCCGTCATTTCGCACAGTTGTTCGAAAGGTACGTCGAGCGCCTTTGCGGTGCGTTCTACGACCTCACGGATCGATGTCGGCATGGCGGGACCGGCATTATACACCGTTCCAAGCGGTGCTTTTTCCGCGACGAGGTGAATGGCACGGCCAAGATCACGGGCGTGAATATACGATTTTTCTGCACGGCCGCCGCCGTGCAGGGGTAGCTTTTCGCCCTTTAATCCGCAAACGACCGCCTTCGGAATAACGCGATGCAGCAACTGGCCGGGGCAATAGGCGTTCGATGGCCGAATGATGTTCATCGGGAATTTGAGGAACTTGTGTACCGAGAGAAGGTACATGTCGAACGCCACTTTCGAGGCGGCATAGGGACTGGTCGGTTTGATCGGCTCATCCTCAGCCGTCGCATGGTTGACCGAACCGTACATCTCGGATGTGCCGATCTGGATGAAGCGTTCCAGCCAGTCGCGCTTCATCAATTCTTCTGACAATCTTGCCAACGCCATCGAATTGGTCTCGAAGAAGCGCCAGGAATGCTTCCATGACACGGCGCCTTCGCCCTGCGCGGCAAAGTTGACGATGACCTGCGGCTTCTTCTTGTCGAGCAACTCGAGCAAGAGATCGAGTTCATACGTGACATGATAGGCGTGATATTCATAACGCGGCCGCTTATCGATATTGAGCGAGAACGGTTCCGGCCGCAGCAGGTTGCGTCCGATGCCCATAACCAGTTCGGGATCGGCGTGATCGAGCAGATACAAGGCCGAATGGATTCCAAACGAACCACCGCCGCCCAAGATTGCGTAGCGCTTGCCCATCGAATGTCCTTTTTATGGAATGTTCCGCGCGGCTACTCGATGATTGTCCAGTCGTAGTCGCCGGTATAGCCGGCGTCGGCAAAGACTTTTAGCCATCCATCCGGATAATCGTGAAATTCAGCCGTGAGAACCCAACTTTCGAAGATCTCCTTCTGCTCGGGCGTGAGATAGGAGTCAACCTGGACGAAAGCGCGCCCATTGCTCACACGCTGGATTTCACGCATGGCGACAATCGCGCGCTGCCGCGGAAAATTATGGATGGTGTTGAGCGATAACACGCAGTCGAAAGAGCCATCGGGGAACGGCAGTATTTCCGCGGTACCGAGATGGAGCCGTCCGACGACCTCCGACGCGCAATGCATTAGTGCATAGAGTGAGATGTCGATGCCAAAAGTTTCCATGCCTTGCGCCATGAGCGCCTTGACCAAAAACCCCTTGCCGCAACCGACATCAAGCACGCGGCAGCCTGGCTTCAATCCGAAATGCGCGATGATATCGCGCGCTACCGGATGCCAGCGGCCATCGTCACGGTAGCCGCCGTAACCGTATTCGCGCGGGCCATCCCAATACATTTCGCCATACTGCTTGGCGATCGCGATGACGGTAGGATCTTTGGCTTCGGCGCGCTTCTGGATATTGCGCTTTGTTTTGGGCAGCGCTCGTAAGAGATGCACCTGCGCCATCAGCTGAACTCCTGCGCCTGCGCTCGCGCGAGGCCCGCATCCAGTTTTGTGTACTTGAAGCCGGGAAAGGCAGCATAAGTTGCCGCTGCGTCGAACGGGCGATAGCCATTGTGCGGCATCGGGCCTCGGCGCAAAGAGCCCTTAATTGTGACCTTGCGCGGCGACAGAGCGACGACACGTTCGGCCAGTACCTTGAAACTGGCAACGTTTCCGGTCGCCACATTAAGAATGCCGACCGAGCGGTGCGTGAGCACCAGTCGGACCAGTTCGGCCAAGTCATCAACGTCAACATGATCACGCTGCTCCTCACCTTCGCCAAACAGGATGATGCCCTCGCCGCGATTGGCCTGACGACGGAATTTGTGCGGCCCATAGCCGTTGTGTGGGTCGCGTGCGCCGTAAATCAAGGTTGGCCGCAAGATTGCCAACGGCACCGAACCAGCCGTGGCAATGAGCATCTGCTCACGGGCAAGATGCATCGCGCCATGCAGGCTGCCAGGTGCTGTCGGTGATGTTTCTGTCAAGGGTACCGGTAAATCGGCATAGACGGCGTCAGAGCTGAT
>Ga0187777_10000514_pt1 | contig 26355 bp, 20 predicted proteins | sample 1015_Q2_SP5_10_M_FD_132416 | JGI IMG/M metagenome (GOLD analysis project Ga0187777, IMG submission 132416) | Tropical peat soil microbial communities from peatlands in Department of Meta, Colombia - 1015_Q2_SP5_10_MG | ecosystem: Environmental > Terrestrial > Soil > Wetlands > Peat | place... | reverse complement strand
ATCTTGACGCCCAGCTACCGGGCCGCCAATGGATCCTGAAGTCGCCGGATCATCTCTTTGCCCTCGACGACATCAGGAAGGTGTATCCCGATGCGCACCTGGTGTTCGTCCATCGCGATCCCGTTCGCGTTCTGGCCTCGGTGGCGAGACTGACGGAGGTTCTGCGGCGGCCTTTCACGCGCAGCATTGATCGGGTGGAGATAGGTCGCGAGGTCAGTGCATCCTGGATAAACGGCGCTCAGCGAATGAGCGGGTTGTCATCGACTGGCGACTCGGTGTTACACCTGCACTATCGGCAGATCGTCTCTTCTCCGCTCGATGCCGTCAGAGCCGTATATCAACATTGCGGCCTCGAGCTGACGGAAGAAGCGGAGCGGCGCATGCGCAGCTGGTTGGGGACGGCCAGCAACGTCAATCGACCGTGGCGCGACTACAAGCTGGCGGAGTTCGGCCTCGATCCCTATTCACTGCGTGAGCGCTTCGCGCGCTACACGGATACCTTCGGCATCGAGATCGAGTACTTCGAAAAAGGGGCAGGGACTCGCGCCCTGGCCTGACGTGCGGCGAGGGACCGCCATCGCACTCGTCATCGGCCTTGCGGCCGTGGCGGCGAGCGTCATCTATGCTGGTGCCGGCGCGGTCGTACAAGCGGTCGAGCGGCTACGCATGAGCGGTCTCATCCTGCTGGTGGCGCTGCACTTGCCGGTCGTTGTTCTGATGGGATGGGCCTGGTGGCTGGCATCCGGAGATCGTCCCCCCGTTTCGCAATCGCGATTCGTGTGGGCGCGATTCGTCCGTGACGCCGCAGGTGAGCTTCTGCCTTTTTTGCAGCTCGGTGGGATCGCCTTCGGACTGCGCGCCCTCGGTCGGGGGCGGACGATCATGGTTGGGGCAGTTTCCGCGAGCATCGACGGTGTTATAGAGCTCACTGCGAAGCTGCCTTATACGTTTGCGGCGATTCTGACCTTGCTGGCTCTGGCAGAGCAGCCGCGCCTCACGCGTTTGCTGTTTCTGGCTCTGGCCGTGACGGGCGTGTTTGTGGCGATTCTGCTGTTCGCACGCCGCTCCCTGGGTAGCTTGCTGCAAGCGATGGGGCGGGCCATGAGTGCTCGGTGGCCGGGTGTGCTTGGCGTGGGTGACGCCTCTGGTAGCGACGTTCAGGCGTGCTTCAGTCGCATCCTTCGTCAGCGGCGGCGACTATGGTCGGCCTTCGCGCTGCATCTTTGCTGTTGGTGTTTAGGCACCGCGGAAGCTTGGGTCACCTTCAGGCTGTTGGGCGTAGACGTGACGCTGTGGCAGGCGCTCGCAATCGACGGTACCGTGGTCGGATTACGTACCTTTGGATGGATGCTGCCCGGCGCCGCCGGGGTTCAAGAGGCGAGTTACATGCTGATCGGCGCGGTGTTCGGGATCCCTCCCGCGACGGCGATCGCCGCATCCTTCGCGCGCCGCGCTCGAGATCTGGTGCTTGGGGTCGGGACTTTTGGACTCGCCGCGGTCGGCGACACCAACTCTGCTCTCCTGAGACGCTCGCGGTGCTGAGCGGCGAATGCGGCCGCGCATGCACCCGAGTGCCATCGGCCGCTAGCTCTGCTGCCGGTGCGGTGCGTTGACCAGCGAAGGCTGCTTTTCCAGTGTCGGCCCGCGGATGGAGTCCTCCGTATTTCAGCCCCGAATACTGGTGTGAGCGTGTCGGCTCCTGAGACGGCCGATCAGCGCGTGGGCGAGATATCCGCGCCGAGTCAGAAACCTTCGCTGATCAGCCGCATCGTTGGTGCGTGCGCCGCGCAGGCGTGGGCCGTTGTCGCGCTGGTGATCATCCTTTGCGCCTGCATGACTTACTACGTCAGGGGCCACTTCGCGCTGACCACTGAGACCTCCGCGTTGTTGTCGCCCAAACTCCCTTGGCGGGTGCGGCAGGCGGCGTTCAACTTGGCGTTTCCGCCGGAGGTCGCGAACATTGTCGTCGTAGTCGACGGCCAGACACCGGAATTGAGCGAGGCGGCCGCTGCCGGCCTCGCCGCGAGTCTCGCCGCTCAAACGAGGTTGTTCCACTCGATCCAGCGGCCTGACGGTGGGCCATTCTGGGAGCACAACCAATTGCTGTTCGCCTCGAGCGAGGACGTGAAGACGTTCATCGCTCAGGTTCTCAAGGTTCAGCCATTCCTCGGATCCATGGCGTCCGATCCCTCGCTGCGCGGGCTCGCCAGTACGCTGTCCCTGACATTGAAAGGCGACAAGGATGACCCGACTTCACGGCAGGAACTGCGCACCCCCATCCGCACTCTGGCCGACGCGCTTCAAGGCCTGGCGGCCGGAAAGCCGCCATTTTTTTCCTGGCGCACCCTGATAGCCGAAAAGGAACCCGACAAAAAGGAGCTGCGGCACCTCATCCTGGTCGATCCGGTGCTCGACTACGCTCAACTGCAGCCCGGAAATTCGGCGATCGAGGCGATCCGCGCCAGCGCGCAGAGGTTGCAACTCGATAGTGCCCATGGCGTGCGCGTTCGCCTGACCGGTCCAGTGCCCTTAGGGGATGAGGAATTCGCAAGCTTGGCTGAGCGCGCGACTTTGATCGCTTGCCTTGCGAGCGCGGCGATCGTTCTGATGCTTTGGTTCGCAGTAAGGTCGCCTTGGCTAATCGCCTCGATATTGGTGACGACCCTGGTAGGGCTGTTAACCGCAACCGCCCTGGGTCTTGCGCTCTTTCATCGCTTCAACGTCATCTCGGTAGCCTTCATCCCTCTGTTCGTCGGCATGGGAATAGACCTCGGTATTCAGTTCAGCGTGCGCTATCGAGCGGAACGCCGACCGGGATGGGAGGTCGGCCCGGCGCTCATCGAGACCGGACGCACCATGGGCAAGTCGCTGACCCTCGCGGCGACCGCGATCGGCGTCGGTTTCCTTGCCTTTGCACCCACCGCCTACTACGGGGTGTCGCAGCTTGGTGCAATCGCCGGGTTGGGCTTGTTCGCTGCGCTTGCGCTGAACCTGACGCTGCTGCCGGCGCTGATCGCACTCACTCGACCGCCAGGCGCGCCCGACCGCCCCCCTAGCGCGCGGTTAACGAGGCTCGATAGCTACGTGCTCGGCCACCGGAGGTTGGTGCTCGGCACCGGCGCAGGCGCGGCCTTGATTTGCGCCGCGTTGCTGCCGTTGGTGCACTTCGATTTCAACCCACTGCACTTGCGCAGCCCGCAGACCGAGTCGGTTGCCACCCTCATCGACCTTATGGGGGATCCGGAGCTCTCGCCCAACACACTGGAAATCATCCGACCGAACCTCGCCGCCGCTGACCAGCTTGCCGCGAGCTTCCGGTCCGACTCGACCGTTTATAAGGCACACACTCTTTCGAGTTTCATTCCAGCCAGCCAGCCGGAGAAACTCGCGCGCATCGCGGATGCGGCAGACCTCATGGATCTCACACTAAATCCGGCCGCGTTGGCCCCGCCATCCACCGATACGGAGACGGTCGACGCTCTGAAACAGGCGGCCGCAAAGCTGCGTCAGGCCTCTATTGAGGATCCAACGTTGGGTCCAGAGGACGCCCGCAGGCTCGCCGATGAATTCGATGCATTAGCCCGGGGCGGCCAGCCAGGACGCGCCAAGGCCGAAGAGCTGCTGGTCCCCGGTTTTGTTAAGGCCTTGGGGCAGATACGCAATTTATTGCAAGCGGAGCCAGTTAGTATCGCAACGCTCCCCCCCGAGCTCGTGCGCCAGTGGCGCACACCTGACGGATCCGCGCGTGTCTCGGTCTTGCCGCTGGGCGACTCCAACGACGATGCGGTCCTCCGTCGGTTCACCGCCGTTGGAATCAAAATCGCACCGGACGCTACTGGTACGGCGATGTACCTTCAGGCCTACGGTCGAGCGGTGGTAGAGGCATTCATCGAAGCCGGCGTGCTGTCATTCATCGCGATCTGCGCGCTACTCTTTTTCGCGCTGCGTCGGGTGCGCGACGTGGCCATCACCATGGCGCCCATTGTATTGACCGGGCTCTTGACCATGGGTAGCTGCGTGCTGATCGCACAACCGCTGAATTTTGCCAACATCATCGCCCTGCCGCTGCTCTTTGGGATCGGCGTGGCGTTCCACATCTACTTCGTAATGTCGTGGCGCTCGGGCGGCTCGCACCTTCTGACATCGAGCCTCGCGCGCGGGGTGTTCTTCAGCGCGCTCGCAACCGCGACCGGCTTCGGTAGTCTTTGGGCGTCAAGTCATCCTGGAACGGCCAGCATGGGGAAGCTGCTGATGATATCGCTGGTTTGGACGCTCGCCTCGGCGCTGCTCTTTCAGCCGGCGCTCATGGGTCCGGCTCTGCCAACCGAAACGGCCGGGACTACTTCATAAGATCGTCGCTCACCTTGTTGAGATGAGTTATCAGTTCGGGAGCTCCTCCCGCAGCGATGGCAGCGGTGAAATCCGTGCGATGCAAGATCAATTCACTGATGCCGTTATAAAAGACGTCGACGATCTTCCAGGTTCCGTCCACCTCGCGCATGCGGTAGAGCAAGTTCACGGGCTCGCCATGGGCAGGAATGAGCTTTGTCTGGACGAGCTTGTACTCACCGCGACTTTGCACGTTGTCATCGATTTCGAATTTCTGGCCCTCGAAATCGCGAAAGTGATGGAGGTAATTGGCTATCGTGAAGCGGCTGAAGGCGACGAGCGTCGCCTTCTGCTGCTCCGGTAGGAAGTTTGCCCAATCGGGGCCGACCGAAACCCGCGTCATGAACGGCAGAGCGAAAACCTGCTCGATCACCGGCTCAAGATCCCGGTAACGCTCCGTCATTGATGCTGTCGGACTTGTCCGCATGGACTTGATCAGCGCGGTGGTGAGGATCTGCACCTGAATCGCCGCGGGATCAGTAACCGCGCCGTACGCTGAACCGGCGGCAGGGAGAACAAACGCCGCGCACAGGAGTATCACGAATTTCGATGCCATCTGGCCGCCGTGCGCTGTGCTCATTCAGTCCGGACTCTCCCCAGCCGCCAGCCGTTGATTGATCTCGGCGATCACGGCCGGCAAGTCGCGCAAATCATCGATCGCGTAGTGCGCTCCGCTTTCGAGGACCAACTTCTCTTTGGAAGCGCGCTCGCGCTGTGCCAGCTGCTCGGCGCTGAGCGACTTCGCCACGGCCCAGCTATCGACGACGTAGTTGCTCCATTTCGACACCGCCACTCGCCAGCAAAGCGGTGCCCCCTCGCCGGCGCCTGAGACGGTGTCGTCGACTTTGACGGTGCGCCGCATCGCGTTCTTAAGGTTCAACACACCTAAACGCTCGAGGTTCTTGATGACCATGTAGGGGGTCGGGCGCGGCATCTCCACCTCGTCGCCGGCACAGGAGGTATCGGGATGGAAGCCTTGCCGGGCTCCGCCAGCGAGCAGGATGTCAAGCATGGCGCGGGTGAATCCGGTGGTGACGCCGATCTTTATACCCTGCTTCTGCATCTTGCTGACAACGTCCGCCGTCCCCGGCAGGAGTTCGTGGTAGTTGCCGCCCTTTAAGAGATCGATCTGCGTGGGTACGAATACCGCGAACATCTTGTCCACGTCCGACTGCGTCGGTTCGCGGCCGAATTTCGCGGTGAAGCGCTGGCGAACAGAGGGAATTTCGGTAATTGCCTTGATGTGCAGGTCCTTGCGTAGGCCCATCGGCTTGCGTGCCTCATCCATGCTGATCTCGAGGCCGTATCTATTGAACACCTCGACGAACACGATCGCTGGCGCATCGACGTAGCGGTCCATCGTGGTGCCGGAGCAGTCGAGCATCACGTAGCCGACGCTGTTCTCGGTATCGTCCTGATCGAACCGCTTCTGCTGCGCGGCCGCGCGACGGATTTCCTCGGGTACTCGCCCGGTGGAAGACAGCTTGTTGATTACGCTCATCGAAAAATCTCCGAAACGTCGGGCCGAAGGTTGAGACCCCTGCCGTGCGCAAGCAATTGGGGCTGGAATTGGTATTGGCAGGGCTGGAGTATGCTCGGCTTAGCGAGCTTTTCAAATCCAGCGTTCAGGGGCGCTGTCATGCATCATCGTGGCATTGCCGGCGTCGCCGGCAAGACCTTCCTCGTTGCGGTTGCGGTTCTTGCGCTTGCAATCGTGTGCGTACTTGCGCTTGGACGTCGGGCGAGTCGACCGATCAATCCGCCGCTTTCCCAAATTCAGGCCGCGAATGAGCACAGGTTCGAGGGGATGGAACGGGGCAGGGGTGCGCACGAAGACCTGGTCATTCTCGCCTTTTCCGGTGGCGGCACGCGGGCGGCCGCCTTCTCTTATGGGGTCTTGGAAGCATTGCGAGATATTGAGCTGCCTGCCGCCGGCGGCGGTAAGACCCGGTTGCTGGATGAAGTCGACGTGATTACCGGGGTGTCGGGCGGGAGCTTCACGGCACTTGGGTATGGGCTCTACGGGGACCGGCTCTTCGATCTTTTCGAAAGCGGCTTCCTCAAGCGCGACGTGCAGGGTGCGCTCGTGCGGCGCATGTTGAATCCGCGGAATTGGGCGGCGCTCTGGTCTTCTGGATGGGGTCGCTCGGAGCTCGCCGCCGAGCTTTATGACGAGATTCTGTTTCACGGTGCCACGTTCACCGATCTCGAGCACGCCGGCGGACCGCTGATTGCAGTGGGCGCAACGGAACTGACGACTGGCGCACGCGTTGTCTTCCTGCCGCAAAACTTCGACGTCATGTGCGCCGATCTCAGCGGCGTCAAACTGTCGCGCGCCGCGGCGGCCTCATCCGCCGTTCCGGTCGTGCTGTCTCCGGTCACGTTCAACAACTACGGTGGGCAATGCGGCTATCAGGAGCCTGCGTGGCTCAAGGCGTTTGCGGGCCAAGCCAATCCCCCACGGCCTGCGGGACGGATCCTGAAACGGCTCGAGGAACTCGAGCAACTCGACGACGCGTCCGAGGACCGCTATTTCCATCTGGTGGATGGAGCAGTTTCCGATAACTTGGGCCTTCGCGGGGTATTGGATTTCCTCGAAGCATTCGAGGCGCTGCGGCTGGCGGGCCATCCGACGCCGCTCGACCGCGTCCGAAGAATCATCGTCTTCGTCGTCAATTCTGCGTCGGCGCCGTCCTTTGATTGGAACGAGAGGGAGAATTCACCCGGCGCCCTGTCGATCCTCGTAAAGACGGCCGGTGTTCCGGTCGATCGCTACGCAAGTGAATCGATCGAGCTGCTGAGGGATATCGATGCGCGATGGACTGCTCAGCGCGCAATACGGGATTCCCCCGCCTTCGACAAAAAACGGGATCCGAAGGTGGCATGGGTTGCCAACGCGGTTAATGCCGACATTTATCCGATCGAAGTCTCGTTTCAAGCGCTAAGCGACGAGAACGAGCGAGATTACCTGAATCAACTGCCGACCTCGTTCGCTTTGCCCGCTGATGCCGTCGACCGCCTGCGCGCTGCCGCAAAAAAAATTATCCTGGCGTCACCCGACTTCCAGAAGATGTTGAAATCATCGCAGGGCAGGGCTGCCGAATGAGCTTCGCGGCCAGGGCCTAGGTGTTCTGCAACTCCACCCAGGTCGGCGCGTGATCGCTGGCCTTTTCCCAGCCACGCACGGTTCGGTCGACCCCCGCGCTTGCCAATCGCCCCGCGGCCGCGCCGTTCAGTAGCAGGTGATCGATGCGCAAGCCCGCATCACGCCCGTAGGCGTTACGGAAGTAATCCCAGAACGTATAGATCTGCTGATCGGGATGCGTGACCCGAATCGCGTCAGTCCATCCCTGCCCGATGAGCCGCGCGAACGCCTGGCGCACTTCTACTCGAAAGAGAGCGTCATCGACCCAACGTTCGGGCTTATAGACGTCCCGCTCGGTCGGGATCACGTTGTAGTCACCGGCCAGGATCACCGGCGAGTTCTTCGAGACGAGTTCCGCCGCATGCGCGGTCAACCGCTCGAGCCAGCGCAGCTTGTAGTCAAACTTTGGCCCGGGCGCGGGATTGCCGTTTGGCAGATACAGGCAGCCGATGAGTAGACCGGCCACGGTCGCCTCGATGTAGCGACTGTTCACATCTTCTGCATCTCCCGGTAAGGCGCGTCTGATCTCAACCGGCTCGGTACCGCGCGCGAGGATCGCAACGCCATTCCAGCTCTTCTGCCCATGCCAGATCGCGCCGTAACCGGCATCGTGGATCGCTTGTTCTGGAAATTTTTCCTGTGGCGCCTTTAACTCTTGCAGGCACACAACATCTGGCGAGGTTTCGCGCAGCCAGCGCTGCAGGTTAGCAAGCCGTGCGCCGATCCCGTTGACGTTGTAGGTAACGATTTTCATGAGCCAATTGCGACTCGAGCGCGCTGCCTGGCCGGCCAACAGCATAGCTTGAGGCGCGGCTCACCGCAGCACCACCCCTGACCGGCAAATCAGCCGCGCACGACGAAAGGGATGCTCGGTAAGAAACCCCCAGAAACGTGGCGCGGCTTGTGAGATCGTGGGCAGAAATCCTTTGTTCGCGATCCGTGTCATCGCCTCAACGAGGGGCGCATCGACCGCACTCGAGGCTTGGTAAGCATCTCGAGACAATCGAATGTCCCACGGCGCGTCGACTCACACAAGGTAGACGTCAAATGAACCGAATTGTTGAAGCGAACGAACTCTCAGACGTCGAGGTCCAATCCGTAGCCGAGGCGGTTGACATCTTTCGTGCTGCGCCGACGTCCCCTAGTTTCTTCACGACTGCCCCTGTGCGCGATGAGGCGGGCAGGTTGTCTGAGGTACGCTTTTACAAGGATAACGAGACGGTGGAGCCTCTTGCTGTGATTGGTATTGCGAACGATGGGGCCTTGTTGCCCATCAGATGGCTGGTATGAACACCAAGCCGGGCCCGGACCACCGGCACGGTTGCAGTACTCCGGCCACCTCGGTGTGGTGGTCGGATGCTGTATGATCAAATGCGCGCGTCGTGTATTCCACAAGTTGATTCGCACTCTGCCGATCAGAGCGAATTTGAGCGCCAGCAAGCATGTCTCCAGATAGCGTTCGTCTGAGCAGCATGGCCCACGGAGGGGGTTGCGGTTGCAAACTCTCGCCAGCCGTTCTCGCCACGCTCCTTGGCAACGTGAGCGAGGCGCAGCCCTACAAGCAGCTGCTGGTCGGCACTGAAACGGGCGACGACGCGGCCGTCTGGCAGGTTGACGAGCGCACCTGCCTCATCTCGACCACCGACTTCTTTATGCCCATGGTGGACGACCCGCGTGATTTCGGACGGATCGCGGCGACCAACGCCATCTCCGATGTCTATGCCATGGGCGGCCGGCCGATTTTCGCGCTCGCCATCCTTGGCATGCCGCTCGGCAAGATCGCGCCAGAAAAAGTCCGGGAAATTCTCGATGGTGGGCGTGAAGTGTGCCGTGCGGCAGGGATCCCCGTCGCGGGCGGACACTCCATCGATACACCCGAACCGATCTACGGACTCGCAGTAAATGGCGTCTGCACACCCTCGGAGCTGCGTCGCAACTGTGATGCCAGGGCCGGAGACGTCATGATCCTTACCAAGCCGGTCGGGGTCGGAATCTATTCGGCCGCCTTCAAGAAGGAAGCCCTGCCGTCGGCCGACTACGCGGACATGGTCGCGACCATGACGATGCTCAATCGGATCGGGGCTGAACTTGGCAAAGACGCCGATGTCCACGCAATGACCGATGTCACCGGGTTCGGTGTGCTCGGGCATGGGCTGGGAATGGCGCGCGGGTCGCACCTAAGGTTCGTCCTACGGAGCGAGGCCGTGCCCTTGCTTCCAAGGACCATCGAGTTCGCGCAGCACGGCTTCGTCACCGGCGCCTCGGGGCGAAACTGGGAGAGCTACGGCGCTGCGGTCACTCTTGCGCCGGACTCGCCATTGTGGCGACGCCAGATCATGACCGACCCTCAGACGTCGGGAGGGCTCCTCGTCGCGTGCGCGCCGCAGCGGGCGGACGCGATACTGAAGACGATCAGGCACGCGGGCTATCCTCACGCGAGCGTTGTCGGCGAGATGCGCGAGGGCGTCTCGGGCGTCGAGGTCTTGTAGCTCAGACTTGTCGCAGGACGCGCGCGGATCCCTTCCCGTTGCTGCGCGGGTACCTCTGCACGGCTGACTTTCATGTCCGCATAGCGTCTGCCGTGTTCCACAGTGAGGTGTGCGTACCTGTACTCATTGTTCGCGGGACTTAGCGGCGTATTTTTACGGTCAACCCGCAAGGAGCCGGATGCCGGCTTGGGTCGGTCAGCTGGGCTTCGCGGCCGGGGTGACGGATGAAGTGGAGCCGGGTCGGTTGATGTGACCCGTTCTAAGGGGTGTTGGGAGACCTTCGCCACGCGCAGCAGCCGGAACGGTCGCTTCGATCATGGGGATGGCTCGCAGACGCGGCTTCGGAGCATCGCTCGCTTGTACGCTCGCGGGGTTGGCGTTCGCAGCCGGCCGTACTCTCGCGGATGCCCCCAGTCCCGCTTTTGTCCCGATTCCCGTAGTCGCTACTGATCCTAACAGCGGTACAACCGTCGGTATCCTTCCCACTTGGCTCGTCGAGGATGAGGCGGGCCGAATTCATCGCATCATCGCCCCCGACATTCAGCACAACCCCAATTTCGGTTGGGGAGCGCATGCCCGCTTGTTGGACTACCCATCCGAGGACATGCAGTGGTCGGCGGTCGTGGGAATAAGCCAGCGCGTTCAGCGTAAGCTCGACCTTGAATACGAAAGCGGTCGGTTGCGACATACGCGCTGGTCTTTCAGCGCAAGTCTGCTCTGTATGCGCGACGGTACGCCACGTTACTACGGCATTGGCAACAACACGCCGCAGGCAGCCGAATCGAACTACACGAGTGTTCAGAAACTCGCACAGGGGCAGATCGGCCTGAACTTCACCCAGGCGTGGCAGTTGCGCTACACGCTGCGACTGCAGGAGCTGGAAGTGCTGCCTGGTACGCTACAGGGGATCCCATCGATTCAGACGCTCTTCGGTTCGGATGTTTTGGGCACGACTCGGGAACTCCTCAACAGGCTGGCTATCGTCTATGACACACGCAACAATCTGACCGTACCTAGCCTCGGCATGAGGTGGTTCGCCTACGGAGGCATCGCGACTCAGCGTGCTTTCGGTGCTACGGAGTACAGCGAAGCAGGACTCGACGGGAGCGTGTTCAAGGCGCTCACACACACGACCGTCCTTGCGACTCATCTCGCCCTTCGTTACCTGCCGTCCGTCGAAAATGTCGCCTTCTGGCAGCTCAGCTCCGTCGGCGGGGACCGCAGCTTTCTTGGCGGGCCGCAGCCGCTGCGCGGATTCGGCGAGGGGCGCTTCGCCGATCGCAATTCGTTTTCCTTTACTGCCGAGTTTCGGCAGAGCGTGGTTAACATCGGAATCTTCCGAACGCGCGTGGAGCTGGAACTCGCGCCCTTTTTCGAAATCGGCAAGGTATTTCAGCACGTAGGTACCTCGCCGGTATCCCACCTGCATCCGGTCTACGGCATCGGCTTTCGAGGCATCGCCAGACCCCGCATAGTCGGGTATGTCGATGTGGGTTACGGGCAGGAGGGCGCGGCGGTATTCAGCGGGATCGATTATCCGTTTTGATCAGAGAATGCTTGTCACGAGTCGTCTGCGAGCCGGCGCCCGGTGCTGCACTGTCTTACAAAGGTTGCAGCTCCGCGCAGGCCTCCAGGGTCCCACTGGCAGGTTGAGGCTTCTTCATGGAAAATCAGCCAGTTATCAGGGGGCATCTTCGATATCGGGGTATATACGACTTGTGCGAGAGCACTGTATCGGGGAGACCTCGGGACCGCTAGCATGAGTGCGGTCGCGCGAACTTCAGTCCAGACCCCCTTGACCTGCGGCAATCGTGCCTAGGAAAGTGCGGATGTATCTGACCTTCGCTGCGACCGTAAATGCGACGGAGAAGCCATATGTTGCAAGGTCGGGAGCATGTGCGGAGTCCTAGGCGCGGCTCCATACTGCGGCGGGACTTGAAGTTTAAGATCGCCTCGACGCCTGCCGAGTTCGAGGCGATCCATCGACTCAACCACGCGACGTTTACCACCGAGATCCCGCAACATCCGGCTACGCCCGATGGGCGACTGGTCGATCGCTACCACGACGGTAACACCTACGCCGTCTGTCTCTGTGGCAGCACGGTCGTCGGGATGATTGCGGGGCGTAGTGCACGACCGTTTTCACTTGATCAGAAGGTCGCGGACCTCGATCGGCACTTGCCGTCGCATCGCAAGGCCGTCGAGATTCGCCTTCTGGCTGTCGAGCCTGCCTACCGCCGCACCGAGGCAGTTCTGGGCCTCGTCCGCCTAATCACGCGGCATTTTCTGAACGAGGGTTGTGATCTTGCGGTCATCTCAGGGGCGGTTCGCCAACTCAGGCTCTACCAGCATCTCGGTTTCCAACCCTTCGGGGGTCCCGTTGGCACCGCTGAGGCTTTGTATCAACCCATGTTCCTTACTCTCGACGCGATGGATCAAGGACCCATCGTGCGGTCGCGCGCTGCGCATGTCGCCCGCGAGTCGAATTTCCTACCCGGCCCGGTCGCCCTGAGGTCCGATGTGTTAGCGGCGTGTGCGGAGCGCCCGGTCTCTCACCGCGACGCTAGTTTTCTCGCAACACTTGACCGGGTGCGAGATGCCTTGTGTGAGCTCGTCTCGGCCCGACATGTCGAGCTACTCGTCGGAACTGGAACACTCGGTAATGACGTAGTCGGCGCCCAGTTGCGTTGCATCACGGGGCCTGGACTTATCCTCGTAAACGGGGAGTTCGGGGAACGGCTCGCCGATCACGCGACGCGCTGGAATCTGTCGTTCACGACGGTGAAGTCTGCTTGGGGGCGTCCGTTCAACTGGTCCCGGCTCCAGACGGTGGTCGCCCGAGGTCGCCCAAAGTGGATCTGGGCTGTACTGTGCGAGACCTCAACCGGTGTATTGAACTCGAAGGAAAGGTTGCGCACGCTCTGTGAATCCATCGGAGCGGACCTATGCCTGGACGCTGTGAGCTCCGTCGGCCTCTTCCCGGTGAACCTCGAAGGCGTGCGCTTTGCGACCGCAGTCAGTGGTAAGGGCTTGGCCGGGCTGCCTGGTTTGGTCGCGGTGTTTCACGATGGCAGAATTGCCCGTGCTGGCCGTGTACCGCGATACCTTGATCTGGCGAGTTACCAGGCGTCAGGTGGCGTACCGTTCACGCATTCATCGAACCTGGTCGGCTCTCTGGATCGCTCGCTGACCGCGACCTCTTGGCCGGAAAAGTTCGAACGGGTGCGACGTGCATCGCTAACGCTCCGGACGAGCCTGCGACAACTGGGTCTGCGCCTCGTGGCGTCGGAGATTCATGCTGCACCGGGCGTGGTGACGGTGGCGCTCCCTGTAGGTGCTGATTCCGCGGCCATCGCCCGGGCACTTTCCGACGCCGGGATTCAGATCGCCTGGGCCAGTGCTTACCTCCGCCGCCGCAATTGGATACAGGTTTGCCTCATGGGCGAGTTTGATGAGATAGCGCTTCGCCAACTTCCTGGTCTCTTGGCGCGTGAGGTTGAGGATCACCTGCAACTCTCAAAGAACACGACGACATCCGCACGGAAAAGTCCCGCTCGAAGGGTTACCCGCCGGTGGGCTAATGGCGCACTGGAATCAAAACGTTGCCGCGTTGCCAAAGGCGCGTAGGAACGGCAACGGGGCCAGGACTTTCAGTCCTGTGCCGAGGTTCATCTCGGGCAGAGGCGGGGTAGCAGCCGCCTAGCCTTTGCCCGCGACGTCATCCACTGCCGCTCCGCAACAACTTCCAAGTTCGGTATTAATTTGACTCACTCTTGATGAGCCTTCCGCGCTCTAAAACGACCGATTGCCTATTACAACGGGTTCGTGTTTGAATTCCGGCGCTTCGGTTCGCACAGCAAGAAGTCGCAAAGGTTGCGCAGGCTGTATCGATTTCCCGCCTCTGAAACCGATTCAACTCGAGCCGGTGAAGGCGCGGATCCAGACCATGGACGCGCACGCCTATCAGTAACGGAGCGGGCCGGGCACTTTGAAACGACTAACTTCGGGAGTTTTTGTCTATGAGAAACAAGTTTCTGGCCCTGGGTATTGTGGCGGCCTCTGTCATCTTCTCCGCGTGCGAATCGCAACAACAAATGGTCAATGAGATGCAGGCCGACGCAATGCATGTTGCGCAGCGCCGGGGTGCATTCGAACTCAATTGCCCGGCCGCGACGGCCCAGGTGTTGAGCAATGAAATGATTCAGTCGCCAATCACGAATCCCCGCTGGGCGCCTCCCCAACGCGCTGAGTACACCGTCGGGGTCTCAGGTTGCGGGCAGCGCGCCACTTATCTCGTTGTCTGTACCGAGGGCGGCACGGGCTGTGTTGCGGCTGGTGCGCAGAACGTGACGCACTGAGGGGTGGACTAAGGGACTGCTTCGACCGCCGCCGAGCGGCGATTTCTCACGTGCGTTGTTCGTACCTTGGAGCGAGTGTTTGTAAAGTGAGTCTTCGAGGGGTAGTCTGCTTTTAAAAACAAGGCCGCAGAGTCCGCGTTGGCTGCGCACGGCTGATGAGCGTCGAACCTTGCGGTCGGGGAGGGGTACTATGAAATTGCCGCGCCTGATTGGTTATCTTTTGTCCGTCCTCATGGCCTGCTGTGTGGGCTCCGTGGCAGCTGAGGAGCGCGAGGACGCACGTGCACTCGCACTCGGCGATAGCGTGGTATTCGGCTACATCACTCAAGCGGGCCATCAATACGTCAACGCCAGCAATTTCATCGGCTCGCCGGAGTACCTGGGTGGAGTGTTGGATCTGGACGTGGTGAATGCTGGTTGTCCCGGTGAAGCAACAACTAGCTTCCTCTCCTCCACCGGTGCCGACAACGGCTGCCGGGAGTTCCGAGCTGCGTTCCCCCTCCACGTCGCCTACAGCTCCACTCAACTGGCCTTCGCGACGTCGTTTCTGACGCACCATCGGCACGTGCGCTTGGTAACCATTGGTATCGGGGCCAATGACCTATTCCTCCTTGAGGAAGGGTGTGCCTCAAACCAAAACCCGCCGGGTTGCATCGAAGCGGGTCTGCCCGCAGTCCTGGCTGCGGTCGCAACGAATATGGCGACGATTCTCGCTGAGCTGCGAGCGACTGGGTTTGGTGGTGTGATCGTCATCGTCAATTATTACTCGCTAGACTACTCAGATCCCGCCGGCACCGGGATTACGGTGTTGCTCAATCAGGCGATCACCGCGCCCGCGAACGCTTACGGGGCGGTTGTCGCGGACGTGTTCACTGCATTCCAGAAAGTAGCCGCGAACCCGGTGTTCGGTGGCAAGACGTGCAACGCCGGTCTGCTGAATGTCAACCCGCAAGACCAAGGGCTCTGCGATGTCCATCCCGCTCAGTCTGGTCAGCGCCTGATTGCCAAAACGATCGCGCGGGCCTACAGGACCGCGACCTGGTAAGCAGCAGCGGGAGTCTCCGCAACGAGAGCGCCGCCTTCGGGCGGCGTTCTCGCTTCTGGTGGCGCGGACAGGATTTGACACCACTCTTGATCAGCATTTCGCGTCTGGCGAATTTCTGTCGCCCATCTGTCAATTCTTTGAAACGCGCCTTGGGAACATGATCTGTCCGGGCCCCGTGCGGGCACGAGCACTGTGCAGAGCGCTGCGCGCCAGGTGAATCCGGCGGGACCGAATAACCAACGGGTCCTCTCATCGCCCGGGACCCTAGACACGGATCGGTCGGCTACAATGACGTTTTGCCAGGCAGATGACATCCGCAGTAGCGCCAATCCCGTGAATACCGAGCCATATTTACTGACCCCCGGACCCCTGACTACCTCGCTGCGCACCAAGCAAAGCATGCTGCGCGATTGGGGCTCCTGGGATGTGGATTTCAACACTATCACCGGCCGCATTCGCGAACGGCTCCTGCAAATCGTGTATGGCGCTGGCACGCATGAGTGCGTCCCAATGCAAGGCAGTGGCACTTTTTCTGTCGAGGCGGCCATCGGCACCCTAGTTCCGCGTACGGGGCATGTGCTCGTGCCGCAAAACGGTGCGTACTGTCAGCGCATCGCGAGAATATGCCAGGTACTCGGCCGCAAGCTGACGTCTATCGATTACGCAGAGAACACCCAGGTTACCGCCAGCGACGTCGAGCGTGCACTGGCAACAGATCTGTCGATAACGCACGTGGCGCTCGTGCACTGTGAGACGAGCACCGGCATCCTCAACCCATTGCATGATGTTGCGCAGGTCGTCGCGCGGCATGGCAGGGGTCTGATCGTTGATGCCATGAGTTCGTTCGGCGCCCTCGAGATCGACGCGCGCAGGACACCCTTCGATGCCGTGGTCGCCGCCTCAGGGAAATGCCTGGAGGGACCGCCGGGGATGGGCTTTGTCATTGCACGCCGCGGAGCTCTCGAACGCTCTGAGGGAAACAGCCATTCGCTCGCGCTCGACCTGTACGACCAGTGGGCGTACATGCAGAAAACCACGCAATGGCGCTACACGCCGCCGACACATGTGGTGGCGGCGTTCGATTCGGCGATCGCACAGTATCTCGAAGAGGGCGGCCTGGCTGCGCGTGGCGCTCGCTACGCGCACAATTGCCGCACGCTAATAGAAGGTATGTCAAAGCTCGGACTCAGGAGTTTCCTACCGGCGGCGATTCAAGCCCCCATCATCGTGACCTTCTTCGCCCCCGACAGCCCGCACTACGCGTTCAAAGCCTTCTACAACGCGGTCAAGGCACGCGGCTACATCCTCTATCCCGGCAAGTTGACGACGGTAGAAACGTTCCGTGTAGGCTGCATGGGCCAGCTTGGCGAACACGGCATCGCCGGTGCTGTGCAGGCAGTTGGTGAAGTGCTCGCCGAGATGCGGGCGGCAGCGTGACATCTGCGCGCGACCAGACCTGACGCCGACGCTTGATCTTGTCGCTCCTCTGCAGGAGTACGGCGCTGCGCCGCGATCGCGAATGCCTTCATTGGCGCAATCGAATATCCCCTGCGTTCTCCGGTCGGAGTCCGCGTTTCCCCGCGTAGGCGGCGCGAATACGCGCAAAGTCCTGCGTCGGATCTCCCATGAGGTTGACGTACGTCTCGATGCCCACGGTCTTAGTCGCGTAGTCGATGTAACCCAAGCCGACGCATAGACCGCCGGCAAGTGCGATGCGGTAGAAGCCAGATTTCCAGTGATCCGTGTGGGCGCGGGTACCCTCGGGAGCCATGCCCAACCACAGCCATTCGCTCCTGGCAAATTCCGCGAGCAATGTGTCCACGAATCCCGAGGGATCGCGTCGATTGACTGGGATGCCTCCTAAACGCAGTAACAGCCGGCGCACCGGCCAGCGAAATAGCGCGTCCTTGCCCAGCCAGCGCACCTGAAAGCCGGTGGCGAATTTGTAAAGTATGCCGATGATGAAGTCCCAGTTCGAAGTGTGTGGATACACAACGATGATGCCTTTGGGTACCGGCGGAGGCACGAACACGCAGCGCCAGCCAAACAGCCGCAAGAGCAACCCCGATCCGCGCTGCGCAAACGTCATGCCTCTGGAGGCCTCGCGAAGACGACTTCGAGCCCGTATCCCGGTGAGGTCTGATTCATCCCGAGAGTGAGCAGCCTAACGGCGGTTTGAGCACGAGAGTAGACGACTGCTAAGTCGCGCGACGCGAAGGCGGAAGCGGTAGCGGGGGCAGGATTCACGATCCCCAGGGTGAGGGCGCTCCGGAGGGCGGCATGAGATGGCAGCGGGGGCCGAGTTGCAGTTCGAGCACCCCTGAATTCATTGATATTTCCCTTCGATGACGCAAGGCCCGCTGCGAGGCTGCAGGGCACCAGAGGCGGCCGCTCGGGTCGGCGCTAAAGTTCTCTCGATACGGGAGCCGGTAAGCCCGGGGTAGGCAACGATGCTCATCCCTGCACTTTTTCACATACACGAGGATATCCCGTAGGTGGACCAAGACGAACCATCCGAAGACAGTTAACACACACGCGTGTGGGACCCTCAGGGTTATGCGCGCGAATCCAAACCCAAGACCCCGACGGCAGCCCCGCGAGGACTCGCCTGCCCCGCGCTGCCACGGCACTGCCACCTCCTAACACCGCCACCGTGCAGCCACAGTGAAAGACTAATTGCATGCCATCACCCAATGAGCGGGATACGCCGCATGATGAATCGAATCGCGTAAGCACCGGGGATGATCGCCAGCCCCGAGGGGACTTGTGCGGCTCCGAGGAAGAACGCAACAGACGGTGGAATGCTCCCCACCACCGACGACGCGCTAGCCACCCTTCCCGATTCATCGGGTGCGAAGGAACAGGAGCTGGTTCTGCTTGTCTGTCACGAAACCACGGGTTCTAGTCTCATACTCGTGCGCGGTCAAAGTGTCGCCAATGCCAAAGCCGTGTTAAGTAAGCTGCGTCGGCAACAATGACGTTGAAAAATAACGGTCTAACCCGGATCGGGCTGAGTAAGGCCGAGTCGTAAATCCGTTGAAGTCGGTTAGTACGACCTCGCGCCAACACGCTGGCACGACGATTGGGGGACTACTGCTGTATCGGCATACCCGATTCATCGTACGACGGCGGCTCGGATGGCCGGGCGGACGGGTTTGCGGGCGGGGTTCTGGGATTCCCGGTGCGGTTGGCGAATTGTTCGAATTCCGCTTCCGCTTCCGCTTCCACATCCATGCCCGCCGTTGCGGGTGCCGTCGTATGGCTCGAAACCAAGGTCGTGGGTGCTGGCTGCGGTGGCGGCGCCTGCCAGGGCACAACTTCCCCAAACACGGGCCTATCGTTGGCTGGTACCAGAGGCAGCGCCGAGGGTCCGATCGAGCGGTCACTGCTCCGCAGAAAAAAGGTCAGGAGGAAGGCGGCAATACCAGCCGCAAGGAGTCCTAATCCTCGAGAGAGGGCGATGCGCTTCCGGGCTTCGGGCGGAACCCGCGAGTCAAGTGTCGGTCTACTTGGGACGACGAACTCCGCGACCTGAACCAGTGACCCGTTGGTCTCGCTTCGTCGCTTGGCTTCGTTCCGCCTGGCGAGCGCGCGTTTGAACGCTGTGCTCCCTGGAATTCGCTTCGCTGGGCGCGGCCCCGGCGAGGCACCAGCGGGTGCGGGTGGGAGCGCACTCACCGCCCCAGTGTCAGGCATCAAAGCGGTCGCGCGAGGTGTCTCCACCTCCCAAGCACTATCCAAAACAACATGCGGGACGCGCAGCACCTGCTCCCGTGGTTGTGGCGTCACCCCCGATTCCGTGCAACAGCTACGAACCAGATTGATTACCGACCGGACCTGGCGGAAATTGATCGGATAGGGAAGCGTAAGGAAGAGACCGAACAACCCCAGCTCACCCTCGAGGAAGTCGAGCGTCGACGGGCGCGCAGCGAAGATCCGCAGCGTGTTGGGGGCGTTGACGACTGCGTGGCTCAACACCTCGAGGCCCGAACCATCGCCGAGCTTCTCGCAGGCGAGTATGAGATCGAACTGCGCTCGTTCCAGCAGAGCGATGGCATCGACCTTGGTCGCAGCTGTCTCGATCGTCAGGTCGTCAGCGAACGCGCCGGCAGCCCGGGCCACTACCTTCGCATGCCGACCTGCAACGAGTAGCCGCATAGGCGTTAGATACTACGAAATTGAGGTAATTTGCAGTGCCGTCAGACTGCGACAGGGCCGGGGGGTGCGGCGGAAGTGCCTGATACAACGGTTGCGGTAGATGACAGCACCCGGCCGCCGGTTGGCCGCATCGCGTGCCAACGCATCATGCTACGTCTCGCGGAATGTTCGCGGGCGATTACTAGCCGATTAGCGAATTCTGGCTCTCCTTTTTTGACAATTTGCCGCGATGCGGCCGACCATGGCGCGCATCGCGGCTTCTCCTTCCCGGCTCAAAGAGAGCGCAGGAACAGGATCAGGTTCTGCTTGTCCGTCATAGATAGTCCTTCGAAGTTTTCGACGACCCGGTTAGCCTCGCTTCCAGGGCTCTGGTGATAGAGGATGGCCTGGGCCAGGTTCGATGTTCGCCCGTCGTGCAGGAAAAACACCCGCTGGCCGAGCCCCCACAGCGGAGCAGTCCGGAATTGATCCGGTCCGGCGTTTCCCTGCGTGATGCCGTCTGCAAGCCAACTACCCATGTGATGCAAGGCCAGATCGGAGAAGAGATTGGCTTGCACCCCCGATAGGGCCGCCGGGGCAAATTCAGACGTGGTTGTGCTCATCGACGGGGTATGGCAGTTGGCGCAGCCAATGTTGGCGAAGGTCGTGCTGCCGCTTTGAATTTGCGTCGAGCAGGCGATTCCACTACTCCCTCCGCACGCCGGGGCTGGCTGATCCAGGAAGCGCATGAAGATAGCGAATTGCGCTACATCGGAGAGCGTGAGCGACGGGTCGAAGACTGTGAGGTCCTCGGGTGTTGGGTTAAGCAAGCAAGCTGTCGGAATCGGATATGGCGGATATCCCCGCTCGTCGGGGAATAGCTCGTTGGTTACACCCATTTCAACGTTGTAGGCTTCCCCGGCGAATATGAGCAGGGATTTGTTCTGAGCTTTCCAGCCGAAACGGGTGATGCTGCCGTCGTTTCCGCTGCGATTTGGAACGCCGTGAATTCCTAGCTGCGGGCTTGCCGAGCGGGTGAGGTTGGCAAGGATCGTCTTCTCATCGATGTTCTCGATCAGCCCCCCACCGAAGACCGGTGTGGGAATGCGGAAGCTGAGGTTGCCCCTGGCAGCTTCTGCCGCAAAGTTGGGCTGCGCCAGAGTGCAGTTGTTCGGGGGGTTGGACACGTCCGTTCGCCCTTGAATGGTGAACAGGTCGTGCACACCGCCGTCCGATTTGAAACGCGCCTCGCGCACCGGGCCGTTCGCCGTAACGAAAAACGGAATTGTATTCTTGCCGTTTGCGACCTGGCCCGCCGTGAACTGTGGATTCGGCTGGAACGCGGGACCCACATCGGCGCGGGGAGAGGTTCCGCCAGTCGTGGGCTGCGAGTGGCAGGAACCGCAGGAGTCACTGTTGAATGTCGGCCCGAGTCCGCCGTTGCCGTTGCCGGTCGCCAAACTGACGGATTCCACTTCAATGAACTGCGCCAGGGCAGCCTGAAAGGCCGCGACTTGCCCCGCGGTCAAGCCCTGGATCGGGTTGCCCGGATTGTTCACGTTACCTGGAAGCACGACGAAACCACCGCGGGGGCCCGGGTCGAGGCTTGCCGGGCCGCTCTGGGCCTGGGCTCCTGCCGCAGCGAAGCAGGCCGCCAGAACCAAGAACATCGACGGCATGCAAAGAGCGGTTGTACGTTTCGAACTCCTCTTGCCGGTACAGGTGGTCCAATCGTCGCGACAGGGTTCTTGCAAGAGATGGAGACCAAAGGTGCGCATATTGGCATCCCTCTAAACCAACACAAGCGTGTCCGCGCCTTCTACACGGCGTGGCTAGATGTGTCGAAGTGTCGCCAACAGCCGGCTCGGCTTAGGGCGCACGCCGCAGGGCCAATACGCTTGAAAAATAGGGATTTCGATATGCCGGGACGGAGCCCGATCGAGTCGCAAGTCCGTTGAAGTTGGTCGGCAATCGTCAGCCGAACGAGAAGCGACTCACGGTATAACAGCGTCGCTGCAATGCGACTGTCTGTAAGCGAACGTGACCGGCGCTACAGCTCGAAGTCGCGCCAGATGCGCAGGACTGTTCGTTGGGAAACGCCGAGCGCTGCCGCGAGGCGCCGGCTGCTCCAACGTGCTCCACCCGGCGGTGTCTCATGCAGCGTCTTGGCGAGCACGGCCTCCACGAGAGTGTCGCTGATCCGTCGCGGCGCCCCCGAGCGGGGTTGATCCGTGAGACCCTGCACGCCGTGCGCGAGGAAGCGCGCGCGCCATTTGCCGACGGTCTGCGCTGTGATCCGCAAGCGCTTTGCGGTCGCACGATTCGAGCACCCGGCATGGCAGTAGAGCACGATCCGGGCTCTCACCGCGAGCGGCCGACGGTTGTGCCCGACATGTGCCCAGTGTTCGAGCTGCTCCCGCTCGATGTCTGTCAGGTTGAGTGGCGACATTCTTCGCGCCATGGGTCACGAGGGCGTAATCCTTGCCCCCCGGCTCGAATTCACCGCTATTTGCGCACGGTTTCTACCCGCGCTGCAGGCGGGTGTCGACATGTCGGCTTGGCGAGACGGGGGCATAATTCGCGCGGCGTCGCGAATGCGCGCGAAATACCCGCGCGGCAAGCTATCGGCGCGAGTTGGAGCGAGTCAAAAGTTCATTGCAGATCGAGGAGGCGCGAGATGCCCGTCGCCGGCCGCCGACAGGCCAGGTTCACGCCGAAAGCCTGAACGCAAGGGTCGAAAAACATCACGATGGATGCGATCGACTGGCTGGCACGACACCGCGTGCCGTTGATGCGCATCCGTTGGGACGAACAGTTCGCGTGCATCGTGACATCAGGCGGCCAAGCAGCCTTCGCAAGTAAGGTGCATTGGCAGCAGCGGACCAGAGACAATCCGGACGCTCGACTAGCCTTTGCCGTGGATTTAATTCGGAAGAAAGCTCAAAACGCTCTTGCCACTTTGGACGGTTTCCTGCCGCGCGGTCCCCTTTGGGATCGAGCCTGCAAGAGCATTGAAGGGCGGGGAAAATCCCTCAAGAGCAACCCGCCGAGGACATTCGCAAGCTTGCGGGGGATTGAGGGATCGATTGCCGCGGATTATTTCCGCGTGTGGTCTGGCCTATCTGTCAGGTGGAAGCCGCTCAAGCGGCATCCCATACCGGGTGACTGGAGCGCGTACCGATCGAGAGTTGCTCTCCGCCACGGAATCCGGCTCCGAGCTGACGGCGGCGGCTATAACCGAGGGGCCACTCATCCAATTAATGCGATGCTGAACTACGCATACGCGGTGCTAATTGCACAAACGCAAATCCGACTCATCGCCGAAGGATACGATCCGACGATTGGCATCATGCATGAGAAAAAAGCCCTTCGCGGAATCAACCCTGGCTTTGCTCTCGATCACATGGAACCGATGCGTCCAGTCGTAGATAAAGCGGTGCTCCAGTTAATCGACACGGTGACGTTCACAGGTGCGGACTTCTCGATTCAGCACGACGGTGTCTGTCGTATGAATCCCGAGCTTGCGAGGAGGGTGGTGCAGCTCGCATTGGAGCGTTGCGAAGTGGGCAGCTAGCGGAGCACCTGATCGAGCCAATCCAGCGCTCGCCGATTCAAGAGCGAGCGGTTGTACATCTCGCAATGGTCGCCAGCCCCTTCGGCGGCGCTAAAACGCATCAGTGTTTTGGGGCAGCGCAGTGCCTCATAGAACGCGGGGGCGTCTGCTGCAATCATGTCGTTCTCCGCCATCGTGAGCAGGGTTGGACACTGGATGAGCTGCGCCCGTCCTTCCATCGTGAAGGGCGTTACGGCGAGCAAGTAGTCACGCAGAGTCGTGACCCCGTGAACCATGAACCCACGGTTGATGAACTTCCAGCGCAATCCCGTGTTGGCACGCACAACGCTCTCGATGCGGTCCAAAACACTCGGATCCAGGGTGCCCGGGTTTGCTGCCGAGGCGGGTGAGACCCCTAACTTGTGCACGAGCATCTGTTTGAGCGGACCCACGATGCTCCAGGTGGCCGGATCGGCAATCAGGGCCGCCAGGCGGGGCTCTCCCGAAGCGCCGCGTGGGGCCAGGTAGCCGCCGAGACTCCAGCCACTGAGGGCTATACGTTTGGGATCCACGAGCGGAAGCGTGAGCGCAAAGTCAACCACCGCGTTCACTACCGTCTCCCAGTCCGGCCGTATAGGAATGCCGTGCTCGAAGAGCATCGCGCCCTGACCCGGCCCGTCAAAGAGTAGCGAATGGTAGCCGCGACGCGATGCTGCGACCGCAGACGCAAAGTACATATCCGTCATCGTGGCGTCATAGCCGTTCGTAAAGATGATGAGTGGCCGTACGCGGTCCTCACAGCCCACCGCCAGAATCAGGTACGCCGGCATTGGCGTCTGGCCGAACGATATCTGCAAGCGCCTGACCGGCGGCTCGAGAAGCCCCAAGCCCTTCTCCAGCATCTCCACCTGATTGCGGAAAGCAGCCAAGAGCCGGGGATCTACCGGGTTGCCGTAGAGCGGGTGATACGAGGTTGCGTAAAACACGCTGGCTCGCACGAAAAGCTCGCGTGCACTGCGTCGATGGCCGTTCTGCAGTGTTTCGGTCGCCTGCTGTGCGAGGCGATCGGCTGCGATGACCCACGCCTGATAGAAGGCAGCATCATCTCCGTCGCTGACCGCGCGTGCGATTGCCGCGACTTCCCCGAAGTCAGCGCCGCCATAGGGAATGTAGCCAAGCGGCCACATCCCGAAGTCATCATGGAGCTCGTTCCTGAAGAGCACGGTCATCGGTGGCTCCTGCGGGGTTGACTGTTGTGGTTGGCTCAGCTGCTCTCGGTGAGCTGGTGACCTCAGGCGACCGTCAATCTGTCAATCGCCTGTTCATCAGTTCTGCTGAAATTGGACGACCTCGAATATCCCTCGTCAAGTAGGGGGATAGCGTTCGCTGGGCATCCGCAGAAGACGTATGGGCACTGCGAGGCGGCGCCAGCCACCCGAGCTGCGAGGACAGATTCAAGAACGGGCAGTTTCGAGACTGCGGTCGGACCGAGCGGCGGCACGTTGTCGCGAACGGGTTCGTGTGGATTGGCAAGGAGGCCAATCAGGTCGGTGAAAGCGGAGAGGCCGATCCCATCTGGTCGGCCGTAGAGAAATTCGCCGCTACCTGAGAGTTTGCCAGTACGTCGAGGTGGTTCGGCGGGTCTCGGGCCAAACCAAGTTACTTGAGCTAAGCTGCCGGCGACGGAGGCGTTGAGAACACCTCCGGCGATCCGTCAGGGTGGTCCCGCCGATGAATGAGCCATCATCGCATGCGGTATTTCTAAGCTACGCCTCACAGGACCAGGAGGCCGCCAAGCGGATCTGCGAGACCCTGCGCGCAGCGGGCATCGAGGTTTGGTTCGACCAGAGCGAGCTGCGCGGCGGTGACGCTTGGGATCAGTCGATCCGCAAGCAGATCAAGAGCTGTGCGCTCTTTGTCCCGGTCATCTCGAAGCATACACACGAACGAGCCGAAGGCTACTTCCGACTGGAATGGAAGCTGGCTGTCGATCGATCGCATCTGATGGCCGCAGACAAAACCTTCCTGGTGCCGGTCGTCATCGACGACACCCGGGACGACGATGAACGAGTGCCGGAGAAGTTCCGGGACGTGCAGTGGACGCGCTTATCTGGAGGCGAAACGCCGTCCGAGTTCATCAGACACATCGAGCAGCTTCTCTCGGGGGAAGTCAGTCCCTCACCGACGATAGCGCGTGGGCCTTCGGCGATGGCCTCCGGAGGGTCCTCGCGGCTAAAGCCGGCGTGGCTGGCGGTAACAGTGGTGATCGTCGCTGTGGCCATCTATCTCCTCGTCGAGAAACCCTGGGTCGCCAAATCGGCAGCCTTCGCTCCACCCGCTCACTCGATCGCGGTGCTCCCCTTTGTGAACTTGAGCGGGGACAAGGAACAGGAGTACTTCTCCGACGGGCTCACCGAAGAGCTTTTGAACTCCCTTGCCGCCATCGACGGCATGCAGGTGGCGGCGCGCACCTCTTCCTTCTCATTCAAGGAGCACCCGGACATCGGCGTCGTGGCGCGCAAGCTCAATGTAGCTGCTGTGCTCGAAGGGAGCGTGCGCCGCTCGGAGCACACAGTCCGGGTCACCGCCCAGCTCATCAATGCCGTGACGGGGTTTCACCTGTGGTCGAAGACCTATGACCGGGACTTAGGGGACGTACTTAAGCTTCAGACCGAGATCGCCACCGCGGTCGCCGACACCCTCAAGGTCACGCTACTTGGGGATGTGGCCGCAAAGATCGAGCTCGGCGGCACCCGCAACCCCGCCGCTTTCGATGCGTATCTCCGCGCGTCAAAGGCGTTTTTTGCGAGACGCGATGAAAAGGACATTCCAGATGCGATCGCGGCGTACACCGAAGCGATCCGGCTGGACCCAAACTATGCGCTCGCGTTCGCGTACCGATCGTTCGCGCTCACTACCTACGCCGCTAGTCAGCCGACTGATGCTGCTCGCGAGAGCTTTGAGAAGGCTGAAGCCGATGCTCGGCAGGCGATCGTGATCGCCCCGGACCTGGCCGAGGGGAACGCTGCGCTTGGATACGTCTTGGAGAATGGCCCCGTAGACTTTGCACGAGCGCGGGAAGCATACGACCGCGCCAAAGCGCTCGCACCAGGCAGTGTGCAGGTATTACTCGCGAGCAGTACGTTTGATGCCTACATGGGGAACTTCGAAGTGGCGATCGCCGCTGCGCGCCGAGCGGTGGTGCTGGATCCGCTCGATCGGCGCAGCCACTCGATCCT
>Ga0187777_10000513_pt1 | contig 26429 bp, 20 predicted proteins | sample 1015_Q2_SP5_10_M_FD_132416 | JGI IMG/M metagenome (GOLD analysis project Ga0187777, IMG submission 132416) | Tropical peat soil microbial communities from peatlands in Department of Meta, Colombia - 1015_Q2_SP5_10_MG | ecosystem: Environmental > Terrestrial > Soil > Wetlands > Peat | place... | reverse complement strand
CCAGGCCAAGACGGAAGATGTCCAGCCAACCGCCGCGGTGACAAGCACGATCCCGATGAGACCCAGCCTTAACAGCGACGTCGCACCCATCCGTAGACGAGCAGCCAACGTCGCGCCCACCAGATACCCAAGGTAATTGCTGGCTGCAAGCAGTGCGCCGGTGTCGCTTGTGAGCAGTCCATCCCGGACCATGAGCGGAAACAGCGGAGTAAAGGCGAATCGTCCCACTCCCATGGCGACTGCTAGAGAGATCATGCCGGCGGCAGAGATCGCCACGGGTGACGCCGATGCCCGCTCCGTCAACGCCGACCGCATCGAGAACACGCTCAACGACCTCCCCAACATTAGACTGGAAGACAATCATTTCTTACAAATGAATTGTTATGAACTATTATTCTCTTTATGGAAACTATCAATTTGGAGTCGGTGGCCATTTTCAAAGCCGTGGTGGAAGAAGGCGGGGTGGTCCGTGCGGCAGCCAAGCTGCACCGCGTGCCTTCGAATGTGACTACGCGGATCCGCCAACTCGAGGAGTATCTCGGCGTTCGGCTTTTCAGAAGACAAGGCCGGACCCTCAACCTCTCTGCGGAAGGTCGCACGCTCCACAACTACTCTTTGCGCCTGCTGCGCCTTGCGGATGAGGCGGTACACGAACTTCGCACGGGAAAAGCCCAGGGCACATTCCGCCTTGGCGCTCTGGAAAGCACCGCCGGAACCCGGTTGGCGCCGATTCTATCCCGGTACCATGCCGAGTTTCCGGGCGTAGTGGTGGAACTGGTTACGGGGACAACGGGGGCTCTAATTCATCGCGTAAGGAACTTCGACATCGAAGCCGCGTTTGTCTCCGAGCCGTTCACCTCGTCAGAGCTCAAATCTGCTCCGGTATTCAAGGAGGAATTGGTACTGATCACGTCGAAGCAGACGGCAAACGTTCAAAAGGCGAGAGACCTCGGGCGAAGCACGATAATTGCATTCGCCCATGGCTGTTCGTATCGCAAACGCCTTGAAGAATGGTTGGGCAGTGAAAATGTATTGCCGGAGCGAGCGCTTGAGTTCGCGTCTTATCAAGGCATGATTGCCTGCGTAGCTGCCGGCACGGGTTTTGCCATTGTGCCCAAGTCCGTGCTGACTACGTTAAATGCAGCGGAGAAAGTCAACCAGCACACCCTGCCGGCACACGTTTCCGCGAATCGTACTCATCTGGTCTGGCGAGGTGAACCTTCGCTAGCGTTGAAAGGTCTGATTACGCTGCTGCAAACAGTTAAAAAAGGACATATTCGTGCGCGCGGGCGTTAACTCGGTGGTAGGGTGTCCTGTTAGTAAAAGCAAGCGGTCTACTACTTCGAAAATAACAGCTGGTCGAACCCACGCAGCTGGCCCCGAATCCGCATGGTTTCCTGTCTAGCGAGTAATGTGCTTGCCACATATGGCTGCGCACCAGAACCGGAAACATGCCGAATGGTAAGCCGCTCGTCCGGCAGGCCAAAGATCGGCTAAACGAGATTGCAAGACTCGGCAGGCGAAGTGCTGGCATCATGCCGCCGGGTGTCTACTTGATAGCATGGGTTGGTCAAGCGGCCGGATAAGGTCGTCGCCTTCCGGGAGATCTGGTTGGATTAGTACTGAGAAACGGGCTTCTCGGAAGTCGCGGGGATGGTTGGGCAATCCGGAATTGACAAAAAACAGGGTGGTCACAAAAGACCGCAGTCTCTGGCTGCTTCTTGAAACCGCCAAATTCTGGTGGCCAGGGACGGAATCGAACCGCCGACGCCAGCCTTTTCAGGGCTGCGCTCTACCATCTGAGCTACCTGGCCACGCGCCAGAGCCCTAGGCTTTGGCACCTTTTCGCGACAGCGCCGGATCATCGAGGCGCGCTTTAAGCCGGCACCGCCTGGGCTGTGCAGATGAGCAATTATAGCAATCTCCCGGCCTCTCCCAAATCGTGTCGCCTAACGGCCGTCCTGCGAGCGGTGGAAAAGTACCTCGCAAGGTAGCGGGGAAGAATCCCACCCTGTGCTAGACTGCGCTCAATCTCGAGGTTGAGGACTGGCTGATGGCATTTGGAAGATTCCTCTGCTTTGCCTTTCTGGTGGTTTTCCTGGGTGGGACAATTGATCAACAAGCGGCAGCACAGGAGGGCAAGGCTCCGGTGTCGGCGAACGGTCCAAGCGCCGGCCAGGCCGCACAGGTCGGTCAGACGGTGCGGAATGATGCCGGCGATCCCCCCAAACCCCCCGCCGCTTTCACCGACGCGGCGGCGAGGGAATCGGCGGCTCCGCCTGAGTCCGCGGTTGCGGCTGCATCCGGCAGGCCGGCCAAACAAGATTTTCCCGCAGCACAGCTGCGGATAGGCGGCGGCGACCTGTTGAACGTCAGTGTTTACGGCCTGCCTGACTTCGCGCAGGACGTTCGCGTCAACAGCACCGGTGACGCTTACCTGCCACTGATCGGGTATGTCCAACTGGCGGGCCTGACGCCCGACCAGGCCCAGGCCGTCATTGAGAACCGCTTGCGGGAAGGCGGATTTGTCAACAGTCCGCACGTGACCGTGTTCCTTAAGGAATATGTGAATCAGTCGGCGACGGTCACCGGCGAGGTGAGTCGCCCAGGCATGTATCCCATGTTGGGATCGCGGCGATTGCTGGAGGTGCTGGCCATGGCCGGCGGGCTCACGCCGCGGGCAGGAAAGACAGTGACCATTACCCACCACGATCATCCTGAGGACCCGGCAAAAGTCACTCTTCCGTCCGATCTGGCAAAATCGCCCAAAGATAACATCGAGATTTTCCCGGGAGACACTGTGGTGGTCAACCGGGCCGGCGTAGTTTACGTGGTTGGCGAAGTTCAGCGGCCCAGTGGGCTGGTGATGGATAACTACGAGAGAATGACCGTCATGCAGGCCATCGCCCTTGTTGGCGGCACGACCTCGGTTGCGGCCATGAACAGTACCAAGCTCATCCGCACCACGGCCACCGGCCGCGAGGAACTGGAACTGCCGTTGAAGAGAATCCTCTATGCCAAACAGGCCGACGTCGATCTCAAGCCGGACGATATCATCTTCGTGCCTAGCAGTTTCAGCAAGAAGGCCGCCAAGCGCAGTGTGGAAAGCGTCATATCCGTCACCCAGGGCTTGGCCCTCTATCGCCCTTGATTCCGTGGTACGCGAGGAGGCAGTCACCGCTGGCGCGTGCCAGCGGGCGCGCCTTGGGAGAGCTCTCCTACGCTTCGGTTGGCGTTCAGCCGACGGGGCTGCCAGTGGCATGGTGGCGGTCCGCAAGTGCGCGCTGAGCCCGCCGCTCCGCCACCGACGCCGGGGTTCACGCCGCAAAAGATCACGGTCACCGCGCACGTGAACGCGCTCTTTCTGCTGAAATGAGGAGAAACGCCTAGCGGCCGGTAAACAACCGGGAGAGCGCGCCGCTGGGTTTGCGGGCAACGATGGGGATTTGGGCAAGGATGGCCTCTACTCGCGGTTCGGATAGCGGCGGCACGTCCTTACGGAAACGAACCATTTCCTGGAAGGTCGTGAAGCGATTGATGCAGTAGAAGCAGTCGTTCATGTGCTCTTCCGCGAGTTCCCGTTCCCGCCAGCTGATCTGCCCGTTCACCAGATTGTTGAAGGTCTTGAGCGAGGCGCACTTGTCGGTCTTCGCCTGCTCGGCCAGACTCATCAGCACTGCGATGGAGATGACAGGATGCCCAGGCGCAGCGCCGGGGGCCAGAGCGATCAGGGCGGGGTCCCCAGCCTGCCTGTTGTTGGCGTGGTGGGATCCTAGACGCTCGTCGGCGATTCGCTGAACGGCCTCAACGGTGGCAGCCGCATTCATCATGATGGCAGCGACGCGTGCGCCATCGTAGCCCTTGATGATCAGCCACAGCAGTTCGCGTTCCAGGAGGGTGAGGTCCTTCACGAGGGTGCGCACTTGGTCGAGAGTGATCGGTGGGGCCGGCACTCGCTCCTGTTCCCGTCCGTAGGCGAGTACCAGATCGTGGAAGGCCATCATGAACTCGCGTTCGTTGCTGAACTTCAGGCCCACGAACCAACTCCCGCTATGAGCGGCAGCGCGCCGGAAGACAGCAATCACATGCTCGTCCATCTCCGGCTCAAGGGTGGAAAAGTAGTGGGTCAGCAGAGCGCGGGCGATTCCGGCATAATCGCGGACGAACTCCTGCCAGCCGAGCCGTTCGCCGCGGGCGCAGTCCTGAGCCATGCTGAAGATGGTGCGGATCGCCATCGCTCACCCGGGGGCGATTGTAGCAAACGGCCTCTCAGCGCGTGCCTGGCGGCGGGTTCATGGGGCGTTCCAGTCGCTATCCGCGGGTGACAGGGACTAGATCGCGGTTGGTAGTCGTGACCCGGGCTTCTTGCAGGACCAACGGGCGCTGGCTCTCCATCTCCACCGTGCTGCCGGCTTCCAGGCGCATATCCTGACCACTCAAGAGCTGGAAATCGGTAAGCCGGCACACCCAGAGAGGCACCCGCGCGTTTCCTGCCCCAAGTCATTTCATAGGGAGAGAAGCTTACGGGGGGATAGCCTCTGCCCACAATAAATGGGCGGCCTTACTGACACCGCCCCTTCTTGGTGCCGCAGCAGCCGGCCCCGGCCGGTTAATGCACCACAATACCCGTCGCAAAGCTGAAATTATTCTGATGATTCGGAATCGCTGCCTCACAAGCGGCCCCCCCCATGCCGGCAACTTTGCAGATGTCATGCTTGGTATAGAAGTAATCGAACTGACCGACGCGCGCGGAAAAGTGCCGGCCTAGCTTCACATCAAGGCCACCACCAAGAGCCATGCCTAAGTCAGTGTCGGTGATGCTGGTGTTGCTGATACCAATGGCGTTGAAACCAAGCAGCGCATGTACAAACGGTGTAAAGCGCTCACCGCGGAGCGAGACCACCGGGCCGGTCAGGAAACTCCAGGATCGTGCAGGGCGAACCAGCTTCACGGGCGTGCCAAAATTGGCCCGGAGATCCGCCTCGATGCCAAACATCTTGGTGAAGTTATACTGCGGCCCGATTTCAAACCCGGGGTACCAGATCTTGAGCCCGGGAATCTGGACTCCCTCACTGTCGATATGGACAAGCGACAAGCCGCCGAAAAGTTGACCTTTGGGGTAGTCCTGGGCGACGGCATAGAAGCTGCACAACAGTACTGCAAGCGTGATCAGCAAAGTCCTTCGCATTCCTAATCCTCCCTCAAGCAAGAAATTGAACTGCGATTGCAGACTCGGATGACCGGAGGAAAATTGTCCCTCCAGCTAGAACAGCGAGGCCGTTGGCCGTCCGTGAAGTGGATCACGATCCCGTGTTACCGCGAACTCTGCTGGAGGCGCGGAGAACCAGTTCCCCTTGTGACTAGTCTCCCTCCCAACTTGCAGACTAAAGACGTCCGTGAGCAGCAGACCCGCCGAAAATTTCAGAAAAGCTAAGAGCAGGGTAAGCGTGTCTTGGCTGGAAGTCAATGAAAAGTACTCAATTGGGAACGTCAAGCCGCTTGTTCAGAAATCCCGGAGGGTGCGGTTTTTCTATACCAGGCGGATTACCAGTGGTGCCCTCCCCCCGCTGGCCGTGGAGAGCGGAGCTGGTCACAATAGCAGCTGCAAGAGATAAGCCCCAACGCAGTCGCCGTTGTACCTCCGCGCCGCGGCCCGGCTCAGCGCGTGCCTGGCGGCGGGTTCATGGGGCGTTCGAGTCGCTGTCCGCGGGTGACAGGGACTAGATCGCGGTTGGTAGTCGTGACCCGGGCTTCTTCCAGGACCAACGGGCGCTGGATCTCCATCTCCACCGTGCTGCCGGCTTCCATGCGGACGTCCTGGCCGCGGGAGAGCAGAACCGTGGCCAGGCCGACCACGCCTCCCGCGCCGGCACCGATGCCCGCTCCCTTACCACTGCCTGCCAGGGCGCCGATCGCCGCTCCCGTTCCCGTGGTTTGCGCGATGGTGGTGGCATCCTTGCCCCTCTGGCCATTGGCCTCGATGGTCCCTTCCCTGTCTTTGACCTTGGAGTTGTCGTCGCCCGGAGTTCCCTCAACTGAACCAGGCAAAGTCACGGTGTAGCCATTGGGGAAGATAAGAGTCGTAAAATGCATGAGCAGCTGGGCGCGGCCGGAAACCCGCCCGCCGCGCTTCACGCTGTCCACCACGCCCTGAACATAGGTTCCGGAGGGAATAAGGATCCGGTTGTCCTGAGCGAACGGGAAATTCGTCTGCAAATACACCGGGTCCCCCGGGCGCACGCTCTTGGTGCTGATGGCATGCTTGAGCACCAGGGGGATCCTGGTTCCCGCCGGAACCGTCACGCGCACGGGAGCATCGGAGGGCTTCTCGGCAGCCTCAGCTGGCGGGGCAGTCTGGGCGGTTACCAGTGCGGAATAAAGCAGGACAACGGGGAGGATACGCATACCGCCTCCTGGGCCACTACAGTACATCATTCTCGGATGTGCTGCAGGGCCGCGCTGGCGGCCCGGTACGACCCTGCTGCCAGTCTTTCTCAGTACAAAAGATACTTTTTCCGAAGCTGCTGAAAAGCCGCCAGGAACTCGCGCCAGTCCTCAGCGATGCGGCGCGGATCGTCTCCACGACCGATCGCGTCAAATACGGCCTGGTTCCCCAGAATGTCGTTCATGCGCTCCATCTGGAAGTCCTTCGGATAGAGTCTGCGCAGGACCGAAGCCAGCTCCACACCTAGTTCCGGCGTATCCAATCCGTTGCGGCGCGTGACCAAAAGGTTGACGCCTGCACAACGCCGGTTGGCATAGGGGCCGGAGACGGGCGTGAAGTGCACGGGCACAAAGCGCACGCCGGCGATCTGCCGCCGGTTCAAATAGTCGGCGAGTTGCCGCGCGTCGATCCAAGGGGCGCCGACGACTTCGAAGGGCGTGTCGGTGCCCCGGCCCACAGAAACGTTCGTCCCCTCAACCAGCGCCACTCCTGGATAAAGCGTCGCCTCGTTCAAGCTGCGCAGGTTGGGCGAAGGGTTGATCCAGGCCAGACCGGTGGCATCGTACCAATCGCCGCGCTGCCAGCCCTGCATGCCAACCACGGTCAGCCGCGCATGAATCCCGCGCTCGCCGTTGAAGAGGTTGGCCAATTCCCCCAAGGTCATGCCGTGGCGAACCGGCAGCGGGAAATATCCTTTGAAGCTCCCCGGCTCTTGGGCCACAACTGGTCCCTGCACAAACGAGCCGGTGATGGGGTTGGGCCGGTCGAGCACGAACACTTCGATCCCAGCCCGCGCTGCGGCTTCCAGAAAGTAGCCCATGGTGACTTCGTAGCTGAAGAACGGCACGCCGGCGTCCTGGAGATCGACGACTACGGCATCGAGTTGTTTCAGCACGTCCATGGGCGGTCGCCGTTGCGAGTCCTTGGCGCCATAAACGCTGTAGATGGGAATGCCGGTGGCACCATCGCGCGTGTTGCCGATTTCCGTGGTGTCGAGGGTCCCGGCAGGTCCGTGCTCGGGGCTGAAGATTGCAGCCAGAGACACTCCCGGCGCACCAGCCAGTACGTCGATGGTGCGGCGCCCGTGCGAATCGACACCGGTTTGGTTCGTCAATAAGCCGATGCGGACCGCACCGCGGCCGTGGGGCAGAAGGTCAAAGCCTCGCGACTCGAGCACGTCGATGCCCGTAAGCACCGTGCCGTTGCGGTCCTGCAAGCGGCGCATGCCTGCGAGGGTTTCGTTATAGCCGGTAATAGCGGCCCAGGGTTGCTCATCCTCCTTGTTCACGTGAAGGCTCAGCCCAGCCGCAACGGCATTGGCCACGCGCGCGCGCAGAGAAACGATCTGATTGTTCGTGCCGTTCGGATGAACCGCATTCGACAACAGGATGATGTAGGTGTGTGTGGACGGATCAATCCACACGGATGTCCCCGTATAACCCGTGTGGCCAAACGAGCCGACCGGCAGCAACTCGCCCCGATTAGTGGACAAGGGAGAATCGATGTCCCACCCCAGTCCGCGCAGGACGGTGGAATTGGCCGGCTGCTGCGGGCTGGTCATCTTTTCGATGGACACCGGAGAAAGAAAGCTGCCGTCGCGGTCGAGCATGGCCTGCGCGAAACGCGCCAAGTCATCGGCGGTTGAGAACAGGCCGGCGTGCCCCGCGACGCCGCCCATGCGCCGCGCGGTGGGATCATCCACTACGCCTCGCAGCAGGGCGCCATGCTCGTCATGGGCGGTAGGGGCGATCCGCGGACGCCACTCGGCCGCAGGATTGAAGCGCGTGGTCTCCATCTTGAGCGGTCGGAAAATGTACTCCGTCGCGAACTTGTCAAGCGGCATGGAGACGCGCCCCACCAGCTCGCCGAGCACGATGTAATTGATGTCGCTGTAAAGGAAGCCCGAGCCGGGGGGAATAACGGGCTCAGCGTCGTAGGCAAGCTGCAGCGCCTTTGCATAGCCGTTCCAGGGTGCTTTCAGGTCGAGATCGGCAGGCAGTCCGGAGAAGTGGGTGAGCAATTGACGGACGGTGATCTCCTGTTTCCCGTTGCGGGCAAACTCGGGGAGGTAGCGCGCGACCGGATCGTTGAGCCGAACCTGCCCGCGCTCTACCAGGCGCATCACGCAGGCGGCGGTGAACGGCTTGGTGAGCGATGCCAGATCGAAGATGGTATCCGGGGTCATCGCTTCAGCGCGCGGTTCAAGCGCACGCCAGCCGAAAGCCCTCTGGTGGACAATCTTGCCCGCGTGCCCGACGATCAGGACGGCGCCGGGGATCTCGTGGTCAGCAACCGCTTGCTGGATGACGGTATCGGCAGACGTGAAATCCGGCGAACTCTCATCGGCCAACACGGAGGAGACGCATAGAACGGCTGTAAGAATGAAAAACACTGCCGGCAGTCTGGATGGGATCACTGCCGGCCAGTATGCACCAAGAGCACCGAACGCGGAAGTTCCAAGCCCAATCCGGGGAGGATCTGAGCAAGCAAAGGGCGGCTCTGGCAGCCGCCTTCGTTAATGCTACTAGACCTTACTCAACCGTGAACGTAGTCGTCGGCGCAACACTCTGCTTGGAGACCTTGTCGTCCACCTTGATGGTTACCTGGTAGAGGCCCGGTTCGACGGATGCCAGCAGCAGGCTCTTGGCCAGCGTCAACTGGTCGCCCACGTTGCCCATCTGCTGCGTCGATTCGATCGCGTGTACGATGGCTTTGTGGTTCGCCAGACTTGTGACCTCATACTCCACAGTGGCCGAAGGTTTGTGCGTCTGCTGGTCGATGCCCAGGTTGTATACCTGCATCCAGAAGTTCACGCGCTGATTGCGCTTGAAGCTGGCCGGCTTGCCGGCATCCGGCACACGCGGCCGAACCTTGGTATCGCCGATGACGAAACTGCCGGCGCCAACGTTCTTGGTGGGCACTTTCTCCATGACATCAGCGAGGATGAGCGAGGAGACCGCCAGCCGGTCGTCACCGAACTCCGGCACCATAATGCCGCGGCTCCAGCTCCCCATGCGATCGCCGTTCACGTCCTTGAGCACGACATCGAGCCGATATCTCCCCGAACGCAACGGCACCGCCTTCCAGTACACCGAGGGCTTCTCTTGCTCCTTGGGCAGCAGCTCGGAGGGCGTCTGCACATTCACCGTGTCCTCAAAGGTCTGGGCGACGCGCCCCGTGAGCGTGGTAAGCCGTCCGAAGATGTTGACCGTCGCCGTCTGCACTCCCTGCTTCTCGACGAACGTCACGTCCTTGTTCCTGACTTGGATGGTGATGGGCACCAACACCGTATCCGACGTGACCTTGACGAAATCCGTGATCACGTCGAAAGGCAGCAGGTTGTAGCTCAGCTTGTGGGAAACAACTTCTTCCAGATCCTTGAATTTCACGGCAGGCGGCCGATTGAGAGCGGCAAACTGCTGCAGGCGGTCGAACTGCTTGGTACCATTGAGGCCGCTGAACGGGCCAGTGCCCAGCGCCTCTAGACCGCCATTAAACCGGCTAGTCTTACTCGCCAATCCCATCTCCTCATACGTGGTCAGACCACCCGGCGTGTGCAGCAGTGCATCCTTTTCGCTGCGATCCATCGTCATGTGGTAGTCGCCGCACATGCAGGTATCAACGAATTCGATATCGATGTTCTGGCCCACGCCTTGAATGTAACGGTAGTTCCAAGTCTCAAAAGGATAAGTGGACGTCGTGCCACCGCCCTCCTCCTGCGGCCGATTGTAGAAACCTCCGCTGGGGTGGCTTTCGATGCTGTCGGGAGGACCGTACATGATGTACATGCGCCCGCGGTCGGTCCTCCATCCCGGGATACCGGCGGCAAAGTGCTCGTTGGCATAGGCGATGCGTCGGTAGTGCTCTTCTTTGTACTCATTCTCTGCTGTGTCCGGGGTAGGATCGCGGCGCAGCCAGAACTGCTCAATGAACTGATCGCGCTCTTCGTCGTTAGACAGTTGCTTGAAGGCTGCGCGCTCCTCGTCTGTGATGATCCAGCGAACGTCCTCGTCGAGCCACTTCTTGTAAGTCTTGCTGATTTCCTTCTGCAATGCTTCAGCGCTCTCTTTTCTCTGCCTTTCGCTGAGAGAACGTTTGAGCGGATCCGCTTGCTGTCCTGTCTGGCCCGCGGCCGGCTGGGCCTGAGGGTTCTCAGCGGGTTTTGAATTGCCGTCTTGAGCGACGGGTATCCCGACGCTCAAGAAAACACCCGCTGCCAAGCCCAAAACGCGTCGAGACAGCATGAGGCAGCACCCCTTGGGGACAGTAAAGACCGAATAATTCTATGTTGTAAGATGCAGTTAAGGCAAGGGTGGGCAGCCGCACGATGAGCGATCGCAAGCCACGTTGGACTTGGATTGCCGCGACTATCGGCTTCGCAGTCATTGTTCTCCGCGTGTCTGCGCAGGCCCCGGCGGCGTCGCCCGAATCCTATCAGAGCTCGGGTAAGGAGATTCACCTCGAGCGATATGCCCCATCCAAGGCCGGACGTCATCCCACCATCTTCATGCTCTATGGAGCCTCCGGCCTGGCGCACCGAAGCGAAGATTTTCGCAAGTATGCCCACGGGCTTGCGGATCACGGGTATGTGGTATTCCTTCTCCATTATTTTGACGCGACCGACTCCGCCACCGCTGGAGACCTCCCGGTTCCCCAAGAACGTTTTCGAATCTGGACCAAGGCGTTGCAAGATGGCATTTCCTATGCCACCCGAGATCCTCATGTTGACCGCCATCGCATAGGGGTACTGGGATTCTCGCTCGGCGCGTTTCTGGCCTTGTGGGAAGCCTCGCAGGACGACCGCGTCAGAGCGGTCGTTGAATATTATGGAGGCACCAGCATGTTTCTCGGGCCTGCGAAGCGAATGCCACCAACGCTAATCCTGCACGGCGAAAAGGATTCGTTCGTCATCGTGGAACGAGCACACGAACTAGAGCGCCTGCTGCAGCAGCAACACACGCCCTACGAGAGCAAGATATATCCCGGCCACGAGCACGGGTTCGACTCCGACGACCCTGCTGCTGCCCAGGATGCCTGGGAACGCACGCTGGCCTTTTTCCAGAAGTATCTGGGTGGCCACTGATCCAGCGCCCGGCCTGGGGCGGTGGTGTTACCAAAAAATGACACCCTTATTGACAAAAGGGAGTACCCTTATCCGCGTCTGCATAACCGAGGGTGAGGTCCTGTAGAGGCCGCCACGGCCCGCAGGCCAACTACACCGCGTAGTGCAGTCATCCTGAGGGATGTTGGGGGGGCATGTTGCATCCGCGTTTCGTTATCCCGGCGCTGGCACTAATTCTGGTGGCGTTTGAACTCAATGTCACGGCACAACTGGGCGGCGGCAGTTATGGGAACGTCAAGGTACGAGCGCTTTACGCCGATGGTCGCCCCGCTGATCGTCAACTGCGGGTGCAATTGATGGAGGGATCAAGCACAGCTCCAATACGTGAGGCGTTCACTGATTCCGGGGGTATGGCGGAGTTCAGCCGGCTGGCGATCGGCATTTATCACGTGGTGGTAACCGGGGCAGACATCGAACCCGCCGACAGCGGTCAGTTCGAAGTGGACGGTCGCAAGGCCACCCAAAGTCAATTTATCACGGTGCACCGGATCAGTGAATCGAAGGGCAAGCAGCCGACGTCGGGACCTCCGTTGGTGGCGGCGACGGATCTGGGTGTTCCGGACGCTGCGCAGAAGCAGTTTGATAAGGCCAACGAGGCCATGACCCAGCAGGACTGGAAGAAAGCCCTCACCCTGCTGAACAGGGCAATTTCTATTTATCCGCAGTATGCCTCCGCTTATAACAACCTCGGCGTGGTTTACACCAAGATGAACGACACTGCTCACGCCCGGGAGGCCCTGGAAAAAGCCATCAGCTTGAACGATCACTTCGCGTCCGCGCTGCAAAATCTGGCTAAGGTGTATTTGCAGATTCAGAACCCGGTTCAGGCGGAAGCGCTGCTGGACAAAGCTGTCGCCATGGACCCAACCAATGCCATGGGGCTGATGCTGCTGGCCCAGGCTGAGCTGCTGAACAGCCAATATGATCCTGCAATCATCAATGCCCAGAAGGTGCATGCACTGGCCAAGGAGCACATGGCGGTAGTGCATTACATCGCCGCTCGAGCCTTGGAACATAGGAACCGCTTGCAGGAAGCGGTAAATGAGCTTCAGACGCTGCTCCGGGAAGAGCCTCAGGGGCCGCGGGCCGACCAGGCTCGCGATGAGATCAAAAGGATCGAGCGCTACGTGCACTCGCTGGCCGCTTCTGCACCTGTCCGCTGAAGCTGCGATTACACTCTGGTCCACGGCGTAAGCCGTGGGAGAAAAGCCAGACAAACCCGCAGCCGCGCAGCGGGCTGAACTGCCACCTGTTTCTCTTCCCCACAACTTGCACTGTGGCTGTTTTGTACCGCGCGTTTCACGCGCTTTACCCTCTGCTGTTCCTGCCTCGATCGCGGCCTCCAGGTCATTGCCGGCTCGCTGGGAAGCTGGTAGTTAGAGGTCTGCTTCGCACAAAAAAGGCGGCCTTTGCGAGGCCGCCTGGAATCAGACAAAAGCGACGTTTAGAACGTTACCTTCGCTTCCATCTGGACGATTCGTCCTGAGGCGAAGCCCTGGAAGTTTCCGTACGGGCTGCTGGACGGACCAACCGTGCTGATAATTGTCCCGAATGCACCGTTGTTCAGGATGCCCATCGGGTTAGCAAAGTTCGGGTGGTTAAACACGTTGAACGCATTCGCCCCAAATGTGAGAACCGGCCCGCGCTCTGTCGTCTTGAAACTCTTGAGCACCGACAGGTCGCCATCCGAGAACCGAGGGCCGCGGAAGGAATTCCGTGGAATGTTCCCGAAGTTATCCTGGTATAGAAATCCTGGGGGAGAGAGTGCTGAACCGGCGAACTGAGATCCCGACAAGCACTGGGTCGCCGCCCCCCCAGTAGTGGGGTAGTTGCATGTCGGCATTCCTCCTCCCAGGAACTGAGCCAGGATCGGCGAAGTGGAGTAACCCCAGGTGCTAGAAGCCAAGTTGGTGCGGATGACGCTGTACGGCTCTCTGCTGCGCCAGAAATAGACCCCGGAAACCTGCCAGCCGCCAATTATGCGATCAAGCAGCGCACTGCTGCTGGACTTGAACGGCAGTTGCCAGACGAAATTGGCGCTGAGATTGTGCCGGAAGTCGTAATCCGCGTTGCTGTAGTTGAGCCTTTTCAGATTCAACGGATCGAGCTGGTACCTGAGAGAATCTCCGCTCAGTCCTGTACCATCGTTGTTGAAGTTGAGCCCAGCATAGGGGTAGATACCGCCGTTGGAGACATCGTCCAGCGTGTGGCTGTAGGTGTAGTTGACCGTACCCGTGAAGCCTTGTGACACTCTGCGGGTAAACGAGGTTGTCACGCCGTCATAGTTGGAGATGCCGTTGTTGGTTACCCCGATGACGCGGCGGAATCGCGCGTCCAGCGGCGCAGTCGGCAGGTCACCAAACGTCGGAAATGCCGTCTTAACGCCGTTAGCGTCCGTGAGCTTGAAGTTGTTAAAGTAAGCGTTAAACCCACGGTTCTGGACGAACAGGTCGGAGCCGTGATTACCCACATAGTTGACCTTGACGACGTTCTTGGTACCCAGTTCTCGTTGAACCTCCAAGTTCCACTCGGTCCACCTTGGGTTCAGGAGTTGTTGAGGCGGATCGTTGAAGTTGGGCGGTGTGAAGGGAATGGGGGCCAATGCCGCCGAGATGGAGCCAAACGTGCCGTTTGCTGCGTACGCCGACTTGAAAGCGGCAGCGACGGCTGCCGCCTGCGCCGAGGCGCTGGCAGCCACTCCCGGCGCATCGATGGTACCTGAAGAAACGGTGAAACTGGGATCATTGGGAGCATTGGTGATAAACCGGGCCCCCAAGGACGCAGGATACAGGTCATTGAATAGCCCGATTCCGCCGCGCACTACCATGTTCGGCTTCAACTGATAGGCAAAGCCGAGCCGCGGCTGCCAGGAAACTCGCTGGACCGAAGGGAATGCCTTACCCAGACCAGTAACAATGGATTGATTGTACGGAGTGGTGAGCGCATGGCTGATGCCGTAGAACCCGCCATTGAACTCCGAGTAGCAACTTGCCTTGCAGTGGATATCCGAGTTCCGATCCACGCGCAGCGCCATGGTAAGTTTCAGTTTGGGAGTAACGCGCCATTCGTCCTGCCCGTAAAGCCCAAGGCTATACAGGCTCTCCTCCTGGTGGCGCACCGAGGGGAAGGCCTGAGCGTAGGTGCTGGATCCGGTGAAGGCCAGACTACCGTTAACAAAGTCATTCATATCGTTAATGATGTAGTCGCCAGTGGTGCCAGCGCCAAGCGCGAACTCATTAAGATTGTTGCGTCGGAAGTTAACTCCAAACTTGAAGCCGTGATTGCCTCTCGTCCAAGACACGTCATCCACGATCTGGTATTGGGCGATGTTGCGGCCTTGCGGGTAAATGGCATCGCTGCCCCCGAGGGACGTAAATAACCCATCAGCGAAATCCAGCTCATAGGGGAAGGTCGAAATCGCCCCCGCAAGATTCGGAGGTCCGAAAATCGCGCTGTAGTAGAAGCCGCCCGCAACAAGCTGGTTAACCACCGTGGGGCTGAAAGTGTGGGTCCAGCTCATGTTGCCGGCGTCCTGCGGCTGGTTGCTGTTGGCGCTGAACGCATTGTTAATCGGGTCGGTGCCGGTGGCCTGGGTACCGCGGTCCTGCCAGTAACGCCAGTTCACGTTGTCTTTCTTGCTCGCGACCAGGTCAACTCGGATGGCCATCAGTCGTTCAATGTTGAGGCTGCCCGCGCCACTGTGGAACACAGCCGCACAGGGGGTCGCAGCCGTGCCGAAGCCAGCGGTGCCGGCAAAATTACCGCAACCAAAGGCGCCGCTTGAATCGTCACTAAGCGTGACTGGCTTGGCGCCAGTTGCCCCAGCAGCCCCAGCGTAGAGGTTAAAGATGTTGGTGTAGAACGGCACCTGGGCGGCCGGCACGGTGGCTTTGACGTAGTTGGCAAACGCCGTGGTGGGGATGTACACCGGCGTGCCAACCGCTCCCGGCAGAACGTAACGCAAGCCTTCGGAGTCGAAGAAGAAGAACAGCTTGTCCTTTATGGCCGGACCGCCAAAGGATCCCGCCCACTGATTGCTGACCATGTGGGGCGTAACGTTGCCGGCCTGCTTGTTAAACCACTCATTGCCGTTAAAGCCGCTGCTGTTGAAATCCCAGCGACCATTCCCGTGGAAGGAATTACTGCCGGACTTGGTGGTAATGTCGACTTGCGTACCACCGAGACGGCCATACTGGCCGGTGTATCCGTTGTTGACGATCGTCAACTCCTGAATTTCATTCGTTCCCAGCATATTGTTGCTGGAGCCAGAGTTGTTCAGGTTGTTGTACGGGTCGTTCATGTCGCCGCCGTTGATAGTGTACAAATTTGACGTGCCCGGTAAACCGAATGACGTGTAGTTACCGTAGCCCGCCCCCGTCGACAACACAGCTCCGGGAGCCGCCAAGGCAAAAGTACTGATGTCCTGCCCTGGGTTTGGCGTGAACTCGACCTGAGCGGTGTTGTAGGTGGTGACCAAGTTAGCGCTCTCAGTCTGCAGTAGTGGCGCTGCAGCCGTCACCTCAACAGTTTCAGAAGCCGCCCCCACCTTCAGTTGAATGGGCACACTCGTGATCTGTCCGAGGGATGCAGTCGCCACCGTCTCAGCGGTCGAAAAACCCTTGGCCACAACCTTGATGGTGTAAGTGCCTGGGCGCAGCAGGGGGAAGCGGAAGCTGCCCGCCGAGCCGCTTGTCGTCGTCTGATTGACCGCCATCTCCTTGTTTGTCAGAGTGATGGTGGCGTTCGTCACGACAGCGCCGCTGGCATCAGTGACGGTTCCCGTTAACTCGCCGGAAATCACGCTTTGCGCAAAGACCGGAACGGTCAGTCCAGCAATCAGCCCAACACACAGCAACCACAGGGCTAAACTGGTAAATCGGGTAATCATAGAGACCTCTCTCAAGTTATTCGGTAATTTAGCTGGCAACGCTGCGGACAGCAATACACTCCACCCACCTAAGCCTTGCAGGGGAGCAATCCTGTCGCCACAACTAATGTGATTTATAATCATGTGTTTAGGAGGAATTTGTAACGTCGTGGCTACTGAAATTCAGATTTGCACTCGCGTGAACTTCCAAATTTTGTAGGGGCAGCTCGGTTCAGCGGTCAAGGCCGTTCTGCTTTACCCACCGGTGCAGGTCTGCTATAACCGCGAATGGAAAATCTCCCTGCCGGATGAGCCGCCGAACAACCCGAGGTTCTCCCATTTGAGCGCTGCTCGTAGCAGAGAGCCATACGCCCTGGCCCTTGCATTCGACGAACAGGAACAGGCTTTTGCGTGGGCCTTTGCTCTCCTCGCGGAAGGCGTCGCCGGCCGTGCTTTCCCCGGCGCTGGCGTGGCTGTGGTTGCGGACGGCAAGCTGGTGGCACTATGCGGGCTGGGCCGCTTTACGTATGACGACCTTTCACCTGGGATAAGTCCCGAAACCATTTTTGATCTCGCCTCGGTGTCCAAGGTGGTGGGCACGACGGCCATGGCCATGCTGCTCTACGAGCGCGGCCATCTGGATTTGGATGTGCCGGTCGCGGGGGTTCTCCCTTATTTCGGGAAAGGCGACGCTCGTCGGCAAGAGGTCACGGTGCGGATGCTGCTGGCGCATTCCTCGGGATTGCCCGCCTATGTTCGGCTTTATCGCGAAGCACACACGCGCGACGAGCTATTGGAAACGGCGCTTGCCGTGCCGCTTGAGGCCGATCCCGACACCCGCACTGAGTACAGCGACATCGGCTTCATCATCCTGGGCGCGGTGCTGGAGCGCATCGCCGACGAGCCCTTGGACAGGTTCTGTGCGCGCGAGGTCTTCGGCCCCCTGGGAATGCATCACACGACCTATTGCCCGCCCGCGCAACTGCGGTCGAGCATTCCGCCGACGCAGCACGACCGCGAATTCCGCCAGCGCATTATTCAGGGCGAGGTCCAGGACGAGAATGCCAGCGTGATGGGCGGGATCGCAGGACACGCTGGAATCTTCTCCAATGCCGGCGACCTCGCCGCATTCGCGCACTGCATGCTGCAAAGCGGCCCTCCCATTCTGCGTCGGGACACGGTGGAACTCTTCACGCGTCGGCATGGGCAGAGTTCGCGGGCCCTGGGTTGGGACACTCCCAGCGCGCCCTCGCAGTCAGGAAAATTCTTCTCGCCGCGTTCATTTGGCCACTTGGGATATACGGGAGCATCACTCTGGATCGATCCTGAACGACAACTCGCGGTGGTCCTTTTGACCAACCGCACCTGGCCTGACACAAAATCGCAGCTCATCAAGCAAGTGCGTCCGCAATTCCACGACGCCGTCGTCGAAGCGCTAGGGGCACAAGCCGGGTGAGCAAGCTGCGCTTACAGAAACTCGGAACCGAACAGCCTAATGTTGCTACCGCCGCGCTCGACACGCAGACCGCCCGCGAGATCGCCAGGATCATCAATGCCGAAGACGCGCGCGTCGCCGCCGCCGTGGCCCGGGCGCTGCCCGAGATCGCGCGCGCCATCGATGCCATCGCCAAGGCACTTTCCTCCGGCGGACGGCTGATCTATGTGGGCGCAGGAACCAGCGGGCGCATCGCCGCGCTCGACGCCGCCGAGTGTCCTCCCACGTTCAACACCGATCCGGAGATGGTTCGGTACGTCATGTCCGGCGGTGACAAGGCGCTCGGCCGCGCTGCCGAAGCCCAGGAAGATTGGCCCGCCCTGGGCCGGCGCGATATGGCTCGGCGAAAACCGGAAAAGCGCGATGTGGTGGTGGGAATTTCGGCCAGCGGACGCACTCCCTACACAGTCGCGGCCCTCAGGTACGCGCGCAGCCACGGCGCGACCACGGTGGCGGTCACCAACAATCGCGGATCCTGGTTGGAGCGCGTGTCCGAGGTCGCCATTGTCGCCGAAGTCGGTCCCGAAGTCGTCGCTGGTTCCACGCGGATGAAAGCAGGCACGGCCCAGAAGATGATCCTGAACATGCTCTCGACCGGCGCGATGGCGCGGCTGGGCTACGTTTACGGAAACCTGATGGTCAACGTGCATGTAAAGAACAAGAAGTTGCTGGAGCGCGGAGTCACCGTGTTGGAGCAAGCCGCCGGCGTTAGCCGAGACGCGGCCAGACGCGCCCTCAAAGCCGGCGCATGCAGTGTTCCAGTGGCGCTGGTGATGCTCAAGGCGCGAGTCAGCAAGGCGGAAGCGCGGCGCCGGCTAAAAGCCGCTCACGGCAACGTGCGCCGGGCCATCGAGTCCTGAATCTCAGCCCAGCTTCGATACAATAGGCTTCGTTCCATGGACAAATTTGTAATCCGCGGCGGCAATCCACTCGTGGGAACAGTGCGCATTAGCGGTGCGAAGAATGCCGCGCTCCCGGCGATGGCGGCGGCCCTGCTCACCGAAGAGCCGGTCGTGCTGGAAAACATCCCCGAGGTCCGCGACATCCAGACCATGCGGCGGCTGCTGGTGGAGATGGGCGCCGAGGTCGAGCTGGGATACGGACGCGCGCATCACCGCACAACCATCCACTGCAGCGGGCCCATCCGTCCGGAAGCGCCGTACGAACTGGTCAAGACCATGCGCGCCTCTACGCTGGTGCTGGGACCGCTGGTGGCGCGCACCGGCCACGCGCGCGTTTCCCTGCCCGGCGGATGCGCCATCGGGGCGCGTCCCATCGACCTGCATATCAAGGGTCTCGAACACCTGGGCGCACGCATCACCCAGGAGCACGGCTACATCGAAGCGCGCGCCGAGCGCCTGCGCGGAGGCCACATCGTCTGGGACCGCATCACCGTCACCGGCACCGAGGAACTGATGATGGCCGCCGTGCTGGCCGACGGAGAAACGGTGATGGAAAACTGCGCGCGCGAGCCGGAGGTCGGCGACCTGGCGACGCTGCTCACCAACATGGGGGCCCGTATTCATGGCGCGGGAACGGCCACCATCCGCATTCAGGGTGTGCCGCGACTCGCAGGGACGCGGCACCGCATTATCCCCGACCGCATTTCGGCCGGCACTTTCGTTGTTGCCGGTGCCATGACCGGCGGCGATCTCATCGTGACTAACTGCGAGCCTCGCCACCTCGGCGCTCTGCTGCAGAAGCTCACCGAAGCCGGCGCAAACCTTCAGGTCGCCGATGATGCCATCCACCTGACCGGAGACGGCCGTCTGCGGGCCGCCGACGTCAACACCGAGGAGTATCCCGGCTTCCCTACCGACATGCAGGCGCAATTCATGGCCCTGGCCACTCAAGCCGAGGGCACGTCGGTGATCACCGAGAACATCTTCGAGAACCGCTTCATGCACGCGCTGGAAATGGTGCGCATGGGCGCCAACATCAAGATCGAGGGGCGGCGTGCCGTCGTGCGCGGCAAGACGCCGCTGAGCGGCGCAGCGGTGCTGGCCTCGGACCTGCGCGCTTCGGCGTCGCTGATACTGGCGGCGCTGGTCGCCGACGGCGAGACCATCATCGACCGCGTCTACCACATCGACCGCGGCTATGAGCGGATCGAAGAAAAGCTGCGCGGCGTCGGCGCCCAGATGAAGCGCATCGGGGAGATGTTGCCCAAGCGCGCGGCGCTGGCGCCGGCGCAGTAAAGTTCTCCTAGTTCAGGGCTGGATGGCTTCGAGGGGCCAGGCATTGCCCGCGGCGGCCTTAAGTTTCCCGGCGAGCCGTCCGCCGATGGTGAATGGAATTGCGATCTTGCGCCCCAAGGTTAGCGTCACCCGCTCCCCAAGGATCCAGATTCGTTTCCTCCGAACGCTCACCTCGCTCCAAGGGATAAACGATGGAGGGTGCATAAATCGAAAAAAGAAAATCATCCCCAAGTACAAGCCATCAGAATTGGCGCCCACTGTAAGGCAATTGTTGTAGCCGCCAAGCCCGCGCATTCGCCCGCTTTGAAGGCGCCACTTTGGCCCGGCGAAAGGACTCCTCACACGAAAAGCTTTGGAGAGCGCCCGCCAGCCTCCTAAGTAACTGACAGTGGCAGATACGGTCAGCCACAACAGGAAAAAGTAGACGGGAAATACGACTGCGAAGTTTCGGTCGATCCACCTCTGAGCGTCCATCTTGGGGACATCATAGGTGATGTGCTTAAAGTACTCATGGAAAAAGCCACGCAAGACGCGTGGCTTTGATTCCAGACTCAGGATTCTACCTACCGTCTAGGCCCGCGGCCGCCCCCGCCTCCGCCACCGCCGCGACGTCTGTGTCGGCCGCCGCCTCCCCCGCCGCCGTGGCGTCCGCCGTCGTGACGTCCGCCATCGCGCGGACGGCCTCCGCCGCCAGGTCCCTCGACGCGGTTGAAGTTGGGCTCTTCCTCGGTGGTGGTTCCACCCTCGATGGTCATGGTCGAAGTCCCCACGGGCGCGGGCGCTTCGCCGCCGCCCATCTTGGCGCGCTGCTCCTTGAGGATGGCTTTGCGCGAGAGGCGAATGCGGTTGCCTTCGACAGCCAGCACCTTGACCAGGATCTGGTCGCCTTCCTTCAACTCATCACGGATATCGTTGATGCGGTGCTCGGCGACTTCGCTGATGTGCAGCAAACCGTCGGTACCGGGGAAGATTTCAACGAAGGCGCCGAAATCGGCCAGCCGCACTACCTTGCCGAGATACGTCTTGCCGACCTCAGCGGTCGCGGTAATGTCGCCGATCATCTGCAGCGCGCGGTTCGCCGACGCCTCATCGTTGGAAGCCACATTCACGCGGCCCGAATCTTCGACGTCAATCTTGACGCCCGTCTGCTCGATGATGCCGCGGATCACCTTGCCGCCCGGCCCGATCAGGTCGCGAATCTTGTCCACCGGAATGTTGAGCGTATAAATGCGCGGGGCAAACGGGGAGATCTGGGTGCGGGGCGCCGCCAGGGCCTCAGCCATCTTGTCGAGGATGAACAGGCGGCCGCGGCGCGCCTGCTCCAAAGCCTCGCGCATAATCTGCGGCGTGACCTTGGGAATCTTGATGTCCATCTGCAGGGCGGTAATGCCGTCGCGGGTGCCGGCGACCTTGAAGTCCATGTCGCCGTAGTGGTCCTCGGCGCCGGCGATGTCCGTGAGGATGGAATACTTGCCGTCCTCCAGCACCAGCCCCATGGCGATGCCCGCCACCGGCGCCGCCAAGGGAACGCCGGCGTCCATGAGCGAGAGCGTCGCACCGCAGACAGTCGCCATCGACGACGAGCCGTTCGACTCCAGGATGTCGGAAACCACGCGCATGGTGTAAGGCCAGTTAGTCTCTTCGGGGAGCACGGTGGTGATGGCGCGCTCGGCCAGCGCGCCGTGCCCAATCTCGCGCCGTCCGGCGCCCCGCAGGAAGGCCACTTCGCCCACGGAAAACGGCGGGAAATTATAGTGCAGCATGAAGCGCTTGGCCTTCTCGCCCTCGTAAACCTCCAGCTTCTGCACGTCTTCGGAGGTGCCAAGTGTCGTAGTCACGAGCGCCTGAGTCTCCCCGCGGGTGAAGATCGCCGACCCATGGGTGCGCGGCAAAACTCCCACCTCGACCGAGATAGGACGAATTTCATCGAAGGCCCGCCCGTCCGGACGCCTGCGATCGTTCAGGACCTGGTCGCGGAAGATGCGCTCGCGCATGATCTCGTAGTAGTGCTTCAGCTTGGCGCGCCCTTCCTCGTCCTCCTCGGGTAGCGCCTCCACCAGTTCCTTCTTCAGCTCGCGGACGCGCTGGTAGCTCTCAGCCTTGGGGTATTTCTGGGTGTTGAGGGCTTCGGTGAGTCGCGCACCGATCTTGCTCTTGAGTTCGTCGTAATACGCCTGGTCGAATTCGACGGGCGCGACCCTGCGCTTGGGCTTGCCCAACTGCTTGGCGACGTCGGAGATGGCGGCGCAGATCTTCTTGATCTCGGCGTGGCCGAACTCGATGGCATCCACGACCGTCTCTTCCTTCACCTGCCTGGCGCCGGACTCGATCATCACAATGCCTTCGGCCGTGCCCACCACCATGATGTTGAGCAGGCTGTCGCGCATCTCCTGATAAGTGGGATTGATGACGAAGCGCCCTTCCAGCAGGCCGACGCGCACGGCGCCAATGGGTCCGAGGAAAGGGATATCGGAGACCGCCAGCGCAAACGAGGCACCATTGATGGCGGCCACGTCGGGATCGTTCTCCGTGTCGGCCGAGAGCACCAGCGCGATCACCTGGGTCTCGCAGCGAAACCCCTCGGAGAACAGCGGCCGGATGGGGCGGTCGATCTGCCGGCTGGTCAAGATCTCTTTTTCCGTCGGCCGGCCTTCGCGCTTGATGAAGCCGCCGGGAATGCGCCCGCCGGCGTAGGTGTACTCGCGGTAGTCCACCGTCAGGGGGAAGAAGTCAATGCCCTCGCGGGGTTCAGGATTGGCGCAGGCCGTGGCCAGCACCACGTTGTCGGCGGCGCGCACCACGCAAGAGCCGTGGGCCTGCTTGGCCAGATGTCCGGTTTCAAAAGAAATGGTCTTGCCGCCAGCAAGCTCGACGGTGGTCAAGTGTTTCATGATAGGAAATCCTTTCGTGAGGAGCGCCTCCGGAGTCTCGCGAAGGCCTTCACAGGTGGGAAGCGCAATCGAACTTCAACAAGAACTCAAACTGCGGCTACACGACGACCGCAGCAAGCCATACGTTCCACCCCAACGCAGAACCGGCTGCGTTGGGGACCCCGGTGCCGGGAAGCCCAGATCTGGGAACGCGTTACTTACGGATGCCCAGTTTCTGAATGACGTCTTGGTAACGCTCGGAATCGTAGGTCTTCAGGTAGTCCAGCAAACGACGCCGCTTGCTGACCATCATCAAAAGACCACGCCGGGACGCGTGGTCGTTCTTGTGGGTCTTGAAGTGCTCCGTCAGTTCCGTGATCCGCTCGCTCAAGATTGCGATCTGCACCTCAGGACTGCCGGTGTCGCTCGCATGCGTGCGGAATCGGCCGATGACGTCTTGTTTGCGCTCTCTCGCTAGCACTGATCCTGATGCACTCCTGCTCTTTTTCTTTTCTCCTTTGTATCGTTAGCAGACTAACATGCGGGCGGAGAAAGTGCAAAGGCGGGAGGGGTTGTGGCCGGTGTCATCCAGAGCGAAGTCCGAGCACGCCAATTTTCGCGCGCCGCGCTCAGTCAACTGGCGCTCGGAATGCCAAAATGGGGACAATTGGCCCACAGCTAAATGCCAATAGCCAAGAAGCCAGTTCCCGCCTACAATCTACGGTCGTTTTTCTCCAGCAGGAGATTCGCCGTGCCCAACCGCAAGATCCTCATTATCGCCGGACTAGCTCTCATCTTCCTGCGTCAGATTGCTACCGCGCAGGAAAGGGCGACCCCGCAGGAAATCATCGGTAAGGTGCAGGAGGCCGCGAGCACCTTGGCAAAATCGGTTGCGACGAAGCCCGCTGCAGCCGCCCTGGAGCAATTCGATCAAAAGCAGGGTCCCTGGGTTTGGAAGGACACCTATGTCTTCGTCGTGGACTGCGGCCAAGCCATCATCGCAGCTCACCCGGTGAATCCCGAGCTGATCGGAAAGGACGCGACCTCGCTGCTGGATACGCAGGGACATCCCTTCTTCTGGTGGGTTTGCGACGCGCTCAAGAAGCCGTCCGGCATCTGGCTGCAATACTGGTGGCCCAAGCCCGGCCAGAAGGAGGGCTCACGCAAGATCAGTTACGCTCTCCGGGCCGGCAACACCAATTATGTCGTCGGAGCTGGAATCTATGACGACAAAGCCACCATCGCGGAGCTCGAGAAATTGACGCGACCAACGAAATAGTTCCCGATCACTCCGGCCCTCCTTCCAGCCGTGTAAATCACAGCCCTGAAGATCACAGCCCTATGTGAGCGTCGTCACGGACGGATGGGCGCTCTTGCACGATGCTGTTGGCCCTCCGAGGTGGGTTATGTCGTTTCACCCCTGGGGTCTCGTGGTGTTTGTTTTGTTGACAGTGCTCCTGATCCTGCTGTTCGCCGCCGGACTGTGCCAATCCGAACTGCGCCGTGAAGAATCCGAATTGGAGAAGACAAGCCAATGGAATTGATGATCGTACTCGCGCTGATCGCGGTCCTGGCGGTGGTAGGCGGCATCGTTGAAGAAAGCGCCAGAATGTAAAGGAAAGGCGCCCGGCCCATGGTCTGAACCGGGCGCCGGACAGAGCAGTTAGAGCAGCTCCCTAGTCAGCAGCGATCGAAGTCTTTGCTTCGATACCGTCCAGAATCTCGTTGACTTCTTCGCTGTCGATATCGCTGACGTGGGGAATGCCGGTAATGCGGCTGGCCTCCATGGTCAGCGAGGCGATGTCGTTGCGGTCGATGTACTTCAGCCCGAACTTGCGCGCGCCCGCCATCAGTTGCCGTAAGCCCTGCGCCAGCCGCTGGTAGTAGGTGTAGATGCCGATGGCGCCCGTCGGCAGCTTGTTGAAGCGGTCACCCAGCTTCTGGCGCAACTCGGGTGCGGTGACGAAGATCTCGTCCAGCGTGGTGCCGAAGCGCTCGATGTAGATGGGCAGGTTCTGCGCTTCGACGCCCTTGCCTATGGTCTTCGCCACCATAGCCGCGGCCAGCGGCGCGCGCGCCATAGCGATCAGCTTGACGAACGGCGCGCACAGTGCGAAGCCCTTGAACATCTGGTCTTCGAAGGTATAGCCGCCGGCCAGCGCGACCGCCGGAATGAACTCGCCTTTGCCGCGCAGCGTCACCAGATAGTCGCGCAAGAGCGAGTGCAGCTCGACGCCGGGCACACCCCACTCGTTCATCATGCGCCAGGGCGACATGCCGGTGCCGCCGCCGGCGGCGTCCACGGTGAGCAAGTCGATTTCGGCCAGCGACGCATACTTCACGGCGCGCGCCAGATCGGCCGGGCGATAGGCGCCTGTCTTCAGCGTGAGGTACCTTGCGCCGCACTTGCGCAGCTCCTCGACACGCCGCAGGAAGCCATCGCGACTCACCATGCCTACGCGCGAGTGGCGCTCGAACTCGTGGAAGCTGCCCTTCTTAAAAGCCTCGATGACCATCAGGTTCGAGGGATCGGGCAGCACCACGTAGCCTCGACGCTGCAGCTCCTGGGCTTTGTTGAGGTCCTTGATCTTAACTTCGCCGCCGATGTCCTTGGCTCCCTGTCCCCACTTCAGCTCGACGGCCTTCACGCCCAGCTTCTTGACGGCGTACTCCTGCACACCTAGCAGTGTGTCTTCGACGTTGGCCTGCACGTACACTTCGCCGTAGCCGTCCATCTGCCAGTCGCGGAAACACTTCACGCGCCATTCCAGGTCCACACTGGAGATCACCTGGCCGTTCTCGAAGCGCGACTCCATGTCCATGCCGACGACGTTTTCGCCGATGGCAATGCCCGTGCCGGTGATGGCGGCGCCTGCGGCCAGTCCCGGCCAGTTGTTCTTGGCCACGTTGGTCGAGCCCATCGCGCCCAGCGTGAACGGCAGCTTGTAGCGGATGCCGTTATCGCGGCCGAGTGTGACTTCCAGGTCCACCGCCGGGAACAGTGCGCGATTGGAATCTGGCTCGATCCCCCAGGCGCCCGCGCAGCGGCCGAGGATGGTGAAGTGCGACAGGTCCACCGGATAATCCTTCTGGCCGGCGGTGGTGATGATGCCGAAGGGCTGGGGATAGATCATCTCCGCGCCGCGGTAGGCGCTCTTGCCGATCTCGCACATGCCGATGCAGCCGTCCACGCAGGTAGCGCACATGCCGCTGATGGGAACCACGGCATCTTCGGTGCGGTTCTTGGTCAGCGTTGCTGCTGAGGAGTTCAAGCGCGTATGAGTCATGGTTTTTCTCCTAGAAGGACCGTCGCGCGAGCGCGGGTCTTGATCTTTACGTCTGGGCGGAAGGGGCCGGACAGCTCACAGGCATGACACGGATCCAGGAAACACATCGCGTCGTCGTAACTCTGGAAACACACGGGAGCGAAAT
>Ga0187777_10000512_pt1 | contig 26431 bp, 22 predicted proteins | sample 1015_Q2_SP5_10_M_FD_132416 | JGI IMG/M metagenome (GOLD analysis project Ga0187777, IMG submission 132416) | Tropical peat soil microbial communities from peatlands in Department of Meta, Colombia - 1015_Q2_SP5_10_MG | ecosystem: Environmental > Terrestrial > Soil > Wetlands > Peat | place... | reverse complement strand
GCGGATGTCGACGAGCGAACCGGGCAGGAAGGCGCGAATCCCGTTGACCATGACGGTCAGCCCGCCTTTCACCTTGCTGGTGACGAGGCCCTGCACGACGCTACCCTGTTCCATCGCTCCCTCGAGGTCGTGCCACGCCTTGAGCCGCTTCGCCTTGTCGCGCGAGAGTCGAGTCTCGCCGTAGCCGTCCTCCAGGCTCTCGATGGCCACGGTCACGAAATCGCCGGGCTTGACTTCGACTTCGCCCTTGTCGTTCTTGAATTCCTCGATGGGAATGAAGCTTTCCGATTTCAGGCCGGCGTTGACGACGACGATGTTGTAATCGACGCGTGTAACCTCGGCAGTGATGAGTTCGCCCTGACGCATCTCCTGCCGCGCGAGCGATTCCTCGAACAGCGCGGCGAAGTTCTCCTGCGGTTGAGCGGGCCGGTTGCTTGTTGCGGTTGCCATGAATGTTTCCGTTTCCTTGCTATCGCCACCGCGGGCGCGGCGACGGGTTGGTTGCTCGATCCCGCCACCGCCGGCATCGCTGCCGGGCCAGGCTGGCGGCCCATGATTCTCTGTGTCAGCTCAGATGCTTACGTCTCCGTTCGCGCTTCTCCGCTGATTTGCCGGTAGCGCTCCAGCACGAAGGCGATGCTCGCCTCGATGGAGATGCCCGTCGTATCGAGCACGATCGCGTCGGCGGCTGGCTTAAGCGGCGCTTCGGCCCGCCCCATGTCACGCGCATCGCGCTCCCGGATATCGCGCAAAAGACTGTCAATGATAACGGAGTTTCCTTTTTCTATCAACTGCTTATACCGGCGGGCCGCCCGCTCCTCGGCGGAGGCGGTCACATAGACCTTGAGCACGGCGTCGGGGAAGACCACAGTGCCCATGTCGCGCCCGTCTGCGACGAGTCCGGGCGGCCGCCGGAAAGCCCTCTGGCGGACGAGTAGCGCGCGCCGGACGCCCGGGAATACTGCCACCCGGGAGGCTGCCGCCCCAACTTCGGGACTGCGGATCGCGAGCGTGACGTCGCGTCCGTCGAGAACAATCCGCTCGCCCTCGAAGCTCGCTGCGAGGTCAGTCGCAAGAGCGGTGAGCCCGCCCTCCTCCTCGATGGCTGCGCCTGAAGTGAGGGCCCGGTAAGCGACGAGTCGGTATAGCGAACCGCTGTCGAGGTAATGAAAGCAGAGAACGCGCGCCACCCCCAGCGCGACGGTTCCCTTGCCTGAAGCCGCCGGCCCGTCGACGGCGATCACCGGGGCCTCTCCCCTCCTTCCTGCGCCCGGGCGTGCGCTCCCCTCCGGCGATCGGCTGGGTGGAGTCATCCGGCGAGCTTCTGCAGCTCGGCGAAGTAGCCCGGAAACGTCTTGCGCACGCAGCCGGGATCATTGATCCGGATCGGCACGCCGCCCAGCGTCGCGAGCGAAAAGCACATCGCGATGCGATGATCATCGTAGGTGTCGATCGTCGCCGGCAGGAACTTCGACGGCGGCGTGATCGCAAGCCAATCGCTCCCGTCCTCGACTGTCGCGCCAAGCTTCCGCAGCTCGGTGGCCATCGCAGCAAGGCGATCGGTCTCCTTGACGCGCCAGCTGCCGATGTTGCGCAGGCGCGATGTGCCGCGAGCGAATAGCGCCACCACCGCAGCCGTCATCGCAGCGTCGGGCATGCGGTTGAAGTCCGCGTCAATCGCGACCAGATGCCGCGTGCTGCGCACGTCGATCGCATCGGCGCTCCACTGCACGGTGGCCCCCATCTGTTCGAGAGTCGACGCAAAGGCAGTGTCGCCCTGGATGCTCGTGCGTCCGACCCCTTCCACGCGCACCGGACCGCCGCCGATCGCGCCCGCCGCGAGGAAATAGGATGCCGACGACGCATCTCCCTCCACGTGAATCGTGCCTGGGCTCGCATAAACGGCACCGGGCGCGATCGCGAAGCGTCGATCGGTTTCGCGCTCGACCGTCACTCCGAAGCGGCCCATCAGCTTCGCGGTCATTTCGACATAGGGTGCCGAGATGAGCTGGTCGGCGATTTCCACCGTCGCCCCTCCGCTTCTTACGGGCAGCGCCATTAGCAGCGCGCTGGTGAATTGACTCGATACGCGCCCGCTGATCGAAACGACCCCGCCGAGGCGGATCTGCCCGCGACCGATGCCGAGCGGCGGATAGCCCTCGCGGCCGAGGTATTTGATCTCGCCGCCGAGCGCACGCAGCGCTTCGACCAGGTCGCCGATCGGCCGCTCGTGCATCCGCCTCGAGCCCGAGAGCTCGTAGTCGCCGCCGCTGAGCGCCAGCACTGCCGCAAGCGGCCGCAGCGCCGTGCCTGCGTTGCCTAGCGAGAGCGCTGCTCGCTTGTTGGGGAACGCACCGGCTGTCCCCTGCACCGCGAAGTCGCGCGTCGCTTGACGTTGCGAGATGCCCACGCCCAGTATCGCCAGCGCCTCGAGCATCCGATCGACGTCTTCGGCGTCGAGGAGTCCCTTCACCTCGGTCGTGCCGCGCGCCAGTGCGGCGAGCAGAAGCGTCCGGTTGGAGATGCTCTTCGAGCCCGGAAGCCGTACCGTCCCCGCCATCCGTGTCACCGGAGCGAGGTCGAGATGATCCATCACGCGGATGTCCGGCATGGCGTCTCAAGCCTCGTCCGCCTCGCTCCGTCCCTGCAGCCATTCCTCGCGCACCCCGCGCGCGCGCTCGAACAGGCGCTGCAGCCCCTCGCCATCGCCCTGCGCAAGCAGCTCCTCGATGCGCGCGAGCTCGTGCCGATACGTCGCGAGCTCGCGAAGCAGCTCGGCGCGGTTGGAGATGCATACGTCGCGCCACATGCGCGGATGGCTGCTCGCAAGGCGGGTCGCATCGCGAAATCCCGTGCCGGCGTACTCGAGGCACTCTGCCCCGTCGGGACGCGCGGCGATGCCGGCGACGAGCGCGTAGGCAAGCACATGCGGCAGGTGGCTGACGGCGCCGAGGATCGCATCGTGGCGCGTGGCCTTCAGGTGGCGCACGATGCCGCCGCAGCATGCCCAGTAGTCGCTCACGCGCTCGAGCGCCACCGCAGCGGTCTCCGCGATGGGTGTCAGCACGACGGTGCGTCCGCGAAACAGCTCGGCGAACGCTGCGCTGGCGCCGGAGCGCTCGGTGCCGGCGATCGGATGCCCTGGGACGAAGTTGGGCAGGCCCGCCCCCAGATGCGTCCGCGCGGCTGCAACCACGTCCTGTTTGGTCGAACCCACATCGGTGACGACCGTGTCGCGGCCCAGCGCAGGCGCGATCGCCGCGAAGAGCGACGGCATCTCGCCGACCGGAGTGGCGAGCATGACGAGGTCGGCATCGCTGATTTCGTTGGTCCACGCCTCGCCGCTCGCCCGGGCGCGGTCGACGATCCCGGCGCTGAGCGCCGCCTCGAGATTGGCACGCTCTCGCCCTATGCCGACGACGCTTCGAACGGCGCCTGCACGTTTCAGCGCCAGCGCAAACGAGCCACCGATCAGTCCGACGCCGACGATGACCAGCTTGCGCAGGGCCGGCCCGGACATCGCGTCAGCGGCCGAGCGCCGTTTTCAACGCGACGAGGAAGCGGCGATTCTCCTCGGGCAGGCCAACGGTGACGCGAAGATGCTCGGGCAGGCCGTAGCTGGCAACGGGACGCACGATCACGCCCTGCCTGAGGAGCGCCTCGTAGACCGTGGCGGCAGCGCCCACGCGAATGAGGAGGAAGTTGCCGTGCGAAGGCACGTGGCCAACCCCCATCGCGTCAAGCCCGTGCACGAACTCGGCCATCCCGGCGCGGTTGAGCGCTGCCGACTCAGCTACGTAGTCCGCGTCGGCAAGTGCGGCAAGCGCGGCAACCTGCGCGACCGAGTTCACGTTGAACGGCTGGCGTACGCGATTGAGGAGATCGCCCAGCCCGGCATGCATGAGCCCGAAGCCGACGCGCAATCCCGCGAGGCCGTACGCCTTGGAGAAAGTCCGCGAGACGATGAGGTTCGGATACGCGTCGATCCAGCCCGCGCTGGGCGAGCGCTGGGCCGGCTCGAGGTATTCGTCGTAGGCCTCGTCGAGAACGACCACGACCTCGCGCGGCACTGCCGCGAGAAATGCGCGCATGGCCTCGGGGGCCACCCAGGTGCCCGTCGGATTGTTGGGATTGGCAACGAACACGATCCGCGTGCGCGGAGTTACCGCCGCCGCCATGCCCGCGAGATCGTGGCCGAAGTCGCAGGCGGGCACGACGATGCCGGTCGCTCCTCGCGCCTGAGTGGCGAGCGGATACACCGCGAAGGCGTGCTGCGAATAAACGGTTGCATCGCCGGGCCGCAGCAACGCCTGCGTGGCGAGCTCGAGGACATCGTTGGAACCGTTGCCGAGCACGATCTGGTCGTGCGCGACGCCGTAGCGCTGCGCCAGCGCCGCCTTCAACGCGAAGCCGTTGCCGTCGGGATAGCGCGTGATATCGGCCGCCGCTGCTGCAATCGCGTGCAGCACCTTCGGACTCGGGCCGCGCGGGTTCTCGTTCGAGGCGAGCTTGATGATCGAACGCTCGGCGAGCCCGTACTCGCGTGCCAACTCCTCGATGGGCTTGCCGGGCACATAGGGAGCGATTCCGCGCACGTACTCCGGCGCGAGCTCGGTCGCCCGCGCGGTGATCGGCGCTGCGCTCGTGGTTTGCTTCACACGTTTGCCGCGGGATACGAGCCGAGCAGCTTCAGGTAAGGCGCCCGCTGGCGCAGCTCGGCCAGGGCCGCTGCGACGGGCGGATCGTCGCGATAGCCCTCGAGATCGACGAAGAACAGATACTCCCAGAGACCGGTGCGCGAAGGGCGGGACTCCAGCCGGCTCATGCTGACCCCGTGCTTGGCGAAGGGCTCGAGCAGCGCGTACACGGCGCCGGGCCGGTTCTGCGCCGACATCACGAGCGAAGTCTCGTCCTTCCCGGAGCGCGACGGCGATTCGCGACCCAGCACCCAGAAGCGCGTCGTATTGTTGGGCTCGTCCTCGATGTGCGCAGCCACGATCTCGAGCTTGTACGTCGAAGCTGCGGCCTCGCCGGCGATCGCGCCGGCGCCCCGCTCGGAGGACGCGAGCCGGGCCGCTTCCGCGTTGCTCGCCACGGCGACGCGCTCCGCGACCGGCAGGTGCCGCGCCAGCCATTGCGCGCACTGCGCGAGCGACTGCGCGTGCGAATAGACCTTCTTGATTGCCGCGAGTGGGCTGCTGCGGGCCAGCAGGTTCTGCTGGATGCGCAGCTTGATCTCGCCGACGATGGTCAGCGGCGTCTGGCACATCAGATCGAGCGTCCGCCCGACCGCGCCCTCCGTTGAGTTCTCGACCGGCACCACCGCATGGTCGCAGCGCCCGGACTCGGCGGCGCGAAAGACCTCATCGATCGATGCGCAGGGCTCAGCGTCGACGAACTGGCCGAAGTGGCGCGCCACCGCGCTGTGACTGAACGTGCCAGGCGGGCCCAGATAGGCGACCGAAAGCTGCTGCTCGAGGGCAAGGCAGGCGGACATGATCTCCCGGAATACACCGGTAAGCGCTTCGGCCGACAACGGGCCCGGATTCTCGTGGCACATCCGGCGCAGCACCTGCGCTTCGCGCTCCGGCCGGTAGGGCGCGCCCTTCTTCAGGGAACCGATCGCCTTCGCGTGCGCCGCTCGCTCGCTCAGCAGGCGCAGCAGGTCGCGATCGAGCGCGTCGATCGCGGCGCGGTGGCGCGATAACGCGCCCTCGTCGGCACGCTTCGCGTCGTTGCCCGCGCCCCCGCGGCGCCGCGCCGGTCGGCTTTCGCTCACTCGCCGTTTTCTTCGTCGGTTTCGACCACGCGCTCGAGGCCCGCGAGCTTCTCGCCTTCGCCGAGGCTGATCAACGTGACGCCCTGCGTGGAGCGTCCCATCTCGCGAATCGACTTCACCTGCGTGCGGATGAGCACGCCGCCGGTCGAGATCAGCATTACCTCGTCCTCCGGACGCACGAGCGCCGCGCCGATCACCTGTCCGTTGCGCTCGCTCTGCTGAATGGCGATCATGCCTTTCGTTCCGCGCCCGTGGCGCGTGTACTCGACGATCGGCGTGCGTTTTCCGAAGCCGTTTTCGGTGGCGGTCAGGATTGATTGCTCCTGATCTTCGGCGACCAGCATGCTGATCACGCGCTGACCCTTGTCGAGGAGCATTCCGCGCACGCCATGCGCGCCGCGTCCCATCGGCCGCACGTCGGTCTCCTCGAAGCGAACGGCCTTGCCTCCCGAGCTGAAGAGCATGACGTCGTGCTTCCCGTCGGTCAGCGCAGCGCCGACGAGAAAGTCGCCGTCGTCGAGATCGACCGCGATGATCCCCGACGGGCGCGGCCGCGAGAACTCGGACAGCGGCGTCTTCTTCACCGTGCCGTGGGCCGTGGCCATGAACACGAAGCGATCATGGACGAACTCCTTCACCGGCAGGATCGCCGTGATCTTCTCGTGCTCGAGCAGCGGCACGAGGTTCACGATCGGCTTGCCGCGCGAGACGCGGCTTCCCTGCGGGACGTTGAACACCTTGAGCCAGTACACGCGCCCTCGGTTGGAGAAGCACAGGATATGGTCGTGCGTGTTGGCGATGAACAGGTGGTCGATGAAATCGTCTTCCTTCGTTCCCGCCGCCTGTTTGCCGCGGCCGCCCCGGCGCTGCGCGCGATACTCGGCCACCGGCTGCGCCTTCATGTAGCCGCCATGGGACAGCGTCACCACCATGTCCTCGGGTGCGATCAAATCTTCGATCGACAGATCGACCCCCTGCGCCACGATCTCGGAACGCCGCTTGTCGCCGAACTGGTCGCGGATCGACTTGAGCTCATCGCCAACGATCGTCGTGACCCGCGCGGGCTTCGCCAAGATGTCGAGCAGGTCGACTATTTGCGCCATGACGTCCTTGTACTCGGCGGTGATCTTGTCCTGCTCGAGGCCGGTCAAACGCTGCAGGCGCAGCTCGAGGATCGCCTGCGCCTGCGTGTCGGAGAGGCGATAGCCTGGAGGCTTGCCCGAGGCCTGCCAGCCGAATTCGGGGGCGAGGCCTGCGGGCCGGGCCGCGTCCGCGGAGGCCCGTTGCAGCATTTCCTCCACCAGAGCCGAGCGCCAGATCCGGCCCATCAGTCCAGCCTTCGCATCGCCCGGCGTCGGAGCGGCCTTGATGAGACTGATCACCTCGTCGACGTTTGAGAGGGCGACTGCCAGTCCTTCTAGGATATGGCCGCGTTCCCTCGCCTTGGCAAGGTCGTGGCGCGTGCGGCGAACCACGACTTCGCGCCGGTGAACGAGAAAATGCTCGAGCAACTGCTTGAGGTTGAGCAGCCTCGGCTGGGCATCGACCAGCGCCACCATATTCATGCCGAAGCTGTCCTGCAGTTGCGTCAGCTTGAACAGGTTGTTGAGAACGATGTCGGTAACCTCGCCGCGCTTGAGCTCGATCACGACTCGCATGCCCGACTTGTCGGACTCGTCGCGAAGATCGGAAATCCCCTCGAGCTTCTTCTCGTGGACGAGCTCGCCGATGCGTGCGAGCAGCGTCGCCTTGTTCACCTGATAGGGGATCTCGTCGACGACGATCGCCTGTCGATTGCCCTTCTCGAGATCCTCGATGTGCGTGCGCGCACGGATGACCACGCGCCCGCGCCCAGTGCGGTAGCCCTCGCGCACGCCCTCCGTGCCATAGATGATCCCGGCGGTCGGGAAGTCGGGCGCCGGCACGTGCTCGATCAACTCGTCGACCGTGACTTCCGAGTTCTCGAGCAGAGCAAGGCAGGCGGTTACGATCTCGGACAGGTTGTGCGGCGGGATATTGGTCGCCATGCCGACGGCGATACCGGACGAGCCGTTCACCAGCAGATTCGGCAGCCGCGTTGGCAGAATCGACGGCTCCAGCTCCTTGCCGTCGTAATTGGGCACGAAATCGACGGTTTCCCTGTCGATATCGGCCAGCATCTCCGCGGCAATTTTCTGCAGTCGGCACTCGGTGTACCGATAAGCCGCAGGCGCATCGCCATCCACCGAACCGAAGTTGCCCTGCCCGTCGATCAGCGGGTAGCGCAGGGAGAAGTCCTGCACCATGCGCACCAGCGCTTCGTAGGTCGCCGTGTCGCCGTGCGGGTGGTATTTGCCGAGCACGTCGCCGACCACGCGCGCGCACTTGACGTACGGCCGGTTCCAGGCGTTGTTGGCCTCGTGCATGGCGTAGAGCACGCGACGGTGTACCGGCTTGAGGCCGTCGCGAACATCGGGCAAGGCCCGGCCTACGATCACGCTCATGGCGTAATCGAGGTAGGAATGCCTCATTTCGGCTTCCAGGCTTACCGGCAGGGTTTCTTTAGCGAACTGCTCCATCGGAAAAGGGCTCTTAAGCGGCGAAAACGATGAGAAGCGCTGCGCGGTCGATCGCTTTGGGCACGGGCGCAGACACCCGCCCGGACACCCTTAGCGCCTCACAGGCCGCGCCAGCACGCAAAATGTAAATTTTAACATGACCGTTGTATCCACGCGACAAGCTGCCATTTTTCGCGCCCAGATTCTTTGCAGCGCCAAAGACCCTATGCTATAGTCAAGCGCAAAGCGCAATTTCCTCCGCGGGGCGCGCATAAGTTGCTGTTCCAGGTCAAAAGAAGCCGGTAAGCACGATAACTCACGCCAAAGGGGTAAAACTGATGAAACTTCGTCTGATCGCAACCATGGTGGCCGGTGCGGCTGCGGCTACCCTGTATTCCTCGGCGTTCGGCCAGGCTAACCCGCAGAACAGCGGGTATGTGTTGTTCGGTTACGGCCAGCCCAATGCCAACATCTGGCGAAGCGGCTCCTATGGCGGTCAAGCCGGCGTGAACGATACGCTGTGCTGGAGGACCGGTTACTGGACGCCGGCCATGGCAATCATCGAATGCGATCCGGATCTGGTGCCGAAGCCGGCGCCACCGGCGCCGCCCGCGGCTGCACCGGCTCCGCCGCCGCCTCCTCCGCCGCCTCCGCCACCGCCGGCGCCGGGCGTGCAAAAGATCACGCTGGCAAGCAAGGCGCTGTTCGACTTCGACAAGTACAACCTGAAGCCCGAGGGCATGGCAGCGATCGACCGCGAAGTGATCAGCCGGCTGAAGGAAGTGAACAAGCTCGAGCTGGTGCTGGTGACGGGCCATACCGACCGGATCGGTACGCAGGCCTACAACCAGGCTCTGTCCGAGCGTCGTGCCAACGCTGTTCGCGACTACCTCGTCTCGAAGGGCGTGCCGAAGGACAAGATCGAGACCCTCGGCATGGGCAAGACGCAGCCGGTTCCGGGCGTGGTTTGCAACCAGCCGTATCCGAAGGAGCGCAAGGCGCTGATCGAATGCCTGGCGCCGAACCGTCGCGTCGAGGTCGAAGTCAAGGGCGAGATCATCGTCAAGAAGTAATTCGACCGGCAGCACTGAAAAGGCCCCGCCTTCGCGCGGGGCCTTTTTCTATGCATCAGGGCAGCATGAAGGCGCCAGCAGCAGTCGATCTGCGCATCGACGCGAGGTGGGTGATACCGGTCGAGCCCGACGTATTGCTGCCCCACCATAGCCTGATCGTCGACCGGGGCCGCATTGTCGCCATGGCGCCGACCGCCGAAGTGGATTCGAACTTCCGCGCACGCGAGCAGGTAACGCTCTCAACGCACGCCGTGTTGCCGGGGTTGGTCAACGCGCACACGCACGCGGCGATGACGTTGCTGCGTGGCATCGCGGATGACACCCCATTGCAACCGTGGCTCGAGCAGCACATCTGGCCGCGCGAGCAACGCTTTCTGTCGCCGCAGTTCGTGCATGACGGCACGCTGCTCGCTGCAGCCGAGATGCTGCGCAGCGGGATCACCTGTTGCGCGGACCAATACTTCTTTCCGGATGCGGCGACGCGAGCCTACGGCCAAAGCGGTATCCGCGCGCTCATCGGGCTGCCCGTGCTGGATTTCCCGACGCCTTACGCGGCAGATTGCGACGGCTACCTTCAGGCGGGTCTCGCCGCGCGCGACGCGTGGAAGCACGAGCGGAAGTTCGCCTTTGCGCTGGCTCCGCATGCCCCGTATACGGTCAGCGATGCCAGCTGGGAGAAGATCGTCGTCTACGCGCGGCAGCTCGACCTCCCGATTCAGACCCATCTGCAGGAAACTCGCGACGAGCTCGAGCGGAGCCGCGCGTCCATTGGCATGACGCCGCTCGCGCGGCTCGACCGACTGGGAGTCACCGGTCCGGCGTTCATCGCCGTTCACGCCGTGCACCTCATAGACTCTGATATCGACCTGCTGGCGACACAGAGCTGCCAGGTCGTGCACTGTCCCGCATCGAACCTCAAGCTTGCGAGTGGGGTGGCCCCGGTTACGCGGCTCAAGGCGCGCGGGATAAACGTCGCGCTCGGCAGCGACGGGGCAGCGAGCAACAATCGCCTCGACATACTTTCGGAAGCGAGGCTCGCGAGCCTCATCGCCAAGATGGCCACCGCGGATGCAGCTGCGCTGCCCGCCTCGGTGGCCCTGCGCATGGCGACCCTCGACGGAGCCGCCGCTCTCGGATTCGATAGGGAAATCGGGTCGCTCGCGCCGGGGAAACAGGCCGACGCCGTCGCGGTGGACCTAGGTTCCTTCGAACAGCTGCCCTGCTACGATCCGGTGTCGCAACTACTGCATGTCGCCGGACGTGAGCAGGTGAGCGACGTCTGGATCGCGGGCGAGCGCCTGGTCGCGCAAGGGGCGCTGGTGCGACTCGATACGAGCGAGCTCGCCGCCCTCGCGCGGTTGTGGCAGGATCGTCTGCAATGATGCAAGACACGAACGCCGACGCGAGGGAACTCGCGCGCTTCAGCGCGATCGCTCATCGCTGGTGGGACCCGGAAGGCGAGTTCAAGACGCTGCACGACATCAATCCGCTGCGGCTCGATTACATTGCGCAGCGCTGCGGCGGCTTTGCCGGGAAGCAGGTTGTGGATGTCGGCTGCGGGGGCGGCATCCTTGCCGAGGGGATGGCGCGAGCCGGCGCGCACGTCACCGGCATCGACTTGGCAGATAAACCGCTGGCGGTCGCCAGGCTGCACCAGCTCGAGTCCGAAGCCCAAGTAGAGTATCGCCAGATTTCCGCGGAAGCACTCGCCGCGGAATCCCCAGGCAGGTTCGATCTCGTGACCTGCATGGAGCTGCTCGAGCACGTACCGAATCCCGCGTCGACCGTTGCCGCGTGCGCCGCGCTGGCGAAACCGTCGGGGCTCGTGGTCTTCTCGACGATCAACCGAAACGCAAGAGCCTACCTGTTCGCCGTCATCGGGGCCGAATATCTTCTTGGGCTGCTGCCGCGCGGGACGCACGACTACGCGAGGTTCATCAAGCCCGCGGAGCTGGCGCGCTACGCGCGCGCCGCCGGGCTCGAGTCGGACACCCTGATCGGGATGAGCTACGACCCGCTGCGCAAGCGCTACAGCCTGGGATCGGACACGGCGGTCAACTACATCGCGAGCTTCCGGCGCGAAATCTGAGCAGCGGAGCGCCGACTATGCCGCCGAACTCGGCAACACGAGCGCTGATGCTGCGCGCCGTGCTGTTCGATCTGGACGGCACGCTCGCCGACACCGCCAGTGACCTTGCGGCAGCCCTCAACCGAGTGCGCGCCGATCGCGCGCTGCCGCCGATGCCGGTACCCGCGCTGCGGCCGCATGCCTCTGACGGGACGCGCGGCATGCTCGACGCTGGTCTAGGGATCACCCGCGAGCATCCGCAGTTCGAGACGCTGAAGGAGGCCTTTCTCGCCTACTACCAGAGCGCGCTTTGCGAGCACACGCGGCTCTTCCCCGACGCAGAGCGCGTGCTCGCCGAGATCGAGCGCCGGGGCCTGTTGTGGGGAATCGTCACCAACAAGGCGACGCGCTTCACGCTGCCGTTGCTCGATCGGCTGGCGCTCTCCGAGCGTGCCGGCGTGATCGTTTGCGGCGACACGACGGCACAATCCAAGCCGCATCCGGCGCCGCTCCTGCACGCCGCCGCGAAGCTCGGCGTCGATGCGCAGCTATGCGTCTATGTCGGCGATGCGGAGCGCGATGTGGTCGCGGCGCGCGCGGCGGGCATGAAATCGATCGTTGCCGCCTACGGGTACATCAACGCCGACGCAAAGCCCGAGTCCTGGTCGCCCGACGGGTTCATCGCTTCGCTTCTAGCGCTGCTCGACTGGCTTCCGGACCGAAACTGACCTCAGCAGGGCGGCGATTCAGGCGGCGGGACAGCTGCCAGCGTTCAGGTAGAGCCACTGCTGCGCTTTGCCCTCGCGCGCGCCTAAAACCCACACCGGCTGGCTGTTCGAAAGCGGCTTGAGCACGGCCGAAATGATGTCGTCAGGAATCATCAAGGCGATGCCATTGGCGCGCTCGACGCGATCTCCGCTCTTGAGGCTCATCATTCCGGCGAATCCAGTCTCATCACGCACGACGAGCGCCCCTCCCTCCGTCTGTACCAGACCCTTCCACGCCCCGGGCGTGTTGATCATCCCGCCGAGCAGCTCGGCATTGAGACGGACGATAGGCCCGCTGAAGCCTGTCGGCACGGCACAGGCGGCAACCCGCGACGCCGAAGCGCCCGTGGCCGCTGGTTTGGCCCTGGGCACAGCAGTCGCCCGAAGGGTCATATCGCGCCGCGCGCCTGCCTCGAGAATCGTCACGCCGTCCGGCCGGACAGCCTCCACGCGAACGCCCGGCACAACCTCTCCCCCTGCCGCTACAAGCAGCGGTCCGCGTGAGCCCTGACGAAAGAGCGCGTAGCCCTTGCCCTCGGCCTGAGCGAAGACGCCGAGCAGCCGCAGGTCGCCGGTCGCGACCGGCTCGTTAGGAGCTCGTGGCCCGGCCGGTGCTGCGCCGAAGAGGTGTGCGGCAGCGATTCGCTCCAGCGGGGCGCTCGCGGGCCGAGCGGGCTCACGAAGCGCCGGCGCGGGGCCCAACCAGCGCCAGCCCCAGTGCGCCACGACTAGAGCGAGCAGCGCAAGCGCGGCGACCATGGAGAAGGCACCGAGCGCACGCGATGCGAACGGCGGCGGAGGAGGCGTCGAAGTGGTCACGTATAATCCTGCAGCGTTTAAAGCCGGCCTTAGCACCGGTCGCGGCACAGTGGCTCGACCTGTGCCGCCTGACACGCCACGATTTCAGTTGAACCCGCAGCTCGCCCTGCTCCAGCCCTATCCTTTCGATCGGTTGCGGCAGCTGCTCGCGGGTATGAAGCCTCCCGCGGGGCTCGTACCGATCAATCTTTCGCTTGGCGAGCCGAAACATCCGACGCCGCCGCTGATCCTGGATGCGCTCGCTGCAGGCGGCAAAAGCCTTGCGAATTATCCCACAACCGCCGGCGCGCTCCCTCTGCGCGAGGCGATCGCCGGTTGGCTGCGGCGCCGCCACGGTCTCGCGGCTCTTGATGCAGCCACGCAAGTCCTGCCCGTGCTCGGCAGCCGCGAAGCTCTGTTCGCATTCGCGCAGGCCGTGATCGACCGCAGTCGACCGAGCGCAACCGTCGTCGTTCCCAATCCGTTCTACCAGATCTACGAGGGGGCGGCCCTGCTCGCCGGAGCGACGCCGCATTGCGTGAACAGCCTGGCGGAAAACGGCTTCGCGCCACGCTGGGCAGGCGTCCCCGAGGAGGTATGGGAGCGGACCCAGCTGCTCTATATCTGCTCGCCCGACAATCCGACAGGTCGCGTAGTTACGCTCGACGAGTGGAAGCGACTTTTCGAACTCTCGGACCGTTTCGGCTTCGTCATCGCGGCAGACGAATGCTACTCGGAGGTCTATTTCGACGAGTCACAGCCGCCGCTCGGAGCGCTCGCGGCGGCGCAGGTCCTCGATCGGGAAGGCTTCCCGCGGCTTCTCTCCTTCGGCAGCCTATCCAAGCGCTCGAATGCCCCCGGGCTTCGTTCCGGTTACGTCGCGGGCGACGCGTCGCTCGTGCGGACGTTTCTGCTCTATCGGACCTACCACGGCTCGGCGATGTCGCCCGCCGTGGCGGCGGCAAGCATCGCGGCGTGGAGCGACGAAGCGCACGTGCGCGAGAACCGTGCGCTCTACCGGGAGAAGTTCGATCGCCTTGCACCGCTCGTTGCGGCCGTCCTCCCCGCGCCGCGCCCGGACGCAGCATTCTATCTGTGGGCCGACGTGCGCGGCGACGACACGCACTTCGCCCGGCGCCTCTATGCCGAGGAGGCGGTCACCGTTTTGCCCGGAAGCTATCTGGCGCGGGACGCCCACGGCGTGAATCCAGGCCGCGGTTACGTCCGCATCGCGCTCGTCGCCGGAATGGCAGAGTGCGCCGAAGCGGTGGCGCGGCTGACACACTTCGCGCGGCGAAGCTGACCCGACCCGCCTCGCGGCCCGAGAGGGCGCTTTGTCGCAACCAGGCGCGGCCCGTCGCCTCGGCGAGAACAAAAAGCGGCGGCGCGTAGAATCGCCCCCATGACTACTTCCGCTACATCAACGGACGCCCCCTCGCCCCAATGGTGGGCGCCGCTCTTACTTGGCTTCCGCTGCGTCTCTTGGCGACCCCTCGCCCTGATCGTGGCGATCAATACCGGCGTCGCTCTACTCCTCTACACCGAGGAGACCCGGCCCTTCTGGCATCCCTTCATTACCGCGCAGTCCATCGGACTTTCCATCGCTTACGCGGTTAATGCAGCACAGCCCTGGGAGAGCACGCAGCCGTTGCGGAGGTTGCTCGTAGCGGTGCTCGGCGGCACCATCTTGGGGATGGCGCTGCTGCTCACGATCAAGGGCTACATCATCGGCGACCCTGAGTACCATCTTGGTGGCCTTCACGGACACGCGTCACCCGGGATGATCTTCGGGACGGGGATGTCGGCGCTGGTAATGGGTCTATGCGTCAGCCTTTTCTTTCTGCTCAAGATCCGCGACGGGCTGACCCGTGCCGCGATGCTTAAGGCGGAAGCCGATCGCAACATGCTGTCGCGCCAGGCGATCGAAGCAGAGCTGAAGCTCATGCAGGCGCAGGTCGAGCCGCACTTCCTGTTCAACACACTTGCTTCCGTCCAGTTTCTCACCGAGACCGATCCTCCGAAAGCGACGATGATGCTCGGGCACCTGCTCGCCTACCTGCGCGCTGCCCTGCCCCAGCTCCGCTCCAACAGCACGACCCTGGGACAGGAGCTCGATCTTGCGGGAGCCTATCTGTCCATCATGCAGATGCGCATGGGGTCGCGGTTGTCGTTCAGCACCGACGTACCGGACGAGCTGAAGCCACATGGGTTCCCGCCGATGCTGCTCATGTCGCTGGTCGAGAATGCCGTCAAGCACGGCATCGAGCCGCTCGCCGCGGGAGGGACGATACGGATCGAGGCACGACGCCGCGACGGACGACTTTCCGTTGCGGTAATCGACAACGGTCGCGGCCTCTCCAACACCATCGGCAACGGCGTCGGGCTCACCAACCTGCGCGAGCGGCTGCGCGCGCTGTATGCCGAGCGCGGGAAGTTCACGCTCGAGGAGCAGCCGCCGCACGGAGCGCAGGCGACGATCGAGATCCCGTACCAGGATGAGCACTAAGCGAGTCACGGCGCTGATCGCGGAGGACGAGCCGATGCTGCGGGCGCAGCTGCGCGCCCGGCTGGCGCAGGCGTGGCCCGAGCTCGTCATCGTTGCCGAAGCCGAGAATGGCGAGCAGGCTCTGGCGCTACAGCGCGAGCTCGAGTCCGACATCGCGTTTCTGGACATCCGCATGCCGGTTCGATCCGGGCTCGAGGTGGCCGAAGAGCTGGCGGGCACGTGCCACGTTGTATTCGTCACCGCCTATGACGAGTATGCGGTCACGGCATTCGAGCAGGGTGCGGTCGACTACGTCCTGAAGCCGGTCACTCCGGAACGCATGGCCAAGGTCGTCGAACGGCTCAAGCAGCGTCTCGATCGCCCGCCGGCGAGTCTCTCGTCCGTGCTGGCTCAGCTCGAAGCGCGCGACTCAGCAGGCCCGCTGCGCTGGATCAAGGCGTCGCTCGGAGCCTCGATGCGGCTGATCCCGGTCGATGAGGTGCAGTACTTTCAAGCCGAGGACAAGTACACCAAGGTGGTCATGGCGGATGGAGAAGCGCTGATCCGCAAGACGATCAAGGAGCTGTTTGACGAGCTGGATGCCGAGGCGTTCTGGCAGGTGCATCGCGGCACGATCGTCAATCTGCGCGCTATCGCGCGCGTCGAGCGCGACTACCGCGATCAACCGCTGATCATCCTCAAGCAGCGCCCCGAGAAACTGACCGTCAGCCGCACCTTCGCGCATCTGTTCAAGGCGATGTAGCGGACTCGCGGGAGCGCACGGGCGTGACGCCCGTCGCGTAAAATACGGTCTTTTGCCTGCGACCGGACCGCAAGTGTCCCTGCAAGCCACGATCGAAGCCGCCTGGGAGCGGCGGAGCGAACTGTCGCCAAAAAGTGCCCCGGCCGAGGTGCGCGAAGCGGTCGATTCCGCGATCGTCGAACTGGACGCGGGTCGCCTGCGAGTGGCAGAGAAGACCGCCGCGGGGTGGATCACTCACCAGTGGCTGAAGAAGGCCGTGCTGCTGTCGTTCAGACTGACCGAAAACGTTCCCATCGGGCTCGCCGCGCCGAACGCTCCCTTCCGCTTCTACGACAAGGTCCAAACCAAATTCGCGCGCTTCGACGACGCGGCTTTCGAGCAGGCCGGCGTGCGCGTCGTACCGCCCGCGGTCGCCCGGCGCGGAGCATACATCGCCCCCGATGTCGTTCTCATGCCCTCCTACGTCAACATCGGGGCCTATGTCGACGAAGGGACCATGGTGGACACCTGGGCAACCGTCGGATCCTGCGCGCAGATCGGCAAGAAAGTTCACCTCTCGGGCGGCGTGGGCATCGGTGGGGTGCTTGAACCGGTGCAAGCCAACCCCACCATCATCGAAGACAATTGCTTCATCGGGGCGCGTTCCGAAGTCGTGGAGGGCGTGATCGTCGAGCAGGATTCCGTTCTGGGCATGGGCGTGTTCATCGGTCAGAGCACCAAGATCTACGATCGCGCAAGCGGCAACGTGACCTACGGGCGCGTGCCCGCGGGGTCGGTGGTGGTAGCCGGCAGCCTCCCTTCCGCCGACGGCGCCTGCAACCTCTATTGTGCGGTCATCGTCAAAAGTGTCGATGCCCGCACCCGCGCCAAGACGAGCATCAACGAACTGCTTCGCAGCTGAGTCCCGTGCCCGTGAACCTGAAATCCGCCGAGGACATCGCGAAGATGCGCGTCGCTGGAGCGCTCGCGGCGGAGGTCCTCGATTACGTTGCCCCGCACGTCAAGGCGGGTGTGACGACGGGCGAGCTCGACCGGCTGTGTCACGAGTATATGGTCAACGTCCAGCAGACGATCCCCGCCCCGCTGAACTACGCGCCTCCCGGGTACCAACCCTACCCCGCGTCTATCTGCACCTCGGTGAACCACGTCGTCTGCCACGGCATACCTGGCGACAAGAAACTGAGGTCCGGCGACATCGTCAACATCGATATCACTGTCATCAAGGACGGATTCCATGGCGACACGAGCCGGATGTTCTACGTCGGTGCGCCGCCGATCCAGGCCAGGCGGCTGTGCGAGGTGACATACGAGGCGATGTGGTGCGGGATCCGCATGGTGCGCCCCGGTGCGCATCTCGGCGATATCGGCGCCACGATCCAGCGGCACGCGGAAAGCCATGGCTTCTCGGTCGTGCGCGAGTTCTGCGGCCACGGCATCGGACGGCAATTCCACGAGGAGCCCCAGGTGCTGCACTACGGTCGGCCGGGAACGGGTCTGAAGCTCCAGCCCGGGATGACTTTCACGATCGAGCCGATGATCAATGCCGGTCGCCCCGGCATTCGCTGTCTGGCGGACGGCTGGACCGTGGTCACCGCAGACCATAGCTTGTCGGCGCAGTGGGAGCATACCGTGCTCGTCACCGAGGCGGGATTCGAGATCCTCACCGTCTCGCCCGGTGCGCCCGCGCCAAGCTGATGAGCTCGGCCGTGCCGGCTGCGGCACGCTCTCCCGTTCCGACCGGGCCCGTGGCACGTTGGAAGCCCGAGCTCGACGCAGGCCGCCGCTCGCTAGAAGCCGAGTTCCGTGCGCACGGCGAGCCGCGCCGGCTGCTCGGTGCGCTGACGCGTTTGACCGATCGCGTGCTACGCGGACTGTGGGCCGAGATCGATCCTCCACCAGGAAGCGCGCTGCTGGCGGTAGGGGGCTACGGGCGCGGCCGACTCTTCCCGCATTCCGACGTGGACGTGCTCGTGCTGCTGCCGCGCCCGCTGAGCGACATGCCTGCCGCGTATGCCCCGGCGATCGAGCGCTTCGTGAGCCTCATGTGGGACACCGGGCTCGAGATCGGCCACAGCGTGCGTACCGTCGATGAATGCGAGAAGGCAATGGCCGACGACGTCGTCGTGCGCACCAGCCTGCTCGAGCACCGCTTGCTCGCCGGCGCCCGCCCACTCTACGGGCGCTTCGTGCGCCGCTTCGATATGACCCTCGATCTGCGCGGCTTCTTCGAAGCCAAGATGCTCGAGCAGCAGCAGCGACACCTTCGCTATCAGGACACGGCCTACAACCTCGAGCCGAACCTCAAGGAGAGCCCCGGCGGCATCCGCGACCTGCAGACCATCCTCTGGATTGCACGGGCGGCCGGGCTGGGCAGCAGCTGGAGTGAACTCGCGGCGGACGGACTCATGACAGCCGGCGAGGCGCGCGAGATCCTACGGCACGAGCGGCTGCTCGATGATCTGCGTGTGCGCCTGCACTACCTCGCAGCGCGGCGCGAGGATCGCCTGGTATTCGACGTGCAGACCGCGCTGGCGCGCGAGCTCGGTATCGCCGACACGCCTGCGCGGCGAGCCTCCGAGCTCCTGATGCAGCGCTACTACCGTGCCGCCAAATCGATCCGCCAGCTCAACGTAATCCTTCTGCAGAACCTGCACGCGCGGCTCTTTCCGGCCGAGGTGAAGGTCCGGCCGATCGACGACGATTTCCAGGCGGTCGACGAGCTGCTCGATCTGCGAGACGAGGAAACCTTTGATCGGCGTCCCGGCGCCATCCTCGACTGCTTCCTCGCGCTGCAGCAGCACCCCGAGCTCAAGGGAATGTCCGCACCAACGCTGCGCGCGCTGTGGCGGCACCGCAACCGGGTCGATGCTGCGTTCCGGCGCGACCTCACCAATCGCGCGCGCTTCCTTTCCATACTGCGCCAGCCGCGGGGCGTCACCCACGAGCTGCGCCGCATGAACCAGTACGGCATCCTCGGCCGCTATCTTACCGCGTTCGGGCGGATCGTCGGGCAGATGCAGCACGACCTCTACCACGTCTACACCGTCGACGAGCACATTCTGATGGTGATCCGCAACCTGCGCCGCTTCGCCGAACCCCAGCACGCGCACGAGTATCCGCTCTGCTCGCGGCTGATGGCCGACTTTGCGCGGCCGGAGCTGCTCTACATCGCGGCGTTGTTCCACGACATCGCGAAGGGGCGCGGAGGCGACCATTCGCGGCTCGGCCGGATCGACGCGCGGCGCTTCTGCCGGGACCATGGGCTCTCAGACGAAGATGCGAGCCTGGTCGTCTGGCTCGTGGCCCAGCACCTTACCATGTCGCTGACGGCGCAGAAGCAGGACATCGGCGACCCCGCCGTGATAGCCGCGTTCGCATCCAAGGTGCAGACCGAGCGCCGGCTCGCTGCGCTTTACCTCCTGACCGTCGCCGACATCCGCGGCACGAGCCCGCGCGTGTGGAACGCCTGGAAGGCGAAACTCCTGGAGGATCTGTTTCACCTCACGCAGGCGAGACTCACCGGCCGCACGGGTTTGCGACGGCTCGACGACAGTCTCGAAGCCCGCCGCGCTGAGGCGACGCGGCAGTTGCGCTTGTACGCGGTTCCGGACGGCGCCGAGCAGAGCTTGTGGCGCAATCTCGACGGCGTCTACTTCCAACGCCATAGCGAAGACGAGATCGCCTGGCACGCGCGTCAGCTCTACTATCGCGCGGACGGGCAGGAACCGGTGGTGAAGGCCCGGCTCTCGCGCTCCGGCGTCGGGCTGCAGGTGATGATCTACCTTCCCGATCAGAAGGCGCTCTTCGCTCGCATCTGCGGCTTTTTCGGCGGCGCCCGGTTGTCGATCCTGGAGGCGAAGGTATACACCACGCGTAATGGCTACGCTCTCGATACCTTCACCGTCCACGACCCCGCGAATGCCAACGCGGCCTATCGCGAGGCGATCAGCTACATCGAATTCGAGCTCAAGCGCGTGCTGCAGGAGCGCGCGCCGCTGCAGCTGCCCCCCATCGGGAGAGTCAGCAGGCACCTGAAGCATTTCCCGCTGTCGCCCGAAGTGCGCGTATTCCCCGATGACAAGGGCGTGCAGTACATCCTCGAGATCGTGGCCGGCGATCGCCCCGGGCTGCTGGCGAGGATCGCCTATACGCTGGCGAACGCGAACATCAACGTCGCGAGCGCCAAGATCAACACGCTCGGGGAACGTGCCGAAGACGTCTTTCTTATCGACGGCGCACCGCTGCACGACGAGGCCGCGATGGTGCGCCTCGAGACCTCGCTGTACGATCAGCTGCGAATCGCGTAGCCGGCCGTTATCGGTCACGGTGCTCGACGTCTATTCGGCCATCACCTCGGCGTCCGGAAATAGCACTTCGGTGTAGCCGAACATGCGCATGTTGCGGATGCGCATCGGATAGAGGATTCCGTCAAGGTGGTCGCACTCGTGCTGGGCCACGCGGGCATGGAAACCATCGACCTCGCGCGCGATCGGCGCGCCCTGGGGATCGAAGCCCGTGTAACGCAAACGCGTGAAGCGCGGCACGCGTCCGCGCAGCCCCGGAACCGAGAGGCAGCCTTCCCAGTCCTCCTCCATGTCCGTCGTCAACGGCGTGATCACGGGGTTCACGAGCTCCGTGTACGGCACGGGCTCCGCCTCCGGGTAGCGAGGGTTGCGCTCGACGCCGAAGATGACGACGCGCAGGCCGACCCCGATCTGCGGCGCCGCAAGGCCCGCCCCGCTCGCCGCGATCATGGTTTCGTGCATGTCGGCGAGCAGCTCCTCGAGCTCCGGCGTTCCGAAGCGGTCCACCGGCTTTGCCCGCTCGAGCAGGCGCGGATCTCCCATGCGCAGGATCTCGCGAATCATTTCTCCGTCACCACATTGGCGATCAGCAAACGCACCTTGTCCATGGCGGTCTCGAGCATGTCGGCGATTCGTTCGATGGAGACCGCCTGCGCGCTGTCGCCGCGCCCTGCGGCGTGATTGACGACGACCGATATCGACGCGTAGGCGATGCCGAGCTCGCGCGCCAGGCCAGCCTCGGGCATTCCGGTCATGCCGACGATCGTGGCTCCGTCGCGCTCCATGCGATCGATCTCGGCCGCCGTCTCCAGCCGCGGCCCCGACACCGCACCGTAGACACCTCCATCATGGATGGCCACTGAGGCGCGGCGCGCGGCGGTGAGGCACCGCGCGCGCAGCTCCGGGCTGTAAGGGTGCGTGAAGTCCACATGGATCACCCGCCGATCGCCACCGTCGAAATACGTGTGCTCCCGGCCGCTCGTATAGTCGATCAGCTGCACGGGCAACACTAGGCTCCCCGGCGCATGCTGGGCGCTGATCGCGCCCACGGAAGCGACGGCAAGGATCGTGTCCACGCCCCGCTGCTTCAGCGCCCAGATATTGGCCCGATAGTTGACGCGGTGCGGGGGGATCGTGTGTCCGTGCCCGTGGCGCGCGAGAAACACGACGTCACTGCCCGCGATCTGGCCGAAGACCAGCGCCGATGAGGGCTCGCCGTAGGGCGTGCGCACGACTTCGCGATGCGCGACGGCAAGCGTGGACAGCCGGGTGAGCCCGCTGCCGCCAATGATGGCCAGCATGGAAGGGTCTGTGCAGGACAGGATGCACGCCACCCGCCCGCGAGGGGAAACCGCCCGCGGAGCGGGTGCGCCAGTTGTTACTTTGCTTGAGCTTGGTTATTCTTGTCAATTAATGACATTGTCAAGCCGGGATCCGGCCTCCGTGTGAGACGGCGGCCGGCGGCGTCCAAACGACATGTACCTGGACCGGTTGTTCAAGCTGATGGCCGACAAGCAGGCCTCCGACCTGTTCATCTCCTGCGGCGCGCCGATCAACATCAAGATCAACGGAGTCGTTTCGGCGATCTCCACGCAGCCGATGGACGTCGAGAGCGTGCGCCGCATCGCCTACGAGTTGATGACGAAGGACCAGGCGCGAGAGTTCGAGAACGAGATGGAGATGAACCTCTCCTATCTCGATCGCAGCGTAGGCAACTTCCGGATCAACATCTTCCGCCAGCGCGGGACGGTCTCGCTTTGCATTCGCTATGTACGGAGCAACGTGCCACCGTTCGAGGCGCTCAAGTTGCCTCCGGTGCTGCTCAATCTGGTCATGGAGAAGCGCGGCCTCGTGCTGATCGCCGGCGCGACGGGCTGCGGCAAGTCCACGACGCTGGCGGCGATGATCGACTACCGCAACAACAACAAGTCGGGACACATCCTGACAATCGAGGACCCGATCGAATACCTGTTCGAGCACAAGCAGTCGATCGTCAATCAGCGCGAGATCGGTGTCGACACGCAGAACTACCACAAGGCGCTGGGCAACGCCCTGCGCGAAGCGCCCGATCTCATCATGATCGGTGAGGTGCGGGACCGCGAGACCATGCAGCAGGCGCTGCTGCACACGCTGACCGGGCACTTGTGCCTGTCGACGCTGCACGCCAACAACAGCTACCACGCGCTGTCGCGGATTATCAACATGTTCCCGTACGACGCGCGTTCCGGGCTGTTGTCCGACCTTTCGATCGGTTTGCGCGCCATTATCTCGCAGCGGCTGGTGCGCAACAAGCAAGGCGACCAGCAGCCGGCGGTCGAGATCCTGCTCAACACCTCCCTCATCTCCGAGCTCATCAAGAACGGCGAGATCACGCAGATCAAGGAGGCGATGGAGCAGAGCCTCTATCCGGGGTCGCAGACCTTCGAGCAGGCGCTCTGTCGCCTCTACCTCGATGGCGTCATCGGTTACGACGAGGCCCTCACCGGGTCGGACTCGCCGACCAACCTCGCATGGCTGGTGAATCAGAATTCGCCGAGCGCCCGCGTCGACGGGGCTGAGACTGGCGACGCAGCGACCCATCACGAGAGCGCGGGTTTCGCGAAACTCCAGATCGATCCCGAGCTTCTGAACCGCGAGCGCTGAACACGAAAGCGACGACCGGCGCGCCGCTCTCGCCCACGCTCGAGCTCGCGCGCGAGCTTATCGCCCGACGCTCGCAGACGCCGGAAGATGCCGGCTGTCAGGATCTGCTCAAGGCGCGTCTGGCACGGTCGGGGTTTCACTGCGAGACCATCCGCCACGGTGAGGTGACGAATCTTTGGGCGCGCCGCGGCAGGTCACGTCCGATCGTCTGCTTTGCCGGCCACACCGATGTCGTGCCCAGCGGCCCTGCCGAAGCCTGGTCTTCCGATCCATTCGCGCCATCGCTGCGCGACGGCTTCCTGTATGGTCGCGGGGCGGCCGACATGAAGTCCTCGCTTGCCGCCTTCGTCGTCGCAATCGAAGGGTTCGTCGCCGCCCATCCTGCGCACGGAGGGTCGATCGCGCTCATCCTAACCTCGGACGAGGAAGGCCCCTCCGTCGACGGCACGGCACGCGTCATCGACCGGCTCAGGGCCGCCGGCGAGCGGCTCGACTTCTGCGTCGTGGGAGAGCCAACCTCGGTCGAGCAGCTCGGCGACACGGTCAAGAACGGTCGCCGCGGAACGCTCTCCGGAACGCTGCGCGTGCACGGCGTGCAGGGGCACGTCGCCTACCCGCAGCTTGCGCGCAACCCGATCCACCTTGCCGCGCCGGCGATCGCCGAGCTGGCGACGATGCGCTGGGATGACGGCAACGAGCATTTTCCGCCGACCACGTGGCAGGTCTCGAACATCCACGCGGGCACTGGCGCGACCAACGTGATCCCGGGATCGCTCGAATTCACCTTCAACTTCCGGTATTCGACGGCCAGCACGCGCGACGACCTCGGCGCGCGTCTCGAGAGCGTCCTCAAGCGCCATAGACTCGACTACGAACTCAAGTGGACGGGTTCCGGCGAGCCCTACCTCACGCGCCCCGGGCCGCTGCTCGCGGCAGTCAAGGACTCTGTGGGCGAGGTCTGCCGCCTCGAGCCGGAGCTTTCATGCACAGGCGGCACCTCCGACGGACGTTTCATCGCCAGCATCTGCGACGAAGTGATCGAGCTCGGTCCGGTCAACGCGACCATCCACAAGGTCGACGAGCGCATTGCTGTCGCCGACCTGGAGCGGCTCGCCGCGTTGTATCGTGGCATACTTGAACGGCTTCTGCTGGAACCGATCCGATGAGCGTACTGATCCAGGAGCTCGAGACCGTGCGCGACTGGCTGCGCTACGCGGTATCGCGCTTCACGGCCGCGGAGCTCGCGTTCGGCCACGGCATGACCAATGCCTACGACGAGGCCGCCTATCTCGTGCTGCACACGCTCCGCCTGCCGCTCGACCGGCTGGAGCCGTTTTTCGACGCCAAGCTCACGCACGCGGAGCGGGAGAGCCTCCTCGACGTCATCGATCGCCGAGTTTCGCAGCGTATACCCGCCGCCTACCTGACCCGCGAAGCCTGGCTCGGCGAGTTCCGCTTCTACGTGGACGAGCGGGTAATCATCCCGCGCTCGTACATCGCGGAACTGCTGGCGGAGGGTCTTTCGCCCTGGATTCCCGAGGCGACCCGAATCCAGGCCGCGCTCGATCTGTGCACGGGTTCCGGCTGCCTCGCGATCCTGCTCGCGCATCACTTTCCCAACGCCGACGTCGACGCCGTGGATATCTCATCGGACGCGCTCGCCGTCGCGCTTCGCAACGTCGCCGATCACGGGCTCCAGGGCCGCGTCAACTTGATCCGCTCGGACCTGCTATCGAACCTGACCGAGAAAACCTACGATCTCATCGTGAGCAACCCGCCCTACGTGAATGCGGTGGGGATGGAGGAGTTGCCGCCGGAGTACCGGCACGAGCCTCAGCTCGCGCTCGCCGGCGGAGATGACGGGCTCGATTCGGTGCGGACGATCGTCGCGCGCGCCGCGGAGTTTCTCAATCCGGAAGGCCTGCTGGTCGTGGAGGTCGGTCAGAATCGCGCCGCGACCGAGGCGGCTTTTCCCCGGCTGCCCTTCGTCTGGCTCGCGACGCCGTCTGCGGAGGACAGCGTCTTCCTCTTGCGGCGCGAGGATCTGTTCTCCCCGCAGCGCGCGGCCGCCTAGGCGCCCGTCCGCGCCCCGCTACAACCCAAAGAACTCGCGGATCCTGCGCACGAGTTCGCCGGCGCGCGTCCCGGTCGCCTGCGCGCGCGCCTCGGCCGAGAGGCTGGCGAGCGTCGCATCATTGGCCGCCTGGCGTTCGGCGACGGTCTTCGATATCGCCTCGGCAATCGTAGGCCGAGCGCGGATGATCTCCTCGAACCCGCGCTTGTCGAGGCGGTAACAGAGGACGTCCGACTCTGCAATGATGGTCGCCGAGCGCGCCTCCCCGGTGAGTAGGCCCATCTCCCCGAAGATCGACGGGGCGGCCAGCGTAACGAGTCGCTTCCTTCCGGACGCTGTTCCCTTGTCGGGCTCGCGAAAGATACCCACCTCCCCGCGCGCAAGGATATAGAGCGAATCCGACGGATCCCCCTGTCTCGTCGCGAGGTCGCCCTGCGCGAACGGCCTTGACGTCAACTGCGCGGCCAGCACCTGCTTCTCGTCGTCGGTGAGTGACGCGAAAAGCTCGAGCGAATTGAGGAGCGACATGCGCAGGGATTGCTCCTGCGTCGAATGTGCGAGCGCCAAGCTCCGCGCCGAGTGCAGGTACAGGTCGGAGCGCGAGATGGGGATCTCCATGCCCGCGCGGCCCAGGGCGGCGAAGACGTGCACCCTCACTCGCGAGTCCGTCACCAGGTACGAAGTCATGTCGGTCAGCCAGTAGTAGACCACGTACTTGATCGCAGGGGCATCGAAGCCGCTGCAGATGCAGTGAGCGGGCGGGTCGAGGGCAACGAAGGGGATCTCCGCCCGCTTGAGGCCTGCGTTGACCACAGCCAGGACCTGGCCAGGTGTCCACTCGTAACCGACGTCGAACTCGATCGCGCGGCGCCACGGGATGCGTTGATCGCCGCGACGGCCCAGGATCGTGACCCTGGAGGTCATCAGCGACGCGTTGGGAATGATGATCGTGACGTTGTTGACGGTCGCGATCGCCGTGTAGCGCCAGCGAATGCTGACTACTTCGCCCACTACGCCGTTGTCGATCTCGATCCAATCGCCGATGCGACACGTATTGTCGAGCTGCAACGAGATGCCACCGAGAAGATTGTTCAGCGTCGCCTGCGCTGCAAACGCGATGGCGCCCAGCACTGCCGTCGT
>Ga0187777_10000511_pt1 | contig 26484 bp, 27 predicted proteins | sample 1015_Q2_SP5_10_M_FD_132416 | JGI IMG/M metagenome (GOLD analysis project Ga0187777, IMG submission 132416) | Tropical peat soil microbial communities from peatlands in Department of Meta, Colombia - 1015_Q2_SP5_10_MG | ecosystem: Environmental > Terrestrial > Soil > Wetlands > Peat | place... | reverse complement strand
GACCTTGCCGGGCTCCTGGGGCGGGTAGTCTAATTGTTCTACCCCCTCACCAGTCTTTGAAAGGTCGAAGGAACTACGGAATATGCCTGGGACCACCGCTCAAAGACACCAATGTCTGCTCGTGGCACTGAACAGACATGCCGTCATGTTCGATGCACGTCCAGTGTGGGGGCAAAGCAGACGTGATTTCCCATTTGCGGAATCTTAGGTCAGCTATAGGCAAAGGGATGGAAGCAAGGTCATTTTACAATTCGCATGTATCCAATTGGTCTGTAATGCGTCGAAAAGACAATCTTTTACACTTAAACTGTTGAGATTATTGAATGAGCATTGGCCTCTTAATCAGCGGGTCGTAGGTTCGAGTCCTACTGCGCCCACCAATTCCTTCAATGACTTAGTGGGCTGACTAACTACCCGCTGACATCTGCTCACCTGTTCTGGGGAAAATCGTGATGGTTTCACGCAATGATAGACGCGAAGCCACTATGCGCAGTTTCAGCTGAAAACACTGAATGAGGAAGGCCTCTATCTTCAAACCGGTTTCTCGAGACAAAGCCGGAAACACTTATTTTCTACCCAGTTTAAAATATTAATTTCCTATCGAGTTCTGCGAGAAACTCGATTAGCCTTTCGTTGTTCAGGCTGCTTAAGTCGTATCAGTCACGACTTGCCCCCGAGGAATAATTTCCAGCAATTCCTAAATGTCGTATCGCGCGCTTTGTGAACGCGTCATAGCCAAGCCTTAGTTCGAAACGGTGCTTGTCTTCGAGCAGTCCTTCCACCAACTCGGCGTCTCCGCGGGACCGCAGGAGATTGAGCGCATCACTCAGAGCCTTAGCCGAGGCACGCAGGCAGAAGTCGTATGCGATCACCGCGTCTGCTGCGCCGTCCCAGGCCGACAGATCACGTATTTCCGGAAGATTGATGGTAACAAATTTGCCCGGCACGTCCTTGCGTAATTGCCGGAGAATCTGGGGCGACGCGCCTGTCGGAAACAGATACTCGATACCGATCTCGGCGAACGCCTGCAGCCGACGCCGTGCTTCCTCCACGTTGTGAGTCGCCCAAATAGCATCCGTGCGTGCGATGATGACAAATTCCGGATTGGAGCGAGCCTCAACAGCGGCCCTGAGGCGCTGGAGCATCGCGTCAAGAGGAATGAGAGTCTGCGGCAGTTCGGTGTGCTTCCCACCTGCATGATCCTCGATGTGAATTGCGGACGCTCCGGCCCGCTCGAAAGCACGAACCGTGCGCCAGATATTGGGCGGATCGAAGAAACCGCCTTCTGCATCGGCAATCACCGGGACGTTCACAGCATCGGCGACTGAACGCACCCGTGAGACTAACTCGTCGAGTGTTAGCGCACCGACGTCAGGGAGCCCGTAGCCGGCCGCCGCCGTGGCGTAACTACCAATATACACTGCCTCGAACCCAGCCTCTTCCACGAGCTTCGCGCTCAGGGCGTCATACGCGCCCGGTAGGATCAGGCTCCGATTCCGGTCGAACATCTGCACCCAAGGGCGAGTGGGACCTTTCGTTTCCATAAGCATGTCTCCGGTAGGACACCACACAGGCTACAACGAAGTACGCGCCTAGAGGACAGCGCAATTGGTGGGTCGTGGCAACTAACGCGAGATGACTTCAGAGAACGGGATCCCTCGGCCAGTGAGCCAACTACAGTGCAGCGCTTTGGAATATTGCGGCGCACAGATGCCGCCTTGCTAAAAGTGTCAAAAGAGCAAATGCTTCTGCACCGTCCGCTATTCGGATAAAGAGATCGCGGGAAGGTAGGAAAATATGTCGGATGCAAATCGTCGGCTTTATCTTCGTATTGCACTGATCGTCGTCGGCCTGACTTTTATATTTGGCATCTATCCGTTGGGCATTGTCTGGCCCTCCGGGTGGACTTGGGGACATGGTCACTCGCACTATTTGCTCATGATTATCGCTATCTATGCGACGCTCGGGGTGTTCTTGCTAATCGCGTCACAAAATCCCGAAGCAAATAAAAGCCTAATATGGTTCACAGTTTGGTCGAGCGTAGCGCATGGAGGACTTATGGCAATTCAATCCTTCAACGATGTGGAAGAGAGAGGTCATTTATTAGGAGATGTTCCCGCACTTTTCCTTATAGCGATCATACTTGCGGCATTGATGCCGCGAGCAGTGCGGGCTTGAATTTAGCTCGACGAAGTCTGTTCTCGGCACGAAGTAGACATGCCACCACGTCCCTGCTGATGTCCCCTATCAGGGGTAAAGCGGACGTGATCTCCTCGGGCCGAGTATTTTCGCTTTTGACCCAAAGCGGACGTTGTGGTCTCATTCCTTTTTTTTCTTCTGATCCTGCCGATCCTCCCAATCCTCCCAGTTAACGTTACTTATCTTTAAGTAACTGGAAACGGCCGCACCGACGGTTGGGAAGAAATAATTCTCGCCAACCTGCGCGAATAATCCGAATCTCTTCAGCTTGTCCTTTACAGGATCCTTGAGTTCGGCAAAGCAGAGCTCGATGCCCTGGGTGTGCAACGCCTTATCTAGTTCGGAGATCGTATCGGCGGCGGTGATATCCACGTTGGTGACTGGCTCGGCCGTGACAACCAGCCAGCGCACGGGCGTCGGCGATGTTGCTACTGCATCAAGAACGCGCTCCTTGAAAAATTCAGCATTGGCGAAGAACAGAGGCGCAGCCCAGCGGAATAGGACGAGGCCCGGGATCCGATCTGCATCGGGATATCGGGTGATGTCGTGATAACCTTTGACGCCGGAGGCGCGGCCGAGGACGGCGGAGTACGGCCGCCAGGCACCCCACAAGAACTCCGCGACCGCAATGCCGATGGCCAGGCCGATGCCTGGGATTACTCCGAGCACGGCGACACCCACAAAGCAGACAATCGAAAGCCAGAACTCCCATTGCTGAATGCGATAGATGCGCTTGAGGTCGGAAATTTCCATCAGTCCGACCGCAGCGACGATGACAACCGCTGCCAATGCGGAGTTTGGTAAATAATGAAGAAGATTCGGTGCCACTAGTAGGAGCAAGGCGATAGCGAGAGCGCCGACGACGTTGGTGAGTTGGCTTCGCGCACCGGCAGATTCCGCTACAGGAGTGCGCGAGCTGCTACTGCTGATAGGGAAGCCCTGAAAAAATCCGGTTATAAGATTGGCGGCACCTAAACCAACCATCTCCTGGTTGGGATCGACGTGCGTGCTCAACCGCGCGGCATAGGAGCGCGAAAGTACGCTGGTGTCGGCAAATGAAACCAGCGCGATGGCACAACCCCCGATCACCACCTGAACGACATCGCTGCCGTCGAGCAGGGGAATGGTGAAACCCGGCAGCCCCTGTGGTAGGGGACCCAAGACTTTCAGGAGATAACGGGGCTCAAGGTCAAGCGCGCCGACTACGGCCGTTGCGGCGACAACAGCAATCAGAACGGCCGGCAGCCGCTTATTGATCTGCAGCAGCAGGATCAACAGCAACGTGCCGAACCCGACCCCAAATGCGGCCCAATTTACACGTCCTTCGAGAATTGCGCCGGCGATGGCCCACAAGCTGCGTAAGGGTCCTTCGCTCTCGATGGAAAAGCCAAAGAGCTTCGGCAGCTGGCTGATCAAAACGGTTAGTGCAATTCCGTTCATGTAGCCATAGCGGATCGGTTTGGAGAGAAGCTCGGTCACGAATCCTAGGCGCGCGATACCCGCCAGGATGAGGACCACGCCTGAAACAATCGCCATCATAGCTGCAAGCGTTACAGCGCGGATGGGATCACCGCCAGACAATGGAACGACAACACCGAGAATGACGGCGGCCAGAGCCGAATCCGGTCCGAGCACGAGAATGCGACTTGGCCCAAACAAAGCATAAGCGAGCAACGGGACGATCGTCGCGTAGAGGCCGTAAATGCCTGGCAAGCCCGACGCCTCAGCGTAGGCAATTCCGACCGGGACCAGCATCGCTGCGAGCACAAGGCCGGCGAAAATATCATGCAGAAGCCACGCAGCCTCGTAACGGCGCATCGTCACGAGTCCTGGTAGCCAGCGGACCCAATGCTTCATTCGGGGATGACTCTTGACATGGTTGGAATCACGATTCAGGAAATAATTCATCGGCTGCGATTAACCCAACGCCATAGAGCAAAGTTGAAATCTTAAGTTGGCTAAAAGCAAGCGGGTCGTACTGCGCCGCGGCATGTCTGGGTTTGGCACCTAACGGACCTGCAGCCATGTCAAGGTTTTGTCCGCTGTTTAGAGCTAAAGTGGACGTGATCTGCTCAATGTGAGCCTGTTCGGTTCGAAATAATACCGACTGATGTTGCCGAAACAAAACCCCCGGTTTCGTGCCGGGGGTTTTGTATTTGATCGATTAGGCGATCCGTGTAATTCGCCGATGGCACTACCGCAGCCAAATTGTTACTCCACTCAGATCAAGATTGCCCAACAATCCGATCTCTGGGCCCTGCAGTTGCAGTATGGCGCCTTTTTCGTTGCGAAGCACGATAAACCGCCCTCCGACTCCCACGGCGATGCCGGCACCGTAGGCGCCATAGGTTCCCGCGACATCCGATGCCCTACGAATGTTGCTGACTGTGCCAACTAAGTCTGTCACTGACCCGCCGAATAGGAGGCCGGCGCTCAAGCCACCGAACGACAACGGGTACTGACGTCTATGAAACGTCATTACGCCCGATCCCCCGGATGCGCCAACGAACCAGCCGCCCTTCAAAACCGAAAGACGAATAGTGCCACTGTCGGCGTAGGCTGCAGACGAAATGCCGGCGCCAACCATTATCATTAAGGCGATCAATCCCAAGCGAAACTGGTGGAACATTTTCATGTTTAACGCCTCCTGTCAGTGCGTAGGGTTGTATCTGCTTCGATCCTTGATCTGGTCCGCAGATTATTGCCTGAACGGACATGTTAATTATATCAGCTAGACTGCCTTGAGTCATGTTGATTCATGTCAAGGTCTTGCCAAACGCTGCAGCAACCAGGAAGGCGTAACTCGTAGAGACAGCAGATGAGCCTCCGACCTTTTCGGCCGGAGGTCGATTGGCGAAGGCGGATCTGTACATTCGCGACTCATTCGGATGTTTCTGCCGTTTGTTGCATTGCGGGACCCGAACACTGGTCATGTTTTGTTAGAATCTCGCCGGGGCATAGAAATTTGGGGGTCGAAATCCACTTTTGTCGCCGCTGGACTAAACTGCGTCACAACAAGAATCTTCCTGCGGGGCTGGTACAAGAAAATACAGATCGGTGTGATTTGCGAAATTGCGAGCGATGAGCGTATTGCTACGGCAGGTCCTTTAACGTTGGGATCGTTGTTCTCAAGTCGAACGTCTACGCCACGCTCGCCGGCGTTGCTTTTTGATCTTGCGATACCATTAAGCCGTGATGGAGGAGAAGACCTGCTGGAGCGCGCCGAACAGGTGCTCAAACCTGGGGTCAGCTATGCAATCGCTACAATTTTTTTGTTTTTGCAAACGCGGGTGTTCAGATTGGCCGCATACCGCTTTCGAGCCTTACTGCGCCAATTGCACTTGGAATAATTGTGGGTCTGTTTATCGGCAAACAATTCGGTGTCATCGGATTTGCGATAACCCCCATTAAACTTCGTATTGCCGAACTGCTGGAAGGATGCTTCAAGTGCCTAACTGTACGGGGTTGCGGTCCTCAACGGAGTAGAGTTCACAATGAATCTGTTTGTCGGTACGATGGCCTTCGCGGAGGAGACGTCGATGGCGCAGGTACGGCTTGGTGATCTCGTTGTGTTAGTCATATCGGGCTTGGTTGTGGCACTCGTGCTGAAGTTCGCGACGAATCCGTGCTCCGAAGTATGATAGGGCGTCGTGAGGTGTCAACTTACTTGCTACCTCACATCCCAACGATGGATTATAGAATTATTAGGATGTACGTGCGTGTTCGTTCACCTCAGTGCCCGCTAAACACTAGAGTTTGAAATGGCAGCACCAGTGCCTGGAGCCGTAAAATCAATGCGTGCACCAGTGCGAGGGCATCTACAGCGTGAAGTAAGATGGCCTGTATTGTGCCAGTATCTTTTGCAACGATAATGTCGTGATTGTTCGAATAGGCATTGGCAATGCAGCTGCTACCAGGTGTTACGGCATCAAGCCCGCCGTCGTAGAGGGGTTCAAGAAAAACAAGAAGCGTACCTGGCCGTGTCACCTGCTGAACATCTACCAATTGCTCGCCGCCTCTAAACTGACCCGCTGCAATGTAGTTTTGGATGTTCGTAACCACCATTGGGATGACTGTCCAGGGTTTCGATACACATGTGACCTCAGCAATCATCCCGACCTTCATAATTTGCGCTTCAATTTGACCAAAGCCAGCCTGAAGGCTTTTTTGCCCGGCGCCTTCCGGAATCAGAATTCCGGCGGGACGCATAAGCGGATTGACAACGTCACCTACTCGCAATGAGAACTGTTCAACCCGTCCGCTAACGCCCGCACGAATAACTGTCTTGTCCAGCTCGACCTCTGCCTGGTTCAAGGCAGCCTCGGCGCTCGCCTTCGCGGCCAAGTCACCTTCTAAGCGTACCTGGAGTTTTTCAATTTGGCGGGGCGCAACGTTTTCTGGGTTTCGGCGCTGTAGCTCCAGTTGTGTATTTAATTCGTTCTGAGTCTGCTTGCGATCGGCATCAGCTTCGGCGACTTTTTTACGCGCGGTGTCGACAGCAGCCTGTTGCTTGGAGCTATCCAACCTGAAGATGGGAGCACCTTTGGTAACTGGACCACTGACATCAACGTAAATCTCAGCAACTCGCCCGTTTGTCTCTGGAAGGATCGGTACCGTTCTAAAGAAAAGTGTGACATTTGTTGTAGATGGGTGATTGTAGAAAATCACTGTGATCAAGCCCACGGTAAGTATCAGACAGGCCGTGATCCCCCACCTGAGCTCGAACCATACAGAATAAAAAGTTATCTCTTTTCCGATCCGTCTTCCTTGTACATACCGCCTGAAAAGATAGTCGGGTAAGATTGTCAGAATAGAACAGAGCAGAAATTCAAGCATGACCTGCCTCCTTCTTATTTCCAGCAGCTAGTTTTACGCGACCCATGGTCGTTCCGCCGCCATGCTTCGTCCCATGTTTTGTCTCGCTAACTTCTGCTTCGTCTATTTCTTTTTCGCCACTAACGGATTCGGACGGTAGTTCGGCGAAGTCATCGCCAGGCTCTACGCCGGCAATTTTCTCAGTCGATGTGGCAATTCGATTGAGGGAGGCGCCAAAATCGGGAATATCGATCAGCGCAAGTAGTAAGCCGGCTATCCAGAAAATATGCATATGCGTAAACAGAGAAATAAGTCCCAGTACTGCAACGATCTCGAACTGAATCTTGTGCGATTTATGAGCTATACGTTCGGGCATTGTATGCAGACGAAAAAATAAAATTCCGAACGCCAAAATTGCGAGCAATAGAGCTATGCTCATTACCACCATGAGCACATCTGTTTCGCCGGGTGCGGTTATGAAAGATGGCAGGTGGTGAGATGCAGTCGGGTGTAGTGGTACAGCCACGAGATAATCCCTCCGTTACTCGACTAGTCTATTTGGATTTGGCCGACGTCTTCGGGCAGATTTTCCAGATAATGGTAGTGACCGCAAATGCTACAAAAAGCTTCATAACGTGACTCGCAGGTCGAATTGGGGGTCAATTTAAAAAAATTTACATCAAAAATTGATATTCTGCGAGCGCTAAATTTCGTCGAAGTTATCTCGACGAAAAGCGCTAGGAGGAAGAGAAATGGCTTCTGCGCCGACAGCAGTTACGCGCTTCGATGAGCGGCCGCATGAGGGATCGTCCCGAGATAGACCCGGTAATCCTTTATGGGCGCAATGTCGGCGAAAAGATTCAAGATCCCGATAATGCGCGGCAGCCTTTTTCGCGCTGGCGGACGCCCAAGCATGGACAGCGACATTCAACTCGCGCCAAGAAACGTACGAGTACCGCTCGCGGAAACAACTTTAACAATACCTTCTGCCGATCGCCGGATTTTGAGAAAGCCGTGGCAGACTTGTTGCCGAACGCCTTTTCCTCTTATTATTTTCAAACGTCTTTAAATGCGAGTTCGCATCTAGCTTGTTACTGTTCGGGCCGGATGGAGACGCGCTCAGCGATGCGATTTCCACCAACAAGATGATATTGAACCGTTACAATAATACCGACTTTAATTTCGGAAAAGCTGCCCTTGTACCAAATATACTTAAGGCGAACGCGCTCACCTGCCGTTCGGTATACAGTTTTGCCGGTGGTCCTATAGGACCAGCTCGGCCCGCCAGACTTGGCGCGGCAGCTAAAAGTCTTGGCCGCTTCATCGACTGTCGTCACAATCCTGTTCGGATCCTGCGCCGCAAGCGCAAATGAAAGTGTCAAAAGGGTTCCAGGGATCATCGCAAGCGCCTTCAGGCGCGGTGAAAATGCCATGGCTGCCCCTGAAATCGATCCGCAAACTAGAATTACGCCATCGTTTTGTTCATGAGCAATGATAATCTCGTTTTTTCGAACTTTCTAGCTATATCTCAATGGCGCTGATTACGAGCGAATGTTCGCCTACAACTTTCCGATGGTTATCAACTGGACCCGGCGGTTCTCGGGGGAATTCGGGTTTGCCGAGTCGCGCAATTGTTCTTCGCCGAGACCTACGGCTTCGACACGACGAGGCTCGATTCGAAATGTTGTGACCAAAGCCTCCCGAATAGCGTCAGCACGCTTTTGACTGAGGTTCAGATTGTATTCTCGTTTGCCGCTTGCATCTGTGTGTCCGACCACAAGGAATTTGTATCCGAGCAAGTAGGGATGATGTAGCGCGTCTGCTATCAAGCCGAGGGTTCGATAGGACTCTGGACGTATAATTGCCGAATCGAAATTGAAATTAATCTCGACAGTCAGCTGCGGGAGTCTATTTAACTGATCGGAGAGCGGCTCGCGATTTCTCGGGTCATCGCCTTGATGATTCTTGATTCTGTTCAACGCTTGTTGACGTAATACTGCTGCCGTTACGTTACCAGGCGCAGTCTCGAGCGCCTGCAGGCTGTCGACAATCTCACCGGAGTTCAATTGGTTTTGAGCTAATGCCTGCGGCAGTGCGAAAGCCGTCACGGCGATGACAAGGAATATTCTGTGGTGGTTCATGAAAGTCGCCTTCGTTCGACGTCAGTCGATGCAGTTAGTGCCATCCGGCATCAGTAATGGCCTGGCGGCATTTGTCGCCGAGAGAGCGCCATGCCTTCAAACCACATTCGAGAAGATATCCGTCCTCCTGCACAACACCAGGGCAGAGGCTTCGAATATCTGCATCGCAGATTCCGCGCACTGACGCCTGGGCATTCGCCCTTTTTTGCAGAAGGGTAAAAACGTCGGCGCGTGTTTTCTTGCATTCGAAAGAGATATTGGATTGATGTTGCTCGAGACAGTTATTAATTCTGTTGTTGCCAAGATTCACGTTCTTGCAATATTTTTGAACGTCGGCCCCACAAGCTGCCGCAAGCATATCGAGCGCATCGGCGTAGCCAATCGTTTGCGCCGACGATTGAACAACAAAAGCAACAAGAATCGCAAACGCGAGCGCGCTATGAATACACTTCCCCACGATCGCTCCTACACCCAAACACAAGCAAAAATACCATACCCAAAGTCGCATGACCATACCATAAGGGGCGCGATTGTTTGCGGTGTTCGGCTATTCAGTTGGACTATGGGAGATTAGAATAAAACATTGGGTCGAAAACTATTGGCTTGGCCATATGCTGGATTAGCAAATGAGACATTCTGCAGCGCGTAGCGAGACATCATTCCTGCACCGCGCTTTCGACTGGGTCCTTGACGAGGTAAGACACGTCATTCCACCAACGATCTTTTTCTTGATCGGCTTTACGCTTATCGCTTGGACCAAGGAGCTAATCCTTGAGGAACGGGGCATTTCTTTCAACGGTTTCGCTGGAGCGGCCGTGGCTGCGCTGCTGGTTGGAAAAGCAGTCTTGATAACAGACGCCCTTCCTCTCATGCGTCGATTTGAAGGCGCGCCTTTGATTCAGCCGATCCTGTTCAAGACCGGCATCTACTGTCTATGTGCATTTCTCGTGCGGATAGCTGAGCGTTTGATCGAATTTCACTTGGACGGCGGTGCGATTGCAGATTTTTCGGCGTATATGATCAATAACTTTTCCTGGCCACGGTTTATTTTCATTCAGATATGGGTGATGGTTCTGTTCTTAGCTTTTGTAACAATCCACGAACTCAACACGCTCTTTGGCGACGGCGAATTGTACCGTCTTTTTTTTCGCTGGCGCTCATCGCAAGTGAAGCATACGCGCCGCATGCGCATTCGAATGCTCACGCGACTTAATCAGATCACTGAAAGGAACCCGAATATTTTCGGCCAACGCGGCTCAACGAAATACAATGAACTAGTTGCAATTCTTCGAGAATTGGCCTCGCCACCAACGCATCGATCATGAACTTTTCAATGGCATGACTGCGTGAATTTGACTATGGTCGTGCGGGTGAGAGGAGCGCTTCAGTTTACGGCCGCACCCCTGCGAAATTCTTCTGGGTTTCTCTGCTTGATCAAATCAACGACGGTCGTAATATCGTCGAATGCTCTTCCGTGAGCATCGCTGCCCAATGATCGCAACTTGGTTAAGTCATAAACCTGGATCTGATCTCGCGCCAATTCACTTCGATAAGGCTCTTGGTTCGGATCGATCTCACCCATTCGCTGTATCCCGCCCCAAATTTCACCGGAAAGTGCAAGCGCCTTGTCGTCTTGCGACAGAAACAAGGCGAATGTCGGCCGGTTGGGACCCATTCTGTGGATTTGCTGGCGAAACACGTCGACGTCGACGTCGGGCGCCACGAGAAGCGCATATTTGACCTTATCCATCGGTTTGTTCTTATCCGAGGTTCGCTTGTGGGGATCAGCGGCGCGCGTCAGCCGAATTGACCTACCTCGCAGGGCCTCGAGCGTCACCCAGTTTCCCATCGAGTGCGCCACGATATTGACGTCTGCAACGGAAGGATCGCTCGAGAGTGTATCCAGCAATTCCTCGAGCGCGTCGCGCGAATAATTCGCGCTTTCTCGATCGTAGGTATAAGCGCGCAGCTTGATCTCTCCGCGCGACGGCCACGTGAATAGTACGGGGATCGCTGGCGACTTGGAGTCATGCATGATTTGTGCAAACCGGTAGACGGCATCATCGAATCGAGTGTTGAAGCCGTGCACAAATACGAGAACGTTTTTACGGCCCGATTGCTTTGCCGCTGCCGACAATGTCGAATGAAACGATTGTTTGTCGAGATAACTCGTCGAAACTGTCACAAAATCACGATTGGGGTCGCCTGGCGGTGAAACCGGCCACTGCACCTTGCCGATCTCTCGCGCGTTGTCGGGTGGAATCGAAACGGTGACCGTGGCATAGGAGACTTGGTCGCCTCGTTCGCCCGTGAACATTTCAGCAGGATCGCTCGACCGCCGGCGGGTCGTAACGACGAGAATGGGTACGCGCGACGTCCCTTCCGCAGCGATGGCAACGGGAACCAATACGCTCTGAACAGGGCGGTCACAGCCGGCGCAAAGGAGCGCAAGAACGGCCGAGAACGCGACAAACGTAGCTTGAATTGGCCCCATCACAACAATCCGGTACGCGATACTTTGCTGTATAGCATATATTTCATCGGTGGACTGGCAGCCATGCCCCGATAGCGTCGCTTCGTCACTCCTATTATATCTGAACAGTAGTTAATGAGCGTTCTCGACCAACGCCCAGCCCAAGTCTTTCAGTCGTTGCTTGGCGAGCGACGTCGCGCGTCCCGTAATCCGTAATTCGGGCTGGCCAGAGGCGTTGCTGCGTTTTATTGCGTCGGTAATTGCTAACGCGGCACGGCTTGTGTTTTGCGTCCACGATATTATGTCGATGGGCAACACGCCGACAATCTTGCCTTCGCGTGTTTCGTTGAACGGAAAGCCGCCTAGCGACACAAAGCGCACGAGTGCCCCCGTCTTGGCCTGATAGTCAGCCAGGAGTTCGGCGCGCCGACGCATAAAATAGGCTACGTCTTTTTGATTTGCGAATGCCGCGCGCGCAACAAAGATGGATCGCGCCTCTACAGTCTTCATACTGTCAAGTGCGGCGACCATCGCGGTGACATCGAGCGGAGTGTAGTTCTTATTGGTCAAAAGGGCGTCGATGGCGGCGGTTTCGACGTCCATCGCGCTGAGCCTTTGGCGATTGAGATCGAGAATTTGCGCGATCGTGTAGTCACGCACTATGTCCCCTATCGGCATATTGCCAAGCTTGTTTGTCGAAGCATTCGAAAAATCGATACCGGAAAGCAGCAACCCGCCTGAAACAGGATAGGCGCCTGCGGCCTGAATCAATGCCATTTGGTCAAGCTTGGTGCTGAGTGGATCAAAGTCGGTATAGGGATCAACACCGAGCTTGATCGCAAGTTGGCGCTTTTGCGTGCTTACGCCAATGGCGTCGCTGACTGGATTGTCCCCCGACTTGCCGAGGTTGTTCATATTAGAGGCCATCTGGTTAAACATCAAACCAACGCCCGACACCGCCTTCCCAATTGTTCCAACTGGGTTCGCGATAAACTCCCCTGCATGCTTGAGCTGCACATTGGCTGTATTATTGAGGGCGTTGGTAAATGCTTCCGACGTGCTCACTTTCTCCAACTGGTTGAGCGCAGCAAGTTCACCCAAGCGCAACCGTAACAATTGATCGCCAAGAACTCGAATTCGGCCGTAGGATGTTTCGAGTGTATAAATTCTCAACAACCCGTCACTCGTGACGGGAGTGGTGATTCGGTAGTTTGGGCCGGTTGCTTTGGTGCCGAGAAGTTTTCCGGCGTCGAAGGCGGGTGGTTGCTCAAAGGTTTCTGCTAGACATACCTGCGACGAGCCGACAAGCAAGCCAAGGGGAATGAGGAGGACAATAAATGCTTTAGCGATTGATGTCATAGTGCCCCCAAGGAATTAACGAAAGTGGATTGCAAAACAGGTTCTTCGTCTCAGCTGTGCTGTACGTAAACTAGACTTTTTTTGCAGCAGGCCACAATCTTAGAATTGCTGGTTAGTTTTCAAAGCGGCTGATTGCACAAAACAAAACCGCTCAAGTCGTGGAAACGGGCTTCGAGAGAGGCGCGCCTGCACGTGATCATGGTGAAAAGAAACGCCTGTTCGGTAGTCTCTTAAAGGCCTTCAACCATTAGGGTTTCAGGTTGTCGATTTAGCGGGCGGCATGCCTTAAGATATCGCAACGCGATGAGTAGGAATGATCGCGTGAAGGCCAGACTAAAGGGGGCCGGACGGAAATGCCATCGAACGGCGATAACGGCAAGCTAAAACGGAAACCTTACGAGAAAGAGCTGCGTAAGCTTCAAACCCGGTTGTGTCGATTGCAGGACTGGGTAAAGCACAAAGGACTGCGCGTCATCATCGTGTTTGAAGGGCGCGATACCGCGGGTAAGGGCGGGACGATCAAGGCGATTACTGAGAGAGTGAGCCCACGAGTTTTTCGCGTCGAAGCACTTCCCGCGCCTTCCGACCGCCAAAAATCGCAACTGTTCGTTCAACGTTATATCGAGCGCTTTCCGTCGGCGGGCGAAATCGTGATCTTTGATCGCAGCTGGTACAACCGGGCAGGCGTCGATTACGTGATGGGTTTTGCCGACAAGGAGCAGCACAAGACTTTCTTAAAAGTTTGTCCGGAAATTGAGGAGGTGATCATCGATGCCGGCATCAAGTTGATAAAGATCTGGCTCGAGGTCGGCATGAAAGAACAAGATAAACGATTTCACGCTCGTATCAACGACCCACTGAGGCAATGGAAGCTCAGCCCAATGGACCTCGAATCGTATAAACGGTGGTACGACTATTCGCTTGCGAGAGATTTGATGTTTGAAGCTACTGATACGAAACATTCACCGTGGTATATTGTTCGTTCAGATGACAAGAAGCGCGCTCGCCTGAACTGCATTGCGCACATTCTATCAATGATCCCGCACAAAAAAGTCAAACGGAAGAAAGTACACTTTCCGAAACGATCCAACAAAGGAAAGTACGACGACATCCGTTCGTTGAAGCATCGCAAGTTCGTAGCTGAAATCTACTAACGGGCCGAGCCAAATCGCTTGACGTAGATGTCAACCGCGGTCGGTTGAAGCGAGCACTCTATTGGAAAATCATTTGGCGCCGCCTCATTTCTATAGCTACCCCGATGCTGAAGCAAACAGGGTCAGTTACTGCCGGCGAGTACCTTTTCGACCGCATCCATCAACATTCCCTTATTATAAAGACAATAGTTTTGGACCTTCTTTAGATTGGCTTTGAATTGTTGAATTTCGATAATTGTATTGCTGCGCTTGCCGTTGAAATAGCCGCTAAGCCAAATGGCAATATAATCGGCATCGGCAACCTGCCGTAGCACAAACTGTTCGCAAGATATTTTTGAGACATCGATCGTTGTTTGCGCCATCGCCGGCGATGGCACAACGGCGATGCACAGCAGTCCTAAACATTTCCGATAGCGCGCCATGACATATTTTCCTAGCTTGAGCGAGTCGTCTTGACCTTACCGAGTCTTGGTCACCATTTCATCCAATAAAAAAATTATATGAATTTTATTGGTAATGCCGTGTGGTTTAGATTGGCGATTTCTGGTTAGCCTATTTGACTAAGCGCGTTGTTTGCATCTCACGAAAATCATCGTGCCGTATCGTTTGGCCGCGTCAGGATCCAGCCAGCGTAACACCATGACGCTGCCGTCAAACGACGTAATTTCTCGGTCGGCCTCGCTGATTGGGCCATCTGGGCCAACGTAATTCTTGCCGTCGTTTCCACCTTTTAGGCGAAGTTCGGTAAGCTCTTTCCCGTCAGCAAGATACATCATCACGCCGCCGGTAGGTCCTTTGGTGATTTTGTAAGGATTGCGGCATTGAGCGCGTGCCGCTTTTTCCGTGCGCGCTCTGGCTCCTTCCTGGTGAAACGACGCGAGCCCCCAATCGCCGAGGAGTTGATCAGTGGGAATGCTTGATGGCAGCACAGAACCCTGCAAACTTGGCGTGGCTGTCTGATCTGTCGAGGCACAACAATTGATGAAGGGAATTACGGCGATCATCGGCAGAATGGTAGACGGACGCATTGTGTTGCCTTTTCGCCTAACGAATCGGCGGCGCATACTGAATGCCGCCTTTATCCCACAGGCTATTGATTCCACGCGCAATCGCGAGCTTCGATTGGACGCCTACATTGCGCTCGTACGATTCTCCGTAATTGCCGACGAGACGGATAATACGTGCCGCCCAGTCCCTGGTAAGACCAAGGGTTTCGCCAAAATCGCCTTCGAGTCCTAGCAAACGGAGAATGTCGGGCTTATGCGAATTCATTGCATCATTGATGGTTTTCTGGCCGATTCCGAGTTCCTCGGCGTTGATCATGGCGAAGTGGGTCCATTTCACGATGTTCAACCATTGAAAGTCATCTTGCCGCACGGAGGGACCGAGCGGCTCCTTTGAAATAACTTCCGGTAAAACAATATGTTCGATTGGCGTGCCCAGTTTGCTTCGTTGTGCGTAGAGTTGCGAAATATCGGAAGTAAGCGCATCACACTTCTTAGCGTCATACGCTTTCAATGCTTCGTCGGCAGTTGCAAACTTTTGAGCGGTATAATTCAAGCGATTGTTTCTAAAATAGTCAGCAAGATTTAGCTCAGTCGTCGTCCCCGAAAGTGTGCATATCGATTTGCCAGCGAGATCCAGGGCGGTATCAATCTTGAGAGATTTTCTCACCATAAAGCCCTGGCCATCGTAGTAGTTCACGACGGAAAAGATGATGCCTAAACGCGTGTCTCTTTCCATCGTCCAAGTTGAATTGCGCGACAACACATCGACTTTTTTATCCTTCAGTGCGGAAAAGCGATCGTTGCTTGAGAGAGGGAAAAATTGAACCTTGGTTGTGTCGTTAAAAATGGCAGCGGCGATCGCCCGACAAAAATCGACGTCGAGTCCAGTCCACAGTCCGTTGGTGCCCGCGATCGAAAACCCTGGCAACCCTTCACTTACGCCGCAAAGTAGATAGCCACGATCTTGTACGGCCTTGAGCGTTTGCGCAGATGCGGGACCTATCGAGAGCACAACCATTAAGAATGTGAAGAGAATACGATTCATAGGTCGACTCCTCCGCAGAACCCGAACCTAGATTACGGGTGCGTGTCTCACGACGATCTTAGTTCCGACAGGAACTCGCTCGTACAGATCAATGATGTCAGGATTGACCAACCGGAAACAACCAGACGACACGGCATGGCCAATCGTTTGAGGTTGATTGGTGCCGTGCAGTCGGTAAACCGTTGATCCGATGTAAAGTGCCCGCGCGCCCATCGGATTTCCGGGCCCACCCGCCATGAAGCGCGGCAAATAAGGCTGACGCTCGATCATCTCAGGTGGCGGCGTCCAATCCGGCCACTCAGCCTTGCGCGAGATACGATGTGTGCCGGACCACTGAAAACCGTCTCGGCCAACGCCAATGCCATAGCGTATCGCTCGGCTGTTCCCTTCAACCAAGTAGAGAAACCGCTCGGACGTATCGACCACAACGGTGCCCGGCTGTTCAGTCGTTCGGAAAAATACGGGCTGACGTTGGAAGGCGATATCGAGCTGTTCTTCGCTTGGGTTCGGCACGTAACCTGGTTGATCGGCGAGCGCCATCATGTCCATCTCTTGGGTTGTTTGTGCCAAGCAAATTGATGCGCTGAACACCAAAGTGAAGGATAGATACGCTAGATACCTTGAGATCATGCATGCCTCTGAAACGCCTAGTTTGTGCCGCGTGAGACCACCAATTATTGCACCGGAAATTGCCGGTCGCCAGCCCCTTTCATGTCAAGTAATATCAGGAAACTTGGCACAATGTTCTGCGCAGTGAATGTGGGGAGTATAGTGACTAAACTCATAGTCGCTCGGTTCATTGTCTCAACGTTATGGGTGCTAGCCGTCAGCGCTTCTGCAAATGCACAGCCGTGCAATTCCGCAGCACCCGGAGCGCAACCTTGTATCAGCCCAAAATCGTCGTCGTTTGCGCTTCCCTCAGTTTCCTTCGATTCATTGCCTAGTCTCGCAAATGATCTTTCTCTTAGTCAGGACAGGCCGGCAACAATCGGCGCGATTACGTTTCGAGAGGGAGGCGGCGTCTGTATCGGTCTTCTGAATCGCGGCAGGTGCAACTGAGGAATCTACGTCATGCCGAAGAATATTTGTGTAACAGTAGCGATCGCTATCTTGTTTACGGCCAAAGCGACATTAAGTCTTGGCCAAGATGTCAAAGATCGCCAAGTCGAACAATACGAATGCAAGGATATTCTGCGCGACAGCGGCGGCAATCGTGATGTTGCGATTGCATTTCTGCATGGATTTCTTCTAGGCAAATCGGAAGGTTCAAAATTTAATCTCGATGTACTTCATGCGCAAACGTCGGCTTTCATTGAGCGCTGCCTCGAAAATCCCCACGAAAAAGCGATTGACGCGATGTTGGCAGTGAAGAAATAAGATTGGGCCGACATTCATCGCAGATGACGTGGAACGAATCATAGATCCAGACGATCATTGGCTGCTGTCATCGCGCCTCGGCGAAAACTTGGAGGTAAGCTGCGCTGAACTGAGTTGACTAGTGTGAAAGGTTGTTCATTCGAGGTCGCGCCGGCTGGTTTGTAACAATTGGCGAATTACCCTCAGATTGAAGCATTGCGATATCGATCAAATATGCTATTTTGATCATGAATGGCGCAGGGAGAGAAAATGTAATGAATCTTCGAGTCGTTGCAGGAATATTGGTTGCTTGCTGTTCGATTGGCAGCTGGACAATCGTAAATGCGCAAGGCAGTGGGCGGTCGGCTGTTGTCTGTGACAGCTATGCTCGTGACTACGCGACGCGAGCGAGTGCGCAAGGCCAGATGCTGGGCGGCGCCGCTGGCGGATCCCTCATTGGGCTCGGGCTCGGTGCGCTTGCCGGTGCGTCGGGGGTCGGTGCTGCGGTTGGCGCAACGGTCGGCTTAATCGGCGGAGGGGCGAAGCGTCAACAAACGGCCGATCAAATGTACAATGCTGCCTACCGAGACTGCATGAGCGGCCAAATCTAAAGTCAGTTTGAACAGTCACAGGGAGAGAACTTAGATGAGCGCTCTTAATTCGTGTGTATTTGTGATTGGCGTGATTGTGGCAGTGGTAAGCGGAAGTCTTGCGAACGCACAGGCACAGACGGACCGGACGGTTGAGCAGTATACGTGCAAGGAAGTGATGCATGAGGGTGGCGAGGCACGCTCCGTTGCTATCGCGTTCTTGCATGGCTATCTGCTCGGAAAAAGCGGCAGCTCAAAATTTAGCGTCGAGACACTGCAAAAGCAGACCGATGCATTCATCAATTATTGTCTAGACAATCCAAAAGACAGCGCCGAACAAGCAATGGCAAAACTAAAAAAGTAGAAGGAAAAATCGTTTCTCTCATTTCCAGCCCAAGGGCTGCTTCGTGTACGAAGCTGCTCTTTGTTCTTTGGCCAGAAGGAGACGCTACAGCTCGATTGTTCCGAGTCGATTTCTTTAATTGGCCTAGAGCGTGCATTTATACACTTAGTCGCCGGCAAGTAGAAAAATCTACTCACCAATAGCTTCTACTCGGGCGGCGGTACCAGTACGCGTTCGGATTGGCGATGTGTGTTTTTGTCTTTGACTGTGTGACAGGATGCTGGGGGGGTACTGATCGAGTGACGTCAGACATTCGTTTGCGATGATCATTCCAAGCTTGAACAGCGAAGGCGGCAGCGCCCAAGAGTATGAACGCTGCTATGATCCAGGGCCAATGCAGTCGTGGCGGCGCGTTCTGATGATCATCGTTTTGCGTCCGTCCCGTAAGGCCGATGTCTTCAGCGCGCACAGCAGTCGCCGGTATAGCATATCGGGAATTGGCCATAGCAACTCAATCGCGGTCTTTCGCTGAACCCTTTTATAATATTAATTACAATGCTTTGAATTGTGCAATACATTTAATGCTGCGGAATGTGATTTCTTTACGGCCCTCACTTGTGAAAAGATAAGTTCAAGTGATTTCGAGTTGGCGAGGCTGATGCTACGCATCCGATGACTCCAGCGGCCTTTAGAAGTTATTGGCGCGAGCGTGAGTACGGTTCTATCCGTTCGTTCGCATTGGCCGGGTGCAAATTATTATACGAATCAATTAGGTTTGACGAGAACCGGCATGAAACTTAATCTAGTTTTGTCACGCCACTCTCCGTCAAAAAATTAATTCAAGGCCAGACGATGGATTGGGCGTTGCGCCGAGTATTGGAGGATGTCATGAAAATCGCGATAAGAAAGCTCGTTGTCGGAAGCGTCATTAGTGCGATCGCATTAAGTTCTGTAACGGAGTCAATGGCATTGCCTTTGGCTGTTACTGGTAATGCGGTGAAGGGCGCGAGTCCCGATGCGATGGCTGTATTGGCGCATTGGCATGGTCATGGCGGCTGGGGCCATCATCATGGTTGCTGTGGCTGGGGATGGGGCGGCGGTTGGGGCTGGGGCGTCGGAGCGTTTGCGCTCGGTGCTCTAGCTGCCAGCACTTACTATTACGGTCGACATCGCCGCCATTATTACTATCGTTATTACAGACCATATTATGGGCCTGTTTACGAGCCGTACTACTACTATTGATTTGCCATGACCGTTTGCGGCAAAGCAGACGCCAATTGTAGTAGATGAAGATCAGCCGAGGCCTAAGTCGCCTCGGCCTTTTGCTAATGATCAATTTGACTGAAGATGCGTGGATGAATGAGTTTGAGTACGGGTTTGTGGCAGAAACGTTCGCTTCGTCTGGCAAGATTGTAAGTGGACGGCTACGAGCCCACCTTTGTGATTGATTTTTTTCATGGCTGCGAACAGTTTATTTGTACTTTCGAGCAAATGAAATGCAAACAATGGCGGGCTGATCTCAATATGTTAAATTAGGCGGCAATCACAAGCGATGCGATTTTTCCAGTTTGACCGAGATTTGTCGAATGAAGTTTTAGCTAGGTCGAATTTGCTCGAAGCAAAAAGCCATCGAGCACGTGTTGCCAGCATTAAGAGCACTATAGGCAGATGCCAAGTCTTGAGCTAAATCAACTAAGGAGCCGCCGAAAAACGTAAAATGTTATGTGAGAAAAGAGAGGAGTTTGATCATGGCTGCCATGGAGGATGTAATCCCAAAGGCTGTCGATTGCAGGAAGAGAATCGCCAACACCGAAGGACAAAAGGTTTCGGAAATGGCGAAAAAGACAGCAGCAGCTGAGGCCGAACAGAAAGCGCTTCTCGACCAGCTTTCAAAGCCTTCGGGGGTTTCGGATGAGGAGCGGATGAAGCGGGCTGCCAATCTTATCAAACGCGCCGTCGACAATGGCCTAATGGAAATAGAGGTTGGCCGGTTTCCAAATCAGTTGTTCACGGACCGCGGTAGGGCCATTAATCAAATGGAACCTGGATGGGAAACAACTCTGACAGGCTTACCTAAAGAGCTCTTTGAATTTTGGAAAATGCATCTGCGGCCTCGCGGCTACAAATTGAAATGTCAAATTGCTGAGTTTCCAGGCGGCATGCCGGGAGATATCGGGATGATACTCAGTTGGGAATAACGGGCATGTTTGGTGGGCCAGCCTATGATGCTATGGTTATCGTTCCGGTACCGCTGTTTGCGGCGCTGGTCTTGTAAATCGGGGTCGCCGTGCAAACTAAGCAAACATCATTATGGGGTTCGAACTTGTGCAAATCAGAGCAATTCGATCTGCTTGTCGCTCCAGTTGTCTTTTACCGAAATACATTGTCAGTTCAGGTTCTGATGGCTTCGACATATTTGCTTGAAATCGTGTAGGCTAAGCAAGGGAGATACGACCATAGCACTCTCAAATGTGAAGATCTGAGAGCCATCCGACCGTATATAGGAATTCTGGGCGATGGCATTGAGTATTAAACATGACTGAACGGTTTTCCAAAAAGGCTATCGACCGGAAGAACAGTTGCTATTGGACGACAAATGAGTGAGTACAATCCAAACCAAACTTGAGAAGCGTTTGGGTGTACTGATCTAGTTTGTCGGTAGGTTTGCCGACCTCTACCAAATCGTAGTCGAAGGGGATTGGCTGGCTATAAAGAGCTTAGGGATTGTCAGTAAAACATGGCAATGGAAAACAGCCGAGAAGACTCGTTGCCGACAACTGACGCCGATCGCCAGACGGGCGTTTATGTTGAGCTGATCATACGGTTGGCGGCACTCGGACTACTTCTCTATTGGACATTCATTCTCATCAGGCCATTCATTACGCTAATAATTTGGAGTGCGATTCTCACCATTGCCCTTTATCCAATATTTGAACACGTTTCCACTTGGCTGGGTGGACGCCGTCGCTTGGCCGCAGGGTTGGTCACAATATTGGCGCTCTTGATCATAATTGGACCAATAACCTGGCTGGCCGTAGGATTGGTAGACAGCGTTGGTCTTTTGATGGAACACTTGGATGTTGCACAGTTCTCATTACCGTCGCCGCCCGAATCCATAAAAACGTGGCCATTAATCGGCGATCAGGCATTTCGATTTTGGGATCTTGCCTCGAACAATTTTAAAGCCGCGATTGCGGAGATCGCGCCGCAACTAAAGGCGATTGGCAGTAAGCTGCTCAATATTGCTGCGTCCGCTGGCGCAGGAACTCTCACATTCTTTGCTTCCATAATCGTATCGGGTTTTCTGTTTTGTCCGGCAGCTTCGATAGCTCGAACTCTCAAGACATTTTCGCGCAAGCTTGCATCGGGCAGAGGCGATGAGTTCATCAATCTCGCTGGTGCGACAATTCGAAGCGTGTCGCGTGGGGTCATCGGAATTTCTCTTCTGCAGAGTCTACTGGCGGGCATTGGAATGGTTGCAATAGGGTTACCAGCCGCAAGCGTAGTTTCTGTAATCGTTCTTATTCTTGGAATCATTCAGATTGGGCCGTCGATTGTTTTCATTCCATTGATCATATGGAGCTGGTTGGTAAAGGACACTACGATAGCTTTACTTTTCACCGCCTACATGATTCCAGTCGGCCTACTGGACAACATCATGCGTCCCATCGTGATGGGACGCGGCCTCAAAACACCAACGCTAGTTATTTTAATCGGAGTGATCGGCGGCATCATTTCGCACGGTATAACCGGGCTTTTTCTCGGGCCGATTGTGCTTGCGGTAGTTTGGGAACTTCTTTCTGCGTGGATCGACGATAAATATGACACAGACTCAGAAACTTGAGTACGAATTTAGAAAACCAAGACCCTCAACTTGCTCTTATTGGAAAAGGCCAATGGGCTCATACGAGCCTTAGACTTCAGGGCTAGGAAAGCGTGTGGATTACAATATCAATGGTAGGCTTACTACAAATCGGTTATGCCGATCCCGTGGAGCATTGCAATCCAGAGTGAACGAACCTCGGAATGACGCCGTTCTACGGCCGCCGAAACTTGATCTCGGACCGACATTAATTCATTGCTCTTCAGAAACATCACCTGTGCTTGTAACACTCGTCCGCTGTCGAACTCGGTTCGATGCAATGCAAGCGCAAATGGATCTAGGGGGTTGATGTTTTCAGGCAGTAAGGCTGCTGGTCGAATTACGGCATGAAGCGCATGACCAAGAGCCACAAGATCGATCAACAGTGCCAACCCGGAATCCGTCACACCGTCAGCGGCACGTGGCATCCAGGTCGCCTCCCATTTGCCGATCAAAAATGCCAGAATTGGATCTTGCACCCACGATGTTGCGCGAGCCAACATCGATGCAATTTCCATCGCGTGGTGAAATTGCGAATGCAGTTCAACGTCCATCGCATTGCGGAAATGCGTTGGTAGAACCATGCATAATTGGCGCGCTTGTGCGCTATGAGCCGAAATAAGAAAGCTCGACACTCGAGTCTGTTGCAAAGGCGGAACGCGGCCTTCGTTGTCGAGCGGGCCAAGAAAACGCGTCATGTCACAGCCGAGTTGGTATGGCGCGCAAGTGGTCATAACCCGCGGGGAAACGCACGAGTTCTCCACCTACACTTTCGGGTGCGATCCAGATGGATCCCTGTTCATTCCAACGACCCGCCATCACGTCGGTCGCAAAGTTGATGAGCAGGTTCGCGGTTAAAGTCGGTACCTCAAGCGTAAATGCATGGTAGGCTTTCTGAATAATGACGAGCGCGCTGTTAGGAATATTCGACCGTAAGGTTTCATGAAGCGCGCGTGGGGTAAGAAAATCAAATTCGCCGTTTAGAATCATTGTTGGTAGTTGAATTGAAGACAATTGGCGAGTGAGCGGCGTAAACTCTAAGAACGATTCCATAAGGTTCTGTAGTGCGTAAAGATCATTGATCAGCCATCCCGGTCGCTTAACCGTGCCAAGCTTATCCAGTCTCGATACTAGCCAGGTATCGGAAACATTCATGGGCAGCAATAAGTCTTGGAGATAGCTTGTACCACCCAAAATAAGCCCCGTGCGCATCGCGTTGCCGAGAAGCAAGAGTTGCGGCGATAGCTCTGCAAATGTGCTCATCGGTACTAAGCCCGAAATAGTCTCGCCGTGAAGGATTGCGTAGCGGAGAGCGATCAGCCCGCCAAAGCTGATACCGGCCAAAAATATTGGCCCACGCCCAAGTTCGTTAATCAATTGGCGAAGCACATTGACATGGTCCTCTTGGTTGATGAACAGGCTGGGTTTGTCGGATTCGCCTTGCCCCAGCAAATCAAAGGCCGCGATACGAAAACCCTTTGCGGTCATTGCGGTGTGGTAAGGCTCCCAGAGCTCAGCATACTGAGTTAGGCCATTGACCATGACGAAAGTCGGAGCGTTCGTGGGACCGGCTAGCTCATAACGAATGCGAAGGCCACGATAAATCAATGAAGGCATGATGAGCGACCCACTTTCCAGAACCCGAATTTCAGATCAACGGATGGACAATTAAGGGATTAAATCTATTGACAAGGATCAGCTGCGCGGCAGTATAATTAAAATTTATTACAAAATAAAATATCAAATTTGGGAGGCCAGAAATGCTCAGACGCAACCTTGTCGTTGTTCTAATTCTGGTCTTTGGCATTGCCGTTGCGCATGCGCAGCCGTTTACGCCGCGGTCATCACAGCAACAACACGACAGTCTAAAAAAATACTATGAGGTTCCGAATTTCCGACTTGGTGGCCGATATGATCTCGCCAATCCATCAAAATGGGAAGACGGCGGCGAAGGTGGTACAACTCTCGAATCCCTAGGCGGCGGCAAGCTTCGGACCGCATACATTGCTCTCGGGACCGCACGGCGCAACGCCGCCGGCGAGATTATCAATGCGGTGATTATCAACTCTTACTATTCTGGTGACTCGACGGACATGTACGAGCAGTGGGTCAAGGGAACGGCGCTGTCGACTGGTCCCGCCGTTGGCCCCGGACTTCCGATCGATACAGATCGGTATTACGTGATCATGGTCGACCCATTGGGGACCTGGGGCGCGAGCAAGCCCTCGGACGGTCTCGGCCAGCGCTTTCCGCAATACAGCTATTTTGACATGGTGCAGGCGAACTACCGCATGCTGCGGGATCACCTGAAAGTCGCGCATGCGTCGCTGATCACCGGCGTGTCGATGGGCGGCACACAGACCTATGTCTGGGGTGTGATGCACCCCGAATTCATTGGCGCCCTCATGCCGATCGGCGGCACAACGCAATCGGATGCTGGGGATCCGGTCGGGAACTGGACGTTCCAACTGATGACGGCCGCGATTCAGGCGGATCCGGTGTGGCAGGCCACCGGCGGAAATTACTACAACCTGCCCAAGGACAAGCATCCGGTTCCGGGCGTCGCTTTCGGATGGTCTATTCTCGGCCTTACCGGCCACGACTTTGACTACCGCACCACGCAGGATTATGCAGCGGCAGTGCAGCCTGAAATTTTCTATTGGGACCCGCCTAATCCGAAGGCCGGAATCAACGTGACCAAACGCGCCAGGTTGTTTGACGCCGTTGATCTCGTTTGGCGCAACCGGGTCGGCGAAATTCATAACATCAACGCCGATCTTGGACGGATCAGTGCGCGCACCATGGTGATGCACATCACCAACGACCAGTGGCTGAATATCAAGCTTGCTGAGAAGGCCGTTGATCGGATACCGGGCGCGGAGCTGATTGCCGAACAGAGCCCGATCGCTCACTACGGGGTGTTCTCGATCGTTGAGCGCCACGCCAACGACCCCAAACTGGTCACCTTCTTCAATGATGTGGCGCGCCTCGACAAGGCCCAGCAATTCATCGCGAAGAACTATCGCGTTCCCGGCGTGGCGGAACAAATCGATCCCAAGAAGTCGTTTTGGAAAGAGTCCGTCACCTATCCCTTCCCCGTCAAATACGCCACCGTAAAAGACAGCCGCGGCACTGCTTGGCAGATCGGCTACATGGACGAATACGTCGGCACCGATCGTAATCCGAAAGTCTTGGTGATCATCCACGGCAAAGGCGCCTTCGGTGGGCACTACGGCAATGTGATGAAATATGCGCTCGAGAGCGGAATGCGAGTCGTCGTGCCGGACCTTCCGCACTACGGTATGTCTGGGCCTGGTAATCTTGATAAGAGTCCGGCGCGAACGATGCAGGAGATGCGTGAAGTCGTGTACGAGCTCGTCGTCAAGCAGCTCGGTGTGCGGCGCGCCGCCTATCTCGGGCATTCGCTCGGCGGCCAGCTGATCCTTGGCTATGGGCTGACCTGGCCGGATGCAGTCGAAAGTCTGATCCTGGAGGCGCCTGCTGGTCTCGAGGAATATCCGCGCGACGTTGTCATCGCTCCCGGCAAGACTGCGCCTTTGTTCGATGCTTCCTTCGCGCATGATTTTGCGAAATGGAAGCAAACCTGGGATCAGACCGGCATCTTGGCCAGCGAAATGGCGAGGACCGAACAAGGGGTGCGCGATTTCTTTTATTTCAAGAAACGCGACCCCGAAACAGGTGCTGTTTTGCGCAGCCGCAGCGGCTATTTTATGAATGACTCCGAATACGCCCGCTTTCACACCGAGCAGCGGGTCGGTTTAATCAAGGGCAATCCGAAAGAGCTCGAACAGTGGGTGAACGTCTTCATCTTTGACATCTACACCATGGTCGCAGAGCTGCAGAAGGACGATGCCGACAATCTCTACCGCCAGCTCCCAAAACTGAAGATGCCGATCTTCCTCGCCTTCGGTGACAAGGAGCCGTTCATTCCAGGCACTTCGCTCAACGGCCTGAAAGATCTCGGACGCGACATCGTCAATCCCTTCATGGTGCGTATGACTAGTGCCGGCAATCGGCCTGTCTTGAAAATCTATCCGGATACCGGCCATTTCATCCACGCCGACAACCCTGTAGAATTTTCCGCCGACGTGGTGGATTTCATCTCTACCGGAAAGGTTG
>Ga0187777_10000510_pt1 | contig 26576 bp, 22 predicted proteins | sample 1015_Q2_SP5_10_M_FD_132416 | JGI IMG/M metagenome (GOLD analysis project Ga0187777, IMG submission 132416) | Tropical peat soil microbial communities from peatlands in Department of Meta, Colombia - 1015_Q2_SP5_10_MG | ecosystem: Environmental > Terrestrial > Soil > Wetlands > Peat | place... | reverse complement strand
GCGTCGATGATGTTCACAGTGGCGCAGGTGTCGAAGTAGTTGGCGATGCCGACCTCGACGGCAGCGGCGCCGGCAAGCATGAATTCGATGACGTCTTCGGCGGTGGCGATACCACCCATACCGATGACAGGGATATCCACGGCGTGCGCGGCCTCATAGACCATGCGCAGAGCGATGGGTTTGATGGCGGGGCCGCTGAGGCCGGCGGTGACGTTGGAGATGCGCGGACGCCGGGTCTCGGCGTCGATGGACATGGCGATGAAGGTATTGACCAGCGAGACGGCGCTGGCGCCGGCATTTTCCGCGGCGCGGGCCATGCGGGCGATGCTGGTGACGTTGGGCGAGAGCTTGACGATGAGCGGGCGGGAGCCGGCGGCGCTGCGCGCGGCCACCACCACTTCTTCCAGCATGACGGGATCGCTGCCGAAGATGATGCCGCCGCGATCGGTGTTGGGGCAGGAGACGTTGAGTTCGTAGGCGGCGATGCCTTCGCCCTGGTTGAGGATGCGGATGCACTCCTCATACTGCTGCCGGGTGTACCCGAAGACGTTGCAGATGACGACGACGTTCTTCTTTTTGCGCAGCTGCGGCAGTTTTTCTTCGAGGAAGGCGCGGGCGCCGATGTTCTGCAGGCCGATGGAGTTCAACATGCCGGCCGCGGTCTCGAAGATGCGCGGGGGCGGATTGCCGGCCATGGGCTCGGGCGAAAGTCCTTTGGTGACGAAGCCGCCGAGCTTTTCCAGGGTGACGATATCTTCGAATTCGATGCCGTAGCCGAAGGTGCCGCTAGCGGCGATGACGGGATTCTTGAAGCGAATGCCGCAGAAGGTGACATCAAGCTGAGGAACGGGTTGCGGCGGGCTGGCGCTGGTGGCCGGGCTCTGCGTGGGCACGATTTCAGTTTACAGTCTACGGTTTACAGTGAACAGCCGGGAGAGAGAGACAGCTGGTTGGTTCTCGAGTCTCAGCAAGAGCCGGGTCAAGGCTTCAGAGCTGGGGCGCTGCTGTTGTCCAGATCCAGACAAGGGTGATGACCAGAGCGGCAGCCAGGCCGATCACCTTGAACAAGCGGATGACACCCAATGAGGACCTGTATTTGACGTAATCCACCACCGGAAGGACGGCGACCAGCGCCGTGAGAGTGAATGCCCATTTCAGCAAGTAAGAGGAAGCGCTGGCCCTGTAGATGAAGCTCAGGGCCACCAGAAGGTAATAAGCCTTGGTGTTCAGGTCTTTGATCCGCTCTCGCAGCGGAGGTTGAGGTTCGATCTCCGTCATTTTCGTCTCCTTACTCATGCGGACCTAGCCATTCTTCAGAACTCTTGCGGCCTGCGCCAGCTCGGCCCGTTGCCGGGAATCGAGCTGAGGATAGCGGAGCTTGAGCGATTCCAGCTTGCTGACGACAACATCGGCGACGGCGACGCGGGTGAACCATTTGTGATCGGCGGGGATGATGTACCAGGGCGCGGACTCGGTACTGGTGTGGCTGAGCATCTCTTCGAAGGCGTGCTGGTAGCGCGGCCAGTAGCCGCGCTCCTGGATGTCTGAGGCGGAAAACTTCCAGTTCTTGCTGCGGTCTTCGATGCGTTCGAGGAGACGGCGCCGCTGCTCGCCGCGCGAGAGATGGAGAAAGAACTTGAGGATGTGAGTCCCACTGCGAGCGAGGTGACGCTCGAAGTTGTTGATGTCCTGATAGCGCTCCTTCCAGAGGCTGCGGGAGGCAGCGGCGACGCCTTCGGCGGCGAGCGCCTGGCGATGCACGCGGACGACGAGGACATCCTCATAGTAGGAGCGGTTGAAGATGCCGATGTAGCCGCGGCCGGGAAGGGCGCGGGCGGCGCGCCAGAGAAAGTCATGGGAGAGCTCTTCGCGGCTGGGCTCCTTGAAGCTGGAGACCTGCACGCCCTGGGGATTCAAGCCTGACATCACATGCTTGATGGCGCTGTCTTTGCCGGAGGTGTCTATGCCCTGAAAGATGATGAGCACGGCGCACTGACGCGAGGCGTAGAGCTTATCCTGCAGGGCGGCCATGAGCTCGATATCCTGCTGCAGCTTATTGTGGGCATCTTCTTTGTCTTTGTAGCCGGAGGTGAAGCCAGGATGATAGCGCTGCAGGCGGACCTTCTGGCCGGAGCGGACGAGGAAGCGCTCGTAATCCATGCTGTGCCCAAGCTACCACAGCAGCGCGCGCACCTGGGGCGAGGATTTTCCTTGGCTGAGTTTTTCCGGTAGATTGGAAGGCTTATGCTCGACCTGGGATTTGTGAGAGACAATCTGCCGCTGATCGAAGAGAAGCTGCGCCTGCGGGGGATGAATCCGGCGGAGGTGCTGGGAGATTTCAAGACGCTGGATGGAGAGCGACGGAGGCTGATCACCGAGGCGGAGACGCTGAAGGCGCAGCGCAATCGCGCAGCAGAGGAGATCGCAAAGCTCAAGAAAGAGAAGAAGGATTCCGAACAGCTGGTGGCGCAGACGAAGGAGATGCGCGCGCGGGGCGAGGAGCTGGAAAAGCAGGCGGCAGAGAAAGAAGAGAAGCTGCGGGCGCTGATGGCGGGGATACCGAATCTTCCGCATGAGAGCGTGCCAGCAGGGAAGAGGCCTGAGGACAACAGGGAGGTGCGGCGGTGGGGAGCTGCGCCGAAGTTCGACTTCACGGCCAAGCCGCATTGGGAGCTGGGCGAGCAGTTGGGAATCCTGGACCTGGAGCGGGCGAGCAAGCTCAGCGGTGCGCGTTTTGCGGTCTATTGGGACATGGGCGCGAAGCTGGAGCGGGCGCTAGCCAACTTCATGCTCGACCTGCATACGCGTGAGCATGGCTACACCGAAGTGCTTCCGCCATACATGGTCAATTCGGATTCGATGTATGGGACGGGGCAACTTCCGAAGTTCGCCAGCGACTCGTTCAAGTGCGAGCAGCATGACTTGTGGCTGATCCCCACGGCTGAGGTCCCGCTGACCAATCTTTATCGCGATGAGGTGATCGAGGCAGGCCGGCTGCCGCTCTCGCTGACGGCGTACACAGCGTGCTTCCGGAGCGAGGCGGGTTCTTATGGGAAGGATGTGCGGGGAATCATCCGGCAGCACCAGTTTCAGAAGGTAGAGCTGGTGAAGTTTTCGCGGCCGGAGGATTCGTACGCTCAGCTGGAGAAGTTGACGCACCATGCCGAGACGGTGCTGCAGAAGCTGGGCCTGCATTACCGGGTGATGGAGCTGTGCACGGCAGACCTGGGATTTTCCGCGGCGAAGACCTACGACCTGGAGGTCTGGCTGCCGGGGCAGCAGCTGTTCCGCGAAATCTCTTCGTGCTCGAACTTTGAGGCGTTTCAGGCGCGGCGGGCGAATATCCGCTACAAGCCGGAGGGCGGAAAGAAGAACGAGTTCGTGCACACGCTCAACGGCAGCGGGCTGGCCATCGGGCGAACATGGCTGGCGATCCTGGAAAATTATCAGCTGGCCGATGGCAGCGTGGTGATTCCCGAGGCACTGCGGCCCTATATGGGCGGGGTGGAGAGGATCACGGCGAAGAAGTTCTGACGGCGGAGTCAGGGCGAAGGCTCATCTATAGAGCAGGGAGAAAAAGAATCTGAGGCTGCGAGAGTCGCGCCGATGAAATCAGGATGGCTGACGTTGCTGCTATTAGCGCGGGGGATGGCATCGGCGCAGGCGCAGCCATGCAAAGCCGATTTTTCGACGCAGCCGGGCGCTCAGCTCACGGCTAAACAACAACTTTCGCTGGAACTGATGCAGGCGGCGGAGTTCGATGACGCTGCCGCCATCCGGAGCCTGGTGGCGAAGGGCGCTGACGCCAGCGCGCGTGATGAGCACTGCGGCACGGCGCTGATGCTGGCGGTGGCGAGCCCGGATACGGCGGCGTCGCTGGCGCTGTTGAAGGCGGGCGCCGATGCCAACGCACAGGATGTCACCGGCTGGTCGGCGCTGCTGACCGCGGCCGATGCCGGCAACGCAGCCCAGGTGCAGCTGCTGCTGAAGCGCGGCGCGCGCCTGAATCAGACCGACAACAGCAACTGGACACCACTGATGGCGGCGGTGCTGGGCGGCGACGTGACGTCAGTCCGCACGCTGCTAACCGCGGGGGCAAACCTGCAGGTCGCGGATCGGAATGGCATCACCGCGCTGATGTTTGCAGCGGCCGAGGGGCGCGGACCGGTGCTGCGGCTCTTACTCGACAAACTGGGCGAGGCGAAGGCGTCGGCGCTGGCGGCAAGAGACCGCGAGGGCTGGACGGCGCTGCATCATGCTGCGTCGCGAGGGAACGCAGAGGCCGTGCGCATGTTGCTGGCGGCGGGCGCGGCGGTGGAGGCGACGACAAAGTTCGGGGCGACTCCGCTGATGCTGGCGACTCAAAACGGAGATCTGGATACCGTGCGCGAGCTGGTGGGAAAGGCGAATGTGAACCAGCAATCCGCGAGCGGGCAGACGGCACTTTACATGGCGGCGCGAGAGGGCGAAGCGGATATCGTGAAGCTTCTGCTGGAGCACGGGGCGAATGCCAAGCTGGCGCGCAAGGATGGGAAAACTCCGCTCGATGCAGCGCGAGCGAGCAAAGACAAGGAGACGATCCAGACGCTGCAGGCGCTGAGCAAGTAAGAGCCGCGCGGCGAATTTGTTACCATCTACGGCGATGGCCGAATCTTACAGCAGCAAACTGGCAGGGCTGACATTGCCGGACGTTGATGGAAAACCGGTCCGCCTGGGCACGCTGTGGGCGGAAAGCCCGGCGGTGGTTGTTTTTTTGCGCCATTACGGATGAATCTTCTGCCGCGAGCACGTCGCGCAGTTGCGCGAGCACGAAGCTGAGTTCCGCGAGAAGGGCGCGACGCTGGCCGCAATCGGGCTGGGCGATTCGAGCTATGCACGGTATTTTCGCGAAGAGACTGGAATCACATTTCCGTTGCTGGTTGACGAGAAGCGCGAGGCATACAAGGCGGTGGAGCTCCGCAGAGGCTCTCTGCTGCATCTGCTGCGCAAGGACAACAGTGTCGCGCGCAAGCTGGCGCGAGCCAGCGGGCATAAGCAACACAAGCTAGGCAAAGACCCCTTTCAGCTGGGCGGCAGTTTTGTGTTCGGTCCCGGCAATGTGGACCGTTTTGCGCACGTCAGCGAGACCTTCAGCGACAATGCTCCGATGGCGGACCTGCTGGCAGCGCTGCCCTGAGCAGAATCCCGAAGCGCTGCAGGGCGATCAGCTCTTGCCAGCTGGAGTTTGTTACCATCTAGCCAGTGCCGCGAGGAAAATCAAGAAGAGAAAAGTCTGCACGCGGGCGTGCGCGCCGTGTGACCGAGCTGGTGGTCATCACCGGCATGAGCGGCTCGGGCAAGGCAAGCGCGCTCAAGGCTTTCGAGGACCTCGGCTACTACTGCGTGGACAACCTGCCGGTGGACCTGATCCATCGCTTTGCCGAGCTGGCGCGGCAGTCGCACACGGAGCGGACGGCGCTGGTGGTGGACATCCGCGAAGGGCGCGAGCTGGATAAGCTGCCGGCGATCGTGAAGTCGCTCAAGCGCTCCACCAAGTGCAAGCTGCTATTCCTGGAGGCGAGCGACGAGGCGCTACTGCGGCGCTTCAGCGAGACGCGGCGGCCGCACCCGCTGGGCGATATGCCGGTGAAGGCGGCGATCGCCGATGAGCGGCGCAGGCTGAGACCTATCCGCAAGCTGGCCGACGTGATCATCGACACTTCGAAGCTGAATGTGCATGAGCTGCGTGCGCATGCTGTCGACCGCTTCAGCGGTACGAAGCGCGACAAGAACATCTACGTGGCGCTGGTGAGTTTCGGTTATAAGGCCGGCGTGCCGCAGGATGCCGACCTGGTCTTCGACGTGCGATTTCTTCCCAATCCTCACTTCATTCCGGAATTGAGGCCCTACACGGGCAGGCATCCGAAGGTGGCGAAGTACATCCGCTCGTTTCCGCAGACGGGAGAGTTCATCGAGCGCATCGGAGAGCTGCTGGTCTATCTGCTGCCGCACTATGTGCGCGAAGGCAAGAGTTACCTGACCATCGGCTTCGGCTGCACGGGAGGACGGCACCGCTCAGTGATGATCGCCGAGGAGCTGCGCAAGAAGCTGGCAGCGGCAGGATATAAGGTGAAGGTGACACACCGGGACAGTCCGCGGTAAGCCGCCTGAATACGGGCGCTTACGGCCGGATTTCAGTAAAATCAAGCCTTGGCAATCTCTTCTACATTGACCACCACGGTTGAGTCGCCGCATCCCGAAGGCGGGGCGCGGCAACTGGCGCGGCTGCTGCACTACGTTCGGCCTTATTGGGCGCAGCTGGCAGGCTCAGTGCTGCTGATGGCGCTGGTCGGACTGCTGGACGCGTTCCGGCTGTTGCTGATCGGGCCGATCTTCGACCGGGTGCTGAATCCGGGGACGCAATCGCGTTCGCTGATGCTCTTTCGGTTCCCGGGGACGCAGAACACGGTCTACCTGCAAGAGCTGGTACCGCAGTACTTTCAGAATCCATGGACAGTCGTGGCATTCGCCTTGGTCGTGGCCACGGTGGTGAAGGGCCTGTGCGATTATGCAGGGACTTATCTGGTGAATTATGCGGGCCTGGGCGTGCTCACCGATCTACGCAACGACCTCTACGACTCGATTCTGGGGCGTTCAGTAGGTTTTTTCCAAAGACATTCGACGGGCACGCTGCTCTCAACCATCGTAAATGATGTGGAAAAGGTGCAGTACGCCATGTCATCGGTCCTGGCGGAGTTCTTGCAGCAGCTTTTCATCCTCATCTTCACGGCATTCGTAGTGGTGTTGCTGGGCGGGAAGTTTGCCTGGATCCTGCTGTTGTTCGCGCCGTTCATTGTATTAGCAGCAGCGCGCATCGGCCAGCGGGTGAGGCATACCACGCGCAAGGGGCAGGACAAACTGGCGGACATACAGAACATCCTGCATGAGACCATCACCGGCAATCGTATTGTCAAAGCTTTTGGCATGGAAGGATGGGAGAGCCAGCGCTTTTATGCAGCGGCCAAGCGGCTCTTCCGCGCCAATCTCAGGTCGGTACGGGCGGCGTCCCTGAGTTCGCCCTTAATGGATATTTTCGGCGCCATCGCGATCGCGCTTCTGCTGCTGCTGGGGCGCGGCCAGATCAATGCGCAGGTCTTCACCGCCGGAACGTTCCTGGCGTTCATCGTGGCGGTTTTCAGGCTCTATGATCCGGTGCGCAAGTTCGCGGTATTCAACAACAGTTTCCAGCAGGCGCTGGGCGCGTCTTTTTCCATATTTAATTTCATGGACGCGCAGGATGAGGTGCAGGAGCGTCCAGATGCGAAAGAGCTGCCGACGTTTAAGGGCAGCATCCGTTTTGAGAGAGTCAGCTTCGCTTATGGGGAAAACGGCGAGGCGCGCGACATCCTGCAGAACATCGAACTGGAAGTGAAAGCCGGCGAGGTGGTGGCCTTCGTCGGCTCGAGCGGGGCGGGAAAGACGACGCTGGCCAATCTGATCCCACGCTTTTTCGATGTGACGGCGGGCCGGCTGCTGATCGACAGCTACGATGTTCGCCAGCTGACGGTCGCATCGCTGCGCAGGCAGGTGGGCATCGTGACGCAGGAGACGATCCTGTTCAACGACACAGTGCGCAACAACATCGCCTATGGCCAGCCGCAGGTGGCCAAAGAGGCGGTGATGGTGGCGGCGCACGCTGCGCTGGCGCACGAATTCATCTTGGCGATGCCTGAGGGATACGATACGGTGATCGGCGAGCGCGGCCTGCGGCTGAGCGGCGGTGAGCGCCAGCGCATTGCCATCGCACGTGCGCTGCTGAAGAATGCGCCCATCCTGATCCTGGACGAAGCTACCTCATCGCTCGATACCGAATCTGAGGCCCTGGTGCAATCGGCGTTGCAGAACCTGATGCGCGGGCGGACCGTCTTCGTGATCGCGCACCGGCTGAGCACGGTGCGGCGCGCCGACCGGATCGTGGTACTGGAGAACGGCACCATCGCCGATATCGGCCGGCACGACGAGTTGCTGCAGCGGCTGGGAACTTACAAGCGGTTGTATGATCTGCAGTTTGTGGATCTGGAGCCGCGGGCCATGGTGGAGACATAGTGGCGATCCGCTCCATGACGGCGTTTGCGCAGGTGAAGGGCGAGGTGCGCCCGAGCGAGCTGGGGCAGCCAACCGCAGGGTTCATGCTGACGCTGAAGGCGGTGAATCACCGGTTTCTCGATCTGCACTTCCGCCTGCCAGCCGAGAGCGAGGCGCTGGAGATCAAGCTGCGCAATCTGTTGAAACAGAAGCTGGCGCGCGGACATGTGGATGTGGTGCTGAGTCTGGATGCGGCCGGCGCGAACGGGGCGGGGCTGAATCGCGAGATCGTCGGCGGATACGTGAGGGCGTTTCGCGCGGCGGCAGATGAGTTTGGCATCGCCGGCCAGCCGGACTTGAATGTCGTCCTGCGCTTACCGGGAGCGCTGGTGGCGGCTGGAGCGGGCCAGAACGGAAATTTGGAAAGCGCGGTGTTGCTGGCCGCGGAGAAGGCGGTCGCATCGCTCGACCATATGCGCGCGCAGGAAGGCGTGAGCATCGAGAAGGAGCTGTGTGAGCGCATGAACAAGCTGCGGGCGGCGGCGGATGAGGTCGAAAAGCTGCGGGGGCAGATCGTCCGCTGGCAGAGCGAGAAGATGCAGGCGCGCATGCAGGAGCTGCTGGGCACAGCGGCAGATGCCAGCCGTATCCTGCAGGAGGCCGCCATGCTGGCCGAGCGCAGCGACGTACAGGAGGAGGTCGTGCGCATGCGGGCCCACGTGGAGCATTTCCTTGGCCTCCTGAAAGGCGGCGGCGAGGCAGGAAAACGCCTCGATTTCCTGCTGCAGGAGATGAATCGCGAGGCCAACACGATGCTCTCGAAGACTGCGGGCATCGCCGGCGAAGGGCTGCGTCTTACAGAGCTGGGCCTGGCGATGAAGTCGGAGATCGAAAAAGCGCGCGAGCAGGTGCAAAACGTCGAATGAGCAGCGTCCTCTACATCATCTCTGCGCCCTCCGGCTCGGGCAAATCGACGCTGGTGAATGAGTTGCGCAAGGCGGTCACCAACCTGGATTTCTCCATCTCCTACACGACCAGAAACCCGCGCGGCAGCGAGCAGAACGGCCGGGAGTATTACTTTATCTCACGGCAGGAGTTCGAGCGGATGCTGGCAGAGGATGAATTCCTGGAGCATGCCGACGTTTTCGGAAACTATTATGGCACCGCGCGCAGGTTCCTGCGGGCTGCAAGAGAGCAGGGCCATGACCTGTTGCTCGATATTGACGTGCAGGGCGCGGCTCAGGTGAAGAAGACAGTGCCCGAAGCGGTCAGCATCTTTGTGTTGCCTCCCTCGCGAGAAGAGCTAGAGAAGCGCCTGAAACGACGAAGCCACGCAGAAGGCATGGAGTCAGAGAAGGTGATTGAACGAAGGTTGCGTGCCGCCTCGCGCGAGATTGAGAATTGGCCGAAATACGACTATATTCTTGTGAACGACCGGCTGGAAGACTCCATCGACCAATTGAAGGCGATCGTGCTCTGCGAGCGCGCGCGGCGCGCAGGGGAGAAGAGCCAGCCGGCGCAGTGCCAGAGCCTGGCTGAACCGTGCCGGCAGAGCAATATGGCCGAGCGGCTGAAGCCGATCCTGGCATCGTTCGCGGTGCAGACCGCGAACGCGGGAAGCAAATAGAATTTTGCTCCGGGCAAGCCGGGGCAGGGGTGAATCTGCATGAAGCTCATCGAAGGATTCGACAGTAACTACCGCTACGTTCTGGTAGCGGCGAGGCGGGCACGCCAGATCCAGTCGGGCGCGCGGCCGCTGCTGGAGCACAACCAATCACGCAAAGCCTGCCGCATCGCGGAAGAGGAGATCGCTGCCGGCAAAGTGAAGTGGGTGGTCAATGAGACGGACAAGGCTGCGCCGGCTCCGGCGACCATACAGGCGCTGGATACAGCGGGGCATTAGTCGGTTTCTTCGCGGTACAATCAAGCCATGAAGGTCGTGCTGGGCGTAAGCGGCGGTGTCGCCGCATACAAAGCGGCGGAGATCTGCCGCCTGCTGCAGGAAAAAGGCATCCGTGTTCAGGTAGTGATGACGCGGGCGGCGCAGGAGTTCGTTCGTCCACTCACTTTTGCCGCCCTCTCGGGCGAGAAAGTGATCACCGATCTGTTTGGAGCCGAGGCAGAGCAGCCCAACATAGATTCAGCGGTGGAGCATATTGCGGTGGCGCAATCCATCGACGCATTGCTGGTGGCGCCGGCCACAGCCGATGTCATCGCCAAGTTCGCCAACGGCCTGGCGGATGATTTCCTCTCCACGCTTTTTCTCGCGACCACGGCGCCGGTGGTGGTCGCGCCCGCGATGAACGTGAACATGTGGGAGAACCCGGCGACGCAAGCCAATTTGAAGAAGCTGATAGAGCGCGGCGTGCGGATTGTCGCCCCCGATTCCGGGTATCTGGCCTGTGGAATGATCGGCGCCGGACGACTGGCTGCCAATGAATCCATCGTGGTCGCGACGCTTGAGGCACTGGGAGCCGGACAGGACTTTGCTGGCGAGACGGTTCTGGTCACAGCCGGCCCGACGCGGGAGAAGATCGATCCGGTGCGCTTCCTCGGTAATCGCTCCAGCGGGCGCATGGGCTACGCTCTGGCGGAGGCGGCAGTGCGGCGGGGAGGGCGCGTGATCCTGGTCACTGGCCCGACAGCGCTGGTGCCACCGGCGGGGCTCGAGGTGGTCAAGGTAGAAACGGCAGATGAGATGCGCCACGCGGTGCTGGCCCGGGCGAAAGATGCGAGCGTGGTCATCAAGGCGGCGGCGGTGGCGGATTTCCGGCTGGCGCAGCCAGTGGATGAAAAGATCAAGCGGAAGGGAAAGATGACGCTCGAACTGGAGCCAACGGCCGACATCCTGGCTGAATTGGGTGCGAAGAAGAATGGATCGCAGATCCTGGTCGGCTTTGCCGCTGAGACGAACGACGCGCTGGAGAACGCGCGCAAGAAGATGGCGGCCAAGCGCGTGGATGCCATGGTGGTGAACGATGTTTCGCAGCCGGGCATAGGCTTCGATTCGGAGCGCAATGCCGTGAACATCCTGACACGCGAGGGGATCACGGAGATCCCTGAAATGAGCAAGTGGGAGATCGCGCACCGCGTGCTGGATGCCGTCGTCGCGCTGCGCCAGCAGCGGGCTGAAACTGCCCCCACTCCTTCCCCGCACAGGGCGCGGCGTTGATGGGCCGCGCGCTGACTCCTGAACAAAAAAAATCCCTCGAGGCGCTGCTTGGCTTCAGCCGCGAGCTGGGTATCCACGATTTTTACCGCCGCGAGAGCGCAGTGTCGGCAGTGGAAGGACCGCCACAGGCTCCGGCCGAGGTCCCTGCCGGTGAGGCGCCTTCGCTCTTTGAGCCCTGGGCCGCGCCCGTGATTCCCCCACAGCAGCGAGCCGCAGCGTTGCGGGCGATACGGGAAGAGATCGGCGATTGCACGCGCTGCAAGCTGCACCGGCTGGGACGCAAACAGATCGTTTTTGGCGTGGGCAATCCCAGCGCGGAGTTAATGTTCATCGGCGAAGGGCCGGGAGCTGACGAAGACGCCCAGGGCGAGCCCTTTGTGGGACGCGCAGGCCAGTTGCTTAACAACATGATCTCCGCCATGGGCATGCGGCGCGAGGACGTTTACATCGCGAATGTTGTGAAGTGCCGACCGCCGCAGAACCGCCAGCCGGAGCGCGACGAATGCGAGACCTGCTCCCCGTTCCTGATGAAGCAGATCGATGTGGTCCAGCCGCGCGCGATCGTTGCTCTCGGAGCGACCGCGGCCAAGACGCTGCTGCAGATGAACGATTCCATGAACAATCTGCGGGGAAGGTTCTACGATTTTCGCGGCACTAAACTGCTGGTGACCTATCATCCGGCGTTCTTGTTGCGTGATCCTCGCCAGAAGAAAGAGGCTTGGAAGGACTTGCAGATGGTAATGAGACATCTGGGATTGCAGCCTCCCTCTCCGGACAAGTAACCGGAGGAGTTTTCATGCAACTAGAACTCTTTTTCACACACGACCCTCGCTGTTAGTCTTCTGATTCAGAATCTCCCATGCCCGAGTTCTGCGATGTCGCGTTACCCGTCCCGGTCGACGGAGTGTTTACCTATCGGAGCTCGGGCACAGAACCGGTGGTGGGTTCGCGCGTGCTCGTCCCCTTTCGCGCTGACCGAATGGCCGGGGTGGTCACGCGGCTGCACGGCTCTCCTCCCAACGTCGAGATAAAGAGCCTGATCGAGGTGCTAGACCCAGAGCCGGTGCTCAGCGCTCCCCTGCTTCGGCTGGGGGAGTGGATTGCTCACTACTACCTGGCTCCTATCGGTGAAGTCTTCCGCACCATGCTGCCACTGATGGCCGAAGTGAAGCGAGCGAGGAGCGTGCGGGTTACAGAAACGGGCCGCCAGGCGCTGCATGAATCAGCGACCATAGGCTCTTCCCTGCGCTCGCGCAAAACCGTAGAGGAGCAGGCAGGCGAGCTGCGGGTCTTGGATTATCTCGCAGGCCGGGAGGAGGTACGGGAATCCACACTGCGCAGCGCCACCGGGGCCACGCGTGCCATTCTGAACTCTCTGCTGCGCAAGCGTTGGATCGCGCGCGAAGATGTCTCGGCGGTTCGGACTGCCGGCCGCTTCGTCTCCGTTGCTCAGCTTACGGCCGGAACTGGTGCGCCGGGAAGGCAGACAGTGCAGCAGGCAGCGATTCTGGAAGCTCTGGCTGCAAATGACGGGTGCGTGGCGGTGGAAGAGCTGCGCAGGCGCGGACTCTCTTCTGCCGCATTGGGTACGTTGGTCAAGCGAGCCGCCATCAGGATCGTGCAGGAGCCGATCCAGCATCAACCGAGCAGCTTGAAGCCCAGCGCCACTGCCGAGTTGAAACTGACGGAAGCCCAGCAGAGCGCCCTGGCGCGGATCGCAGAGGCCATGCAAGCTGAAAAGTTCCATGTGGCATTGCTGCACGGCGTGACCGGCTCGGGCAAGACGGCGGTCTACCTGGCAGCGATGAAGAAAGCGCTCGAGGCTGGACGCTCGGCCATCCTGCTGGTGCCGGAGATCGGTCTTACACCTGCCGCGGCTGCGAACCTGCACGAGTTTTTCGGGGCGGCAGTAGCGATTCTGCACTCTGCCTTAACGGCCGATGAGCGAGCGCAACAATGGCGGCGGATCCGCAAAGGAGAAGCCAAGATTGTTGTCGGCACGCGCTCGGCCATCTTCGCGCCGGTCGAAAGACCCGCACTCATCGTGGTTGATGAAGAACACGACACCAGCTACAAACAGGAAGAGACGCCGCGCTACCACGGCCGCGATGTCGCCGTTATGCGCGGCAAGCTGGAGCAGGCGGTGGTTGTGCTGGCTTCAGCCACGCCCTCGCTGGAGTCATATCAGAATGCGCGGCGGAAGAAATATGAGTTGATCGAGCTGCCACAGCGCATCGAGCTGCGTCCGCTGCCGAAAGTCGAGATCGTGGATATGCGGCGGGAGTTCCAGCAGACGGGCGCGGAGCAGATTTTTTCGCGCCGGTTGACGGAAGAGCTCCACCAGCGTCTACGGCGCGGCGAGCAGGCGATGATTCTTCTCAACCGGCGCGGATACTCTCCCGTGGTGTTGTGCCGCGCATGCGGCGAAAGCGTCCAATGCCAGAACTGCGCCATCGCGCTCACCTTTCACAAGCGCGCCAACGCGCTTGAGTGCCACTATTGCGGCTACCGGCGGTCGGTGCCCCGGAGCTGTCCTAAGTGCGGCAGCGAGCACATCTTCTTCCTGGGGACAGGCTCGGAAAAGCTGGAGGAGCGGCTGCATGCCGAGTTTCCACGAGCTCGCATCGGGCGGCTGGATCGCGACACCGTGCGCAAGCGGGGTGACTTCGAGCGCGTGCTCGCGGCCTTTCACGCCGGCGAGCTCGACCTGCTGGTGGGAACGCAGATGATCGCCAAAGGTCATGATGTGCATGGCGTGACGTTGGTGGGCGTGGTAGGAGCAGACTTTGCGCTGGGCTTCCCGGACTTCCGCGCCGCTGAGCGGACATTCCAGTTGCTGACGCAGGTGGCTGGACGCGCCGGCCGAGGCACGATCCCGGGCGAAGTCATCCTGCAGACCTATTTCCCAGAGCACTACGCCATCCAATGCGCGGCCGGGCACGATTACGCCGCATTTTGCGAAAAAGAGCTGCGTTACCGCAGTTGGATGAGCTATCCGCCGTTTTCGGCTCTGGCGAATGTTCTGGTGCGCTCGCCCAGGCTGGAGCAGGCCATGCAGATCTCCGGTATGCTGGGCGCTTGGCTGGAGAAGCACAAATCCAAAGGGTTGCGGGTGATGGGGCCGGCGGCGGCGCCCCTGGTGCGTCTGAAGAACGATTACCGTTATCACTTCATCGTGAAATCTGAGGGACGCGAGCGCCTGAACCAATTGCTGCGCCAGATGCTGGCGCACGCCATGGAGAAAAAAGTTCCACGTACCAGCGTAATCGTAGACATGGACGCCTTGTCGCTCCTTTGAAGTCAGCGAAAGTAATGCATCAACCGGCCGAGGTTTGCTCTCACCTGAGCCGGATCGAGCGCGGTTCCGGGAAAAGGAGTCGGCGTGAAGGTCAGCATGAGCATGAGCAGCGCAAAGAGCGCCAGCCCGCGTCGTATAGCTCCGAAAGGGGCGGATGAGGGCACGTAGGGATGCCGACCACCGAATGCCAGCAGCATACCGGACCACAACAACCATCCCGGCCACAGGAACGGACTCATCAGTAACAAAGTGATTACCAGCAGCCGCGTAATCCACTTGTGGGCTCTTGGCCAGAGCGAGTAAACGATATGGCCGCCGTCAAGCTGTCCGCCGGGCAGCAGGTTCAGGGCGGTCGCAAACATTCCCACCCAGGCTGCGACAGCGATGGGGTGTAGATAGATTGCTCCGGGCCGAACCACACCCCACCACGAGGAGCCGCCTGCTTTCAGCGGAGCAAGCAAATAGAAAATCAGTGGATAACCAAGTTGCAGGTCCGAGGCTTGTGCCAGCGCAGGAGCGACCCGAGAGAGGGACATACCCAGCATCAACGCAGGGACTGCTACCGCGAAGCCGGCGATGGGTCCGGCGACGCCGATATCAAAGAGCGCGGCCCGTGAAGGGATACGCGAGCGGATGCGGATGAAAGCTCCGAGTGTGCCGATGAGCGTTGGCGCCGGAATAAAAAAAGGAAGAGTAGCATCCACGCGGTAGTAGCGGCAGGCAATGTAGTGGCCCAGCTCATGGGCCACCAGAATCAACAACAGCGTGACGGAGTAGGGAAGCCCGAGAAGGATCCGCGACGGCTGCCGGGCAAGCTCATGCAGAGGGAACAGCTCCTGTTGAAAGGAGAAGGTGGGCATATTGTGCAGAAAGTTATTCTCCAGAGTCATACCAACCATCAGCGTGGTGAGGAATGTTGAAGCCAGCAGGAGGAGATGAAGCCAGTAGCGTGGGCGCCGCCGGCTGCGGTGACCCAACAACTGCGGATCCAACTGAATTTCGGTCAGTTCAACAGGAAGGCTGCGCTCGAGGGGATCAGACATTCAGGAAAACGGAGAGGAAGCGCTAATCCGACATCTGCATTTCTTTTCCCGGCTTGAAGCGCACCGCCTTGCCGGGCGGGATGTTCACTTGGGCGCCGGTGCGAGGGTTGCGGCCGATGCCGGTCTTGCGTGGGCGGACATTAAAAACGCCGAACCCCCTCAATTCGATGCGGTCGCCTTTGGTCAGTGCCTTCTTCATACTTTCAAATACGGTTTCCACGGCTTGCTCGGCTTTGGCCTTGGTGATGCCCGTCTTATTGACCACTTCGTTGATTAGGTCGAGCTTGATCAAGTGTCGCTCCGGGTATTGGACCGGCTGGCTGCACCAGCCCTAAATTGCAGATGTTAAAGGCGATAGCAGACATTGTCAATTACAGCCAGCAAAGAGAGCGAGCATGACAGTAGCAAAGCTGAACATGTATGATGTCGCTTCGCCTAGAGAATCTGCTCGAAATTCTGGCCTCAAGGAAGGCGCATGGCAATCAAGAGCGACAGGTGGATCCGCAAGATGGCGCTGGAGCACGACATGATCAATCCCTTCAGCGAAAAGCAGGTGCGTGAAGGCGTGATCTCTTACGGTGTGTCTTCTTACGGATACGATCTGCGGGTGGGCGACGAGTTCAAGATCTTTACCAACGTGAACTCAGCCATGATCGACCCCAAGAAGTTCGATGAGCGCTCTTTCGTGAGCGTAAGCGCGGAGTGCTGCATCATTCCACCCAACTCTTTCGCCCTGGCTCGCTCGGTGGAGTACTTCAAGATTCCGCGCGACGTGCTGACCATCTGCGTCGGCAAGTCCACGTATGCCCGTTGCGGCATCATCGTAAACGTCACCCCCTTCGAACCCGAGTGGGAGGGCTTTGTCACTCTGGAGATTTCTAATACCACGCCCCTGCCGGCGAAGATCTATGCCAACGAAGGCTTGTGCCAGATCCTCTTTTTCCAGTCGGATGAGATGTGCGAGGTCAGCTATGCCGACCGCAAAGGCAAGTACCAGGCGCAGAAGGGCATCGTGTTGCCCAAGCTGTAAACACCTGACTCCATGAGCCCAATGGGGTATTGAAACAGATTCGGGAAAGCATTTCCTGGTAGCCATTTTGCCCGCAAAGTGATATTACTAACTCGCCGATTTCTGCGAGGTTCACACCCAGGGATGGGGTATTGTGCGCCAGTTTCGGGTGATTTTGCCTGGAGTCGGCACCCGCCAAGAACGATAAAGAATGGGAAACACAGGGACCTTTGAAGGAGGGGCAATGTTCTTGAACTCAAGATGGCACATACTGGCGTTGATTCTGGCGCTCATGCTGGCGGTCCCGGCCGCTTATGGCGCCACTCAGAACGCAGTTCTGTACGGCACAGTGTACGATGCAGCCGGCAACCCGGCCGCGGGTGTCAACGTGACGCTGGAGAATGGAGCGATCGGGTTCAACCGTAGCACCGTCACGGGCTCCGACGGCTCCTACAACTTTGCCGAAGTGCCACCGGCAGAGAATTACAACCTCTCTGCGTCGCGAGGCAGCGCCAAGATCGATGCCCGCAGCGGTATCGTGGTCAACGTCGGCGACGAGACCGTGATTCTGCCTCCGCTCAAAGAGCAGCCGGCGGTCGTGGCTACGCCGACGAATCCCAACCCCACCCCGGCGCCGGCGGCTGCACCAGTGCATAAGCAGGCGGTGAAGAACGAAATCGTCAGCACGGCTATCAGCGGCGTCATCAATGGAGACCAGCTTCGGTCCCTTCCCGTGGCTGTGAACCGCAACTTCCTGAACGCCGGGCTGATCCCGGCCAACACACACGATGTGGAGCAAGGCTCGCCGCTGATGGGAGCCTCATTCAGCGTGGCCGGCAACCGCGCGGCCAGCAACAGCTTCCTGCTCGATGGCGTGGATAACGTCGCCTCCAGCAGCAATCAGGCGGTGCCCTTCCAGGTGAATGACGCGGTGCAGGAGTTCCGCATCACCTCCAGCACGGCCAATGCCGAGTATGGGCGCAACGACGGCGGTACCGTCAACATCGTCACCCGCCGCGGCGGCAACAGCTTCCATGGCAGCGTCTTCGGCTACTTCAACAACGATGCGTTGAACGCCAACAGCCCGCTTTCCGTCTATAACGGCACCACCTTCCACAGCGCAGCCGCCTACGCCGGACCCGTGGGTTCGACAGCTGTCGGATTTCTGCCGCAGACGTACAACGACTACGTGAGCATGTCGAACGCCCTCGGATTCTGTACCGATTCGATCGTGAATTCTGCGGTGCCGATGGCGGGCTTGCATCCTTGCGTGAGAACCGGAGGCCAGGGCAAGAACACTTTCTTCGATCCTAACGCCATCCTGCAGTCGAACGACAGCCACAACATTCCATTCGACTCCAAGCAGTTCGGAGCAAACCTGGGCGGCCCCATCATCAAAGACAAGTGGTTTTTCTTTGGCAGCTATGAGGGTACGCGCATTGACAATCCCAACCCGATCTTTGAGCGTGTTCCCAGCGCCTTTGACGAAACTTACAACCCTTTCGGCGTGGCAGGCTTCCGTTTTTCAGCTACCGATCCCAACTACGTGATGGATCAGAAGATCCTGAGCCTCTACCCCAAGCCGAATGTGGTGGGAGTACCCGGCGTACTGGAGTTCTTCCGCGGCCAGGCGCCGAACTACACCAACGTCAATAACTACCTGGCGCGTACTGATTTCAAACTTTCTGAGAATACGGATCTCTCGGCGCGCTACGTGATCCAGCAGCTCAACCAGTTGCACGATGACACTTTACCCAAGCAGTCTGATTATCCGGGGAACGGTATTGTCCGCGACGCGCTCAACCAGAACCTGGACATGACCTATTCGCACAGCTTTTCGCCCAGCATCATCACCCAGGCCAGCCTGGGCTTCAACCGCTTCCGGGTCAACGAAAACCCGCAGGACAGCAGCTTTAATGCTGGAACGCTTGGCTTCCCCAGCTCGCAGATGCCGGCCATCCTCTTGAGCGGTCTCGATCCGCAATACGGTGGCGGGCACCCCGGCATCAATGGTTCTTTTGCCGGCTGGAGCGACCTGATCTTTTCCGGTCTTCGCACCATAGGTGTGCTGCCGACGCTCGACGGACGCTTCCCCTTCGACCGGCTGGGGGCGCCGCTGGGCGCGCCATTGGACCGCCGCGACACGACCTTTTTCCTCACCGACAATACCTCCGTTTCCCACGGCAAACATACCTTCAAGTTCGGGGGAGAGCTGCGTTATATCGATAACGATGTCACCGACGACTCCTTCTCCCGCGGCTTCATGTATTCGTCGGACATCGGCGAGTTCACCAGCGACAGCGCCACTTGCAACGAGCTCTGTCTCGTTTTTGGCGGCAATTACAACGCATTCACCCGGCCTTCGTTCGACTTCTTCCAGCAGGCGAGCAGTCTCTACAAGGCTCGGCTGCATAGCTACGGTCTGGCATTCTTCCTGCAGGATAGCTGGCGCGTGCATCCACGCGTGACCATCAATTACGGGTTGCGCTATGAATACTTCTCGCCACCGGAAGATGATCATCACGCGCTCTACAATTTCGATCCCATCGGCAACGGACTGGTCCAGGAAGATGGTTTTGGCACCGTTGACCCCTACGGCAACCCTTGTTCTCCAACCACGGGCAATTATCCCTCGGTTCCGCAAGCGGTCGGCCCGACCTTCCCTCCCGGCAATGGGCTCTGGAACTGCCAAAACGCGCATGACCACTTCAACAAGATCATCGCGGCGGATATGAACAACTTCTCGCCGCGCATCGGTATCGCCTGGGATGCATTCGGCAATGGGCGGACGGTTGTGCGCGCGGGTGTGGGCTGGTTCTACGATCAGCTCCCTTCAAACTATATGTCGCAATTGATGTACAACCGCCCGACGACGCAGCCCAACGCATTGTTCGGGACCATCCTGCAGGGCGTCAATACCAACTTCTGTCCGTTGGGCTCGAGTTCGGGAACCTGCGGTGTGGGCAGCACCATCGTCAACCCGGCGGTGCAGGCTTCCATCTTTGACAGCTCTGGAAACAACGGTGCTTTCTACAGCGCCGCTCCCATGCCTTTTGCCATCTATGCCCGTGACACGGACCACTCCAGCACCCCTTACTCGCAGCAGGTGAGCGCTACGGTGCAGCAGCAGATCAACAACAACCTGACCGTGGAGGTGGGCTATATCGGGAGTACCGCCTACAACCTGCCGGTCTTGAACAACAGCAACTTCGCCAATGAAGCTAACCTGGTTTACAACGGCGTGGCCGGACTGGTCTCCATGTTCCCGGTCTTCACCCTGACCAACCAGGCGGCCTCGAGCTATAACTCGCTGTTGGTGCGGACCCGCATGGCAGACTGGCACGGCCTGCGCATGAACGCCACCTATACATACTCCAAGTCGCTGGATAACGACTCCAACGCCATCTTCCCGCCGCTGCCCGTCACTATGGCGAACCTTGCGGTCGGCTACCAGATCTTCGGGCAGAACAATCTCATCGGCCGCTGCCTCTTCCTGGGCGCCGCCTGCTCCCTCAGCACTCCCAATGGTGTTGAGCAGGTGCCATTGACCCTGCCCCTCATCAACTTCAGCCCGGGCGCCGTGACCACCACCGGGGCCGGACAGATTCTTACCAGTCCTTACAGCATTCCGCAGAATCCGTTCAACTTCCTTAAAGATGAATACGGACCCTCTGACTTCAATCAGAAGCACCGGGTAGTGCTCGATTTCACCTGGGAAGTCCCCTCGCTGAACAAGAACTTCGGTGTGCCCCGCTGGCTGGATAACTGGATGCTGAGCGGCGTGCTGACCGCAGCCGCAGGCCAGCCTTTCACCATCTTCAGCGGTCCCATCGCCGGCGAGGTCACGCAGCGCGCCAATATCATCGGGCCGGTCAAGGTGACGGATGACCCCAACGGCGCCATCGACACCTCGGGTCTGCAGCTGGCCTCGCAAGGCCCGGAGTGCAGCCAGTTCTTCTTCAATCCTCCTCCGCCGGGCCAGCCCGGCTTCATCGGCAACTTCCTGCAGCCGTTGCCGAACGTGGCCTGCACAGGAAACTCGGCGCGCAATGCTTTCGTCGGTCCCACTTACGTGAACATGAACTTCGCCATTCAGAAGGGGTTCCAGGTGTTCGGCGAAGGGCGCGAGTTGAGCTTCCGCACCGAGTTCTACAATCTGTTCGACCGCGCCAACTATTTCAACCCTATCAGCGCGTACAGCCTCGACGGCCAGACCGTGAACCCGCAGTTCGGCAAGATTCTCTCTGCTCACGAGCCGCGGCAGATTCAGTTCGCGGTGCGCTTCAACTGGTAGCAGGGAAGCTTCGGGAGAGAACAGGCCTTCTGCGGAAGGCCTGTCTTATTTGCGGGCGGGGGCTTCTTCCAGGCCGAGCGAGAAGGCATCGAGCGCCAGGCCGCGCAGCGGATTACGCCGCAGGCTTGCTTCCAGCTCCACCAGCTGCCGCCCGGCCTGCGCGCACCAGTTGAAATCGACTTTCCCGGCCAGAGATTCAAGTTCTCGCTGCAGATCGCTGTTGCGGACCAAAGCTGTACTTCCAGAGAGGATATAAAGCAGGTCCTCTAGCAGCGACGCCAGCGCGCGCAGCGTCGCCTGCATTTTCTCTGCCCCTTCGGCGCCGGCGCGGAAGCTCTCCGTTGCCCGGAACAGTGCGCTGTGGTCCTGCCCGCTGGCCGCTGAGGTCAGCAGCAACACCGCCTCTTGCCGGATGGTGGCCTCGCGCTGCAGATCCAGCTTGAGCGCCCTGCCGTATGCGCCATTGCTGAGCCGTGCCGCCAGATTGCGTTGTTTGCTGCTCAGCTCCGGCCGCGAGTGGGCCAGCTGTTTCTCCAGTTCCGTATTGGGGATGGGCGCAAGATTGATCGTGATGCAGCGCGAGCGCAGTGTGGCCAGCAGCTCTCCCGCATTGCGCGTCAGCAGCAGGAGGTGCGCATACTCCGGCGGCTCCTCCAGGACTTTGAGCAGAGCGTTGGCCGCCTCCTTCATGAACCGGGAATCAGAGAAGATGTAGATCTTTTTTTCCCCCTGCGCCGGGCGGAAGTAAATGCTCTCCGTCACCCGGCGCACCTGGTCTACCTTGACCAGAAGCTGCGGTGGATCAGGCGGGACGATGAGGATATCGGGATGGCTCTGTACGAAGATGCGCGTCTCGCGCTTGTCGGCCTCTCGCAGATTCTCTCGTACCTCGACCGCCTCAGCTATGCGCGATTCCAGGTCATCCGATCCGGCGATGCGCCGGCAGGCATCACAAACACCGCAGAAATCAGGCAGGCCGTCTGTTCGCCGCGGCGAGAGGCAGAGCATCGCCTTGGCCAGCATCTGCGCTAGCGTGAACTTTCCCGCGCCTTCCGCTCCGTTGAGAATGATGCCGTGAGGGAGTCTCTCGCGCGCCAGCATCCGCCTGAGATTGGCGGTCACGCTTGCATTGCCGATGAAATCGCTAAAGCCCACGCGTCCTCGTTATCTTCTGCCCAGATTCCTGGCTTGCAGTCTTAGTCGCTGCCGCACTTTTTCCAGAATGTCGCGATGCACGACCTCGATCGGCCGCCGGGCATCCACACGCACAACGCGCTGCGGCTCGCGGCGGGCGATGGCCTCATAGGCCTCATGGACGCGCTCAAAAAACCGCTGGTTCTCATGCTCGAAGCGTCCCTCATCCGCGCTGCGGCCCCTCTTTCTGCCGTGAGCATGGTTGCGCCGGCGGGCGCGCGCCACGCTGGCGGTTACGTCGTACTCCATCAGAATGGTCAGCTGCGGCTGCAGATCGCCGCAAAGAGCGCGGTGCAGCGCCAGCACCGGCTCGCTGCCCAGGCCGCGGCCCCCGCCCTGGTAAGCTTCGCTGGAATCGCTGAATCGGTCGCAGAGCACGATCTTGCCTGCCTGCAGCGCGGGAAGAATGGTCTCTTGCACATGCTGGGCGCGGGCGGCGAACATCAGCGCCAGCTCAGTCTCTGCCGCTAGGCCCAGGGTACGCGAATCCAGCAGCAGGGCGCGGATGCGCTCGCCCATCTCCGTGCCGCCCGGCTCCCGCGTGCTGATCACCGTATGGCCACTGGAGCGGAGCGCCCGCGCGAGCTTTTCCGCCTGCGTGCTCTTGCCGCAGCCGTCCAGGCCCTCAAAGGTGATGAACATACCCTGCTGTTCTGTCATGTGCGGTTAAGAGCGCGGGCAGCCAGCCGGCTGCATAGATATGATAAACTCCGCACTTTGTTCTCTGTACCTTGTTTCCTTCCATGCGCCTGGGCGACAACATCGATGACTATTGCACCCGCTGCAAGCGCTCCTTGGACCACTCCGTCGTGGCCATGATGGGCGAAGAGGTGCTCAAGACCCGCTGCCGCACTTGTGACACCGAGCACAAGTACCGCCGCAACAAATCGGGCCGGAAGGAATTGACCAAGGAAGAAGCTTTTAATCGGGTCCTGGCCAGCGTGATGACCGCGCAGGGGCAGCCCGAACGTGGGAAGAAAAAATAGCCGCTCAGGAGCCTTGCCATGCGACCGTGCAAGCTTGGGGTGTTGTTCTGTCTTGTTTCATGCTCATCCATTTTCTGGGCGAAGCAGCCGAAGACGGCTGCGAAGCCGGCTCCCGGGAATCCGGCTCCCAGGATCACCATTGCGGTGGATGCCACCGAGGCACCGCGGAAGATTTTTCACTCCTGGCTGCAGATTGAAGCCGCCCCCGGGCCGTTGACGCTGTTTTATCCCAAGTGGATCCCCGGCGAGCACGGGCCCGATGGTCCGGTCGGCGATGTTGCCGGGCTCAAGATCTTCTCCGGCGGCAAAGAGATCTCCTGGCGGCGCGATCCGGTTGAGATGTTCGCTATCCATTGCCAGGTGCCGGCGGGCGCCAGCAGCGTGGAAGTTCACATGGATTATCTTTCCCCCGCCTCGTCCCTCGGCTTCTCCGCCGGCGCCTCCGCCACCGCTAAGCTGGCGGTCATCAGCTGGAACCAGGTCTTGATGTATCCCGCAGGCTTCAAGGCGGCTGAGATCACCTACTCCCCCAGCCTGATGCTTCCTGAAGGATGGAAGTACGCTACCGCGCTGACCACCGCCAGCGAGAACGGAAACAAGATTAGCTTTGCCCCGGTCTCGCTGGAGACGCTGGTGGATTCGCCCGTGCTCTCCGGCGAGTACCTGCGCAAGATTCCGCTTTCTGAAGGCGAAGCCCCGGTCTCGCTCGATGTCGCCGCCGATACTGCCGGCTCGCTCGAGATCACGCCTGAGCACCTGGCGCATTTGAAAGGTCTGGTGACCGAGACCAACCTGCTCTTCGGCGCTCATCACTACGACCACTACGATTTTCTCTTCACCCTCAGCGATAACACTGCCCACTTCGGCCTGGAACATCATCAATCGAGCGATAATCGCACCAGCGAGCGCAGCCTGGTGCGCAACGAAGAACGCATCTTGAGTGCCGGCCTGCTGCCCCACGAGTATGTCCACTCCTGGAACGGCAAGTACCGCCGCCCCGCCGGGCTGGCCGTCTCCAACTACGACCAGCCTATGGTCGGCGACCTGCTCTGGGTCTACGAAGGGCTCACCACCTATCTCGGTTCAGTGCTCACGGCGCGCAGCGGCTTGCTCACTCCCGAGCTCTCCCGCGAAGGGCTGGCCGAAGATGCCGCCATCATGGATCGCGCCCGCCCCGGCCGTACCTGGCGCGACCTGCAGGATACCGCCACCGGCGCGCAGACTCTGTTCGGCTCGCGCCGCAACGGCGCCTGGGTCTCATGGCGGCGTAGCACCGATTTCTACGGCGAATCGGAACTCATCTGGCTGGAGGCCGATGTCATCATCCGCCAGCAGACCCATGGGCAGAAGTCGCTCGATGATTTCTGCCGGCTCTTCCACGGCGCGCCCAGCACGCCGCCCGAAGTGAAGCCCTACACCTTCGATGACATCGTAGCTGCCATGGATCAGGTCGCGCCCTACGACTGGCGCACGTTCTTCACGGAGCGGCTGCAGAGCCACGGGCCGGGCGCGCCCCTGGGCGGGATTCAGGCCAGCGGTTGGAAGCTGGTCTACGACTCCTCGCGTCCCGCCATCCTGCGCACGGCGGAAGAGGCCCGCGACCACGCCGACTTCATGTTCTCTCTCGGATTCACGGTCAACAATACCGACCACACCATGCCCGATGTGATTCACGGCAGCCCGGCGTATCAGGCTGGCATCGGTCCCGGTATGGTGCTGGTCGCTGTGAACGGCCGCGCCTATAAGCGCGACATCCTGCGCGACGCCCTCCGCCAGGCGCAGGACAGCTCCCAGCCCATCGAGCTGCTGGTGCGCAACGGGGATTACTACAGCACCTATAAGGTCGATTATCACGGCGGCGAGCGTTATCCCCACCTGGAGCGCGACCCCAGCAAACCCGATGTGCTGAGCGACATCCTGGCCCCGCACACTAAGTAGAAAGCGACTCTGCATGGCAGAGGGTTTGCTGGCCCTCTGTCTGTCATCCTGAGCGCCGTTTTTGCGCGAAAGACCTTGCGGTTGGTCTTCCCCAACTCCTGATACCGCCCGCGCGCATCATCCCTGCAAGAATTCCCGTCATCCCCGTTCTTCCTGCATGACACGAACGGTCATGCTATGCCGCCTTTCGTCACCGGCGCTCGCCTTCGCGATTGATCGCCCCACCGCGAATCAACGCTTTGCCCGGCGGCCTGCCAACTCGCGCTTTGGAACCTCGCATGCTGGAACGGGGTCGATCCCCACAATCTGCTCAAGGAGAAAGCCATGAAGACCTCAAGGTTTGTGGTGGTGTGCGCCATTTTGCTCGCACTGTTTCTGCTGGCTATCGTGGCCACGCCGAACCTGTTGCGCTCGCGCAGCGCGGCAGAAAAAGCGGTTGAGGATGCAAAGCTCCCCCAACAGTCAGGAAGCTACGACAGCATCAACCTCGCCCACACCAGCGTCTCCGGGTTTGTCGCCGGAGTTCCCGACGGCGAAACCAGATCGCCCGAGCGGATGATCATCCAGAAGGCCTCGCTCGTTCTGGTGGTCGCCAGTGTGCGCACTGCGGCAGAGCGCATCGAGGCGCTGGCCCAGGCTGCCGGTGGATATCTGGAAAGCTCCAATATCTCGCAGATGGGCGATGGCTCAGAGAACGCCTCGCTCACCATCCGCGCCCCGGCCTCGAAGTCGCCCGGCCTGCGCAACGCCATCAAGGGCCTGGCCCTACACGTGGAAAGTGAGAGCACCGAAGCTCAGGATGTGACCCGCGAGTTCGTGGATAACGACTCCCGCCTGCGCAACCTGCGCGCCGCCGAGACGCAGTATCTCGAGATCATGAAGCGCGCCGGCTCCATCAAAGATACCGTCGAGGTGGCGCGCCAGCTGGACCAGGTGCGCAGCGAGATCGAGCAATTGCAGGGGCAGCAGAATTATCTCTCCCATCAGGTGCAAATGGCGGCCCTGGTGGTCCAGTTGCGGCCCGAGAGCCAGAAGGGCCCTGAGCCCGGCGCCATCAACTGGCGCCCCTTGCTGCAGGCGCGTAACGCCTTTCATGACATGCTGCGCGGCTTGGCGGAATACGCCGATACCATGATCGCCTTTTTCCTGCTGCTCCCCGTCATGCTCGTGTGGCTCGCGACCTGGGCGCTGGGGCTGCTGCTTGCGTGGCGGGTGCTCAAGTGGCTGTGGCGCTTGTTTCGCGGGCGCACAGGGGCCAGTTAACTATTGAGTTAACAAGCTGCCACTATCAAATCAAAACTTGCCGCTCAACTCTAGGCCAATTCACATGTCAAGGTAGTGAAGTAGTAATTTCATCTGCAACCTGTTGAAAACACACAAAATTTTCTTCCCCTCCGCCTTTCATAGTTACCCCTACAGAGTTGATATTCTAAACTTAAGGGGAGAAGAACCAATTTTCTCCTCTTCGTTGGGAGAAACTTGGCAGAACTGGCTGCAGACATTCTGCCCGACGTCCCACTCCGGTACGAGGACACAGTCCCAGGTAGACGGGGCCTAAAAAACCCACAGCCCATCAAG
>Ga0187777_10000509_pt1 | contig 26613 bp, 17 predicted proteins | sample 1015_Q2_SP5_10_M_FD_132416 | JGI IMG/M metagenome (GOLD analysis project Ga0187777, IMG submission 132416) | Tropical peat soil microbial communities from peatlands in Department of Meta, Colombia - 1015_Q2_SP5_10_MG | ecosystem: Environmental > Terrestrial > Soil > Wetlands > Peat | place... | reverse complement strand
CACCCCACTCGAATTTCTTCGTCAGTGGAAACGCACCCACGGAAAGGCAAGTGTCACTAATCTACTGGACGAGTACACCTCCTTTACATCTCCTCTCTCTCTCCACTACTCTTCTCATTGACCGGAGCTCCTATGCCAACCAATCGCCAATTCATCCTCTCTTCGCGCCCGAAAGACCTCGTCACTCCCGAGGTCCTCAAGCTCACCGAATCTCCCCTTCCCACTGTCGCCGAAGGCCAAGCCCTGGCCCGCGTCAAATATCTCTCCATGGACCCCACCATGCGTATCTGGATGGCGGACATCCCGCAATACATGCCGCCCGTCGGACTCGGCGAAGTCATGCGCGCCTTCGGCCTCGCAGAAGTAGTCGAATCCCGCCATCCCGACTACAAAAAAGGCGACAAGCTCATGGGCCTCACCGGCCTGCAGGAATATGCCCTCATCTCCGGCAAGGAGGCCCGCGGCTTCCAGAAGCTCCCGTCCATTCCTTTTCTCTCCGACGTCAATTTCCTCGGCACGCTTGGCATTACCGGCCTGACCGCCTACTTCGGCCTGCTCGAAATCGGCAAGCCCCAATCCGGCGAAACTCTCGTCGTTTCCGCCGCCGCCGGAGCCACTGGCAGCATCGTTGGACAAATCGGCAAAATCCAAGGCTGTCGCGTTGTCGGCATCGCCGGCTCCGATGAAAAATGTAAGTGGATTCAGGACGAACTCGGCTTCGACGCCGCCGTCAACTACAAACACCCCGATTGGAGCGCAAAGCTCTCCGCCGCCACGCCCAACGGCATCGACATCGACTTCGAAAACGTCGGCGGTGAAATCATGCAAGCCGTTCTTGATCGCATGAACCTGCACGGACGCGTCGTTCTCTGCGGCTTGATCTCCGGCTACACCAAGCAGGACCCTGCCCTGGCCAGCTTTGGCCAGGTCCTGATTAAGCGCCTCCGCGTCGAAGGCTTCATCATCCTCGACTACGCTTCAAAATATATGGACGCTGCCAAGCAGCTCGGCATGTGGAAAATGATGGGCAAGCTCAAGGACAAGCAAACCATCGTCAAGGGTTTCGAGAAAGCCCCCGAAGCCATCAACATGCTCTTCCAGGGCGCCAACACCGGCAAACTCATCGTCGAACTATAGGGTTGGGTCCCCAGGTAGCTTAGGCTTCAGCCTTTGCGGGGTGCCCGAGGTTCGTTCTGAACCTGGGCCTTGGGTTGCGTTTCCTTTGTGAGGCGAACTTGTAAAAAAGAGGGTGGCCTACCATTTGCGCTTTTTGCAAAGGGTGGGCTCTTCGGGTGCTCCACATGCCGCTTTTGCATGTGGACTCTTGGGTTTTCTCTTCCTGCTTTTATGTAGCGCTGGCCCGCCCTGAGCACCGAAGGGCTTTTATGCCCGCGCGCGGGAAAACGCTGCTCCTTAGTAGGAGGTGGGGGCTTTCAGCCCCCACGCAAGTCGTTTTCAATGAGTCGGGCTTCAGCCCCTGAAGACTCCCTTTCCGGCCTTTTCTGCAAGCCGTTCGGCCTGTGCCTATTCCGCGTGTCTGACCGCACATACCGGGCACACCGCTGCCTTCTTTCGCGATACTTTCAAACTTGGGAACAAAACTGGCAGGCTAGAAACGTCTTCTCTTCTCTCCGTGAACTCCGTGCCCTCTGTGGTGAGCTCTCTCCTATTTTCTAATCCTACTTCCCCGTCGCCGCCTGCGCCTTCTTCCGGTCCGCGTCCATCTTCTGCACCAACTCTTCAAACTTCGGCTTCTGCTCCGGTGTCAGAAACGTCCGGATCTGATTCCGTGCGTTCTCTCTCGCCACGTCCACATCGGACTCCGCTTTATCCCGTATGGCTTTCATTTGATCATGAGCTGCGTGGATGGTCTCATCCAGCTTCGTGGCTTGTTCCGGCGTGAGCCCCAACTCCTTCGTCATCTCCGCCACGCGCTTCGCCCGCCGCTCAGGTTCGTTCAGCGGCTTGGCGGCCGTCGTCACCGTGGCCGCATAGCTTCTGTGCCCGAAGCTATAGCCAAATACCGCTCCAATCGCTCCTCCAACCAGAAACACAAGCGCCAGCCACAACCGTGCCTTCCGCGTCGAGTCCCCGCTCATGGCGCCTTCTCCTCATGCGTGCTGGCAATCACCACGTCGTCATTCGCCGCGGTTGGCGTGGCTTCGAAGATTCCTTCTGCCGGCGCCAATTGCTGCCCCTTCGCCAGAGTCGTCCGGCGCACCTGGAACGCCCAGGTTCCGCCCAGCATCAGCAACAGCATCGCAAACGCCACCAGCCTCGGCGCCAGCCGCCGCACGCCGATCCAGAAGCCGTTCTGCTTCTCCTCCAACTCCGCTTCCTGCGCCGCAACCGCCTGCATCACGCGGCGCGTGAACCAGGGCCCCGGCTCCGGCAGAGTCCCAACCATCCCTTCCAGCGCCACCCGCGTCTCGGCAAAGTCCTCCAGCGCCATCCTGCACTCCGCGCATCCCGCGGCATGCTCGCGCGCCGACTCTGGCAGTCGCCTCAACAACTCCTCCGCCGACGCGCGACCAGGCCCGTTCGCCGGTATTGCCTCCAGCTCATCTCGAAACCATTCGCAATTCACTTTTTCTTCCCTTGGGAGTTCGCTCATTCTGCCTTTACCTCGATTCTCCCCTGGCCCACCGTAGCCTCGGCTTTTCGCCTCCGCTCTCGGTCCTTGCCGTACAAGCAGGCCGCTGGACCCGCTCATTCCTCCGTCAAACTCGTTCTCTTTGCTCTTTTCTGGTCACTTGCCACTCGCCACTTCTTCCTCTGCGTTTCTCCGTGTTCTCAGCGTCTCTGCGTTATCATCATTTCTTCCGACTTTCAATTTCAAATCCCTGCAGCTTTTTTCTTCCGCCGGATCCTCCCGGCAATCCGCTGCCGGGCCCGGAACAATCTCACCTTCACCGTGTTCCCGTTGATCCCCATCATCTCTGCAATCTCTTCCACGGTGAATCCCTGCACTTCTTTCATCACCAGCATCGACCGGTCCCGCTCATCCAGGCACTCCAACCAATGCTCCAACTGCTGCCTCGTCTCCAACTGCTCGCTTACGTCCGGGCCGTTGCCGCTCGCTTGCTCCGTCGCATTGTACACATGCGCTTGCTCTTCGCTCAGCTCGGACTCAAATACCAGCGGCCGCACCTTCTTCTTGCGCAACAAATCCCAGCACTCATTCACCGTGATCTTATACAACCACGTGCTGAATGCCGACCTCTGATCGAACCGTTTCAGGGAAAAATACGCCTTCAAAAAAACTTGCTGGGCGATGTCTTCCACGTCCTCGCGGTTCCTCAGGATTCCTCCGGCCACCGCAAAAACTCTTCCTTGGTGCCTGGTCACCAGCACTTCGAACGCTTCTTTGTTCCCGTGCTGGGCCTTGTGCACCAGTTCGCGGTCATCGACCCTCCGCGCCGTTCCCTCCGGGGCCTTTCCGGCCTCAGCCGCCACCGGCACATCGGTCTCCTCTGATTTTGGGACGTTAGCCATCTCTATTTGGTTACGCTATTTTAATCTACCTGTCCACCCGAGCGCCCACCCTTAAAGCCCCTGCCGCTCGCAACTTAAACCGGCGTCTCGCTACCCGCTCTTGTCTCCGCTTTTCTCTGTGCTCCTCTGTGCGCTCTGTGGCGAGCCCACCTCTTTACTCGGATTCTCCCATCCGCATACTCGCTCGTTCCGTCTCTCCAACAGAACCCTTCCGCCACCCTGGTCATTCTCACGACTCTTTCAACCCATTGTTGGATGCCCTGCACACCTCTCCCGGCGCTCTCATGCCTCTGTGCTCTCCGTGTCTCCGCGGCTATTCCCCCTTTTCCGGTCTTCACTCTTTCCTTCTTCGTTCTTCTCTTCCGCTCGTCACACGCCACTTCTTCTCTCCGTGCCCTCTGTGGTGAATCTTCCTCTTGCCCTTCTCCCCTCTGCGCTTCCTCAGCGCTCTCCGCGTCTCTGCGTTAGCCTTTCTCTTTTCCATTTTCTATTTTCCATTTCCCGTCTTTCTCATTCTCGCCACTCGCTTGCCCTGAGCCTCGAAGGGCCACACGTCACTTCTTCCCTCGCCCTAATTCCCACAAAATTACCTGTCACATTCTCCAATCTGCCCTCCCTCTGCTCCCCTGACTCCGTTCATATTCTTCCCCTTTTCTTCTCTCCCCCGCGCCGTCATTCCGGGCGCATCCACGCCCCCTTCCTCGCTTTTCCTTTATTTTCTTGGACTTTTCTCATTCCCCGCCCCTCCCCGCCCGCTACATCTGTTTCTCCACATCTCGCGATATTTGTTCTTGTAATTGTTGACTAACTGTAGAATACTCAACCCATGATTATCGGTGACAGACTTCGCGCTATGCGCGAAGAAAAGAAACTCTCCCAGGGTGATATCGAGAAGCGCACTGGTTTACTCCGTTGTTATATTTCTCGTGTGGAAAATGGCCATACCGTCCCCGCCATTGAAACACTGGAAAAGCTGGCGCGCGCGCTCGAAAGCCCACTTTATCAACTCTTCTACGACGGCGAGGAGCCACCTCAACTACCCAACCTGCCCAAGCGCAAGTCCTCGGACGACATCGCCTGGGGCACCTCGGGTAAAGAGGCTCGCTACCTCAACAAGCTTCGCCGCTTGCTGAGTAAAGCCGACGATGAAGATCGCAAGCTGCTTCTCTATATGGCGCAGAAGATGGCCAATAGGTAAGTTGCTTCTTTCGGAGGGCTCTCCCTCCGAACACAAATTGGGACAACGAAACAGGCCGCTCTGACCCACCGGGGCGGCTTTTTCGTATCCATTTTCATTTTGTTGGGGTTCTTAACCAGGGCCTGTTCCCAGCCCTGCTCAGGGACGCCGCTAGCGGCTACTCCCACTCGATCGTGCTTGGCGGTTTGCTGCTGATGTCGTACACCACCCTTGTTACCCCGGGCACTTCGTTCACAATCCTCGTCGATATGCGTTCCAGTACTTCCCCTGGCAGCCTCACCCAGTCAGCCGTCATGGCATCCTCGGACTGCACCACGCGCACCGCCACGGTCAGCCCATAAGTCCTTCCATCTCCCATAACTCCAACACTGCGAACGGGTAACAGCACGGCAAACGCTTGCCACACCTTCTCATACCAGCCCGCTCTCCGGATCTCCTCCACCACAATCGCGTCCGCCTCTCGCAGAGTGCCTAAGTCGGTACTGGTAATATCTCCTAATAACCGCACTGCTAAACCGGGACCCGGAAACGGATGTTTCACTAAGATTTCCTCTGGTAAACCCAGGTCCCTCCCGATGCTCCGCACCTCATCCTTGAACAGATCGCGCAGCGGCTCGATCAGCCCAAACGGCATCTGATCCGGCAATCCCCCCACGTTATGGTGCGTCTTGATCGTGGCCGAAGGCCCCTTAACCGACACCGATTCAATCACATCCGGATACAGTGTCCCTTGAACCAGGAACCGGATGTCCCCGCCCATCTCTTTCTGCAGTTTCTCCGCTTCCGCCGCAAATACGTGGATAAATTCGTTCCCGATAATCTTTCTCTTCTTCTCGGGGTCGCTCACGCCCTTTAGCTTTTCCAGGAACCTATCCGTCGCATCTACCCCGATGACGCGCAAACCCAGCCGTTCCCTATACATCTCTAGCGTGTGTTCGAACTCGTTCTTCCGCAGCAACCCTGTATTCACAAAAATGTTGGTCAGCCGCTCTCCCATGGCCCGGTGTACCAAAACTGCCGCAACCGTCGAGTCCACTCCCCCGCTCAATCCGCAAATCGCGTGGTGGTTCCCCGCCTTCGCCTTGATCGCCGCCACCGTCTCTTCAATAAACGCGGCCCCGCTCCACTTCGGTTCGGCCTTGCACACGCTAAACAGAAAATTCCGCAGGATCTCCGTTCCGCGCTCCGTATGCTTCACCTCGGGGTGGAACTGTACCGCATAAATTTTGCGTTCTTGATCTTCCGCAGAGGCAATCGCGTTCGACGTCTTCCCCGTCGCATGAAATCCCGCGGGCAATTCATGCACGTGATCGCCGTGACTATTCCAGATTTTCAGGCTGTCTGGAAAATCATGAAAGAGTTGGCTGTTTTCTTTCTCCACAAGCAACTGCGCCGGCCCGTACTCGCGCCTTTCCGCGGGTTCCACTTTTCCGCCCAGGTTCTTGGCGATCCACTGCATTCCGTAGCAGATTCCGAGCACCGGAATCCCCATGGCCAGCACGCCCGGATCGCACTTTGGTGCGTCCTTGTCGTACACCGAACTCGGTCCGCCCGACAGAATGATCCCCGCGGGCTCCATCCTCCGAATCTCATCGAGCGAAGTGGTGCAAGGCAAAATCGCGCTGAACACCTGCTGTTCCCTCACCCGCCGCGCGATCAACTGCGTATACTGTCCGCCAAAATCCAGCACCACCACGCCGCCTAGCTCCGCCTTCATCTTCCCCATCTGTTTCTCCGCTTTCCCCTGTGCGGCTCCACTCATCGCAGCCACCTCGTGTCATTCCTTTCCTTGCGCACTATCGGTCATTCCGAGCAAAGACCTCGGGGTTCCTCGCTTCTTGCTCGACGTCTTGTTTCTCGCTCTCCACATTCTCCGCCAGTCTCCGCTACCTCTGCCTTAAATCTCATCCTCCGACTTCCGCATTCCGATTTTCTATTTTCCCTTCTCTCGGTTCTCTTCTCTTCGTTTTCCCTCGGCGTTTCCTCGGCGTTCTCCGCGTCTCTGCGTTAGCTTTTTCTTCTCTTTTCCTCTCTCTTCACTCGCTTGCCCCGAGCTTCGAGGGGCCACTCGCCACTAACCACTTCCTCTTACCTCACCACGACATTCAACAGCTTATCCTTCACAAAAATCACTTTCACAATCGACTTCCCCTGCAAATGCGCCACAATTCCCGCATCCGCCTTCGCCAACTTCATCACTTCTTCCTCCGGCGTCCCCGCCGCCACCTTCACTTTCCCTCTCACTTTCCCGTTCACCTGCACCACGATCTCGACTTCCTCTTCCTTCGCCAGTTCGGGGTTATACGTCGGCCAGCTGACCGTCCATAGCCCGCCGCTATGTCCCAGCATCTCCCACAACTCCTCCGCCAGGTGCGGCGTCATCGGCGCCAGCATCAACACCAGGATTTCCAGCACTTCCCTACGCACTTCCGCCCGCACACCTTCATCCGCGGCATAAATGGCGTTCGTCAACTCCATGATCTGCGCAATCGCCGAATTGAAGTGCCATCGTGTCTCAAAATCCTGCGTCACCCGGCGCAAAGTCTGGTGCGCCTTCCGCAGCAGCGCCTTCTCCCCCTCCGTGAAATTGCCGACTACCCCGGACGCCGGTATTGCGTCTGGGCTCTGGCGCTTCTCTTCAGGAGGTCGGACCTTCAGGTCCGACATTAAGCCTGCCGAGGAATGGGCTTTAGCCCCTGAAGCCTCCGAGTCCCTTTCCGAGGTCTCTGCGCCTTTTGTGTGCCCCGTGGTGAAATTCTTCTCTTCACTCCCGACTCCCGACCCCCGACTTCCGACTTCTTTTTCCACCAACCGATACACCCGGTTCAAAAACCTCCACGATCCCTCAATCGACTCCTCGCTCCATTCCAAATCCTTCTCCGGCGGAGCCGCGAACAACGTGTACAGCCGCCCGGTGTCCGCCCCATACCGTTCCGCCATATCCAGCGCGCCCACCACATTTCCCGCCGACTTCGACATCGCCGTGCCATCTTTCAGCACCATCCCCTGCGTGAACAGACGCGCCGCCGGCTCGCTATGGTGGATCAACCCGATATCCCGCATCACCTTGCACCAGAACCGCGAATACATCAGGTGCAAAATAGCGTGCTCGATCCCGCCGATATACTGGTCAATCGGAAACCAATAATCAGCCTTCGCCGATTCGTACGGCGCCTTGTCATTCTTCGGATCGCAATACCGGTAGAAATACCAGGACGAATCCACGAACGTATCCATCGTGTCCGTTTCTCGCCTGGCCGGTCCGCCGCACTTCGGGCATTTCACGTTCACAAATTCCGGATCGGTCGCCAGCGGCGATTGGCCTTCGCCCGTCAACTTCGGATTCGCCGGCAACACCACCGGCAGGTCTTTATCCGGCACCGGCACCACACCGTCCCTCGCGCAATAAATCACCGGAATCGGCGTGCCCCAATACCGTTGACGCGATATCCCCCAATCCCGCAGCCGGTAGATCGTCTCTTTCTTCCCAAATCCCCGAGCCTCCGCGTCCGCCGCCATCTTCTCGATGGCCTCCTCGGTCTTCAGCCCCGAATACGGCCCCGAATTCACGCTAATCCCATATTCCGTGTACGCCTCTTTGGGTGCCCCAGCCCCTGGTTGTGCGTCTGGGCTCTTGGGGTCTTCTTTAGGAGGTCGGAACTTTAGGTCCGACAATGATTCCGCGGAAGAATGGGCTTTAGCCCCTGAAGCCTCCGAGTTCCTTCCTTCGTTTCTTTCTTTGCTCTGTGCCCTCTGTGCCTCTGTGGCCAATCCTTCTTTTTCCACGACCACCGGAATCTTTAAGCCAAACTTCGTCGCAAACTCAAAATCCCTCTCATCGTGCGCCGGCACCGCCATGATCGCGCCAGTCCCATACTCCATCAGCACAAAATTCCCGACCCAGATCGGAATCTTCTCCCCATTGAACGGATTGATCGCATAACGCCCAGTGAAGAATCCATCTTTCTCCGCCGTCGCAATATCCTCCATCTTCACCGAACTCTGCTTCATGTGATGGAGCTTTGCCTGCGACGCGGCTTGATTCGGCGTACCCGCGATCAGCGTCTCCACAAGAGGATAATTCGGCGCCAGAATCAGCGCGCTCGCCCCATAAATGGTGTCAATGCGTGTGGTGAAAATCTCAATCTTCTTCGCACTCGACCCCTGGTCGCTGATCGCCGGTCGCAGGTCGCCTTCCACCTCAAACCAAACTTTCGCGCCCGTCGACTTCCCAATCCAATTCCTCTGCATGGTGATGACCCGTTCCGGCCATCCACCCTCGAGTTGCTTCAAATCGTCCAGCAACTGATCCGCATACGCCGTGGTCTTCAAGAACCATTGCTCAATATCCCGCGCTTCCACCAACGTATCTTCGTGCCGCCAGCAGTACCCGCCGTTTATGACCTGCTCGTTCGCCAGCACCGTGCAACACTTCGGACACCAGTTCACCCGGCTCTTTTTCCGGTACGCCAATCCGCGTTCCAGCATCCGCAAAAAGAACCACTGGTTCCAGTGGTAGTATTCAGGCTCGCAGGTCGAAATCTCCCGCCGCCAGTCGTACGAAAACCCGAAGCGCCGCAGCACTTTCTGAAATTCGGCAATGTTGTTGTTTGTCCAGATTCGCGGATGCGTCTGATTCTTGATCGCGGCGTTTTCAGCAGGCAGGCCGAACGCGTCCCATCCCATCGGATGGATCACGTTGAATCCCTTCATGCGCTTCACGCGCGCAACCACGTCCCCAATCGTGTAGTTGCGCATGTGCCCCATATGCAGAGTCCCGCTGGGGTACGGCAGCATTTCCAGAACATAATATTTTTGCTTCCGCTTACCCGGGCCGCCAACTCTGTCATCGCGGGCGCCAGCGAGGGACCTACTGTCTTGTTGTGCCGTGGTCGACGCCGATGTTGTGTCTAGAGTCTTGGGGTTCTTCTCACTCGCCACTCGCCACTCGTCACTCGCCACTGACGCGACGTCGGCTTCCGATTCGAACACGCGGTTTTCGTTCCACCGCCTCTGCCACTTTGCTTCTATCTCCTGCGGCTTGTAGTCCCCCACGCTTATCCCCGTCCCTTTTGCAGTGCGGGAGCGCAATCCCGCCTTTCAGAAACCCTTATCCGCCCGCAGCGATCACCAGGAACCCCGCTCCCGCCCTCAGGGTCACGCCGTCCTGGAGGCCGCCCTCTTGCCCTCTTACACTATTCCACTCTTATACTTCTTCTCTCTTCCCTCTGCGTTTCTCCGCGTTCTCGGCGTCTCTGCGTTATCCTTTTCCTCTCGTCTCCGCTTTCTCTTTGGTCCTCTGTGCCCTCTGTGGTGAATCCTTCTTCTGGTTTCTCTCTCCACCCGTCACTTCTTTTTCTTCTTCGCTGGCAGATGCCTCGAACTCATCTTCTTCCCGTTCTTCGCCAACGCTCTTTTCATTGCCGGCGTGAGCATCGAAAATCCCTTCTCCGCCCCTGGCCCTTCCACTCCCGCCAGCTCCCACAACTTCGCCACGTTCTTCCGGTCATCGCCCGGATCATCGATCGGCGTCTCCAGCAGGAACACGCGCCCCGGCAATCCCTCCGGCGGCACCGTGCCCAGCCGCGGATGCCTCAGGAACCTCGCAAACGCCTCCGCGCCGATCTTTCCGTGGCCAATATGGTCATGCCGGTCTACGCGCCCGCCGAGCGGAACTTTCGAATCGTTCACATGAATCACCGGCACGTACTCCAGCCCGATCGTCCGGTCAATCGCCTCGATCGTACGTTCGAGCCCTGCCTCGCTCTTGATGTCGTACCCGGCCGCAAACAGGTGCGCTGTATCCAGGCACGCGCCCACGTTCAATTCAGCCAGTCCGCGCACAATCGCCGCCACTTCCTCCAGCCGTGCCCCTATCGCCGACCCCATCCCCGCGGTGTTCTCTATCAGAATTCGCATGTTGCCAAGTGGCACCCGTTTCGCCGCCTGCTTCACGCCGTCTATAATCGTCGCGATCGCGCTCTCCACCGACGCCTCGCCGCGCGCCCCCGGATGCACCACAATAAAGTCCGCGCCCAGCACCATCCCACGCACCAACTCCTCGTGGAAGGACTGGATCGACCGCGTCCTCAGCATCGGCTGCGTCGCCGCCAGATTCACCAGGTAATTCGCGTGAATCACCAGTGGCCCGAGCTGCAGCTCGTCCCGCCGCGCCCGAAACGCCTTCGCGTCCGGCCCCGGGATGCGCACCGTCGCGCCCTGCCACATCCGCGGGCTCGCCGAGAAAATCTGCAAAGCATTCGCCCCCAGCTTCTTCGCGGATTCCAGCGCGTTCAGGTAACTCCCCGAAATCGACGTGTGGATGCCGATCCGCACGCTCCCGTCGGTCCACGCCGGTGGCTGTGGTTCCGGTTCCGGCTGAGGGATATACTCCTCGTCCGCCTCAAAGATCGTATTGTCTACTAGTGGATATTCCGCCATATCTACCGCTTCTTTCTCTCCATCCTTAAACTTTCTATTCTACCACACCGCCTTTTCTGGAGTGTGGCAGCCCGCCTGCCGTCTTTTTCGCACATTTTCACCACAAAAACGCATTTTCACGATAAAAGAGGTTCCCCGGCAGCCCCTTGCGCCTTTGCGTGTGGGCTTCTCTTAGCTTGTGCAGCGGCCCATCTTCAGATCGGCCTCTGTAGCATAGGCTTCAGCCTGTTCTCTTTGCGTTTGTACTAGCAGATCGAATGCCCTCGGAAAGCTGCCTCTACACAACCGGATCCCTCCGAAACTCTTTCACTCTTTCACTCTTTCACTCTTTCACTCTTTCACTCTTCCACTTCTTCTCTTTTCCGCTCTCCGTGCTCTCCGTGTCCTCTGTGGTGAATCCCTCCTCTCTGCGTTCCTCCGCGCTCTCGGCGTCTCTGCGTTAGCTTTTCTTCTCTCTTTCTTCTCTCGCCACTCGCCACTTATCACTCGCCACTGCTTTTTACACTTCTCCCCTTGCGCCCCATGCCCCACTTGCGCCAACCTATCCCCGACATGTCCACTCCACCCGCTTCCGACCCTGGTCCCAACGTCCAGCAGGTCGTTCCCTTCTTCATGGTCGCGGACATGCCTCGCTCCCTCCGCTTCTACATCGACGGCCTCGGCTTCACCCTGAAAAACAAATGGACGCCCAAATCCCCCGACCAGATCATCTGGTGCTGGCTGGAACTCGGCGGCTCGGCCATCATGCTTCAGGAATACAATCCCGGCCGCATCCCCGCGGAAAAACGCGGCGTCGGAGCCTCCATCTGGTTCCAATGCCGGGATGCCGTCGCCCTCTACCACGAATTTCGTTCCCGCGGCCTCGAGCCCAGAGAACCCTTCGTCGGCAACCACATGTGGGACACCGCCATCACCGACCCCGATGGCTACTCCCTCCATTTCGAATCCCCCACCGACGTCCCTGAAGAAACCCGCCTCTCTGAACTCTCGCCAACGTAGCCTCGCCTTTGTCTCCGCTTTCTCTGTGCTCTTCCGTGCGCTCTGCGGTGAGTCCTCGTCTTCCCTCTGCGTTTCCTCCGCGCTCTCCGCGTCTCTGCGTTAGCTTTTTCTTCTCTGTTCTTCTCTCGCCTCTCGCCACTCCCCACTCGCCACTCTCTTCTTACTTCCTCCACCCCATCCCGTCCGGATCCTTCCTCGTCGCAATCGTCTTGACGACTTCCAGCGTCTTCAAGTCCACCACATCCACTTTGTCGTCCCCGCTCACCGCCACGTACGCCACCTTCCCGTCCGGCCGCACCAGAATCCCTTCCACACTCGACCCCAACTTCATCCGCTTCACAACCTTCCTCGTTCCCACATCAACCACCACCAACTCCCCGCTCCCCAAATCCGAAATCAGCGCCAGCTTTCCATCCAGCGTGAACTTCACGCGATTCGAGTGCTTCGTCCCCACATCGATCGTCGCTACCACCTTCTTCGACGCCGTTTCAATCACCGACACCGTCCCATCCCCCGAATTCGCCGCCCACACTTCCTTTCCGTCCGGCGAAATATCGATTCCCTCCGGCCCTTGCCCCACCGCAATCACCGTATTCGACCACGTCCCGCCGTCTGCGCTCGCTTCCACCGCGGTCACCGTACCGGAGTTTACGTTCGACGTATAAATCCTCTTCCCATTTTTCGCGATCACCAGCATGTGCGTGCGGTTCTGCCCGATCTCATGCACCCAATCCACCGCATTCGTCGCCGGATTGTATCGAGCGATCTTCTTGCTCCCCTCCGCCGTGAAGTAAAACTCCCCATCAAAAAACTGCACCCCGTGCGGCCCGATCAAATCTCCATACTTCTCCCCGTTCGGCCCGACCACGTTCATCAAATTCACGCGCTGAATCTCTTTGAGCGCGTCCAGATCAATCAGGCTCAGCGTCGTCCCCGCCATATGCGCCCCGTAATTCGTCGCCAGCGCGAACTTCCCATCGTCGCTCACCGCCACCTCATGTGGCACCGGCCCCGTCCCCACTCTTCCCGTAATCTGCAGCGTCTCTGGATCGACAATCTCCAGCTCACTCGCATCCTTGCTCAGCACTACCAGCGCCGGCCTCGGCGTCTTCCCCTGCCCCGCGCACACCCCCGCCACCGCCACCACCAGCGCCCCCACCCTCATCCACCAATTCCTCATCGCCCACCTCCTCAACGGTGGCATTCTACCCTCCTCTTTCCTTGGGTGCCCCACCTTCGTTTTTTGAAGGTGGGTCTTGGGTTTCTCTTCCACTCTTTCCCTTCTTCTCTGTGCCCTCTGTGGTGAAAATCCTTCTTCTCTGCGTTTCCTCCGCGCCCTCTGCGTCTCTGCGTTAGCTTTTTCTTCTCTTTTCTTCTCTCGCCACCCGCCACTCACCACTTCTTCCACCTTCCTTGCCTCCTCTCTCGCCCCTCCATTACACTACTTCTTCGTCCCAACAATCCGAGGTCTCAGCCCATGCTCGTAGTCATGCAGTCCCACGCCTCCGAAGAGCAAGTCCGCGCCGTTTGTGATCGCATCGAATCCTTTGGCCTGAAAGCCCATCCGATCCCCGGCTCTGGCCGCACCGCCATCGGCATCACCGGCAATTCCGGCGCCGTCGACCTCGGCACACTCGAATCCATGCCCGGCGTCATCGAGTGCATCCCGGTCACCAAGCCCTACAAACTCGTCTCCCGCGACGTGAAGGAAGAAGACTCCGTCATCAAAATCCCCACGCCTTCCGGTGACGTCCTCGTCGGCGGCCCGAACATCGCCATGGTTGCCGGACCCTGCGCCGTCGAAACCGAAGAGCAATGCTTCTCCATCGCCAGGCAGCTCCAGGCCACCGGCATCCGCCTTTTCCGCGGCGGCGCCTACAAGCCGCGCACTTCGCCGTACTCTTTCCAGGGACTCGGCCTCTCCGGCCTGAAAATCCTCTCGCACATCCGCAAGCAATTCGGCTTCGGCATCGTCACCGAAGCCATTGACAACGAATCCCTCGACCTCGTCGAGGAGTACGCCGACGTCATCCAGATCGGCGCGCGCAACATGCAGAATTTCTCTCTCCTCAAACGCGCCGGCCGCGCCAAGCTTCCCGTCCTTCTCAAGCGCGGCATGTCCGCCACGCTCGACGAATTTCTCATGGCCGCTGAATACATCCTCTCCGAGGGCAACTACAACGTGATGCTCTGCGAACGCGGCGTCCGCACCTTCTCCGACTTCTCCCGTAACACGCTCGATCTCGCCGTCGTTCCCGCCGTCAAAAAGCGCAGCCACCTGCCCATCCTCGTCGATCCCTCGCACGGCACCGGCAAGCGCCACAAAGTTCTGCCTCTTTCCCGCGCTGCTGTCGCTGTCGGCGCCGATGGCCTGCTCGTCGAAGTCCACCACGAACCCGACAAAGCCCTCTCTGACGGCATCCAATCCATCCTTCCCAGCGAATTCGCCGAACTCCTCGCCGAAGTCCGTCAAATCGCCTCCGTCCTCCACCGCCGCCTCAACTGACAGTCGGGTGCCCACCTTCGTTCTCTGAAGGTGGGTCTTGGGTTTTTCTCATTGACTCTTACGACCAACAGCGAATAGCACCTCTTCTCCGTGCTCTCTCTGCTACTGTGGCGAACTCTTCCTCTTATCTCTGCGTTCCTCCGCGCTCTCCGCGTCTCTGCGTTAGCTTTTTCTTCTGCTTTTCGAATTTCGCTCTCTTCTCGACACTTCTTCTCCTCACCTCCTGATATCCGATCGCTGATATCTGATATCCTCTTCACATTCCATGCCGCTCGCCAAAAATTTCCGTGCCTATTTCGTTCTTCTCATCCTTCTCATCTCCGCCACCGTAGTCCTTCTCCGCGAGCACCGCCCGTCTTTCCTCCGCCCCAACCTCCACATGTACGCCTACGTCTCCACCTCCGACGGCTCCCTCACCGTCATCGACCTCGCCAAACTCCAACCCATCTCCAAAATTCCTGTCGGCCCCGCTATCTCCGACCTCCGCGAGCACGCCAGGCGCGACGAAATCTGGGGCGTCTCCTCCACCGGTGGCTTCATCTTCGTTCTCGACACGCCCACCAACCAGCTCACGCAAATCCCGGTTGGCCCCGCGCCCTATTCCCTCGACTTCTCTCCCAACGGCGATCGCATCTACACCACCACCTCCGCCTCCGACCAGCTCGTTGCCATCGACACGAACTCCCGCCAGGTCTACGGCCGCGCGCACACCGCCGCCGAACCCGTTCAGGCCCGCCTCACCCCCGACGGCAAAAACATCGCCGTCGTCAATCGCCGCGCCGGCACTCTCTCCATTCACGACGCGCGCACGCTCCAACTCCTCAGCTCTATCTCCGTCATCCCGCAGCCCGACGAGGTCCTCATCACGCCCGACAGCCAGGTCGCGTTCGTCCTCAGTCGCGTGCAAACGCGCCTCTCCGTTGTCGATCTCGAGCGCTCCGTCCTCATCACCGATCTCGAACTCGCCGGCAAGCCCACGCAGATGCTCCTCAAGCCCGACGGCGGCGAACTCTACGTCATCTCTCCCGACGCGCACGGTCTCGAGGCCGTCAATACCTGGACGCATGAGATGGGAGACTCCATGCTTCTCGGCTTCGCGCCCGCCAGCGCCATCATCAACTCCGACGCGTCCGAAATGTACGTCGCCGATCGCGCCGCCTCGCGCCTCATTCCCGTCGACATCGAAAATCGCCGTATTCTCGGCCGCCCCATCACCGTCGGCGCCTCACCGAACTTCATGCGCTTCTCCCCCGCCGATCCCGGCGCCCTCGCCCCCATGCTCCTCGTCGTCGACGAATCATCCGACGACCTCGCCGTGGTCCGCACCCGCAACGACTCCCTCATCACCCTCATCCCCTGCGGCCCTCACCCCGAACGCCTCGCCGTCAAAACCTTCTAGGCCTCGCATCTGTCTCGTTAACTCCCCAGCCAGCAGCCTCCAGCCATTAGTCAATAGCCCTCCTTTCTCCGTGCCCTCTGTGTCCTCTGTGCTGAATCTCCCTCTTCCAACTTCCGACTCCCGACTTCTGACTCCCTATGCCGGGTGCCCCAGGTTCGGTGTCTGAACCTGGGGCTTGGGGTTCTTTGTTGGTGCGGCTTGGGGTTTCTTTGTGGGTGCCGCACCCTTATGTTTTTCTAGGGTGCGGGTTTTTCTTATTGACTCTTGCAGCCGACAGCCTCCAGCCATCAGCCAATAGCCACATCTTCTCCGTGCTCCTCTGTGGTGAACTCTTCTTCTTGTCTCTGCGCTCCTCTGGGCTTCTCCGCGTCTCTGCGTTAGCTTTTTCTTACGAATTTCGCTTCCTCTTACACTCTTTCACTGTTGCACTCTTTCACTTCTTCGCTTCTCTCTTCTCGCGCCACTCGCTTGCCCTGAGCCTCGAAGGGCCACTCTTCACTCGCCACTGCCTTGTGCTCCCTTCCCTTGCGCATCACCCCTCCCCGTGCTACCAGTTGAACCACGCTCCGAAACCACCGCCGCACCGAGGCTTCCATGACCACCCAACCCGACCGCTCCTCCTGGCTCCAGGGCCCTGCCGCCCAGTGCACGCCCGCTCCCACGCCCATCGTCCCCCGCTGGCGACTCGTTCTCCTCGGCGCTCCCGGCGTCGGCAAAGGCACGCAGGCCCAACTCCTCCATCAACGCCTCGGCGCCTGCCATCTCTCCACCGGCGACGTCTTCCGCGCCGCCGCCACCCGCAAAGACTGCGCCCCCTCTCCCGCCATGGCCACCGCGCTCGACTACATGCGACGCGGCGAACTCGTCCCGGACACGACCGTCTGGGAAATGGTTCGCGAACGCGCCGGCTGCCTCCGCTGTGCCGGCGGCTTTCTTCTCGACGGTTTTCCCCGCACGCTTAATCAGGCCGAATCTCTTAGCCAACTCCTTCGCGCCGAAAATCTCCCGCTCAACGCCGTCGTCGACTACGAACTCCCCGTTGCGGAAATCGTCTCGCGCCTCAGCGGACGCCGCACCTGCACCAGCTGCAAAGCCGTCTTCCACATCGCCAACCAGCCTCCGCAGCGCGAAAACGTTTGCGACCACTGCGGCGCCACGCTCTTTCAACGCGAAGACGATCGTCCCGAATCCATCAAAGTCCGCCTCGCCGCCTACGACCAATCCACCGCTCCACTGATCGACTTCTATCGCCGCCAGAACCTGCTCGTCTCCATCCCCGCCACGGGCTCCCCCGACGAAATCTGCTCCCGCACCGTCGCCGCCCTCTACCAGCGCGCTCCCCTCCCCACCGTCGTCTAATCTCTCTTTTCTCTTCCGTCGTTGTGTAGTGGCGGGTCTTTAGACCCGTGCGTTTCTCTTGGGTTCTCTTCTCCGTGCTCTCCGTGCTCTCCGTGTCCTCTGTGGCCCCTGTTGGCTTTTTCTTCTCCGCGTTCCTCCGCGACTCTCCGCGTCTCTGCGTTAGCCTCTTCCCCTCTTTTCTATTTTCTATTTTCTGTATTCCTCATTTCTCCCCACTCGCTTGCCCTGAGCTTCGAAGGGCCACTAGCCACTTCTTATTAACTCCTTCCTCCCCAAACATTCACGCCCCTGCAAAATTTTCCTGTCACCCTATTTCCTGCCGCCCCGTCCAATACTCTGTGCTCAGCCAATTCTTGATTGAGAGGCCCCCATGGCATCACCTGCATTTTCTTCCCCGCTTGACCCCATCACCGGCTACGAAGATCTCCGCGACCTAACCCATCCTCGCCACGCCCTCACGCAGTTTTATCGCGCCTTTAACACCCGAGACCTCGTACTCATGCGCCAAAACTGGTCTCCTTCCGACGACATCTCCATGAACAATCCCCTCGGCGGCATCAAGCGCGGCTGGCCGGAAATCCGCCGCGTCTACGAAAGACTCTTCACCGGCCAGGCCCGCGTCACCGTCGAGTTTCACAGCTATTCCCTTCATCTCTGCGGAGAAACCTTCTACGCCGTCGGCCGCGAGCGTGGCCGCTTTGAGAGTCCCACCTCCATCTTCGAACTCGCCTTCCGCGCCACGCGCATCTTCCGTTTTCTCGACCATCACTGGCGCCAGGTCCATCACCACGGCTCCATCGACGATCCCGCTCTCCTCGACCGCTATCAGTCCGCGCTCAACGCCTACGCCCACGACCCGTTCCTGATCCCCCACCCGCCGCTCCTCTGCTCTTAGGCCTCCACGTAAACCTGTAGCGCTCCCTTCTTGCCTGGGCGTTGCGAAGGGCTTGTCCTGAGGAACGAAGGGACCTGTGTTTTTGTCTTGGGTTTCTTTTTCTCTTCCCGCTTACCTGTAGCGGCGGCTTTACGCCGCCGTCCTGTTTTTTCCTTGCTCTTCGTCTGTGTAGTGGCTAGCCTTCAGTTTTTCCTGACGCAGGAAGGGACCGGCGCTTGTCTCACGCTTCATCCGCCGCCAAAGTACCTACCGGTAGGATCTCCACACACTTTCATGTTTTTGCCGTTTTAGTGCAGGCGGCTTGAAAATCCTCGAAAGCACGTACCACGCTTTCGCCCCATCCAACGGTCGAATCGGCAACAAGTTCAAACCCGCAACAAAAACACTGAAATACCCCAATACGCCGATCGCCACATTCAGCGCCGCAAATCGTGTGTAGCCAAAAATCGTAACGAATGCAACCAAAGGAATACCCACGAGTGCCTGCGCCAGAACTCCTCCCCAGCGATCACCGCATCGTCATACTTCGACCAAGGTGTCCTGTAACAACACAATCCAGCTATTGGGTAAAGCACAATTCCCGAGACCATACAGCCTTTTCGCTGTGCCAGAACCATATGCCCGCACTCATGAATGAGTAACACACTGAAATAACATGTCCACGCCACGAGCGTCTCTGCCGGCCGCTCAAATGCGCCCAGCAGAATCAGTGTACCGACCAGAAGAACTGACCAGTGCAGGCACACTCCCACTCCACGTACTTCCATAACTTTCGTAAGTTTTTTCACGGGAAATGATGCCACCCAAGAACTCCAGACCCGCTCGCCCAATTCTTTCGGTTCTTCCTTACCTCTTTACTTCCTTACTTCCTTCGCTCTACTTGCCTACGGATTAAACCAAAACTTCACCACCTCCACCGCCTTTGACTCCACCGCCTTCCCGCCCTGCGTCGCCGGCGCGTACTCATACTGCCTCAGCGCCTCCACTGCCGCCTCGCGCAATGCCTGCGGCCCGGAAATCACTTTCACCTCGCCCACGCGGCCCGACGCCTTCACCACCACTTCTGCCTTCACATCGCCCGTAATGTAATTCCGCATCGCGTCCGGCGGATACACGGGACTCGCCGTCTTCAACAATTTCGCCGCCACCAACGGCCCCTCATCCGACGCTGCCTCCGCCACGCTCGGCTGCTCTTTCGCCTGCGTTTTCGCTCTCTTCTCCGCAGCCTTCTCTCGCGAGGAACTCTTCTTCACTGCCGGCTCAGCGGCAGTCTCTTCCGGCGGAGCCGACGCGCTCTCCGCGCTGGCCGCCGGGCCATCACTCTTCTTCTCCGCGGCACCAAGCACAGGCACATTTGGAGCCGCTGCATTCGGCGCCGGACCGCCCGAGTTCGTCCCGTTCGTTGGCGTTGCGCCCGTCGATGTTGCGTCCGTAGGTGTTGTACTCGTGGATGTCGCGTTCGCAGCAGATGCGCTATCGTTCGTGGGCGGTGCCGGTGCAGGCGAAGCCGCGGCACTCTTCGACGCAGCCCCCGCATTCCGCGCCACACTCGGTTTCTTCGCCGGTGCGGCCGTCGCCACAATTGTCTTCTTCCCCAACGGCAAATACTGCCACCACTTCCCGTACCACGCCCCGCCAACAATCAACAAAACCAGGATCACGCTCAGCGTCACCAGGCGTGATTTGCTCACCTTCGGCGCGTAGACGGGCTCCGGACTGCTCACCTGTCCCGCCGCCCCGCTCTTCGTTGGCGCCTTTGAGAAATCCAGTGCCGGTTTCGGCAGCAGTTCTTCCGCTTCGCGGGCAGCCACAGCCGCTTTCTTGGCCGCTTCCGCCTCCGCCGCCGCTTTTGCCTTCGCTTGCACCACGCCTTCTTCTTCCAGCAACTGTTCTTCCGGCGACTTCTCCATCTTCCAGACCGGCAGTGACATTCCCACGATCGGCCGCGCCGGTTCGTTGTGCTTCTTCGCCGACGGCATCAACAGCTCCGGCTCTTCCGCTTTCGCCGGCGTTGGCGGAGCTGCGGGCACAGGAGTTGGCTCATTCACCGGCGCCAGCTCCTCTTTCAACCTCGGCACGCTCACCTGCGGCGTCATCGCTTCCTTGGCTCTCGCCGCTTCCCGCGCCGCCGCTTCGTCCGCGGCGTTCGTCTTTTGCAGAGCCGCCGCCAGCTGTTCCCGCAGCGCATCCACTTCACGTTTCAGTTGATCGACGTCCTCCGCCGTGTGCGGCGCCACCGGCGTCTCCGGCTCCTGAGCCGTCACCGCTTCGGCCTGCACCTGCTCCACCGCTTTAAATTCCGGCGCGCTTTTCTCTTCCTGCGTGAACGAGACGCCCCAGTAGTCCGGGCACTCTTCTGTGAATTGCAACTCCACGTAGCTCGAAGTCGTCGTGATCGCTTTCTTCTTCAGGACCTGGCACACCACTTCCTGATTGCTCTGTTTGTGCGTCAGAAACAGCAATTGACCGATGGACACCGGCGCTTCCAGCCGGATTACCGCCCCGTCCTTAAACACCAATACTGTCGATGTCTCTTCGGAAAACAGGTCGCGCGAGCCGCTTCCCCCGCTCGCCTTCGCTCCCGTTGCATTGACCGGCACTTCCAGCGCTACCGGATTCGGCCTCGGTGTTCCTGATCCTTCTCTACCGCTGGCCTCTGTTCCGGGCGTCTCAATGTTCGTTGCGGATGACACGCAATTGGGTCCCCTGCGCCAACTGGCGGCTGGCGCACGCCTTCCTGCGCAGACACCTCTTCCGTCTGCCTGCGCCTCTACACTTTCCTATTCTTTTCGTTGCCCCGACACTCGCGCCATAGTACGCGCGTACAGGCATGTCCAATCCGCCACACTTCTTCTTCCCTCGCACTCTTGCACCATTCGCTACTTCCGATACCGACTACCTACTTCCCACTCATCTTCCCTTCTCCGCGTTCCCTCCGCGTCCCTGCGTTAGCTTTGTCTTCTCTTTCCATTTTCCAATTTCTATTTTCTCTGTGTCCTCTGTGTCTCCGTGGCCAATCCTTCCCACCCCTGTTCCACTTCTGTCCCTCCGTCCAGTTGCCCCTCTCCTTCTTCTCCTCCGACACTATCCTTACTATGTCCTCCGCGCTGCGCCCCCTGTTTCTCTTCCTCCTGGTCTTCCTAGTGGCCATGGCCCTGGCCTCGTGCAGCTCCGGCTCCAAGTCCGCCTCGCCCGGCCCAGTCCCGCCGCCAAATCCCACCTCGGTCTCTGTTACCGTCTCTCCCACCACCGCGAACATTCGCGCCGGCTCCACTTACAGTTTCTCCGTCACCGTCTCTGGCGCCACGAACAGCGCCGTCACCTGGTCCGTCAACACTACCGCCGGCGGCAACTCCACGCTTGGCACCATCGACGCCAAGGGCAACTACACCGCGCCCGCTGCTCTCCCGAATCCCAACACCATCACCGTCACCGCCACCAGCGCCGCGGACACCACCAAATCCTCCTCTTCCTCCGTCACTCTCTGGAATCCCACGCCGAACCTCACCGGCCTGTCTCCCGCAGCCACGAATCTCGGCAGCTTCTCGCTCACCATTACCGGAACAAATTTCGTTTCCGGCGCGCAAGTCCTTCTCAACAATTCCGCGCTCACCACCACGTTCGTCTCCGCCACGCAACTGACCGCTACCGGCAACGCCGCCACCGCCGGCACGTATCCCGTCGCTGTCGAAAATCCCGATCCTGGCGGCAGCACTTCCTCCACGCTCAATTTTCAGGTGAATGGTTCAACGCAAACTTCTTCCTGCTCGCAGATGTCCACCGGTCAAGGCGCCAGCCTCGGCGGCTTTGTTCCTTTCCCCAGCGACAATCTCTGGAATACGGACATCTCCAGCGCGCCCGTCGATCCCAACTCCGCCAGCATCATTAATTTCATCGGCTCGTCCGTCGGCATCCATCCCGATTTCGGCCAGGGCGAATACAACGGCTCCTACATGGGCATCCCGTACACCGTCGTCGATTCCACGCAGCCGCTCATCTCCATCAACTATCAAGCCTACGGCTCCGAATCCGACCCCGGCCCCATGCCCATCCCTCTCAACGCGCCCATCGAAGGCTATCCGAATCCCGGCAGCGGCGATCGCCACGTTCTCGTCCTCGATAAATCCAACTGCTTCCTCTACGAGCTCTACAGTTCCTATCCGCAATCCTCCAGTTGGAACGCGGACTCCGGCGCCGTCTGGGATCTTCTCTCCGACGAGCAGCGCCCCTACACCTGGACCAGCGCCGACGCCGCCGGCCTCCCGATTTTCGTTGGTTTGGTTCGTTACGATGAAGTTGCCGCCGGCGCCATCAACCACGCCATTCGCTTCACGCTTCCCAACTCCAGCGCGGGCTTCACTCCTCCCGCTTCGCACTGGGCCGCCACCAGCACCAACCAATACGCGCCGCCGATGGGCACGCGCCTCCGCCTGAAAGCCAGCTTCGATATTTCCGGCTACTCGGCCGCGAACCAGGTCATTCTCACGGCGATGAAAAAGTACGGCCTCATCCTCGCCGACAACGGCTCCGCCATGTACATCTCCGGCGCCCCCGACGACCGCTGGAACAATTCCGATCTCCATCTTCTCAACGGGGCCACCGCCGCCGACTTCGACGTCATCAAAATCTCTCCGCTCTACACCAGCTCCAACGTCCCTGCCGGCAACAATCCAACGATCTCCAGCTTCACCGCCAGCTCCACTACCGTCTCTTCCGGCACCGCCGTCACGCTAAGCTGGCAAGTCTCCAACTCGGACTACATCATCGTCTCTCCGCAAGTCGGCGCCACTCGCGGCACCTCCGTCCAGGTCACCCCAACCGCCACCACCACGTACACCCTCTACGCCACCAACGCCTACGGCCAAACCACCTCCTCCGTCACCATCACCGTCCAGTAATTTTCTGTGCCAGAAATTCGCTGCATGGTTTTCAGTGTGAGAAGGTCGTTGTACGGTTTTCAGGAGATCGGAGCTTTAGCTCCGACGTTAGGCTCTGCAATTTCAATGGGGCTTTAGCACCTGAAGCGGGTGCCCCACACGCCTGTGTTGCGTGTGGGTCTTGGCCTTTTTCTCGCCACTCATCACTCGCCACTTCTTTTTTCTGCTCTGCTTTCCTCGGCGTCCTCCGTGTCTCTGCGCTAGTTTTTCTTCTCTTCCCACTTCTCACTCGCCACTCTTCTCGGGCACTCCCGACCCAAATCCCGTCATTCCGAGCGAAGTCCTCGGAGCGAGGAATCTCTCTTCGTTGAGATCCCAAAACAAGAGAGATTCATCGCACAAAAACCGTGCGATCGAAAAGAGTACCTCACTTCGCAGACTCGGTTCAGAATGACGGACTCTTGCGGTTTCTCTCGCCACTCGCCACTCATCACTCGCCACTTCTTCTTTCCTCCCTCTGTGCCTCTGTTGCCAATCTCTCCTCACGCAAATTTCCTCGCCTTCCTCCAAAACTCCTCCCAAGTCCCCTTCAATCCTCGACACACAAAAATCTCCGGATCCTCCACCGTCTCCTCGTTCTTCACCCCATACCGGTTCCACACCCGTCCCCCCACCACGCACGACGCAAACTCCGCCTCCAAGAACTCCCGCGGGTACCCCACCACAATCAACGTCTCCGGCGGTGGGTCTCCATACCCTCTCTCCCACGACGAATTCACTCCGCTGATCGCCTGCGGCAATCGAAACTTCGCTCCATACAAATTCAACGCTCCCACTTCGCCATAATTCCCCGCCAGAATTCCCGCCTGAGCCCGCTCTCCCTCCGGCAACGCATCTCGCACCCCGGCCACCGATTCCACAAACTCCGGCCACCCAATCTCCTCTGGAAACACCGTGTCTACGCTCGCCGCAAATCTCCACCAGGCCGAATTCACCGGCGCAATCGGCAGCGCCACCGCTCCCGCCACCACCATATCCAGAATCAACGCCACCCAAATCACCTTCCGCACCCACTCCCACCGCTGTCCGAATTTCGCATTTCGATCTTCGCTTTCCGACTCTTGCACTCTTCCACTCTTGTACCCTTCCACTTCTTCTCTTCTCTCTGTGTCCTCTGTGTCTCCGTGGCCAATCCCTCTTCTTCGCCATTCTCGCCACTCACCACTCACCACTCGCCACTGCTTCTCAACCCACACACTGCCCGCCGCATACAACATCGGATACGCCGGCGCCAGGTAATAATCCCTTCCCCGCATCACCAGAAGCAGACCCAACGGCACCGCATACATCCACCCCAAAATCCGGAACCGCCGTCCCTCTTCCGTAAAGAACAAAAAACAAATCCCCGCCACCGCCAACGGAAACGCCAGCAACGTCAGCTCTAGTTGCCCCGGCAAAAACCAATCCGTCTGCCCGGTAGCCACATCCCGCGCGTGCAGAAATTTCAAAAACTCCAATGAAATAAAATCCCTCTCCCACTCCCAAACAAGATTCGGCGCAAAAATCCCGCACGCCACCACCACACCGAGCCACAACCACCCGCTGCGCAAATATCGCCGCGCCTCCGTAGCCAAAACTCCCACCACCACGCCCACCGCCAGAAACGCCATCGTGTACTTCGCCAGCATCCCCAGCCCAATCCCCGCCCCCACCCCCACCCACCACCGCGCGCTCCGCTCCTCTTGAACGCTCGCACTTTTCCACTCTTGCACTTCCCCGCTTTTTTCTTCTCTTCCACCTCCTCCAACCTCCGTGCCCTCTGTGGCCTCTGTGGTGAAAAACTCTTCGCCTCTCTCTTCTCTTCCACTTGCCACTGCCTTCGTTACGCAGTACGCTGCCACCACCCAGCATAAATAATCAAACGCGATGTACTGCAGCAGCGCCCCGCCCCCCAAGCAAAACGGCACCGCCGCCACCGCCGCCACCACCATCGCCCACTTCCCGCGCTCTTCCTGCTTCCCTGTACCGCTGGCTTTCATGCCAGCCCCCGCGACCCGCTCCACCGCCCGCGCCATCTCTTTCGCCATCAACCCCGTCAACACCACCGCCACCGCCATCGCCACTGCCGCAAAAAACCGCGCCCCCACCATCGACGCACCAAACAACTCCAGCGCCACGCGTCCAAAAAACGCCGTCATGGGCGGATACTGCACATATCCCCAAGCCAGGTGCCGCGCATCTTCCAGCGCCATCAATTCATCGCGATCGAATCCGTACCTCCGTCCCGTCGCCAGATGGACCGCCACCGTCCCCAACGCGATCCACACCACGGTCGCCGTCCCGCTCTTCCACCAGCCCGCTCGCTGCCTCATGACCCTCGTTTCCACTCGCGCGGTTTCAATCCAAGTTCCTTCCTCTCCGTGCTCTCCGACTACCGACTTCCGACTCCTAACTTCCAACTCATCTTCTCTTCTCCGCGTTTCTTGGCACCCTCAGCGTCTCTGCGTTAGCTTCTTCTTCTCTTTCTCTCGCCACTCGCCACTCATCACTCGCCACTGCTTCTTTCTTCTCTTCCCATTTTCCAATTTCCATTTTCTTCTCTCTGTGTCCTCTGTATCTCTGTGGCCAATCTTCTCCCTCTTTACTTCCCTCCGTCTCCTTTGCCACAATTCCCCCCTCTATGCGACTACCCAAATTTGTGGTCTTCGCCGTTTCCCTCCTGCTCCCCATTCTGTCCTTCGCTCAAGCTCCCACAGCCCCAACGACTCCGCCGATCTACCTCGACCCTTCCTATCCCATCGAGCAGCGCGTCAACGACCTCGTCTCGCGCATGACCCTCGAGGAAAAAGTCTCCCAGATGCAGGACGTCGCTCCCGCCATCCCCCGTCTGCAAATCCCTGCCTACAACTGGTGGAACGAAGGACTCCACGGCGTCGCCCGCGCCGGCTACGCCACCGTCTTCCCGCAAGCCATCGGCCTCGGCGCTACGTGGGACACCAATCTCATCCACACCGTCGCCGACGTCATCTCCACCGAAGCGCGCGCCAAATACAATGACGCCATCGCCCACAACAACACCGGCCGCTACTACGGTCTCACCTTCTGGTCGCCCAACATCAACATCTTCCGCGATCCCCGCTGGGGACGCGGCCAGGAAACCTACGGCGAAGATCCCTTCCTCAGTGGCCGCCTCGGCGTCGCCTTCGTCACAGGCCTTCAGGGGGACGACCCACACTACCTGAAGACCGTCTCCACTCCCAAGCACTATGCGGTTCATAGTGGGCCCGAAACTCTCCGCCACCGCTTTGACGTTCCCGTCTCCCTCCACGATCTCTACGACACCTATACACCCGCCTTCCGCGCCACCGTCGTCGAAGGCCACGCAGACTCCATCATGTGCGCGTATAACTCGATTCGCGGCGAGCCCGCCTGCGCCAACGATCT
>Ga0187777_10000508_pt1 | contig 26615 bp, 24 predicted proteins | sample 1015_Q2_SP5_10_M_FD_132416 | JGI IMG/M metagenome (GOLD analysis project Ga0187777, IMG submission 132416) | Tropical peat soil microbial communities from peatlands in Department of Meta, Colombia - 1015_Q2_SP5_10_MG | ecosystem: Environmental > Terrestrial > Soil > Wetlands > Peat | place... | reverse complement strand
GGCAATCCCTATTTTTCCACCGATACCACTGCGGCATTGCGCGCCAGCGAGATTGGCGCCGATGTAATTTTGAAAGCGACGAAAGTGGATGGCGTTTACGATCGCGATCCAAACAAGGACCCGAACGCGAAAAGATTCGACCGGATCAGTTTCACCGACGCGCTAAGTAAGCGGCTTGAAGTCATGGATTCGACGGCGTTCAGTCTTTGTATGGACAACAAGATTCCAATTGTCGTATTCGACATGTACAAACCGGGAATATTGCGGGATGCAGTGCTCGGACGGAAGGTGGGCACGCTGGTCTATGAAGAGCTGGAGACAAAGTAGAAATTTACGCGCATGAACAGGGATGACATTCTTCTTGAGGCCGAGATGTCGATGGAAAAGAGCGTTGATTATCTCGTCCACGAATTTGCCGGTGTGCGCACCGGAAAAGCGTCACCGGCACTGGTAGAGAACATCGACGTCCAGACTTACGGGTCCACGATGAAGTTGAAACAACTGGCGCTGATTACGACCCCGGAATCGCGCTTGCTGGTATTGCAACCTTTCGACGCAGGCACCGTTCAGGACATTGAGCGGGCGTTAAAGGAATCAAACATCGGCATTACCCCAGCGGTAGACGGTAAAATTATCCGACTACCAATTCCCGAGTTGTCGGAGGAAAGGCGAAAAGAGCTGGCGAAGTCATTGGGCAAGATGGCTGAGGAGGCGCGGGTCCGCGTCCGGAGCAATCGACGGATCGCTTTGGACGAAGCCAAGAAACTGAAAGCGGGCGGCGGAATGAGCGAGGACGATTTACGCCACCTGGACGGCGAAATTCAGAAACTTACAGACCGTTTCGTCAAATCGATCGACGATCATCTCAAGCACAAAGAAGCCGAGATCATGAAAGTCTGAAGCTCGTTAAAGTCTAACGAGATCAAGCAAGAACTGGCACCAGAGGTAGACCATTCCCCGCAAGGAATATCTCACGTCGCCTTCGGGCGTCGGTTTCAGGACGCCCTTGTGAATGTTGTGCTCGATCTGTTCGCGTAAATCGCGCTCCATCTCCTGCTCAATTCTCTCTTCGTCCAACGCTTCGATCGCCTCGGTCTGCACGTTGTGCTTCCGCAGAAACGCGCGGTGGCTTTGATAGAGTTGCCAGAAGGTCTGGTCCGGACGCTGCCGATTGATTCGAAATTGGGGCGTTAGTTTCAGACCGTAGGAAAGCGGATAATTCCAAGTCGTCCAAATGATGCCGCTTCTCTCGCGCGAAGAGATTCGCAAATAATAAAACGAAAGATCGTGTTGCTCGTTCAGGCAGATGGTGGCCTGCGCCCGATCCTCCGCTTTGTAAAAGAGCCGGAAGAATTGACGGTAATCTTCCCAGTCCCACCCCGCGTCGTTTATGTGGACGAAACCCTCATTCTCAATTTCCCGAGTGATCTCATTCAGCGTCGGAAACGTATCGCTCGAGGGCGGCGACTTCGGGCGAAGCTGTTTTTCCTTCGGCAAACGCAAGGTGCGAATACGGGTGAGAATTTCCACCCATGGCAAAAAGAACCAGCTTACCGCCGCAACCCCTCCAATGATCTGACTGCCAGTGATGAAATAAAACGCGAGATACGAAACGACCAGAATGCCGATTGCTCCGGCTTTTTGCGAAAAAGAACTCTGGAAGCTGCGCAGGGCAACACTAAGCACCGCGACGCCAAGCGTCAGGAAAAGATTAAACAGCATTGGGTGTGATCTGGTGCTCGTGCAGAAAGCGTTCCAATTGAACGGTATCAAAATTCGCCAAAACATGCTCGCCGGCAATAAACGTCGGCACATAAGTCTGCTCTGATAACGTCTTCATCTCTTCGTAAGCCTGGCGATCGTCGCCAACATCGATTTCCAGGAACTTGTAGCCGCGCGATTCCAAATACTCCTTCGCATCAATGCACCACGAACACCATTCGCGGCTGTAGAGCTTTAATTGCATGAGCGGCGGGAATAAACGCGGTGCGGCGTGATCCGTCAATAGACCGCGCTAATAAGATTTGGCCCAGATCACCCGCTTCGCGTTCGGCTGCCCGGAAAAAATGCACCTGCCGGGCTCCGCATCGCCGAACGGGACGACGCGAATCGTTACCTTGAGGTCGTTCTTGATTTGCTCCTCCACTTCGCGCGAACCGTTCCAGCGCGCGAGCGCGAAGCCGCCATGAATCTCGGGTTTGTTCGGATTTTTGGCGGTAAAGAAATCGTAAAACTCCTCTTTGGATTCGATGACGCGAGTGTGCTCCTTCTGAAACTCCTTCGCCCGCTCATAAAGATTCTGCTGGATTGATGTCAGGATTTCCGGCGCGGTCGCCGCGAATTCCTGAATCGACATCACCTCTTTTGCCTTCGCCGGCTGATCGCGCCTCGAGAGGGCGACAGAGTTTGTTTCCAAATCACGCGGACCGATTTCAACTCGGATCGGCACTCCTTTCTTGATCCACTCCCAGTTTTTCACGCCGCCGCCGAGATCGCGTTTATCGACTTCAACCTCAAGCGGCGAACCAGCGAAATGTTTTCCTCGCAACTGCAAGGCAAGCGCGTCGCATGTCTCCAAAACTTTCGCGCGAGTCTCCTCCTTTGGCGTGATCGGTAAAATCACAACCTGGGTTGGCGCAATTCGCGGAGGCAATACGAGACCGTCGTCATCGCTGTGCATCATGACCACGGTTCCGACCATGCGCGTTGTCATTCCCCAGCTCGTGGTCCAACCAAATTCCTGTTTGCCTTCTCGGTTCTGGAATTGAATTCCACTCGCCTTGGCAAAATTTTGGCCGAGAAAATGCGATGTTCCCGCCTGGATCGCCTTTCGGTCCTGCACCATCGCTTCCAGAGTCAAGGTTTCGACCGCGCCCGGAAACTTTTCACTTTCGGATTTGGCTCCGGTAAAAACCGGGACCGCGAGATGTTCCTGAGCGAACCGTTCGTAAACTTCGAGGATCAGCGTGGCCTCAGCGCGGGCCTGCTGTTCCGTCTCGTGAACGGTGTGACCCTCCTGCCAGAGAAACTCGGTCGTACGCAAAAACAACCGCGGCCTCATTTCCCAGCGCACCACGTTTGCCCACTGATTTAAAAGAATCGGAAGATCGCGATAGGACTGGACCCACTTCGCATAGCTCGCGCCGATGATGGTCTCGGAGGTCGGCCGGACCACGAGGGGTTCGTTCAACGCGCTGCCTGGTTTCAGTTTTCCATCTGCGTCTGCTTCGAGTCGCGTGTGAGTGACGACGGCGCATTCCTTGGCAAAACCCTCGACGTGCTCGGCCTCCTTCGCGAAATAGCTAAGCGGGATAAAGAGCGGGAAATAGGCATTGCGGTGTCCGGTTGCCCGAAACATTGCATCGAGCTGGTGCTGCATGTTTTCCCAGATTCCATAGCCCCATGGCCGAATGACCATACAGCCGCGCACATCGCTCGGTTCAGCCAGCTCAGCGGCCCGGACGACTTGCTGATACCACTCGGGAAAGTCCTGATCTCGCCTCGGACTGATCGCAGTTTTTTCTGTCTTTGTCATCGAAGAGAACGAATTAAGCCTGCGCAGGCGAAATGGCTAGCCACCTTTTTTTGTAACTTTTTCGCCCAATTGCTGCTCTCTACTCCAGGTATGAAAATTAAATCACTGATTGTCGTGGCGGCATTGGTCGGCGCCGTACAGCTTTCGTCAGTTGTGGTCGGACAGGACGAAAACGAGGGTGCGCCTAGTCACGGAGGTCGCTGGCAAAATCGAATGACAAATCTTTCACCGGATGACCAACAAAAATTGACGGCAGCACGGCAAAAGGCAATGCAGGATCCGACTGTGCAGGCAGCTGAGGAAAAGATGAAGGAAGCCCGGCGCGCATACATGAGTTCGGTGCGGGCGGCGATGCTCAAAGCCGATCCATCAATTCAATCGGTTCTTGATAAAATGCCGAGAGGTGGACGAGCAGGTCGCGGCCAGACGGAAGAAGACTAAACAACGAGCGGGCCCGTTAACGGGGCACGCATCATAATCCACCGCCCCCATGCCGGCTGTTGACAGCTGACCACTCGGCCAGTAGTTTCCGTGCCCTTTTTCAAAAGCCGATGAGAACTTTTTCAGCTAAGACCAGTGATGTCGACCGCAAATGGTGGTTGATCGACGCCAAAGACCAGGTGCTCGGTCGCGTTGCAGTCAAAGCGGCCCGGCTTTTACGAGGCAAAGAGAAGGCGATCTTCACCCCGCACGTCGACACCGGCGATTTCGTGATCGTCATTAACGCCGGCCAGGTCCGGGTGTCGGGCAAGAAAGAGGAGCAAAAAAGCTTCATGAGTTTTTCTGGATTTGTGGGCGGACATAAATCCGAGAATGTCCGGGCCCGTCGCGCGCGCCACCCAGAATTGCTGATCGAGCGCGCGGTTCGCGGTATGATTCCGCACAATCGGCTGGGCCGCGCCGTGTATCGAAAATTGAAGGTATATCGTGGCGACTCGCATCCGCATGGCGCGCAGCAACCAAAATCGGTCAAGCTCGCTTAAGAAGGTATTTTATGGCTCAAGCACAGGAATTTATCGCCACAGGTCGCCGAAAGACTTCGGTCGCACGCATTCGGATGACTGCGGGCAGCGGCAAGATCGATATTAATGGCCGAAACTTTGAGGATTATTTTCCAACCGTCCCACTGCAGAACATTGTTCTCCAACCCTTACAGGCTGCCAAGGTTGTCACAACCTACGATGTTTCGATTAACGCCAGCGGTGGTGGCGCTGCCGGCCAGGCTGGAGCCGCGCGCCTGGCGATTGCTCGCGCGCTGTTGCAGACAGACCCCAATATCCGTGGTGGACTAAAGAGTGAAGGATTACTCCGACGCGACCCACGGATGAAGGAGCGTAAAAAATCCGGCCAACCCGGCGCTCGCAAACGCTTCCAGTTCTCGAAGCGATAATTTTTTCCTGTTAGGGACGATTAATCTTAATCGTCGTGGCGGTTGAGCGAATCAAACTGCCCTTCTTCTAGTTCTTTGGCGTTGGCGCACCAGCGGAAACCGAAGGCACGGGCGGCCCGGCCGGTGCCATGCTTGGCGCGGCAATCATGGGCGGAGCACCGGGTGAAGCTGCCGCCGCGGCGGGTTTTGGTTGTTCGCGAGATTTCAAGGAACGCAAATGACGCATCGCTTCGACGGCCCAGATTGATTCCATCCGATCGTCGCGTGCAGCCGTCTCCATCGGCTGTCCAGGCATGCGGTATTTGGTCAGAATCTCCTCGCAAACCCGCCTGGCATCGTCGGTCCGATTTTTCGCCTTCAAAATCGGCACCTCCGAAATCATTGCCAAAGGCGCTATGAAACTATTTGGATATCTGGCCGCGACCTGTTGATAGGTTGCGAGCGCCTCGTCGCTCTTGCCCATTGCTTCAAGATTGGCCGCCTTTGTCAGCTCCGCGGTCGGTATTAGTTCATGATCCGGTTTCTTGTCGATGAACGCCTGCAACGTGGCATTCGACTCGGAAAATTTCTGTTCGTCGCGCTGCTGGTTTGCCAGGAGCAAGTAGGCGCTTCCGCCGGCAGGCGCTCCCGGATAGCGCGAAATTACCTCCCGGTAATCCTGGGCCGTCCTGGCGTTGCCCAACAATTCCGCCGCCGATATGTCCCGTCGATTGGTGTAGAACCGGTATCCGGCGAATCCGATAATCGCCAGGACCGCGACAATTAGCGCTGCGGCGATTTCCTTCTGAAATCGTAGCCAAAAGACACTGGCTTCAACCGCGGCGTCGCGGGTCGGTGGCGGGGCTGTTGGCATGTTGGATCTCGATCTTATGACGCACGCTTTGGGACGCGCGAGTTTGCTCTATGCCATGCGAAAGTTTCGCGCGCAAGTCGCCAACCCCAATCGAGAGATCCAACCGGTAAACCGGGTCCAGCTTTAACCATCCGGAAAGGCTTCGTGGAACGCAGCGGCGACATCAGCTTCATCAAGAAAGACAGCTGACGGGTCAGGCATCACTCGCGCCTGAACAATTCGCGGTTAAGATTCGTTTGTGCAGTCGCACGACAAACTTTTCACGCCGGGCCCGGTCGAAGTTTCCGCCAGGACGATGGCCGCGTTCTCGCGACCGATGATCGGCCACCGCGGCGAGGATTTTAAAAACCTTTACCGCGACATCCATCCGCGACTACAGACTCTTTTCTACACCAAACAGCCGGTTTTTCTTTCAACGTCATCGGCCTGGGGCGTGATGGAAGCTTCCATCCGTAATCTGGTGAATCGCGGCGTGCTTTGCTGCATGTGCGGCGCATTTTCCGATAAGTGGCGTGATGTCGCGAAACGCTGCGGCAAGAACGCCGAAGCATTGCAAGTCGATTGGGGGAAACACATCGCCCCAAAGGACATCGATCACGCACTCACCACCGGAAAATTCGACACTGTCACATTGATTCACAATGAAACATCAACCGGCGTGATGAATCCGCTGCCGGAGATTTGCTGCACCCTCGCGAAATATCCCGATGTGGTGCTGATTCTTGACACGGTTTCGTCTTTTTCCGGGATGAAGATCGATATGGGTGCACTCGGCATCGACGTGGTGCTGACCGGCTCGCAAAAGGCCCTCGCACTGCCGCCGGGTTTCTCGTTGTTTAGCGCTTCGGAAAAAGCCTTCACCCGCGCAGAGAAGCAAAGAGATCGCGGCTATTACTTCGATTTTCTCGAGTTCAAAGAACAACAGGCGAGTTGGATGACGCCCACTACGCCGAGCATCGGTCACATCTTCGCCTTGCAATCCAAGCTCGAGGACATTTTCGAGGAGGGCCTCGATGCTCGTTACGCACGGCATCAGCGGACGAACGCGCTTGTTCACGATTGGGTGAAACAAAGCGGTTTCGAGTTCTTTGCCGGGGAAGGTTTTCGATCAAAAACGCTGACCTGCGTCGCCAACAACAAGGGCATCGACGTTCTGGCGATGGCGAAGAAGCTGCGCGAAAAACATCACCTCGTCATCGATCCCGGATACGGCAAACTTCGCGGCAACACATTTCGCCTGTCCAACATGGGCGACGAGACCGAGGAGACCGTTTCGCACTTGCTCGCTTGTCTCGACGATTGCCTGTAGTTCGCCAGCGAAAAGCGAAGGGCGCCCTCGTTTCCGAAGACGCCCTTCATATTTAGATGGCGATAAGCCGAATTCTGTCGTGGATGATCATTTATCTTCCCGCTACTTGCAGCAAGTAGCGGGACGGGTCTCAATTTTCATCTAGACCGCGTGCGACGATACCCGAGGATTAACGGACCGGCTGTCCTGCCTCTGTTTTGTCTTGCACCGCATGGGGTTTTTCGTGCCGCCCCGCTCACGCGGGGCGCGGTGAGCTCTTACCTCGCCTTTTCACCCTTGCCTGCGCTAAAAAAGAACAGTCGTTCTTTCAAAGAACCGGCGGTGTCTTTTCTGTGACACTTTCCGTCAACGCCCGCTTTCACGAACGCTGCCCACGTATTTTACGTGGCATGCTGCCGTATGGTGTTCGGACTTTCCTCCAATGACTCCCACCGAGGCGGGACTCACCAGCGATCATCTGCCATCGGTGCACATACTAGCACATTCCGGCCTCACTGCACTCACTGCGGAATCACGGTGAGGATCCACCGATTTCAACCAAGGTGAGATGGGACCCATCCTCGGACAACCGGAGACACAATGGCCATGAGCTCCTGTTGTCCACATGGTAATCGCACTTCAAATCACGCGTCTGCGGATCAAAGCTTTGGATGTAAGTTGTGGGCCATTTTTGATTTCGTTTGCCGCCCAGCTCGTTGATTCGCGAGACTTCCTCCGTGGTCAGACTGGTCCGTTCCGTATAAAAGGAAATCGGAAATGATGGTCCAAGATCATTAGGAAAAACCAAAGCCATATCCTTCCAAATTCTCTGATCGGTCCGGACGTAAATTTGGCCAGCCGGCAGATCAATCACCACGACCTGCGATCCGGCCAGATAAACTTGCGGTTCAACTCCGTCTGACACGTCCCCAAACCACTCGATTTCCGCCGATCCCGCCGGACGATATCCGGCGCGTTGCGAAAAACCGTGCTCGCTTCGGCCACGCCTGTCTCCGTCGATGATTAGGCTACCATGGTTCGCCAGCTGTATTTCCCGACGAAAAATCTGTGACGACTTGACCTCCGGCATGGCGAAAGACAACACGACCACGCCGACAATGGCGACAATCGGCAACACGACCACAAGTCCGGCCAGGACGAGACCTATCTTGACTCCGCGAGACATCTATCGCGCTCAGACTGCAAGCTTCGTACCGCCTCGAAGAATCTTATTGCTTGTTCGGCGCCTGCTTGCCCGACCGTTTCCCGCGTATTTTGGGCAGGCGCGAGCGAAGAACAGGAAACAGACTACGGCTCAAGATTTCCTGGGTTCCCGGTTTCCTGATTAGAAATTTTCCTTATATTGAATTTCCCCCGAATTAACTCAACCGGAGGACTTACTTATGCCACTTGCAGTTGGAACCAAAGCGCCAGACTTCACTCTTTCGACCAAGACCGCCGACGGCCCGAAGAGAATCAAGCTGAGCGACAATTTCGGAAAGAAGAACACGCTTCTTCTGTTTTTTCCGATGGCGTTCACCGGGACGTGCACTGAAGAAATGTGCAGTACTACCAAGGAACTTCCGAACTACGACGGTATGAACGCCGTTGTTTATGGAATCAGCGGTGACAATCCGTTCGCGCAGGAAGCCTGGGCGAAAAAGGAAAGCATCGATGTCACGTTGTTGAGCGACTACGAACACAAAGTCGCGAAGGATTATGGCGTCGTTTATGATTCGTTCCTGCCCCAGATCAATCTCGGCATGGGTGGCGTTCCGAAACGATCAGCGTTCGTGATCGATAAGAACGGAATGATCCAATATGCCGAGAGCAACGACGACGCGAAACAGCTGCCCAACTTCGACAAAATTAAAGCGAAGCTACAAGGATTAAAATGACTCGCACAAAGGACACAAAGGCAACGACGAAAGGATCCAAAAGTAAGTCGGCGCTCTTTGTGACCATTGCGACTGTCGTGCGAGGAATATGAATGACGAATTTAAAACACTAAAGAAGTTCGACGCCGGAAACGGCCGCGAAGGGCTTTTACATTCTCTGCCCGTTCTGGAGGAACAAGGCGTCGGGAAAATTTCACGATTACCGGTCAGTATTCGGATCGTTCTCGAATCCGTGCTCCGGAATTGTGACGGTAAAAAAGTCCGCCGTAAAGACGTCGAGACCCTGGCGAAGTGGAACGCGAAGAAGCCGGCCAACGAAGAAATTCCATTCGTGGTCGCGCGGATCGTCCTCCAGGATTTCACGGGCGTTCCGCTGGTTGTTGACCTGGCCGCAATGCGTAGTGCAGTCAAACGCCTCAAGGGTGATTCAAGAATTATCGAGCCTCTCGTACCGGTAGACCTGGTGGTCGATCACTCGGTCCAGGTCGATTTTTTCGGCTCCGCGCGCGCGTTGCAGCTCAACCTCGACATGGAGTTCAAACGCAACCGCGAGCGTTACCAGTTCCTGAAATGGGGCGCACAGGCATTCAAGACTTTCCAGTTGATCCCTCCAGGCATTGGGATCGTTCACCAGGTGAACCTCGAATACCTGGCAAAGGGTGTTCTCTCCACCCCTTCCAGTGTCAACAAACAACAATCAACTGTCTTCTATCCCGACACGCTCGTCGGGACTGATTCGCACACAACGATGATCAACGGTCTTGGTGTGGTGGGCTGGGGCGTCGGCGGAATCGAAGCGGAAGCGGGAATGCTCGGTCAGCCGGTCTATTTTCTAACGCCGGAAGTCGTCGGCGTACATATGAGCGGAAAGCTACGCGAGGGCGTGACTGCGACCGATCTGGTACTGCACATCACGGAAATGCTACGCGCGCAGAGAGTCGTCGGAAAGTTTGTTGAATTTTATGGCGAGGGCGCGGCGTCATTGCCGGTACCGGACCGCGCCACGATTGGCAATATGTCGCCCGAGTACGGTGCCACGATGGGATTTTTTCCGATCGATGGTGAATCTGTCGCGTATTTGCGTGCGACCGGCCGCACTGAAGAACAATGCGCAGCGTTCGAAAGCTATTTCCGCGCCCAAAAAATGTTCGGGATGCCGCGCAAAGGCGAAGTCGATTACTCAGTCGATCTCGAACTGAACCTCGGTGATGTGGAGCCGGCGGTTGCGGGGCCGAAACGGCCGCAGGACCGTATCAATCTGCCCTCGCTCGGCGAAACATTTCGGTCGTTGTTGAAGAAATCAGTCAAAGATGGCGGCTACGGAAAAGCGGACGCCGACGTGAGCGCGAGACATCTTGTTCAGCTGAACGGCAGCGCTCCAACTGACGGAACCATGCCGTCGACCGACGATGGCGGAATCGGAGCGACCGAAGAATGGAATAAGCTCGAGATGATTGCGAACCGGCCAACCCCCGATCCGGCGGATGAATTGCCCAAATCGGATCCATTTCGTCACGGTCAAAGCGAAATCGGGCACGGCAGTGTTTTGATCGCCGCGATTACGAGCTGTACGAACACAAGCAATCCCAGTGTGATGCTCGCCGCCGGTTTGCTGGCGAAGAGAGCGGTTGAACACGGTCTGCGCGTTGACCCCGCAGTAAAAACCTCCCTCGCTCCGGGTTCGCGCGTTGTTACCGATTATCTCAACAAGACCGGGCTGCAAAAATATCTCGATCATCTCGGATTCAATCTCGTCGGTTACGGCTGCACGACTTGCATCGGAAACTCCGGCCCACTTCATCCGAAGATTGAGAAGGCAATCAACGATTTCGATTTGATCGCGGCCTCAGTCCTTTCGGGAAATCGCAATTTCGAGGCACGCGTGCACCAAAATATTAAGGCGAACTTTCTGATGTCGCCCCCGCTGGTCGTCGCGTTCGCGCTTGCCGGACGCGTCGATGTCGATCTTAGCAAAGAACCCGTCGGCAAAGGGAAGGACGGCGATGTTTATTTGCGGGATCTCTGGCCATCACTGACCGAAATTCGAGACGCCATGCGGTCCGCGCTAAAACCGGAGGTGTTCCAAAAACTCTATCGCGACTTCGCCGGCCAGAATCCGAAGTGGAACGAAATCCCGTCGAGTACGGGCGAAGTTTATCAATGGGACGAGAAGAGCGACTACATTCACGAGCCGCCGTTTTTCACCGATTTTTCTATGGAAGCCGGCAAGATCGAAAACATTCTCGATGCCCGCGCTCTTGGGATTTTCGGCGATTCCGTGACGACCGACCACATTTCACCTGCCGGCGCGATCAAGGCCACTTCACCAGCGGGGAAATATTTGATCTCGCGCGGAATTAAGTCCGAAGACTTCAACAGCTACGGGTCGCGGCGAGGAAACGATCTGGTCATGACCCGGGGCACGTTTGCCAATGTGCGAATCAAAAACCTGATGGTTCCAGGAACTGAAGGTGGTGTGACAAAACATTTTGGTCCAAACGGGACCGGCGGCAACGACGAGGAGGGGGAACAAATGTCGATCTTCGATGCCGCAACGAAGTATGCAGAATCAAAAACCCCGCTCGTAATCCTGGCGGGCGCCGATTATGGCGCGGGTTCGTCTCGCGATTGGGCGGCAAAGGGAACGCGCTTGTTAGGCGTGAAGGCAGTCGTGGCGGCGAGTTTCGAACGCATTCATCGATCAAACCTCGTCGGCATGGGAGTTTTGCCATTGCAGTTTCAAGAAGGCACAAACGCACAGACCCTTGGGCTTGACGGATCGGAACAATTTTCGATCACTGGACTGTCCGAAAAAACTCAGCCCGGACAGGAACTGAAACTCGAAATTCGCAAAGGCTCAGAGTCGCGATCGGTCCAAGTGAAGCTTCGCATAGATACTCCGATTGAGATCGATTACTACCGGCACGGCGGAATCTTGCAGTTTGTGCTACGCCAATTGCTCAGCAAGAAATAGCGATACCTTGCGTTAACATTGGGTTTAAAGCCGGTGCTTATCCCGTCTTCGCGAGCCGAAGCCGTTTAAACGGCTTGCCACGAAGATGGGTTCAAATCACCGGCCTCAAGCCCGGTGTTAATGAGATGTGCTACGTCAACTGCTCGCGAAGTAGGACCTCAATCGGTGAACCTTCCGCGATGAACGCGGAGTGCGGCGCGACCTTCAGCGGTTCGACAAATTGCTCGCCGTAGAGCGCACCCGTGTCGGCAACGAACTTGAAGCTGTCGGCGTTCCAAGTTTTCCAGCGAGGATGCTCAACGCGATATTCGCTGCAACCGCCACGGAAAGAGGTATAACCCCAGTAATGTTCAGTGATGAATTCGGCATGCGAGCCGGCCGGAATGGCCTGTGGCTGGCCGGTCGCGGTCATCTTGATTGATTCCCACTTTCTGCCGCGCTGCCAGGAGTATTCCACACTCAGTTTCAAATCCGCATGGTCGATTTGATGTTTCATCGGGACGGCGACGTATTTTTCACCGTAGAACGTCCGGGCGACGGTTGCGATCGCGCGACGTGGAACAAGTTCGCGAATAAAGACAACGCCCCGGCGCCAAGTATCGGCCGATTTTTTCCGCACGTAGAACCGCAGATTTACTTCTTCGAAATCACGATGCAGAGGAATTGGAAGGCCGAGCAAGCGGGTATCAAGAAACAGAAAACCGACCACGCTTAGAAAGGTCTTGCCGTTCTCGAAATCGATCTCAGTTCCTGGCGGCACCAGCGGCGCAATGATTTTGGGATCGACCACATAATTCAGCATGGCGAGATAACGCCAGTTAGCGGTGAGAAAGGATTGCACCGCTGGACCTTAACATCGCGCTCCAAGAGCGCGATTCCCCTTAATGCAGCAATTTCTCGAGAGACGGATCGGGTTCGGCGCCGAGCGAAATCGCGGTGGTGTAGTGATGTTTAGCCTGCTCGCGCGAAGGCGGCGAAGCGGTCGCGTAAATAACCGCCAGGTTAAAATGCGCGTCGGCGTAATTCGGGTTCTCGTTAATCGCTTCGAGCAGTTCTTTCTCGGCCGCTTCCTGCCAGCCTTTCTGGCTCGCCGTGATTCCAAGATAATTGTGGGCGGTCGGGTTTTTCGAATTCAAGCCCAGCGATTTGGTCAGCTCCGTCAGCGCATTATCGAACTTTGCCTGGCGATAATAAACAATTCCCAGCGTGGTGTGGGTAAATTCGTCGTTTGGCGAAAGCGTGACCGCTTTCTTCAACGTGAGCTCTGCAGCCTTGAGCTTGCCGCTTCGAAAGTATACGACCCCCAGGTTGGAAAGCGAATAGAGGTTGTTCGGAGTCTTGGTCAAGATCTCCTGATAGATCTTCTCCGCGCTGCGATATTTCCCTTTATCGAAACTCTGTTTAGCCTGCCAGGCTAGATCAACTACATCCGGTGGAACGTTTGGCTTAAATATCGCGGGGATCGCGTAATCCGACGAAGTCTGTGGCGGGTTATCCGTCGACATGGTTTTCTCAGCCGGAGGCGCAGACGGCGATTTCACTGTGTTTGTTGTATTTTTCGCGAAGGTGAAGCTCGCCTTAACCGAGGCGGGATTATCGTCCGAAATGGAGACCACAGGCTGCCGCAACAACGCTAATTCATCGGTGGTTAACCTCGTCACTGGTTGAGCCAGTAACTGAATCTGCTGGGTAAGGGTCTCCGACTTAATTTGCAGTTTCGCGAACTCAGATAGCATCAGTTTTTTCGCCTGATCGCGTCGGGCTTCTTCCTGGCGTTCGCGAACAATGATGTTGCGGAGCATTTCGTTTTCTTTGGTCAGCTTGGCCGTTTCTTCCGGAGAAGCCCCCACCAGTTTAACCTGCTCAAGGTGTTTGCCTGCTTCATCCAGCTGCGAACGCAATTGTGCGACCGTCACTTCGTAATCCTTGTTTTGCTTCTGGCTGGCGCTGAGCTGACTCTGTAAATCGGCAATCTGTTTCCTGACGTCCGCCAATTCTTTTTCCTTTTGCGGTTTCTCAGCGTCGATCTTGCGCATCGTGTTCTCGGCGTCGGCCAACTTCTGCTTCAGGTTGGAATTTTCGGCGACCAGAACGTCGACTCGCTGCTGAGTGTCCTTCAGGCCCTTCAATTGCGCGATTGCGTTATCGCGCTCCTTGCTCGCGCTAACAATTTTTTCTTCCGCCGCGGCCGCCCGCGCGTTTGATTCGTCCCGCTCTCGGCTGGCAGCGGAACGCTGTTGGTCGGCGGCAGCGACTTTCGTATTTGCGTCGTCACGCTCCTTCTCTGCGGCGCTGCGACCTTGCTGCGCCACAACCAACGATCTCTTTAGTTGCTCAACTTCGGCTTTGATCGCTACCTGCGCTTTACTGTCTTTCGACCCGGCTTCGGCAGTACTCTTCAACGAAGCCTGCGCTAGAGACAATTGATCGCGGACCTCCTTTTCAGCTGTCTTTGCTCTTTCTAAATCGCCTTGGGCCCTATCGAGTTTGGACTTCGTTTCGTCGAGACGACTATTCAACGACTGCTTTTCATTTTCCGCGACGGTCACCTGCGAACGCGACTTCTGAAGTTCGGCTTCGAGCTTCGATTTCGTCTCCTCGAGACGGTCATTCAAGGACTGCTTTTCATTTTCCGCGGCGGTCATCTGTGAGCGCGATTTCTGAAGATCGGCTTCGAGTTGATCGACTCGGTCGCGAAGCTTTGCAGTGGCCTGCTCGATGGTGACTTCGTTCGATGTCCTGACCGGCGCCGGTTGGGGCACGAGTGCTTCTTTTTCCTTGCTGACCTGCACAATTGGGGCGGAATTCTGCGACGGAACAACCGCCACTTCAGGAGCCGGGGCGGCCGTTGCTGCCACGCTCTCCTGGGTTCCGGCTTTGTCCTGAATACGAAGAATGGCCTCACTGACCTTCCGGCCGCGATATTCGACGATGGCCGGTTGCCACTCGGGGTGGGCGGTTCGCAGTTGCTCGATCAGGCTGCCGGCAAAGCGATACTTGGCCAGGGCTTCTTTGAATTGATTCTCGTGCTCCAGCTTTTCGCCCTGCTGGTCCGTCATGTAAGCCTTGAGAAACGTTTCGCTTGGATCGTCCTCGACAGCCAGACTTGAAAGGGCCAGGCAGAATAGCAGGGCCGCGACAACGGCTGAAACGCTTCTGTTCATGCGGGGGAGCGCGCCGATAATAGCCAAAGGCGTGTAGGTTGCAACGAAACGATGGGGCATCGCGGCTAAATGAAGCGGAGATTGTGCCACGCAAGCGATGTTCTGGCGGCGTTTGCAATCGCGCGTCTAAAAACTAGAATCTCAGTCCGCGATGGTGGTCGTAGCTCAATGGTAGAGCCCCAGATTGTGGTTCTGGTTGTTGCGGGTTCGAGTCCCGTCGACCACCCCATGAAATTTTCGATCTCAGATTGTCGATTTCAGATTGAGTTTTCCAGTATCCGTTCTTTCAATCTGCAATTTGAAATCGGCAATCAGAAATTCCGCTGTGCCTGTAGCTCAACCGGATAGAGCTTCTGACTTCGGATCAGAAGGTTGGGGGTTCGAATCCCTCCAGGCACGCTCTCGTTTGAGGTTAGTACACCTGCTGCGATGCGCCTGAAAACGTTTCACTGCTTTACCTTGTTGATTGCTGGCTCTGCAATCGTGGTCGCAGCCTTGTGGTGGAAATGCGCACGCGATCCGGCGATCAATTTCCTACCGTCGGATACGAGAGCCGACTGGATTTGTTTCCCTGCTCCAGTGGAAGCAGGCGCGCACAGGATTGCCACGATCGATACGACGTTTCGACGAGAATTTGACCTCGCAAGTCCGCCAAGGTCAGCGCAAGTCCAAATCCGGGCGGCGCGCCGAGTCGACTTGAGGATAAACGGCAAACCGGTCGATATCGGCGTAATCGACAACTGGAAAGACATCACCTCTGTGGATGTGACCAGGTTTCTGCAAAGCGGATCGAACAAAATTGAAGCTCGCGTGTTCAACGACGAAGCGCCGGCGGCGCTTTGGTTTCTGCTGATCGCCGACAACTTGCAATTTCACAGCGATAGTAGCTGGGAAGCGTCGATCGCTGGTTCCGCGTGGCGACGCGTTGCACTTGCTTCCGCGCCGCGATATCCGCAGCCTGGAAATTGGTTAGCAGGCGGGGAAAAGACATTTGCAGTCCTGCCAAGAGTCTGGGCGGCATGGATTGCGTTCCTGTTCGTAGCTGTGTTAATCGCGCTGTTTGGACGCCGATTGATCGAAACGATTTTGCCGAAACGTTCTACTCAATCGACAATCATCATCTGTATTGCCGCCGTTGCGTGGGTGATTCTCTTCTGGAGTAACACCCGCTTGTTGCCGTTCCACTGTGGTTACGATTCAGACGACCATCTCGCATATATTAAGTACCTCCAGAAACAACGGGCGCTGCCGCTCCCAACCGACGGTTACGAAATGTTCCAGGCTCCCCTTTATTATCTCCTTGCAGCGGGGGCGCTTTCGTTAGGCCGGTTAACCGTGGACGATCCCGGATCAATTGTCGTTCTTAGAATGATAACCATGTTTTTCGGCATCGCCCACTTCGTAGTCGTCTTTCTTTGTTTGCGCCTGCTCTTTCCGACGCGACCTAATGCACAGCTGGTCGGCTTGGCAGTGGCAGCGTTTTTGCCGATGCAGCTGTATCTGTCCCATTACGTCACGAACGAAACGTTGGCGGCCCTTTTGGTGAGCCTGGCGATTTATCTCGCCCTTCGGATGTTGAAAAACCGGCAGACATCGAATTGGGAACACGCAGGACTCGGGCTGTGCGTGGGCATCGCAATATTGGCGAAAGTGACGGGAATATTGCTTATTCCTCCGCTGCTCGTCGCCCTGATACTCAAGGCGGCGAATGATAAAGGCTCGCTGCGCACCACCGTTCTATCCATCGCGATTCTGGTTATCGCAATTTTCGTCGCATGTGGTTGGTATTATGTTTGGATCTGGCGGCATTTCGGGACGCCGATCGTCGGAAATTGGGAGCGCGCTCTAGGATTCAATTGGTGGCAGGACCCCGGATTTCACACTGCCGGTCATTACCTTCGCTTTGGCCACGCGTTGATTGATCCCCTCTACAGTGGTTACAACAGTTTCGCCGATGGAGTTTATTCCACACTCTGGGGAGATGGACTCGGCGGCGGTGTTTCCGACCTTCTCTCACGCACGCCGTGGAACTACAACCTGATGGTCGGCGGCTACTTGCTCTCGCTGATTCCGAGTCTGCTCATCCTGCTCGGCGCCGTGGTAGCAATCTTCCAATTCATTAGGCGGCCATCCGCTGAATGGCTTCTTCTAATTAGTTTTTCCGCGGCGGTAGCGGTTGCGGTCATATTCATGACCCTAAAAATCGCTTCCTACGCCCAGGTCAAAGCTTTCTATGGGTTGTCTCTGTTGGTACCGCTGTGTGCGTTTGCCGCGTTCGGCGCGGAAAAGTTTCAAGGCGGGTCACGAACATTACGGGTCGTTGTGGGAACTTTGCTGCTCTTTTGGGCACTGAATAGCTTCTTTTCCGTTTGGATTCTCGATTCAGCAGCCACACACCTCTATGCGCGCCATCGACTCGCCCGTGACGGCCAGTTTGCCGCCGCCGCCGATCAAGCCAGGCAAGCGGTCGCCAGGGATCCTTCGAACTCGACCGCGGAATGTTTTCTGGCGGCAATGTTGGAACAGGTCGGCCAACCCAATGAGGTGATTGAGCATACGATGCGCGGACTTCAATTGAATAAGGACGATGGATTCTGCCGACTGCAAAACGCCGGGACTCTGGCAAAGAGTGGCGACACCGGACAGGCAATCACGATTGTCCAACAGCTAGTCGAATCCGAACCGGAAAATAAACCCGCCTATGATCTCTGGCTGACCTGCGCTCGACAACGCCGCCAGCCGGATCAAGCAATTGCAATCGCGCGAGACGCGATCGCAATTTCGCCATTTGACGCCGAACTCCATTATCGTTTGGGGCTGGCTGCCGGTGACGTCAGTGATTTTTCAACCGCGGCGCCGCAGTTCGCCTATGCTCTCCTGCTTCAACCCAGCAAATCGGAATTCGAAGAAAAACTTCATCTTGCACTGGTATCCGCCGCAAAAAGCGGCAACGCAACGGAGCAACTGGCGACGATAGCATCCTCAGCACCCGATTCACCGATCTTGCTGGATGAGCTCGCCCGGATTTTTGCTACCGATCCAAATTCGGTGGCGCGTAACGGCCCGGAGGCGGTCCGCTTGAGCGAACGCGCCTGTTTTTTGACGGACCGAATGCGTCCAAAGTTTCTGGCTACGCTGGCGGCTGCGTATGCTGAAAGCGGTAGATTCTCAGACGCAGTCAGCACCGCACAGCAAGCCCTTTCACTGGCACGTCTGGCGGGAGACCCGTCGACGTCTACCGTTGCGGAAAAAATGCTCGACGCCTTCCGAAGCGGGCAGCCATATCGAGAGGAACCCGCGCCATGAAAATTTCCGGAAACAGGACCCAACTCGACACCATGATTGTCGAGATCGAACTGACGCTGGTTAGCATTATCCAGGGCGTCGCGCTGACTGTTTTGATCGACAATTCCCGTGAAGTAATCACGGAACTGAAATTTATTTACTGGCCCTATGTGCTTGCCGGTTTACTGGTTATTCTGATCTTTTGGTCACGCGCGGTATTGCACATCATTACATTAATTCGCTGGCCGCTGGAATTTGGGCACAATTTTCTCTACATCGGATGCGCTTTGGTTGAAGCCGTGTCGTTTACGCAGTTGTCCAAACCAGTCAATTGGTTTGGGTACGGCGCCGCGTTTATCGCCGCGGGATGGATCTTGTTTTTTTACGATCTGCGTTTGATTCACGCCCGTCAGCGCGACAGCGGCGGTCAGGCCAGTAATCGCTTGTATGCGCGCGTGCGAAAAGACCAATTGTTCAATCTTGTGGTTCTTCTTCCAGGAGTCTTCTTCCTCAATGTCATTTGCGCGGTCGCGATTAGAGCGTGGCCGGATATTTTTCTTGGTCGAGGAGCACACGCTTGGCTTGTCGCGATTCAGCTCGCCGGTTTTGTCGGTTATTTGATGTACGTCGTGCGCTTCTACGTCCAGCTTGCGCCTCTGATCTCTGAAGCCCACCACGAATGGCACGGCGGGGCGGAACACCGCAATTAATTCTGAGCGACAAATCTACCATTCGGTAACTCGCCAACTGTCCGGGCAAATGTAATTGTCGACCCGATCATGAGTAAATCCGCCGACATGATTTCACCGGGCTCTCCAAAACCACCGGTAACCGTTGGTTTTCTTACCGCCTGCGGAATTGTGATTGCGAACATCATCGGCACTGGTGTCTTTACCAGCCTCGGATTTCAGGTTGCTGATATTCAAACGGGCTTTGTTCTACTAATGCTGTGGATCGTCGGCGGCATCGCTGCGCTCTGCGGCGCGCTTTGCTATGGCGAGCTGAGCGCTGCGCTTCCCCGGTCGGGCGGCGAATATCACTTCCTCTCCCAGACTTATCACCCCGCCCTGGGATTCATGGCGGGCTTTATTTCCGCCACGGTCGGTTTCGCGGCGCCAGTTGCCCTCGCCGCCATGGCGTTCGGAAAATACTTCGTTGGTGTTTTCAACTCTGGTTCACCGTTACTGCTTTCCTTCGCTTTGGTTTGGATCGTTAGCCTTTTCCATTTTGGAAATCCGCGGCGGGGCAGCGCGTTTCAAAACGTGTGGACAATCGTCAAGTTGCTCTTGATTGCCACGCTCATTGTCGCCGGTTTCCTGGTTCATCCAAAACAGCCAGTCAATTTTCTTCCTCAGGCTGGAGAAACCATTTCGATGTTCAGCGGGGCGTTCGCTGTTTCACTCGTTTACGTGATGTATTCCTATTCCGGTTGGAACGCGTCGAGTTACATCATCAGCGAAGTGAAGCGACCGGAGCGAAACGTTCCGCGTTCACTGATCGCTGGCACGCTCGTGGTGATTACCGCCTACGTTCTTCTGAATGGGATCTTTCTCGCTACCACTCCCGAATCCGAAATGCGTGGCCAGCTTGAAATTGGATTAATTGCGGGGAAACACATTTTTGGCGATAACGGCGGCCGCGTGGTCGGCGCGATCATTTGCCTCGGATTAATTTCCGCTGTCAGCTCGATGACCTGGATCGGTCCGCGCGTGACGATGTCGATGGGCGAAGACCATTGGCTGCTCAGATTTTTCGGGCGCAAAAACGCTTACGGAGTTCCGGCCAACGCCGTCATCGTTCAGTTAGCGATCGTGAACCTTCTTTTGCTGACGCGCAGCTTCGAACTGGTCGTGGTCTATATTCAATTCGCGCTTTTGCTTTGTTCACTCCTCACCGTAGTGGGATTGTTTGTGCTGCGGATAACTCGCCCGAACATTCCGCGCCCCTATCGGGTCTGGCTTTATCCGATGCCCCCGCTCATTTTTGCGGCCATCACTATTTGGATGATGATTTATCTTCTCCGATCGAAGACAATCGAATCTCTCGCGGGGCTTGTGACCGCCACGGTCGGCTTCCTGCTTTACTTTTGCGCCGGCAAACGCGTGAGTGCCGGTGAATGAGAGACGTCCAAGTCGCAAGAATTAATTTCGCGACATTCGTAGTCTTGGGTCTGCTCATGAGCACCGCAACGGCCATCAAATGGCCATGGCAGCGGAACACTCCGGCACTTTCGCCAGCCAGCACACCGCTTCAAAATGCTCAGCCAGCGCAATCAGGGAAATACCCCCCGCCCGACGAGACTGCGCATTTTCTCGCCGGGATGCCCATTTCCAAAAACTCATCGCTCGCGCCACTTACCAACGATCCTGCCTGGCAGGAGCACGCAGCGAATTTCGAAAAGGCATTCGCAAAACTGAACATGCGCCAACTCACAAAACTGCACGCGTGGGAGGACCAATACTTCGCCGAGGCGCGCGAACATATTCCGGTCGCCTATTACATGTTCAGCGGCCCTGATTTCCTTTACGTCGATCAATTTTTCCCTAAAGCCGATATCTATATTTTATGCGGTAAAGAAGCACTTGGACCGCCGCCAGATCCGCTTCGGGCCGCGAACCTTGCCAGCGCTCTGCACAATCTTGAGGACGCGATGCATTCCTCGCTCCGCTTCAGCTTTTTCATCACCAAGGAGATGAAGGTCGACCTACAATCGCAGGAATTGAAAGGAACGATCCCGATCCTTTACGTATTCTTGGCACGTGCCGGCAAATTAATAAGGGACGTCACCTATGGATCGCTCGATTCAGCAGGCAATTTCCAACAGTCGCGGCCCGGGAGCGGCGGGACTCCTGGCGTTCGCATTCAGTACATCGACAATCGCAGTCACGACCAGCAGACGCTTTACTATTTCACCACTGACATTTCCGATGGCGGAGTTTCTTCGTCTCCGGCGTTCCTGCGGTTTTGTGACCACTTCGGCGTCGGCGCGAGTTTTCTGAAGGCGTCTTCTTATTTAATGTTTGAGAGCGGCTTCAACCGGATTCGTAGCTTCATCGTGGATCACAGCAAGACCATCGTCCAGGACGATGCCGGTATTCCGCTGGAGTACCTCAACCGCGACAAATGGAACATTCGCGTTTTCGGAAATTATATCGGACCAATCGAAATTTTTAGACAATATAACCAACCAAAACTGACGGAACTCTACCAGCAAACCTCCCCACCGCCGCTCGATTTCAATTTCGGGTACCGCTGGAAAAGCGCGGACAGCAATCTCATCGTCGCAACGCGGCTTTAGCTATTCCTGGAAGCGGCGGAACCAGGAATAGGGAAATACGTCGCCGGGACAATCGGTCGGCCAGCGCGGCGGATTTATTTCCCGATGCGGTTTCACGATCGGATAATGATCGCCGACTTTGCCGCAGCGCTGCCGAAGGTAACGAATCAATTCCTCGCAGCAATCGAGTTGCGCGCGGGTCGGCTGATCGCGGTTAAAATCGCCGACCAGACAAATGCCCAGCGCGATGTTGTTCAAATAGTCGCTGTGAACGTGGCCGCCATTAATTTGCCGTCGCCAACGATCCCCTATCTCCACCTGGCCGTTGCCGGTCGACGTGCCGTTGCCGATCACGAAATGGTAAGCGAGCCCATTTTGCATTCTCCGAAAATGTCGATGGTAATAATCAAACGCAGCCGCGTTGCCTTGACGCGTTCCGCTGTTATGGACCACGATGTATTGCCAGCGACCGCGGGTGACCGGCGCATTGTCGATCTGGGCGCGCACTGAACTGGTCAGGTAGCGATAGCCCGCGCCGCTACTGCTTCCTCCATCACCGCTAAAAAGCCGAGCCCAAAAGCCTTTGGGCTTCTGGTAGCCGTACTTTTGAATGGTTAATTGCTCTGGCTCTTCAACAGGCGCAGCTAGCGCCGATTTAGCTCGGGGAATGGGTGAAGGAGGCGGAGGCGCAGCCGGACTGGGCACGGCGACGGCACGCGGAGGCGTGACCGCTGCCCGCGCTTCTGGAGTTTCCGCGGGTTCCGCCGAAATTTTCTTCTTCGGACTCGGCGAGCCGGACGGACTCTTTCCCGGCGTTGGCCTCTTTTTCTTCTTTCCTTTCAGCGACGGCTCGTTCGTTGGCGTTTTCTTCGCTTTGGGTTTCGGCGTCGCTTCCGGTGTTTCACTTGGCTTAGGCGATTCTTCCGACTCTTCTGCCGGAGTCTTCTTTGGTTTTGCCTTTTTCTTTGGCGATGGAGGACCGGACGCCGCTTTCTTTTTCCTGGTGGGCGACGTCTTCAGCTTCGGCGTTGCCGTCGGCGTTTTTTCGCTGGCCCCTGAATCGACCGCGCGCGCTTTAAGGATTGGTTTTCCTTCGTCTGTTGTTTGTTGCGCTTGAGAGACGAAGACGGCAATGAGCACGCTGAGCGTGAAGAAAGTTGTCAACCAGACCCGCAAGCGAAACACCGAACGCAGGGTAACAGAGTGTCTGCCACGATCAACCCGCGATGAAAATCAAAACGAATTCATGCTGGCAGCGCGCTTGCCGGGGCCGCCTCACTTTTCACTTCGCCTTCGCGCTCGCGACGCAGAATCGCGTTCAATTTTCCACCAAGCAACAAGAACAGGCAGGTAAAATACATCCACGTTAGCAAAATGATTATCGATGCCAGCGCCAGGTAGGTCGCATCGTAACGGCTATAGCGCGCAACATAGAGCTGAAACAATTTCGTGACCGCAATCCAGCCAATCGAAAAAAAGACAGCACCCGGAAGCGCCTGCCGGATCGTCAAATAGTTTTCAGGTGTCAGCAGATACAAGACAAGCGCGAGGCCGACCAACACCACCAACGTCAGAGGCAAGTTCAGATAAGTCACCCAAACCTGAAGGGGAACTTTCAGTTGAAAGTTCACCTCCGCGACCCCGGCCAGAGTTTCGCCGAAAACGATGGCGTTGAAACAAACCAGAATCACGATTCCAAACCAGAATAATAGCAGGAATGAAATGATGTACTTGGACCACCAATTGCGCGGCTCGGTTACGCCATAAGTATGGCTCAACGCCTTGGAAATTGTCGCGATGAACATCGTGCCGCAATAAATTCCGAGCAGAATTCCAGCGTTAGCGATGAATCCGCTCGAACCGGTCACCACGACGCTGGCAGTTGCTGCATCCAGAACGTCCTGGACCTTGGGATCAGGCGGCAAAAAACTCTTCAGGACGCCGAATATTCCATGAAGTCTGGCGGGATCCGTTCCAAACAAGCCGAGCAAATGCCACAGGAAAAGCAGGACTGGCGCGAGCGCAACCAAGAGCGTATACGCCATTTGAGCTGCAAGACCGGTGGTGTTGTCGGTCGCGGTTTCCCAGACTAATTGCCGAAGAACCCGCCAGGTTGCCCGCAAAAATTTCACGACGACAAGTTTACTTTGCCGACTGGAAATATCCATTAAACTTCCGGCGTTGTAGCCGCCCCGCCCTGCCGGGTCGAATTCTCCAACCCACAATGAACGGCGCAGTGGGCTGCCACCCTTATTGCCGAACGAATTATGAAACGAATCTTGATCCTCACCGCCGGTTTTGGTGAGGGTCACAACAGCGCTGCCCGCGGCGTTCGAGCGGGCCTGGCCCGTGTCGCACCGCAAGTTGAAGTCGAGCTGCGCGATTTATTCCCCGAAACATTTGGGGCGTTCAACGAAATCGTTCGGCGCGCCTACCTCATGCTCATCAATCGCTCGCCGAAATCATGGGGTTACGTCTACAACTGGCTCGATCAAATAAAAAATTTTGACGAGCGATTCGCTAGATTTCGTCGCCTCAAAAAAAACCTCGGCAAATTGCTCGAGCGGTTTCAACCAGAGGCCATCGTTTCCACCTTTCCGCCTTACCCCTATTTGGTTCAGCAAATTCTGGGAAACGATCACCGTTGCAAGAACGTCGCCGTTGTCACGGACTCGATCACCGTAAACGCGATTTGGTACCATTCCCCGGCTGATTATATGCTCGTGGCCAACGAGCAAAGCGCGGCTGTCGTTCGAAGTGGTGGCGTGTCCCAGGAAAAAATCAAAGTATTCGGCTTTCCAGTGAGTCCTCGTTTCGCGGACTTCGCGAAGAATCGATCGCTACCTTCCGAAACGACGCCACGCGTGCTTTACGTCATTAATGCTGGAACTCGACGCGCACCCGACCTGACGCGCAAGCTTCTCGCGCTCAATATTCAATTGACGGTAACAGTCGGCCGAAACGAAAGGCTTGGTCGCGTGATTGAGCGGGCCGCGGCGGGTCGCAAGATCGATATCTACGGCTGGACCGACGAAATGCCGCGGCTGCTTTGCGAAAATCACGTGCTCATCGGCAAAGCCGGTGGTGCAACTGTCCAGGAAACGATCGCTGCTGCGTGTCCAATGATCATTAATCACGTCGTTTCCGGCCAGGAAGAAGGCAACGCGCAGTTGATTGTCGAGACAAGATCAGGCGTGATCGCTCAATCGAACAACGAGGTCTTGGCGCAGGTGGAAAAAGTTTTCGCGAACGGCGCCCAACCATGGCGCGAATGGTCGGCGAATATTGGTAAGATCAGCCGTCCGCGCGCTTCACTCGATATCGCCGAGTTTTTGTTGTCGCTCTAAGTGCCGTCATTCCGGGCGGAGCAAGGAATTTTCCATAGACTTCGCTGATCATACAAAGCAACAGGTGTGACACAAACCTCGCAGGTGGGATCCCTCGCTGACGCTCGGGATGACGTGAAGAGAAACGACGCCTCGTACCGAGCCACTAGCGGACGAAAATTTCCTTGCCGCCGAGATACGTTCGCAGCACCTCGAGTTCCGGCGAGATCACGACCAAATCCGCTTCGCCACCGATCTTGAATTGACCTTTGTTGTTCAATCCAATGGCGAACGCCGGTGTGTCGGTCGCCATCACGATCGCTTCTGGCAACGAAACACCGACCTTCGTAACCATCGTGCGCACGAGATCGATCATGCGCGAAGCACTGCCGGCCAGCGCCGAACGATCCGCCACCAGACAGACGCCGGCTTCAGTAATGCACTTGGTCCCCGACAGGGAAAATCTCGAACCATCGGGCAAACCGGCGCCGGCGGTAGCGTCAGTGACCAGGCAAATTCCGCGCGGACCTTTCGCCCGATACAACATTTTCATGAGCGTCGGCGAGACGTGATGGCCGTCGGCGATCAATTCACAGATAATTTCCGGTTCGCTCATCGAGAATTCGAGCAGACCAGCCACCCGATCTATCCCACGGCGCCGAGTACTCGACATGCAATTGAAGGCGTGGGTGACGTTGCGCATTCCGTGTTCGAAAGCTTCGCGGGCATCATTCTCCCAGGCGTCGCTATGACCGCCACTGATACTTATGTTGCTCGCACGCAACTTATCGATGAGTGGAATCGCGCCGGGTAATTCCGGAGCGAGAGTCATCCGCCTTACGATGTCCGATTGTTCCAGCAGCGGGTCATACATCCTTGCCGTTGGTTGGCGCATCAAACTTGCTCGCTGCGCGCCCGCTTTGGCTTTCGAAATGAACGGACCCTCCACGTGAACACCGGCAATCTGTTTGATCAACGATTTTTGGGCCCGCACCTCACTGACCACTTTAAGAATGGATTTAAGAGTCGCGGTGGCGGTCGTTAGTAGCAACGAAGTAGTTCCACCGCTCGCGTGATAATCGCAGATCGCGCGAAACGCCTTGGCCGATGCCTCCATGGTGTCGTGGCCCATCGCACCGTGGATATGAACATCGATAAATCCGGGCGCCAGGTAGCTGCCTTGAAGATCGACAACTTTTTCGCCCATCATCGGCGCTTGGGCACGAATCGCCGTGATCACCCCGTCTTCAACGAGCAGATCGAGCCCCTCGCGAACACCGTTCGGGAAAATCAACCGCCCGTTTTTGAAGATCATTGAGTTATTCTAAGCAAATCCCCCGCTCGCGTGAATACCTGATCTGAAAACCCGAGAGCTTTCTTAAATTGGAAATCTCGCTCGACAGGGTTCTTCACAGCTTGAACCAGCCGAAAGGTCTTGCGGTCGAGGGAGCGATTCAGCCAAAGCCGATGGCCTATTATCGGCACGGGAAAATCGCTGCCATGAAGAATGCGCGGCTCGATCTCAATTCGCAAACAGTCGCTGAGATGCGCGCATCGATTCAATGAAACCATGGCGCTGATGTCGCCGTAAAGATTTGGAAATTCTGCCAGCATCGCGGCCCAGT
>Ga0187777_10000507_pt1 | contig 26635 bp, 27 predicted proteins | sample 1015_Q2_SP5_10_M_FD_132416 | JGI IMG/M metagenome (GOLD analysis project Ga0187777, IMG submission 132416) | Tropical peat soil microbial communities from peatlands in Department of Meta, Colombia - 1015_Q2_SP5_10_MG | ecosystem: Environmental > Terrestrial > Soil > Wetlands > Peat | place... | reverse complement strand
TTTCTCGGGCGGAATGTTTTCGGCACCCTGTTCAGTGACGAGATCGAGGCGCGAACTGTTTTCCTCGAGGCGGAGTTGCAGAACTTCGTCAGGATCCGTGAACGAATAGCGAATCAATGGACCGTCTTGACTGATGTGAAAAGGGATCACCGTGTCGTCTTGTCGAAGCTGCCCGTCGAGATCGATCTGCTGCCGCGTTTCGAGCATTCGGACCGACTCCAGGATCTCCTGCGCGGATGGAGGCGCCGCCGAGAGCGTTGAAGCGTTGAAGAGTTGGAGGTTTGAAGCGACCAGAAGCAAAACACCACACAAATATTGGAGTTTCATAGCCTTACCGCTTCGACGCTTTAACGCTTTAACGGATCACGTATGCTGGACAGCAACGCAAATGGACCAGCAGCTCTTTCATCTCATCAACCAACGATGGACGAATCCTGCGCTGGATTTGTTCATGGCCGCGATCAGTGATGCAGATGTCTGGAAACCGTTGCTCGTTATCGTGATTTTCGCCGCATTAGTGTTTGGCGGATTTAGGGCGCGGGCCTGTGTCTTTTGTTTGCTGGTCACGATCGTGGTCGCCGAACCGGTCACAGACACCTTGAAATCAGCGATCGATCGAAAACGCCCCAAGCACCTCGAATCGGTTCGCATGGTGCGACTGGAGAAAGGCCGGCCGGAATTTATGTCGATCTTCAAGAAACCGGTCGTGCGCAGCTCGGACGAATCCGATCGCAAGCGTGGCGACCCGTCTTTCCCCTCCGGTCACATGGTCAACAGCACGATCGCCGCGATTTGCCTCACGCTCTTTTACAAGCGCGGCTGGCTCTACTGGATTTTTGCCGGGCTCGTCGGTTATTCCCGTATCTATTTGGGCGCGCACTGGCCAAGTGATGTGGTTGGCACTGTGTTCCTGGCAGCGGCTGAGACATTTTTTATTCTCGTCCTGCTGGAGGTTCTTTGGCGGAGGCTGGCCCGGAAATTTGCGCCTCACGTTTTTGCGCGTCATCCGACTTTGGTCGTAAGTCCGACCTGATGAGCAAAACGCGCGCAGTCTGGCTCTTCATCCTCGCGCTCACCCTGGTGCGATTGTCGATGTTGGGATCGACCGATCTCGAATTCGACGAGGCGCACTACTGGATGTGGTCGGAGAGGCTCGCCCCCGGTTATTTCAGCAAAGGTCCGGGTATCGCCTTCGCAATTCGCGCGAGCACGGCGGTTTTCGGTCCAACCGAGTTTGGGGTGCGATTTTGGAGTCCGATCCTCGCTGCGGGAACAAGTTTGTTGCTCTTTTATTTTGGGAAGCGTCTGTTTAACGAAAATGTCGGGCTCTGGAGCGTGATCGCATTCAACGTCACGCCCATTTTCAACATCGGGGCTTTCGTCATCACGACCGACTGCCTGTCGATCTTCTTTTGGATCGCGCCCATGTTCACGTTCTGGTTGGCGGTGGAAAAAAGTCCTCGCTTTTCGTTTTGGTGGCCATTGACCGGTTTACTGATTGGAGTCGGTTTTCTCGGCCGGTTCACTAATGCGTTAGAGGTTGTGTGTGTGCTGCTGGTGCTCGCGTTTGCGCCGCGGCTGCGACAGGAATTCAAACGGCCTGGTCTTTATTGGCTTCTCGGAATCTTCATCGTTTGCACACTTCCCCCGATCGTCTGGAACGCGCAGCACGCGTGGGTCACCACGACGCATTTGCGCATGCGCGGCGGTCTGGCTGAAAATGTCGGCTTCCGGCCGCTCGAGCCGCTGAAGTTTTTTGGGCAACACTTTCTTTTCTACTCGCCGGTGCTTTTTGGGGCACTGACTTGGGCGGTGATCGGGAGCTGGTGCCGGGTAAACCAGCAATTCAAAGTATTGTTTCTGTTCTGGTTCGGTTTGCCGGTATTCGTGTTTTATCTGCTTCTTTCGGTCAACCACGACGCAACTCCGAACTGGGACGCGGTTTCGTTCCTGAGTTTCGGGTTACTGGCTGTCCACTATTGGAATGAGCGAAGCGGAAGTCGAAGCGTCAGAAATTTTTCAGCCGCCGGAGTCGCAATTGCTTTTCTGATGAGTTGCTTTTCCCTCGATTCCGACCTGATTCGCAGCGCGGGCTTCCATTTATTTCGAGACGACCCGAGCGATCGCCTCCGCGGCTGGAAACCAATGGTCGCACAGGTTGAACATATCCGTAACGACTTGGAATCGAAGCTCGGTGAAAAAATGTTTCTAATCGCCGATGAACGGTCTCGTGCATCCGAGATATCGTTTTATCTGAAAGACAAGCGCGTTGAGGGCCCGGGACATCCGGCGTGTTATCTGGTTGAGTCGCAGGATTTGATTAATCAGTTTTCATTGTGGCCACGCTACGATCAATTCGTCGAAACACCGGCAAAGCCGAATCAATCGCCGGATGATACCTTCACCGAGCAAAAGGGAGAGAATCCCTTCGTCGGCCGCAGTGCCCTATTGATTCGAAACCCTGGCAAAAAACCGCCGCATAATATTCGCGCGGCGTTCGAGTCTACGGACCCAGTAGGGACCATCGAATTGAAGCGATTTGGCAAACATGTGCGCTATTGGCAAGTGTTTCTCTGCCGGCATTACCGAACCCTCCCGTTATGAACACCTCTTCTTCTCCGGCTGTTTCCATCGTCGTACCGGTGTTCAACGAGGAAGACAACGTGTCGATCCTGCAATCTGAGCTCCGTACTGCACTCGCCGGGATCGATCACGAAATCATTTTTGTCGACGACGGCTCAATCGATCACAGCGCAGACAAAATCGAGCCCGCATCGAACGTCCGAGTTTTGCGGTTTGAAAAAAATGCCGGCCAAAGCGCTGCGCTTTATGCCGGGATCAAGGCGGCGTGCGGTCGGACGATTGTTATGATCGACAGTGATCTGCAAAACGATCCTGCCGACATTCCACGGCTGCTCGAAGAAATTTTGCGCGGAGCCGATTTGGTCTGTGGTTATCGCGCCAAACGAAAGGATACATTGACGAAGCGTCTGACCAGCCGGATCGCGAATTTTGTTCGAAGCCGATTTACCAGGGATTACGTGCGCGATACGGGCTGTACCCTTAAAGCGATGCGGCGCGAGTGTGCCGATGCCCTGGTTCCCTTTAAGGGAATGCACCGCTTCATTCCGGCGCTTGTTCGCGGGGCCGGCTATCGGTTAGTTGAGGTTCCGGTGAATCATCGCTCGCGCCGTTTCGGCCAGACGAAGTATGGCTTCGGTAGCCGAGCATGGCGGGCGACGATGGATATGTTCGGCGTCCGGTGGCTGCTTTCCCGGCGTTTGAACTACAAAATACGCGATTCCTGAGCCTGAAATGCGCTTGTCAATGTAACCGTCACCGCTAAGCTTGCGCTCCCGAAATCGCGCACTCGCATGTCGTTGGGAAATCTACTTTCGGCTGAACAAATCATCCCCGAGATGAAGGCGACCGAGCGTTGGCCGGCCATCGTCGAACTGATCGATTTGCTGGTAAGTCTCGGAAAAATCAAGGCCGAAGACCGCGACAGTATTCTCGCTTCGCTTAAGCAACGCGAGGAAACCATGAGCACCGGGATCGGCTTCGGGATCGCGATTCCGCACTGTTCCTCCGACCGGATCGAAAATGTGGTTGCGGCGTTTGGACGCTCGACAAGCGGCATCGAGTTCGATGCCCTGGATAACGCTCCGGTGAAGTTCGTCGTCCTGTTCATTGTTCCGAAGAACCAGTTTCAGACCCATCTGCGCACTCTGGCTTCAATTGCCAAGTTCCTGAACGATCGCGGCACGCGTGACAAACTTGCCAACGCCAAATCCACTCAGGAGATATTGTCGATCTTCCAGAGCTCGGCGCAAAAATAACTGTAGCGGCGGTCTGCGACCGCCGATCTAATTAGTTTCGGCGCTCATAGAGCGCCGCTACAGTTTGATCAATGGAAACGTTCCAGGAAATTCTCGCCAAAAAATTGACTGCTGCCCTGGCCAAGGCTGGCTTTCCAAATGCCGGTGAGCTGACGCAGGCGAATGATCCCCGCTTCGGCGATTATCAGACGAATGCTGCCCTGGTTCTGGGCAAGCAGCTTCGCGAAAATCCCCAGGACGTCGCCGACAAAATCCTGAAGCATCTCGACGTTTCTGATTTGTCCGAAACTCCGGGTGTGGCCGGCGCCGGGTTTATCAATTTTAAATTGCGCGGCGACGCCATTGCCAAAAAGACGCTCGAAGTCTTTATGGACGAACGTTTGGGCGTCCCGAGAACGACATCACCTAGAAAAATCGTGGTCGATTTCGGTTCGCCCAACGTAGCCAAGCCGATGCACGTTGGTCACATTCGAAGCACGGCGCTTGGAGACTCGCTGGCTCGAATCGCGACTTTCCTCGGACACGACGTCATCCGTGACAATCACATCGGCGACTGGGGCACTCAGTTTGGTATGGTGATTTGGGGTTGGAAAAACCTGCTCGATCGCGATGCGCTTCAACGGGATCCGCTCGCCGAGATTGTTCGGACGTATAAGGAGGCGAATGCGAGATCGACAATCGACCCGGTAGTGCGCGAGGCATGTCGCGAGGAGCTGGTCAAACTTCAATCGGGCGACAAACAAAACCTCGATATCTGGAACGAATGCGTCGCGCTTTCCATGCAGGACTTCGAGCAAGTGTACGAATTGCTCGATGTTCATTATGATCTTCAGTGCGGCGAAAGCTTTTATAACGACCGTCTCGCGGATGTCGTTGACCGTTTGCTCAAATCGAAAATTGCTGAGATTAGCCAAGGCGCGGTCGTGGTTTTCTTTTGGGACGTGCCTGAACTGGCAGACAAGCCGAGCATTATTCGAAAGAGCGACGGCGGATTTAATTACACGACGAGTGACATCGCGACGGTTGATTATCGGATCAAGGAACTGAAGCGCGACACCCTTTGGTACGTCGTCGGCGCGCCGCAAACGTTGCACTTCAGGCAGATTTTTGAGATCGCGCGTTACGAAGGATTTGATGCGGAGCTTCGCCACATCCCATTTGGCAATGTTCTCGGCGAAGACCGTAAATTAATGAAGACCCGTTCCGGGGAGAACGTGCCGTTGCGTCAAATGCTTGAAGAGGCTTGCGCGCGCGCCCGCAGGATCATCGAAGAAAAAAACCCGGAGCTAACCGAAGAGGAAAAGATCGATATCGCGCGGACAATTGGCATCGGCGCGGTCAAGTATGCCGATCTGGTTCAGTATCGGATGAGCGACTATGTTTTCTCGTGGGACAAAATGCTGGCCCTGCAGGGAAACACCGCGCCGTACCTGCAAAACGCTTACGTCCGGATCCGCTCGATCTTCCGAAAGGCGCAAAAACTTGACGGCTTGAAGCCGTCAGGTCTAACCAGCTTAAAATTGACGGATGTTGCCGAACTTAATTTAGCAAAGCGGCTCTGCCAGTTCGGTGAGATCGTGCCCCAGGTATTGAATGATTTTCGGCCGAACATTCTGGCGAATTACCTTTTCGAGCTGGCGAATAATTTTCACGGCTTCTATGAAGCCTGCCCGGTTCTGAAGTCGGAGGAGCCGACGCGAAGTTCTCGCCTTGCCTTATGCGATTTGACCGGCCGTGTCTTGCAGCGCGGACTAGATTTGTTAGGCATCAAGGTGCCAGAGAAAATGTGATGTAAAACGAACTCCGGGGCGCGGGACGGTGCTAATCCGAGTTTCGGAATCAGAATCTTTATTCGGCGTTGGACGTTGGGCGTTGGGCGTTGGACGTTTGCTGCGGTATCATGAAGATAGATCAGCCGCGCATTCCCACTTGCACCTACCGGTTGCAATTCAATCGGCGGTTCACGTTCGCCCAGGCACGCGAGATTGTTCCCTATCTCCAAGCGCTCGGAATCAGTGACGTTTACGCCTCACCGTATTTCCAGGCGAGCCCAGACAGCATGCACGGTTACGACATCACCAATCATAACCAACTGAATGCGGCGATCGGCTCGCGAGAGGAATACGATTCGTTCGTGGCGGAACTGCATGCACACGGCATGGGACAGATCCTGGATTTCGTTCCCAACCACATGGGCGTGATGCAACCGGGCAATAAATGGTGGATGGACGTGCTCGAAAACGGCCCGAGCTCGATGTGTGCGCCGTATTTCGACATCGACTGGCATCCACTGAAGTCCGACCTTCAAGACAAGGTTCTTCTCCCAATTCTGACCGATCAATACGGGCGCGTCCTCGAACGGGGCGAATTCAAAGTCGTTTTCGACGAAGGTGCTTTTTCTCTTGAATATCGAATGCAACGGTTGCCAATCGCGCCGGGGACTTATCGTCATGTACTCGAGTTGGCTCTCGAAAACCTAGCCGAGTACAAGGAGGAAGCATTTTACGCCGAGTTCCAAAGCATTCTGACCGCCCTCGAATATTTGCCTCGCCGAACCGAAACCGATCCGGAAAAAATTGCGGAGCGCACGCGAGAAAAGGAAATCGTGAAACGGCGCTTGGAACGACGATGCCAGGAAGCGCCGCAAGTGCAGCGCGCAATTGAAAAAGCGCTCGCGCAAGTCAACGGTCGCCCGGGCGACCCACGCAGTTTCGATAAACTCGACGATTTGCTCAACGCCCAGTCCTATCGTCTCGCCTTCTGGCGGGTTGCTGCGGAAGAAATCAATTACCGGCGCTTTTTCGACGTGAACGATCTGGCCGCTATCCGGATGGAGTTATCCGAAGTGTTCGAGGCAGCGCATGACCTGGTTCTGGATCTCGTCCGCACGGGAGCGGTCACTGGGCTGCGGATCGATCATCCCGACGGATTATATCTTCCCAGGGAATATCTGGAGAAGCTTCAACGGCGCTGCGGCAAAGCGCTTGGTATGACAATGCCAAACGATGGACGCGCCGTTTACCTGATTGTTGAAAAAATTCTCACCGGTCAGGAGAAGTTAAGTGCCGATTGGCCGGTGCACGGCACGACCGGTTACAATTTCACCAATCAGCTGGCCGGAGTTTTAGTCGATACTTCCGCCGAGGCCGCGATGACCAAGACGTTTCACCGGTTCATCGGTCACACCATGCATTTTGGTCACCTGGTTTACGCTAAGAAGCGCCTGGTAATGCGGATCGCGCTGGCGAACGAGGTGGAGGTGCTCGGCAACATGCTGGATCGCCTTTCGGAGAAAAATCGCTGGTACCGCGACTTCACTTTTGAAGCGCTGGCCCGCGCAGTGCGGGAGACCATCGCATGTTTCCCGGTTTATCGAACCTATCTTACGCCCGGTCACCCGGTCAGCGAAGAAGATCGGCAAGTGATTGAGCGTGCAATTGCCGCAGCCAAGCGGCGCAATCCAGCGACCGAAGAATCGATCTTTAATTTTCTACGGGACATTTTGTTGTTTCGATTCCCGGAGAATCTCGACTTGCAGGCACGCGAGGAGCACACCCGCTTTGTTCTCAAGTTTCAACAGTTCACCGGTCCAATCATGGCGAAGGGTCTCGAAGACACGGTGTTTTACATTTACAATCGACTCGCCGCGCTGAACGAAGTCGGCGGTGAGCCCCAGCAATTTGGCCTGGGCGTTGAGGCATTTCACGAGCGGAACCTGGACCGGCAAAGGAACTGGCCGTCGACATTGCTCGCGACTTCCACCCACGATACAAAGCGGAGCCAGGACGTTCGCGCGCGAATGCTCGCGATTTCCGAAATCCCCGAGACCTGGCGTCGTTCCCTTCAAAAATGGCGAACGGCAAATCGCCGCTGGAAGAAAGAGGTGGATGATCTGGAAGCGCCGGACGCGAACGAGGAATATCTATTGTATCAAACCCTGCTTGGTACCTGGCCGATCGGGCCAGATGGAGCACCGCTGCGAGACGCTGGTCCGGAATATGCCGATCGGATCCAGAATTACATGATCAAGGCGTTGAACGAAGCCAAGCTCAACACAAGTTGGATCAGGCCTAACGAGCCTTGGCTTTCCGCGACGCATGACTTCATCGCGCGAGTCCTCGACCCGACGTCGAAGAACAAGTTTCTTCCGTCCTTTTTTCCCGTGGCGGACGAAATCGCGCGACTGGGTGCGATCAACGCGCTTTCGCAGACTTTGCTGAAACTGACCTCGCCGGGAGTGCCGGACATTTATCAGGGAAACGAGATCTGGGATTTTTCGCTGGTCGATCCCGACAACCGTCGCCGCGTTGACTACTCGTTGCGGGCGCAAATGCTGTCCTGTTTGTCTCGCAAAATGCCGGAGGAACTGTTGAAAAACTGGGCGGACGGTCGGATCAAAATGTATCTGACCCAACAAGCGCTGCGGTTTCGGGCAGAACATGTCGATCTTTTCGAGCGCGGAAATTATGTCCCGCTACGTGCGATCGGAACATTTGCCGATAATTGCATTGTCTTCGCGCGGCAGCTCGACGCGAAGTGGATCGTCGTGGTCGCTCCACGACTCTCCTCACGAGTCGGTTTTCCGCCGGTCGGCGACTATTGGAGAGATACCGCGATCGAACTGCCGGAAACGATGTCTTGCGCCCGAGCGCGCGAGACTTTTACCGGACGCGAATTGGCGGTTGAAAATCATCGGATTCGGGTTGCGGACGCGATGGCGGCTTTGCCGTTCGCGATCGCGGCCAACTAATGGTGCACGCCGCCGGCGAAGCGACTGGCCAAATCACCCATCCATTGGGAGAAGTTTCCCAGGTTTTTCACCAGATCCGTCCCGAAATTTGCGAACGTGATGTGAGGCGACGCGATGATTAACAGCACTGACAGAAGAACGAGGTTCATCAGATAGATCACGACCAGCGAAAAGAATGTGCCGTGATCCCGCAGGTCGCTCTGGTTTTTTGGAATCATCCAGCAGGTGAAGGTGAGATGAAACGCCCAGGTCGCGCCGATGATCGCGTAAAGCAGTCGGCCGTACGGTTGCATGTTGTAGAAAATGCTCAGCGCACCGTAAATCGCGATGGCGAGAATGCTGTAGAACGGGAAAAAATACGGCGCCAGCGCGATCCAAAAATTCGTCCGGTTGGTGACAATGTGGCCGCCGTCGCGTCCGACACGGAAGCGGCTGACGCGCCCGCCCATTAACCAAACCCAAACCGCGTGAGTCAGTTCGTGGCCGAAGACGTAGAGAAGAATCGGCCGCGGCAAGCCGATAAACGCGATGAGCCACAGGACCGCGCCCAACGCGAAAAACCAAAACGGTTCGGCCGCCCACAAATGTTGAGAGACCGTCGCGCGCGCGAACGCAGTGAAGAAGGTCTGGGTCAGGATCGCGCAGGCCGGTAGAAGAAAAATCCCGAAGACAAATTTTACCCATCGCGTTGGGACTATAAGGAATGTCATCGCCGGCGAGGCTTGGGGCGTCGGTGCGACATTCACTCTTCGCGACGTCTTCTGCCCGCGCACCACTCTCGGTCTTCGACTCATGAACGACGCGATCTTATGTTAATCGATGTCGTTTTGGAAGGAGGGTCGACCGCTGTGCGTTTAGTTTTTCGTGGGGGCTACTTCTATGGCAACGCGATTTGAATCCGCGCAATCCGCGGTTTAGAGAAAGAGAAAGAGTTTAGGCCCTACCCATGTAGGCACCCGTTCGAGTGTCGATCTTGATGGTCTCGCCCTCTTTGATGAAAAGCGGGACGTTGATCGTTTTGCCTGTCTCGAGCTTGGCCGGTTTGGTCACGTTGCTGGCGGTGTCCCCGCGCACGCCATCGGCTGACTCGATAATTTTCAAACTGACTGACGCTGGCATCTCAATCTGCACCGGTTTGCCTTCGGCATACAGGACCTGGACGGCCAGATTTTCGACAAGGTAATCCCGGGCGTCTCCGATCAAATTTTCCTGGAAGGCGACCGTATCATAGGTCTCCGGATCCATAAAATGGTAGCCGTTGTGGTCTTTGTAACTGAACTCGAGCTGTTTTCTCTCGATATCGACCAGGTCCACTTTGTCCGTGGAACCGAAGCGAACGTCGGCGCTTTTCCCGGTATTGATGTAGCGAATGATGGCCTGGACGAAGGCACGCAAGTTCCCCGGGGTGCGATGATGCACTTCGAGCACGATGGCGGTATTACCGTTATACTTGATCGCCATTCCGCGACGAAGATCGTTAGCTGCTGGCATATGAAGTGATCAGTGACAAGTGACGAGTGACAAGAGGGCGGGACGTTACACCCGCGTCGTTATTTTGCAATTGGCGGCAGGTGCGGTTGAGCCGTAGTTGTCCAATGACGAGGGATCGTCTTCGCTCGGGACACCCGAGCGATTGCCTATAACAGTTTCAAGCGGGTAAGGTCCTGCGAATCCACTACGCCGACCGGCACTTTATCGTCGTCGACCACAACCAGGTCGTCGATGCGATGGGTCTCAAGCAACTTGAGAACCTCGACCGCGAGCTTGTCCTTATGCACGGTCACGGGATTGAGCGTCATCAGGTCGGCCACTGGCCGCTCGCCGACTTTGGGATCGGACTGAAAATGCCGGGCAAAGTCGCCGTGGGTGAAAATCCCAAGCAATTGTCGATCTTCGCCGGCCACTACGGCAGCGCCCGCGCGGACGCTTGTCATCGCTTTCAAAACTTCACGCACAGTCGCGGTCGGCGAAACGACGGCCATCGATTCGCGCGGCCGCATAACTTGATGAACGTGCATGAGCAAGCTGCGTCCGATTTTCCCGCCGGGGTGAAATTTGGCGAAGTGTTCCTTGTTGAACCCGCGCGCTTCCAGCAAAACCATGGCCAGGGCGTCGCCGAGTGCGAGCATTGCGGTGGTGCTCGAAGTCGGCGCCAGGTTTAATGGACACGCCTCCTGCTCGACGTTTACATCAAGGACGACGTGAGCGTTTTTGGCCAAGGTGGAATTTGCATCGCCGCACATCGCGATGATTTTCACCTGGAACCGCGCGATCGCCGGCAACATGCGAACTAGCTCTTCGGTTTCGCCGCTGGAGCTCAAAGCGAGAATAACGTCGCCGTCCGCAACAACACCGAGATCGCCGTGCATCGCGTTCAAGGAATCGAGAACCACCGCCGGCGATCCGGTACTGGTGAGGGTCGAGGCGATCTTGCCTCCAATATGCCCTGATTTGCCAACGCCCAGAACGACTACTTTTCCACGCGCATCGACGGCGTCTTTGATAAACGCAACGGCGCGCGAGAAATCGTCGCCCAGCCGCTGACGAAGCCGCTGGAGCTCACCGATCTCGAGGTCGAGAACGCGTTTAGCCTTCTCCAAATAGTCCATTTGTCTTGACAATTGTGCGCCGGAGGAGTCTAACCGGCAAGAACCGACCTTAACCGGAGAGACAGGGATGAAAAAGCTCGTGTTGCTTAGCGTTTTAATGGTGGTTGCGGGCCTGGCTTTCACTCAATCGCCGCAACCGCAGAAGAAGACGTTTACTGTGAAAACCACTAGTAGGCAGAGGCCGGCTGCGTCTCCGCCACCGCTACCTAAGGAAAATACCGGCGGTGTGCTTGCTCGAGCTGCGCGCGGCGGTAATCCGTTCCAAATGTTGAATCCGAGGGCGCCCGCAGTTTACGGTACGGCCGAGGACAACGTCTACCTGGATCCGGAAACAGGAAAGTGGAAGGGCATCAAACTGCTGACAATTAATTTTTAGAGTTTGGTGTTTGATTCCAAACATTGAACGGTTCTGCTCTTCCCAAGCCGACCGTCGCGCTCTACTGCGCGACATTTCTCAAACCGGAGATGCTTCACATTTACCGACAGATTACGGGACTCCAGCGGGTCCGCCCGATGGTTATCGCTCGGAAGCGGGAAAATCTGGACACCTTTCCCTTCAATCGGATCGATATTGTCGAGAAACCGGCGTCGCATTTTCTGCGACGCTTCTGGTTTCGGCAGGTTCGCAACAAACCATGGCCAATCTCGAGGTCCGAAATGCACGCGATCACAAAAGTGCTGGCCAGAGAAGACGCCCGGCTCCTGCACATTTTTTTTGGGCACATTGCTGTTCACCTCCTGCCCCTGATTCGGACCTGGCCGAAGCCGAGAGTGGTTTCGTTTCATGGCGCCGACGTTCTGGTCGACATGGAAAAGCCGGCTTATCGAAGAGCAACCGAGGAAATGCTCGGCGCGGTCACCCGAGTTTTTGTTCGTTCAAGCTCTTTGCAACGCGCGGTGGCTGAGCTTGGTTGTGACGAGACGAAGATCGATGTGGTGCGGACGGGGATTCCGTTACACGAGTTCCCATTTCGCGAACGTCGTTTTCCGACCGACGGTAAATGGCGTTTTCTGCAAGCCAGCCGATTGGTCCAGAAAAAAGGAATCGCCACGGCCCTGCATGCGTTCACCGCATTTCTGAGTCATTATCCGGAAGCGACACTCACGATTGCGGGCGAAGGTCCGATGCTCGATGAGCTAAAAGAACTCACGCGCAAACTCAAGATCGCCGATCGGGTGGATCTGCCCGGGTTCGTTTCGCAGGACAAGCTGCACGAGCTTTACTACGCGTCGCACATTTTTCTTCACCCGAGCGAAACCGGCAGCGACGGAAACCAAGAAGGCATTCCCAATTCAATGTTGGAAGCGATGGCGACCGGGCTTGCGGTCTTTGCAACAAATCACGGCGGAATTCCCGAGGCGATCCAAAACGGAGTGAGTGGAATCTTGGTGCCTGAACGCGATTATAATGCCCTCTCGCGTGCGTTGCTCGATTCGGTAAAAGATTCAAGTCTGCTCGCACGTCTCGCGCGCGCTGGCGCGAAAGTTGTCGCCGAAAAATTCGACCAGCAAGACCAAATTCGCCGACTTGAGGAAATCTACTTAAGGATGCTGGGCAGCGTGGGTTGAATTTCAATCTGCTCGGTCGAAATCCGTTTGAAGAAGAGGGCAAGCTGTCTTCGCACTGCTTGAAACGATAAACGCTCTGCGGCGCGCCATTGCGATTCGACAATGGCGGTGGCGCGGGCGGCGGTGTTCTTGAGCATATCGAGCGCGATCGTTTTCAATTGCGCGGTAGTGCGGCCTTCTCCGCAAAAATTTGCGAAAGCGATTCGCTCAATCGCTCCGTCGCCGCCGACGCAAATTGTTCGGCCAAGCAGGGCGTCGCCTGCAACCTGACCAGGCACGCGGCTTCGATCGAGTTGCAGAACAATTTTGTGCTTTGCGATTTCGCGAACGTAATCGGCATAGGGCTCGCGCTTCTCGTGAATCCGCAGTTTGCCCGGCGGGAATTTTAATTCCTCCAGACGTCTTCCGCCCTTTCGGCCATCGAGATTGAAAACCGTCACCGGTTCGCCGCTGGCTTCGCAAATTTCCCTGGCGAGCAGGAGTGCGCCAAGATGGTTGCGCGAGGGAACGTCCCACTCGCGCGTTCCGATGAAGATTCCTGATTGTTGATTTGGCGGAATTGCGAAATCCCACGGCTCTTCTTCGAGCGGATACGGCGTGGGGATGAACGCAACCGTGTTCGGATCTTGCTTGGGTCGAACGCGGCGAAAGATTTCGGCGACTTCCGGCGTCGTGGCGACACAACCGTCGGCCCGTTCAACGACGCGCAGGAAGCGGGCGAGGGTTGACGAATCTCGTAACCCCTCCGCGATCTGATGAAGCCCGGCTTCTTTAAAGGTAATCGCGACCGTCCTGCCGGCCTCCTGGCATTCGACCAGGGCCCGCTCGGTCGCCCGGAGATTGCTGCGGAGTAGAAGGAGAACCGAATGCTTCTCCTCAATCACGCTTTTTGCCGATCGATGAACAGAACCGTGCGTACAGGCGGCAAATCCATGAAAATTTACCGGTGGATGCGCTTTGGAATCGGGACTCGCCGGCCCGTCGAAATATTGTTCGAGATCACGTCCGCCAGGATTGAGGACGCCGAGTCGAAAATCGCTCTCGTCGTTGGACGCCGCCATTCTATTCTTGGTCTGATGTTCCGGGCGATGGAGTGACCGCTTTCAGAAGCGCGCCCTGATCAACCTCGTCCATTGGTCCAACGGGTATTGCACGTCGAACCTCCACTGGGGTTTCCTCCGGGCTTGGCTCGACCGGAATGGCGCGCAGGACGGGTTTTCCATCGTCGCTTGTTGCGCTATCGGTTTTTTGATTGCGAACATCATCGCCTGCCGCGTTGGTTTGCCGATCGTCAGTCGTCTGCCGGTTCTCGGTTGCTTGTTCATTTTCGGTTGCCTCAACCGTCACCGTGGATTTGATCGAGTTGTAAGGATCGGTCGGGGCGATGAGAGTGGGTCCTTTCAACGCAATCGGCTTCAACTCACTGAGGTCGGCGGCGAGCTCGGCGCGAGGCGCTTCACTTCCCTGGATCCCGGGGTCGGTGACGATTCGCGCATTGGGTTCGCCGTGAACATTGCATGGGTCCTTGGGCATTTGCGCTTCGGTCGCAATTTCCATGTAAGTGGTACGCTTTTGCACCACGTCACCGTTCGGCCCTTTGACCGCATCGTAGCATTTGTTCGTTGCCAACAAACCGGACCGGTAGCAAATCTCAGCTTCTTTCAAGGTCGCAGGTCGCTTGAGTTCCAATGGAGGATTGTGTTCGGCTGCGGCGTTCATGATGTCGACCCACACGGGGAGCGCGATCTCATGCCCAAATGCTCCGCGATAAATTTTTTGAGGCTTGTCAAAGCCGGCCCAAACCGCGCAGGTAAGGTTACTATCGTATCCCGCGAAGAGCGCGTCGGTGAATTCATACGCGGTGCCGGTTTTGCCCGCCGCTGGAAAATTTTTGAGTCCATATTCTGTGCTCGCCGCTTTGCCGGTCCCGGTTTCGAGGGCGTCGACCAGGCAGGAATGCACTTCATAGGCGGTTTCGGGTTTGATCACTGTTTCTTTTTTGTAGGAGCGCTGCGCAATCCAGACCGTGCCGTCTTTTTCCTCGATTTTTTCCAGGATGTGCGGAGCGCTGGCTCGCCAGCCACCGTTTGGGAAAATTGTGTAAGCCAGAGCGAGATCGGCGAGAGTGATTTCGCTGCTGCCCAGCAAAGTCGCCGGATAGGGTCGCAGGCTGGAATGAATTCCGGCTGAGCGGCAAAGCTGCAAAACATTATCCAACCCCGCGTCCATCCCGATGCGGACGGTGGCGCTGTTCTTTGATTTTGCCAGTGCCTGGCGCGCAGTCATCGCGCCTTCGTAACGATTGTCCGCGCTTTCGGGTCCCCATTCGCCCAGAATCCCCGTCGTGCCTCCAATCATGACCGCACGATTGTCGAGCGGCGAATCCTCCACCAACGAACCCGGATACATTCCTTGCTCAAACGCCGCAGCGTAAACAAACGGCAGGATCGCGGTCCCGGCGGGACGCTTGGCCTGCAGCGCCCGATCATATTGATTGTGTTCAAAATCACGTCCACCGACTAACACCCGAATTCCGCCAGTTTCGTTATCGACGCCGATCACTGCGCCTTGCAAGTAATCTGGCGCCGGTTGCGCCGATGCGGTGCCATTAGATTTTGCTTGTTTGAAGCGGGCCGCGTAATCCGCATAGGTTTGATGGTCGTAACCGGCCCGCTGTTCCGCTTTGTCCAAACTCTTACGCAGCGATTCCTCAGCGACCCTTTGCAAATCGCCATCGATTGTCGTGTGAATTTTGAATCCTTCGTTCATCGCCCGGTCCCAGCCAACTGCGTTGATTACCTGCTGACGGATGTAATCGACGGCATAGTTTTGACCCTGGGCATTTTGGCGATTGCCAATCACGATCTCGCGGCGCTGCGCTTCCCCGCATTTGGCCGGGTCGATGAACCCGAGATCACGCATGCGAGCGAGCGCGTAATTCCGGGCATCACGTGAGGCCGCCTTGTCGGACCATGGCGAAAGCCGATTTGGACTCTTAATCAGGCCGGCGAGCATGGCGCATTCTTCGAGGGTCATCTCCCGAGCCGGCTTGCCAAAATAACCCCGAGCCGCCGCTTCCGCGCCGTAGAGTCCGCCGCCGAAATAAATGCGGTTCAAGTAGAGCTCCATGATCTTTTGCTTGTTGAAATTGTCCTCGATCCGACGGGCGAGAAAAATCTCAACCAGTTTGCGGCGAAAAGTTCTTCCTTTAAGCGCGAAACTATTGCGGGCGAGCTGTTGAGTAATCGTACTTGCACCCTGTCGAACGCGCCCCGCGGTGAGGTTCTTTAAAGTGGCGCGCACAATTCCTGAAATCGCGTATCCGTGGTGTTGGTAAAACCCTGAATCTTCAACCGCCATCACCGCATTTACCAAATCCTGCGGAATTTGTTCATACGGAATGGTCTGCCGATTTTCCACGTAGATTTGGCCGAAAATCTTTCCGTTTCGGTCCAGAATCACGCTGGCTGATTCCATTTGGTTGAGCTTGGCCAGGTCGAATGCCGAAGCCTGGCTCTTCAAATCAGCCAGGTTCATCGAGACATAAATGGCCAGGCCGCCCAGGACCAGTGCCGCGATAATGATCGGCACATAAAACTCCGGTCGCTTATACCACGGTTCGCGAAAATGATATCCCGGTGGAGGACGGAGGTATGAGCTGGTCGACGGAGTTCTCACGGCGAGGGGCAGCAAACTTAGGTCACTCGGTTGACGATTCAACGATTTACCTGTCACGCCGTAGCTTTTAGCGTAGGCGGAACGATTTAACGATTTGTGAAGTGAAAACAGGTAATCGCGCCCTGGTTGCCATTATTGAGGAGCGGATCCGTGCTCGCGGTCCGCAGCCGTTCGCCTGGTTTATGGAACAAGCGCTTTATCATCCCGATCACGGCTATTACTCCAGCGATCGGGCCGCGATTGGCCGGCACGGCGATTATTTCACCAGCGTCAGCGTCGGTCCTTTGTTCGGACGCCTTCTCGCCATTCAATTTGCCGAGATTTGGGAGCGACTGGGGAAGCCCGACCCTTTTTCGATCGTCGAACAGGGCGCCCATCACGGCCAGTTTGCCCACGACGTTCTTGAATTTTCGCGTCGCCGGTTTTCTGAATTCTCTTCCGCCGTCCACTACAAAATCGTCGAACCGTTTCCGAAGCTGCAAGCTCGCCAATCGCAAACACTCCGGGATTTCGGTGGTCGTGTTGAATGGCGGAGTTCGATCAATGAGGTGGAACCTTTCGTTGGCATTCACTTTTCCAACGAATTGCTGGACGCAATGCCGATCAACCTGCGCTACAAACTTGTCGGTTTAAACGGCGACCAATTCGTTTTTGTCGATTCGGCGGCCGAACAGACCATCAACAAATCCCAACTAGACTGGGTCGTGAATGTTGCCGCTCGCCTGCGGCGCGGATTCGTGCTCGCGGTCGATTACGGGTTTGCCGCCAGCGACTTTCACGAAGTCCTCCAGATCCGAGGTCGCCATCGCTCACTCGAGTCGCCGTTTGAGGAAGTCGGCGACGTCGACCTCACGGCCCACATCAACTGGACAGCCATCGCTGACGCCGCCGAGAGAAATGGGTTACGGGTCGCGGGCTTTACTGACCAGCACCATTTCCTGACTGGAATCATTTCAGTGTTCCCGGAAACCGTCGCGGACGAAAAATCGAAACGGGCCCTTCAAACGCTTCTGCATCCGGAGATGCTGGGCCGCAGCTTCCAAGTCCTTGCCCTGGCGAGAGATGTCGATGCCGGCGCGGCATTGCTGGGGTTTAAGTTTGCCCGCGACGGGCGAAAAGCTCTGGGACTTTGAGGTCGCGAACCGCACTGGGAGTTGCATCCCGACCGTTTCCACCTAACTTCCGACTCCTTTAACGGAGAAAATTATGGCTGACGTCGCCAACAAGTATCCCGAAAACGCAGCCGGCAAATTCTATGTCGACGAGCAGTGCATCGATTGTGATTTGTGCCGGGAGACTGCGCCCGCGAATTTCAAGCGGAACGACGACGGTGGTCACTCCTACGTTTACAAGCAACCGGAGTCTCCGGAGGAGGAAGGTCTTTGCAAAGAAGCGATGGAGGGCTGCCCGGTCGAGGCGATCGGCAATGACGGCACCTAAGTGGAGGACCGCGATCCGTCGCGTGCCATTTTTGGACGACGCACAGGTCGTCCCTCCAAAATCCCGAAAACACGCATAGATTCTCTCGTGGGATTCATTTTCACCATCATCGGGTTGATGGTTTCGCTGGACATTGTGTGGTGGATCGTCCTGGCCCGACTCAGTAATCATTCCGGCCGAATCATCATTTCGGTTTTCATGCTCGCCATGATGCTCGGATTCATCGGGGTAATCGCCGCGCGAATGTCGCGGGCCAGCTGGGACCTGGTGGTTCCAAAGTTCGCCGTTTCGGCAATTTTCATCTGGCATTTCATCGGTCTGGGCCTGCTCACATTGATTGGTTTGGCGTTGATTCCGATTTTGCTCGCCCAAAAAATCATTTCTCATCAACCACCGCCGATCACTGAACAATCGGCGGAAGCAAGCGGCTGGAATCGCCGTGAATTTCTCAGGTTTGGCGCCGCGCTGATTCCACCGGTTTTCACTTTCGGCCTTACTGGAATCGCGATGGCTCAACTCAACAGTGTTCGCGTTCGACGTTTCACTTTATCCATTCCGGATCTTCCGAGCGCGTTGAACGGAATGACCATCGCACAAGTAAGCGATTTGCACGTCGGCCGATTCACCAGGGGAGAAGTTCTCGAGAAGACGGTGCGCCTGGTCAACGATATGGGCGCGGATCTGGTGTTATTGACGGGCGATCTAATTAACGACGCGCTCGCGGATCTCGATACCGGGCTCGAACTAGCTCGGCGCATGGAAGCCCGGTTCGGCCTCGCGATCATCGAAGGCAATCACGACTTGATCGAGAACCCCCGCGAATTCGAAACCCTTGTGCGCGCTTCGGGCATTCCATTTCTGCTCGATGAATCGATGATCGTAAATGTTCGCGGATTCCCCGTGCAACTTCTGGGCCTGCGTTGGACGCGGGTCCATGGTGACGGTCGCGATGCCGCGATTGGAGCTGAAGTCAAAAAGTTACTTGAGCAACGGGATGCGAGTACATTTCCCATCCTGCTTGCGCATCATCCCCACGCGTTCGATGCGGCGGCCGATTCTGGAATGCCGCTTACGCTTTCAGGTCACACTCACGGGGGTCAGTTGATGTTGAACGAACGGCTAGGCTTTGGCCCCGCGCTTTTTCGTTATTGGTCGGGACTCTACGAACGTGGCGCGAGCAAACTAATCGTCTCGAATGGCGTCGGTAATTGGTTTCCCCTGCGAGTGAACGCGCCGGCCGAAATCGTCCATCTCACCCTTCGCCGGGCGTGAAGTTACAAGTTCGTCCGTGCCCAGAACAATTGCGGATCAACAGGCGGCACTTCATCGAACGATCGCGAACTCAAACGAGTTCTGGATGTCGGGCGATTAGATCTTTTGACTATGCCATGTGCGGGAGCGGCCGGTGAGCGCGTTGCATAGGTTCGATTCGCCAGAAGCGAGTTCGTCACCCGATATTTATGCCTGCCTTCGTAACCGTAGAAGGCGATATAAGTTCGCGGATTGCTCAGCTTAATTGCGGCGTTCCAATTGAAGGTCGGGTCAAGCAACAGCGTGCCGGCCCGGGTTTGCCATTCCAGCCACGCGTGGGTAAGCGGGTCGTCGGCGCAACGCTTCCCGATTACCAAGCGCACGTTGGCCGCCCCGTTTGCCTGCATCCAATCGTAAAGAAGCACAGCCTTCCCTTTGCAATCACCGACTCTGGCGTTTTTCACTTCGAAAGGCGTTCGCCATTCGTGTGAATAGCTGTAAGGCATCGCCCGCAGCTCAGTCATCCACCCATTGACTGCGCTTAGGGAGGGTCCGTAAATCCGGCGAGCCGACCGCTCTGTGAGGATCGGATGAATCCGTTGCATCTGGTGGTCGTAGGGCGTCGACGCCACTTCAAAAAAGGTGGTTTGTGCAAGGCCGATCGAAGTCGATCCCCCGGCAATAATTAAGAGCCAACACGTTTTTTTAAGAATGGAGATCATGGCAGGGCCATGATCCAAAGCACTGCTCGTGCCCGCCGCGTCGTAGCCTTAACGCGAGTCCGGCTCGCGAAGGCGGACCGCCGGTCGTTTACGGCTTGGTTGTCTCGGGCGGGGCTTGGCCCGGCGCCGATGTCGAACCCGCCGCGGACTCAGGTGAGGCAACGGGTGCAGGCGCGGAGGCTGCGGCCGCTTTCGCCGCCGCGATTTTTGCTGCCGCTTCGGCTGCGGCTTTCTTCTTCGCTTCGGCGGCCGCGGCGGCATCCGCCAGATTCTTATCCACGGCTGTCGCCTCGACCGGATGAATCTTGTGATAATATTCGTTCGATTTCGACAGTTGCTCCTTGCGAAGGAGCAGGTGATTGAATCGTTCCCGCTGACTCAGCTCGAAGTCCTTGTCCATTTTGATTGCTTCAAACGGACACACCTCGACGCAGATCTGGCAACTCATGCAAACCGAGATGTCGATGTCGAACACGGCCGGATAAAACTGTGGCTTGCCGACGTAATCCGGCTTCTTGTCTTTGCTCTTAACTATATAGATGCACTGCGGCGGGCATTCTTTTTCGCAAATCTGGCAGGCCACGCACCTCAAACCGGCGTGCGGATCGTCGCCGTCGAAAATCAAGAACGGGAAGTTTCGATAATTTTCGGGCAGCGGGTTGCGCTCTTCGGGATACTGCACGGTGATCAGGCGTTCCTTCTCGAAGTAGCTTCCGGCGAAATTCCGAAGCGTTACCGCCATTCCTTTGAGCACGCCGGTCCCAATCATTTGTTTTTAATGTGCCGAAAGCGCGCCATATTTCACAGGGAAATTTCAAACAGGATGCGATTAGCAACGCTTTTTCTAACCCTGGGATGCATGTTAACGGTTCACGCTCAGGACCGTGTCTTCGAAAGCGAACCGACTCGGACCCACTTGATCGAGCTCTTCACTTCGCAGGGCTGCAGCAGTTGTCCGCCGGCTGAAGCCTGGCTGTCCAAACTCAAGAATGAGCCGCGATTGTGGAAAGACTTCGTGCCGGTCGCTTTCCACGTCGATTACTGGGATCGCCTCGGCTGGCGCGATCCGTTCGCTGCAAAAGAGTGGACGGCGCGGCAATATCTCTATTCGGAGACTTGGAATAGCGAGAGCGTTTATACACCGGGCTTTGTGCTCGATGGCCGGGAATGGCTTGGCCGGAGTATTCCGGCTGCTGCGAGTGAAAGGTGCGGTGCGCTAAAATTGACGATCGATGATAAAAAAATCATCGCCTCGTTTGTTCCAACCGATGGCGTCATTAAAGATGTCGATCTGCATGTCGCCACTCTTGGCTTCGATCTGACCACAAGAGTTGGCGCGGGCGAAAACAGCGGCCGAAGTTTGCGCCAGGACTTTGTCGTGCTGTCGTTGGCGAATGAGAAAATGTCGGGCGGCAAGAGCGAGATCCCGTTTGTTGCCGATGCGCGCGGGGGCGCAATCGCCGCATGGATCACTGCGCCAGATCACATTGAACCGATCCAAGCGGTTGGTGGCTGGCTGAAGTAAGCAAACGTTACCGCCATCCGCGGCTAAATCACTGAATCGTTAACTCGCTAAATTCTCAGCGGTCGACCTCGCCCATGACGATGTCAATGCTGCCCAGGATTACCATTACGTCGGCGACCACGTGACCGAGACACATGTCTTCCAGAATGGTGAGATTGATGAAACTCGGCGGACGAACTCGATAGCGATACGGATTCGGTCCGCCGTCGCTGATCAAATAGAAGCCGAGCTCGCCTTTCGGCGCTTCGATCCGTCCGTAGGCTTCGCCCACTGGCGGCCGAAAAGCGCGCACTTTAACTTTTGGGTTCACGATTGGTCCCTCTGGAATTTGGTCGAGTGCTTGCTTGAGAATCTCTAGGCTCTCGCGCATCTCCAGCGCGCGCATCATCAACCGGTCGTAAGTATCGCCATGATCGCCGAGCGGGACGCGAAACTTGAACCGCGGGTAAATTCCGTAGCCGTCGATTTTGCGAATGTCGTAGTTCACCCCGCACGCTCGCAGCATTGGACCGGTGATTCCCGCGCTGATCGCAAGCTCAGCTGAGAGCTTCCCTACATTCTGTGTCCGCGCGATCACGATTTCGTTTTGCAAAATCAACTCCTCGAACTCGTCGAGAAACTTCGGGAAACGTTCGACAATCTGCCTGGCTCGCGCGAGCCACGCCTCGTCGGCATCGACTCGGCAGCCGCCGAACCGCATGTAATCGCACATCATCCGGGAGCCGGAGAGCGATTCAAAAAGATCGAGGATCTTCTCGCGTTCGCGAAACGCATACATCAGGGGCGTGCCCCATGCACCCATGTCGCTCAACAGAAACCCGAGCAGCGATGCGTGATTTTGCAATCGCGTCAGCTCGGCCAAAATTACCCGCAAATATTCCGCGCGCTCGGGAACCTCGATACCGGCTAACTTTTCAACGCTCAGTGCATAGGCCCAATTGTTCGTCATCGAGCAAAAATAATCGAGCCGATCGGTGTAAGGCATCGAACCGAGATAAGTGGTGTGCTCGCCAATTTGTTCGTGGTTACGATGCAAATAACCAAACACCGGCTTTAGCTTGCGAACGATCTCGCCCTCGAGCGCGACATTCATTCTAAAAACGCCATGGGTCGAGGGATGCTGTGGCCCCATGGAAACTTCGAGCAGCTCGCCGTCGAGTCGCGATGTCATTGTGACCGGCGGCCGCTCCATCGCCTCGATTGTTTCGGCAGTCGTAATCATTTCAGACTGAACTCAGCCACAGATGAACACAGACAGGCACAGATATGGTTTTGAATCTTAGACTCTTTCTCATCCGTGTTTCATCCGTGTGCATCTGTGGCCGTAATCTTTTCCGCACCATCTGTTACTGGCCGTGGAGTGTAATGCCGCTTCGCGCGCTCGAGCACCTGATCGTGCGGCGTCGGTTCCCACTCAAAATCGTCCGGCTGCACGTAATCTTTGCGCATCGGATGATCTTTGAACTCGTCCCACATCAAAATCCGTCGCAGATCGGGATGTCCGTCGAAATGCACCCCGTAAAGATCGAAAATTTCACGCTCCTGAAGCTCGGCACTCCGCCAAACCGGTGTCAGTGAGGGTAGTCGCGCGCCCTCCGTTCGATTCGCCGTTCGCATTCTAATAATAAGGGGACCGTGTTTGAGCTTCATCGAGTAAAGGTGATAGACCGCTTCGAGGAAACCGGGAATTCTCTCCTCCGTCGTCTGGTCGACTTCCTTCTCAACCCCATCGACCATTTGCTTTACCTTCGTCGTTTTCTTTATCACGCGATCGAGCCAGTCGACGCCGGTCACGTTCGAGCAAAGATCAAAATTCAACACCGGATGATCTCGAAGGAATGTTGCAACCGCCACTGCATGTTCGTTGTCGATCAAAAGAGAGGATTGTCCCGACGGCCCGGGGTTAACGATGATTGCTATCCGGGCGTCGCGCGCTTCCAGCTCTGCCCGATTCTTGATTTGCTCCAACGTTTCCACGAGGGCGTTACAAAGGTTACAATCGCTCCAATTCCGGCGGATGATAAACCTTGGGATTCGCCGGTGGATTCAAATCGTGTTCGCCGAAGGCCGGGACCGGAAATTCACTCGGCTGGTCCGGCTTGAGAAAGTCCGCCTTCCGCTCGCCACTCAACTTTTGGCCGTCGATTTTGCGTTGCAATTCCATGAAGGCGTGAAGCAACGCCTCCGGCCGCGGCGGACAACCTGGAATGTAAACATCGACCGGGATGTAACGATCGATCCCCTTGAGCACGTTGTAGCCTTGTTTGAACGGGCCGCCGGAAATCGCGCACGCCCCCATCGAGATTACGTACTTCGGATCGGGCATCTGGTTGTAAAGCCGCACGATTTGTGGCGCCATTTTCTTCGTAACCGTGCCGGCCACGATCATGAGATCAGCCTGGCGTGGCGAGGGTCGGAAAACTTCGCCGCCGAACCGCGCGATGTCATAACGCGAGGCCGCGGTTGCAATCATTTCGATTGCGCAACAGGCGAGTCCAAATTGCAGCGGCCAGATCGAATTCTTGCGGCCCCAGTTGTACAGCTCCTGCATCGACGTGACCCATATGCCCTGGCGCTGCAATTCTGCGCGCAGCTTCTCGTCGATTTGCTCAGTCATTTCTTCTCCTCCACAAATCAGCTTTTATTTCGCCCAGTTCAAACAGCCTTTTCCCCATGCCCAAACAAGCCCCTCGATTAACAACAGCAGAAATACCAGGATGGCGATGAAGGCGCCAAATGGCAGACCAGTGAACGCGACCGCAAAGGGCACCAGGAAAATCGCTTCCACGTCAAAGATCAAAAAAATGATCGCGTAGAGATAGTATTGGGAACGGAACTGAACGTGGGCCTCACCGGTAGACTCCACGCCGCACTCGTAGGTGGCATTTTTCTCTGCCCCGGGTTTGGGCGGTTGAAAAAATCTTCGCCACATCCAGGCAAGTGCGAGTGGTAGTAACGGAAACATCACCGCCACGCCGGCGAAGACGACGATGAACAAATAGGGGTTCGGCGTCATGAGTGAAAGATCGACAATTCAGCCACAGATTGGCACAGATTTACACTGATACGCAGAAATAATACTACTACTCTTTGATCTGTGTTTCATCTGTGTTAATCGGTGGCAATCCAAAAATGGCGAATTCAGTCGACCAAATCTTCATTCATGCGAAACAGTGGCTGCTTTCGTTTCTGAACGGACGCCTACCGGATCCGCTGGTTCAAATCGTCTCCAGCGTGCTCAACATTGCTTTGCTGCTCGGAGTGTTTTTGACGCTTTTCGCGCTCATGTCGGTGCTGGAAAGAAAAGTCCTTGGCCGGATGCAAAATCGCTATGGTCCGAATCGAGTCGGTCCGTTCGGCTTGCTTCAACCGGTGGCCGACGGCATCAAAATGTTAATCAAGGAAGACATTGTGCCCGCGCGCGCGGACAAGGTTGTCCATTTTTTCGCGCCGATCCTGGTCGCGGCCGCGGCCATTCTCGCTCTCGGCGTAATTCCTTACGGTCGAAATATGACGCCGTTTGTCATTGATGGTGGGATTCTTTTTTTCTTCGCCGTCGGCTCGACCACAGAGCTGGCCGTTTTCATGGCAGGGTGGGGCAGTAACAACAAGTTCTCCATGCTCGGCGCTATGCGCGCGATCGCCCAAATGATCAGTTATGAATTGCCCCTCATTATTACGGTGCTACCGGTGGTGATGGTAGTCGGTTCGCTCAATCCCGACAAAATCGTTCTCGCGCAAAGGTATTATCACTTTGGGTTCGTGCCGCATTGGTTTGTTTTGACCCCGTGGGGTGCGACCGCTTTCATTTTGTTTTTCGTTTCCGGACTGGTGGAATCGAATCGGACACCGTTCGACGTCCCGGAAGGCGAGTCGGAGATCGTGGCCGGTCACATGACCGAGTACTCCGGCTTTAAGTACGCCACTTTCTTCCTGGCGGAATATCTTGGCATGTTTGCGGTTAGCGGACTGGCAATAACTCTGTTTCTCGGCGGATGGCACGCTCCGCTGCCGTGGCTGGCATTTCTTCCGTCCTACTTCTGGTTTTTCGCAAAATTATCGGTGTTGCTTTTCGTTTTCATTTGGGTCCGGGGCACGTTGCCGCGCATTCGAGTGGACCAGATGATGAATTTTGCCTGGAAGTTCATGTTGCCGATGGCGTTCACTTGTCTCGTTTCGGCTGCGGTCTGGTATTACGATGGTCGACGCTTGGCGGCATGGCTCTGGTCGTTCGCAATCATTGCTGTTGTCTACCTTACGCTCTCGTTGTTTTTGGATACGCGGAAGAAATTCAGGCCGCGGACTTATCGCTTCGCCGAATGAACGTCATCGCATTTGGAGCCATCGCCATTTTCACACTCGTGTTCGCTTTGGCCGCCGCGACGAATCCCCGGCTGATGCACGCGGCGCTGAGCTTCGCGGCGATGTTTGTCGGGATCGCGGCGTTTTTCTTTCTGCTTGGAGCCGAGTTCGTGGGCCTGGTTCAGATTTTCGTGTACGTCGGCGCTGTCGCGGTGTTGATCGTTTTCACAATCTTGCTCACTCGACGGAATGCCGACAAAGATCGCGGATTTAACTGGGGCGGAATCCTGGTTGCGGTTTTGGTTTTCTTCGGATTGGTCTGGGCAATTCTCAGGACGAAATTTGTTTATACCTCTCTGCCGATCGCTAAAGCGCTGAGCGTGAAACAAATCGGCCAGGCGCTCATGACTCATTATGTTTGGCCACTGCAATGCGTCGCCGTTCTCCTTACGGTGGCGCTCATCGGCGCTCTCGTGTTGGTGATGGAGGACAAGCCCGAATGACCTTATCGATCTTTCTTTTCTTGGGAGCACACGCGCCCTCGCGTATTCTTTTCGGCGCTCCGTCGCGCATGCGCTCCCCAATCCAAATCGGCGCGAGATGACACTGACGCTCCAATTTTTTCTGGTCGTTTCCGCTGCCCTTTTTTGCATCGGACTGCTCGCCGCCCTGAGCCGTCGTCACGCAATTTTCATACTGATTGGAATCGAAATGATGCTGGCGGCCGCGAACCTGAACTTTATCGCATTCTGGAGGTTTGGTCCGCAATCGCCCTACCCAATCGGCGTCATGGTCGTGATCTTCTCCATTGCCATCGCCGCGGCGGAAGCTGCGGTCGGTCTTGCCATGGTGATCGCTGTCTATCGCCATTTCCGGACCACAAACGTTGATCAGCTCGATCGGCTCAAAGGATGAACTCCTGGATTACGACTAACGTTTGGTTGATTCCG
>Ga0187777_10000506_pt1 | contig 26701 bp, 29 predicted proteins | sample 1015_Q2_SP5_10_M_FD_132416 | JGI IMG/M metagenome (GOLD analysis project Ga0187777, IMG submission 132416) | Tropical peat soil microbial communities from peatlands in Department of Meta, Colombia - 1015_Q2_SP5_10_MG | ecosystem: Environmental > Terrestrial > Soil > Wetlands > Peat | place... | reverse complement strand
GGAGCGCCTGCAGTCAACAACACCGCCTACGTTATTGTGGCAAAGCATACATCTGGTAACGCATGCTACGGTAGGGATTCTGACAGCACGTCGTCTTACCGGGCGCAGGGTCTTGCCGGGGTGCCACTTACTACTGGTGAAGTCCCCGCTTCTACCACTGGTACGGCAAACCCGGACGATCTCAATGGCGTAACCAAGGGGACTTGCGCAAACTTTGGTGCCCAGTAAAATGGGCCTGTCGTGAACCGTTAGCCGCCCGGTCATTGACCCGGGCGGCTTTGTATCTTATCTAATTTCACGGGTAGAACGAATATGGGCAAAACAAAGAATAGTCGTGGTTTTACCCTTATCGAACTGTTGATCGTGGTCTCCATTATCGCGATCCTCGCAGCCATCGCGATCCCGATGATCAGCTCGTACCGGATAAAAGGGTTTAATGCTTCAGCTAACTCTGACGCAAGGAACCTTGCGACGACCCAAGAGGCTATGTTCGCGGACACGCAGGCTTACGGAGAAATTGCTTCTGCCGTGCTGCCAGGGACAACAGGCGTCGCCGGAGCTGGTCCAGTCATCGTTGCTGGTCCGCAAAACCCTGCCACATCGACTGTTTCTGGTGCCTATCTCTTTAATCAGCGGGGTACAGCTGGATTTTCTGTAAGCAATAATGTTATTATTGGTGTATCCGGCACTGCCCCGGGAGCACCAGACGTAAACGACACCGCCTACGTTATTGTGGCAAAGCATACATCTGGTAACGCATGCTATGGTAGGGATTCTGACAGCACATCGTCGTATAGAGCCAGTAGTTTCGTTGAGACTCCACTTACTGCTGCCGAGGTTCCCGTTTCTACCACTGGTACTGCAAATTCAGACGATCTCAATGGCGTAACCAAGGGGAATTGCTTAAGTTTTAGTGCTCAATAGGGATGCGACTATTATGAACCTCTAGCTGTCCAGTTAGGTCACGGGGCGGCTTTTGTCTATATTCATGGGTAGAATCAAACTCAAGAATAAAATCCTGCCTAAGAATGAGATGTACAATCCTTCTCCTCTTAACCTCTTAAAGATTATCATGTTCTTTTTGATCCTTACTTCCCTCTTTTTTACAACATTCATGAGGAGTCGGGTATGGAAAGAGGAGCTGACATTGTGGGAGGATGTGACACGGAAGAGCCCAGGGAAAGCAAGAGGGTTTACCACCCTCGGGTTCGCTTATTCTAAAATGGGCTGGTTGGACAGAGCTATAGAAGCGTATCATTGCGCACTAAAGCTCGACCCGGATTCCGTGGAGGCTAGGATAGACCTGGGGAATGCTTATATGAAACAAGGTCGCCTGACCGATGCACTTCACGAATACACCATTGCCTCACAAAGCGGGTCTGATTCGGCGCAAATTCAGAACAACCTCGGTGATGCTTATCTTAAAAGAGGGCAGGTAAAGGAAGCGATTGAAAACTATCTTACAGCGGTAAAGATGAATCCCAATTATCCAGAGGCCCATTATAATTTGGGGAATATCTATTCCGAACACGGGAGACCGGAAGAGGCCATACAGGAATACAGGATGGCATTAAGAATCAACCCTGACCTTGCTCAGGCGCATAATAATCTTGGGAACGTTTATCTCGCGCAGGGTCGGCTCGATGAAGCAGCTCTTGAATATGTTGCCGCATTAAAACGTGATCCTTCCCTCGAAAAAGCGCATTATAATTTAGGCAATATCTATGTCAAGCAGGGAAAATTGGAGGATGCATTTGAAAAATATAAGTCTGCTTTGAAACTGAACCCCGAGAATGCCGAGGCACACAATAATCTCGGGTCTCTCTATCTCAACAGCGGCCGATACGACGAGGCTATTGAGGAATACAGCCGAGCATTGGAGATCAACCCGGTTTTTGTCGAAGCCCACTTTAATCTGGGGAAAGCCTATTCTAAAAAAGGATTAAAGACGGAAGCATTGAACGAATACAAAACGGTTTTAAAGTTGAGACAGAATTTTCTCCCGGCTCAGCAAGCCATTACGTCACTTGACGGGCAATTATAATCCCCTTGTAATGCAAGGATCAGATCAAATACATGAGATGTACGCATCGTCGAAACAGTTACGATGAGTGGAAATGCTATTGACAATACAAGCTAGTTATGTAAAATGATGCCCATGATTAAGCTTACAAACATTTCGAAGGAGTTTAAAGAAGGAATACAGGCGAAAAAGATCAAAGCAATCGATGACCTCGTTCTAGAAGTTCAGAAGGGTGAGGTCTTCGGTTTTTTGGGCCCCAATGGCGCGGGCAAATCGACAACGATAAAGATACTCGTGAATCTCATACGCCCTGACAAGGGGAAAGCTTTGATAATGGACAGGGATGTGAATGATACCGCGGTAAGAAAACATGTAGGCTATTTGCCCGAGAACCCCTATTTCTATGATTACCTCACTGCGGAAGAACTTCTCTGGTTCGGTGGCAAGACCACCGGCTTGTCGGCTACGGCCATAAAAAACAGGGCGGATGAGCTTTTCCAGAAGGTCAATCTAGAGAACGCGCGCAAAAGGCAGCTCAGAACTTACTCCAAAGGCATGTTGCAGAGAGCCGGGCTTGCACTGTCTCTGATACATGACCCGGATGTAGCCATACTTGATGAACCGATGAGCGGACTCGACCCGCTCGGGCGGAAGATGGTCGGCGACGTTATCCTGGAGCTAAAGGCCCGGGGCAAGACGATATTTTTCTCTTCCCACATTCTTACCGACGTGGAACGCTTTTGTGACAGAGTGGGGATCATAGTGGCCGGAAGGTTGAGATTGGTCGACAGACTGGATAACCTATTGGTCGGAAACACCAAACTGGAGGACGTATTCTTGCGAGAGGTGGAAAAGGCCGGGGGAGGCATAGAGATATGAATACTCTCTGGCCTGTTGCGCTGATAACTTTTAAAGAAGGCATTAGGAACCGGGCACTATACGGGATCACCCTGCTCGCGCTCCTGTTTTTCATCGCTAATTTCCTCATCTCCGGCATGTTCATGCAAGAAGTTGGAAAGGTAGCCATAGACATCGCGCTTTCGGCTGTATCGTTGAGCGGCCTGCTTCTCGTGTTGTTCGTCGGGATCAATTTGATGGCAAAGGACTTGGACAAGAAAACGATTTATATGGTGTTGTCCCGTCCGATATCAAGGTCCCAGTACATTCTGGGCAAGTTCCTGGGGATGGCCCTTCTCATAATCACTACCATGGTCTTCTTGAGCGTGTGCGCCGCGTTGTCCATCCAATTGATCAAGATGGTATATCCAAACTATTTCCCGAGGTTCTCGTGGCCGATGATCCTCCTGGCTCTGTCTTTCAACACGCTGTCCATGATATTGCTATCAGCATTGGCGTTCTTCTTCGCATCTTTTACATCAACGTCATTCATTACATTGGTCCTGACGGTCATTGTGTACATAATCGGTCAGTCCCTCAGCGACGTGAAAGCGCTGGTGGATGCGCCTCAGACTGTTGGTATCCATGTTTCAGCTGCAACGGTGAAACTGGTGCAGTTGGCCTATTATCTCTTTCCAAATTTATCAGTCTTCAATCTGAAAATTCAAGCTGCCCATTCCCTTTTCCTTCCAGCATCGTATATTCTCTGGACTGTAACATACGGGTTGATTTACACTGCCCTGGCGATAACGGGAGCTGCGATCATCTTCAGGCTTCGGGAGTTTCCATAATGGGGAGACTGTTGACGATTATTTTGTGCATTGCTCTCCTCACGGTACATATCATTTCTTTGAGAAAGATTACCGAGCAGGAAAAGTTGATCCCTAAGGGCGAAGATACGGCCTATGTGATGCCGTCGCCAATTTTAAGGGTAACCGCACTCGAGTTCCACGGCCTCGCCTCTGATTTTTTGTTCCTGAAAGCACTGGTTTTTTTAGGCGGCACTTACGAGAGGAAAGAGAATCCGAGGGTCAAGCCATGGGAATGGAAGTGGCTGTATCATGTTCTTGATGCGTCAGCAAGTCTCGACCCGTATTTTTTAGATCCTTATTACTTCGGGAACGCAAATCTGACCTGGGATGGAGGGCTGATAAAGGAAACGAATGAGTTGCTGGAAAAAGGCAGCTCTTACCGAACTTGGGATTTCATGTTGCCATTTTATATCGGCTTCAACAGTTTTTACTTTTTGGACGATAATGACACGGCAAGTAAATTCCTTATGGAAGCGGCGCGAAGGCCGGGCGCGAGTGCCATCTATGCCGACCTCGCCACAAAACTGGCATATAAAGACAGAAGAACGGAAAATGCGATCACCTTTCAAGAATACATATTAGAACATACTGATGACCCCAAGTTGCGCACGGAGTACGAAACCCGCCTCACTGCCCTTCGCGGCGTGCTTTATCTTGAAAAAGCGGTAGTGTCGTACAAGCAGAGATTCGGCGTGTATCCAAGGAGCCTTGAGGATCTAATGAAAAAGCACATTATCGACGCCCTTCCTCAAGAGCCGTACGGCGGCAGCTACTATATCGATTCATCCGGGAAAGTCACAACAACAAGCGAGTCAAAATTAATGCCCTATGAGCGTTTGAACTTATCCCCGTCTTCGGAACCTTCTTCACTCATGAAGGATTAATCGCCATTTTGATCGAAGTTCAGCAATGAAGCTTAGTTCCTTATAGTTGTCGCTTCCCCCCACGAGCCATCCTCGTTACAGTCGGGTCAATTGCCATTTTAACTGATTTCTATAGAAGCCCCTTGAGACGCCTCTATCCTCCTTTAGAGGAAGGTCCGTTGATTTTTTGGGCGCATCATGTGTGCTACTGCCTTCTCCGTTCCTCATGCTGGATGTCGAGCTGCTTTAACTTCTCAATGCTCTTGGTGAGACGGTCGATATTTTGTTTGTACTGCTCGACGTTCTGCTTATACTGCTCGATGCTCTTGGTGAGGTTGTGATTCTCTTTTTCCAGTTCGACTATAATTTGGAGCAGAGAACGCTGCTGTTGGGCCTCCTGCGCCTTATCAGAGTCCGGATAGCGCGCCAGGTATTGATCAAATTCCTGAAGGGCGAGCGCATAGTCCTTCTGAGGGTTATCGTAATACTCGAGGGTGGAGGCAAGGGCAAACTGCGCATTCGCGGCGCGCTCCGGATTGGCGATGTCGTTCGCGATCTGTCTGTATGCGATGATTGCTTCAGAGTATTTCTTTTCCTTCAAAAAACTGTCGGCACGGTAAAACTCCGTGTCCGGTCCCCCTGCGAGGCGAGCGCAGCCCGACAGGCTGTATGCCGCCAGCAGGATCAGCAACAATCTCCTCACGAGCCCCTCCTCTTATCAACCACAAAGACGCTCTTCGGGATGGTCTTGGCATAGTCTTTGAGCTCTGCGGCGATCTCCGAGGCCTCAAGAGGGTTTGTGAGCTTCCGGTGCTCATTCGACACGATTGCAATGGAGATGGTCATGATGGGGAACTGCATCTCGACACCCTGTCTCGTTTTCCCGAGGATGTACCCCCGCGCACGCTCTTCCGGATCGTAAAAGTCGGGGATACGTCGGTCGAACCGGCTGATGACCTCAGTCGAGATATCACGCATGAACTCAGGGGTCGTGATGACGACGAAATCGTCGCCTCCGACATGGCCGATAAAATCATCAGGCGTTCCTTTGGCCTTAACTGCATCCTCGATGATATGCGCAGTCTCCTTGATCACCTCGCTGCCGTTTGCGTACCCGTAACGGTCATTAAACGCCTTAAAGTTGTCGAGATCGAGCACGCAGAAGGCGATGGGCTGGACCGACTCGAGCCTTTTTTTCAGGACGTTTTCAATGGCGATCCCTCCCGGCAGGCGGGTAAGAGGGCTGGCGTCGAGATACATTTCTTCGAGCTTGCGCAACCTCTTGCCCATGGTCAGAAAGGCCTCCGAAAGGCTGCCGATCTCGTCTTTTGTCTTGATCTCCGGGTCAAAGTCGAAATTCCCCTCGGCGACATGTTCCGTCGCTATCTTTAACCGGTTGATCGAAGAGGAGATATGATGGGTGACCACGAGTCCGGCAATGGCCCCGGCGAGGATGCTGATAATGCAGAGTACGGACGTGGTGAAAAAGGCAGCCCCGCCGATGGTGCTGATCCTATTCATCTTGGCATCCTGTGCTTCCTTGGCGGCGGCGGACATGGTCCTGATCGTATCGAGGAGACTCTCAAGCGTGTCCTTTAGTTCGTTGTTTGAAATGGCTGTTGCTTGACTGATCTTGTTCGTACGGATCAGGTCCATTTCCTCGTTAAAAAGGTCATTATACCTTCTGTAGAGATCATCAATTGCAGCAATAGGGACCCCGCTCGTATCGGGAAGTTTCCTGAGAGTGGAACGCCACAGACGGAACTCGTCGCCGCGCCTGGCAAAAAGACTGCGCATGTCTTCGCTTTTGAGGATCAAGTAGCGCTTCTCGAACGTGTCTTGGGCGAGGAGGGCGTCGAGCATCTTATCGGCTGCTTCCTGCACCACGATATCAACCTGTACGATTCTCTTGTTCAGACTATTGATCCGCTGAAGGCTGATGAGGGCATAGACGACAACGACAACCGTGAGCAGAACGAGCGTCATGTATCCGAGGAGCATTTTACTTGCTATGTTCAGCCTTGCAAAGAGCTTGGTGGGAACGAGCTTGTCTAGGATAGCGGGAGGTATCGGGAGACCCCTTTTCGAAGGCCGCGAACTCACGACTCAAGATTAACAAACAAACACAGTATTGTCAATACTATTATGGGGTTTGCGGTGCTTCCTCTATTGGCTTTGAGGCGCTTCATCCTGTATCCGCGATTCTTTGAGTGGAGCGGCGGCTTCTTCGCAGTACTTTCGGGGCTCCGTACCCGGCAGAAACGCCTCGCGGATGGAAGAGGGGCAATTGTCGGTGCTGAGAAGGCCCGTATCGGGGTCGACCTGCTTGAAGATAATGCCATCAGGCACGGAAAAATCCTCTGCTTCACGTTCGCCATGCGCTTTTTTCATGAATGCAAGCCATATTGGGAGCGCGGCACGGGCCCCGGTCTCTTTCGGCCCGATGCTTCGATGGTCATCATAGCCGACCCAAACACCGGCAAGAAGGTTCGGGGTGTATCCCATGAACCAGGAATCGCGGTAATCATTCGTCGTGCCGGTTTTTCCGGCGGCAGGCCTGCCGAGTTCACGGGCCTTCCAACCCGTTCCCTGCTCGATAGCGCCCCTGAGCAGGTTGGTTATGAGATAGGCGGTTTCAGGCTTTATGACCTGGGTCGGAAGCGCGTCGTTTGTGTAAAGAACGCGGCCAGAGCTGTCGGTTATCATGAGGATAGAGACAGGACCAAGTCTCATACCATGATTCGCGAAGACTGCATAGGCCGAAGTCAGTTCAAAGAGCGTGACATCGGAGCTCCCAAGTGCAAGGGAAAGGTAATGCGTAAGCGGACTCCTGATCCCAAATCTCTTGGCGTACTGGATCGCTTCATCGACACCGATTTTCTCCAATAGTTTCACCGTCGGGATATTGAGCGACTGGGCGAGCGCCTTCCGCAGGGTTACGAAGCCCTGGTAGGTGTGCGTGAAGTTTTCCGGTGACCAATTTTTCTTCCGGTCCATCTTTATCGTCAGGGGCGCATCATCAAGTATATCGGTCGCGCCAAAGCCCCGCTCGAGCGCCGCTGCGAAGATGATCGGCTTGAATGCAGAACCCGGCTGCCGAAGGGCCTGCCAGACGCGGTTGAATTGGCTTTCGCTGAAGTCACGGCCGCCGACCATGGCGAGGATGTGACCGGTAGATGGTTCGGTGGCGATGAGGGCGGCCTGGAGCGGCGAGGAGGCGCCTGTTTTTCGATGACGAGCTTCAATTTTTGCGAGGCCTTCTTTAACGGCTTGCTCGGCATTCTTCTGGAGATCGACGTTGATGCTGGTGTAGATATTGAGCCCTCCGGAGTACAGGATGCTTGCGCCGAAGCGCTCCTCTACCTTCTGCCGGATATATTCGACGAAGTATGGCGCAGGGCCGCCCACTTTAACGATCGGCTGTGAAGGGAGGGGTGCTTTCTTCGTGTCATTTGCCTGCGCCTCAGTGATGATCCCCATCGCGACCATCCGGTTTAACACATAGGCACGTCGACCTCGGGCGTTCTCCGGCGTCTTGAACGGCGAGTAGTATTTCGGAGACCTGGGAAGACCGGCGAGCAGGGCGCATTCCGAGAGCCCCAGTTCCTTCACGGATTTCCCGAAGTAGACTTGGGCCGCCGACTCGACTCCATATGCGCCGCTGCCGAAGTATATCTGGTTAAGATAGAGCGAGAGGATTTCCTGCTTTGTGTACCGCTGCTCGATCCTGAGCGCAAGGGCCATCTCCTTGAGCTTGCGGGTGTAGCTCCGTTCAGGTGTGAGGAAGAGCACCTTCGCGAGCTGCTGGGTGAGTGTGCTTCCTCCTTCAAGAACCTTATGGGCGCGGATATTCCGCATGAAGGCCCGGACGATACCGCGAGGGTCAATGCCGTGATGGGAGTAAAAGCGCGTGTCCTCTGTAGCGATGAGGGCATTGATCAGCAAAGGCGGCACATCTGTAAGGGACACCGGGGTTCGGTTCTCGAGAAAAAATTCGGCCAGCAGCTTGTTATCATCGGAATAGACCCGGGAAGTAATGCTCGGCTTGAACTCTTCAAGGGTATGGACCTCGGGCAGGTCCCAGACAGAGAACGCGAGAAACCCCGCCGCGCCGCCGATGAGCACTGCAGTCAGGGTCAGAAAGAGATAAAGGAGGACGGATTTTCCTTTCATTGCTGCCGCATTATACCCCCACCTCCCGGGAAAAGTAAAGCAGATGGAGTAATTTCATTAAAACACAAGTGGATGAACCATCCGTCGTCAGGACGGAGACGAATCGGTACATTCTGAGCTTAATGAATTTGATTGCCATATAAGAAGTTAGATGCTATGATAAAATAAGTTTGATTTGACCTAGGATGACGGCAACATAAAATACTCATCATGTGGAAGGAGGAATATATGTCGTACACTGCCAGGGATTTCGGTTCTTTGATCGGAATGAAGGGGTTCAGCGATACCTTGCTCAAGAATCATTTTACGCTCTATCAGGGATATGTTACCAACACCAACAAGGTCGCGGACGGCCTTGCGCAGATGCTGAAGGAAGGCAAGTCCGGCACGCCGGAGTACGCAGAGATCAAGAGGAGATTTGGATGGGAGTTCAACGGCATGCGGTTACACGAGCTGTATTTCGAGAACCTCAAGGGCGCAGGCGGCATAGACAAGTCGGGGAAACTGGCAAAGAAGATTGAGAAGGACTTCGGAGGGGTGGAGGCGTGGGAAAAGGACTTCAAGGCCTGCGGGACCATGCGTGGCATCGGCTGGGTGATGCTCTATCATGACCCAGTCGGCGATCGGCTATTCAACTCATGGATCAACGAGCACGACGTTGCCCACCTCGCAGGCTGCACTCCAGTACTGGTCATGGACGTGTTCGAGCACGCCTACATGACCGATTACCAGCTGAAGAAAGCCGACTATATCGAATCATTCTTTGCGAACATCAACTGGAAGGCCGTAGAATCACGGCTGAAATAACTGAGTGAATTGCCCCTCTTATCCGGGGAAGCCTTTTTTCCCCCGCAGCTTGCTTAAGAGGGGTTCATTTTTTGACAGGATGGCGAGGACACGGATGGGCAGGGCAATGGCATCTTACGAGCATTCTGTCCATCCAGCCAATATTCCATAAGGAGCTAGTGCTGAAAAACGGATTGGTTATAATTTTTACTGGAGACGGGAAGGGGAAAACGAGCGCTGCCTTGGGGATTGCGCTACGGGCAATCGGGCATCGGATGTATGTTTCCGTGGTACAGTTCGTCAAGAAAGCCGCTGGGACCGGGGAAGCAAGGGCAGCGGAACGGCTTGCGCCCGAGCTCGAATTTGTTTCGCTTGGCAGAGGATTCGTAAGCTGTTGTGGTGACACAACACCGATGGACGAGCACAAGAAAACGGCCGCGAAGGCGCTGGAACTTGCTCGCCAACGTATGCTTTCCGGGGCTTGGGATGTCCTGATCCTCGATGAGATAAACACGGCGGCGGCGCTCAGACTTATCGACACCGCCGACATCCTAGACCTGATCCGGAGCAAACCGCCGAAGATACATCTTATTCTCACCGGCCGGGATGCACACCCCGATGTGGTCGCTGTGGCGGACATGGTCACCGAGATGCGCTCCATAAAGCATCCCTATGAAAGCGGGATACCTGCACGTGAGGGAATAGACTTCTAACGAAAACTGCCGAAAACGGAAATTGACTTTCAGAAGTAACAATGCTATTATAATGTCCTACGTATAGGAGCGGGGTGACGCCTGTATCCCTCTGCAATGAAGACTGCCGCCGTAAGTTTGACCATAGAAAACGAACTTTCCCTGCCGAATCTCTTCGGAGATATGGACAAGAACCTTAGGCTTATCGAGAACACGTACGGCGTTATTCTGCATGCGCGTGGGAACAAGATCCAGATCGAGGGTGAGGAAAAGTCCGTTGCAAAGGTAGAACATCTCATCAAAGAGTTAGCCGCCATGCTGGAGCAAGGCACCATCAGCCATAAGGATGATGTGAACTCCGCCATTCATGCATACGCTTCTGATCCATCGTCCTCCTTGAAAGACATTTTTCAGAAAGCGATCCCGGTATCAAGCAGGAAACGGCCTGTTGCACCGAAAAATGAGACACAACGCAGGTACATCGAGGCGATAAAACAGCATGATATCGTCTTCGGCATAGGGCCCGCCGGGACAGGCAAGACCTATCTCGCCATGGCAACGGCGGTTTCCGCGCTCCTCAGGCGAGAAGTAAGCAGGATCATCCTTGTGCGGCCCGCAGTAGAGGCGGGCGAAAAACTCGGCTTCCTGCCCGGCGATCTGTACGAAAAGGTCCATCCCTACCTGCGGCCGCTCTATGACGCCCTTTATGACATGATCGAAACGGAAAAGGCGAACAAGCTCGTGGAGCGCGGGGATATAGAGATCGCGCCTCTTGCCTTCATGCGCGGACGGACCTTGAACGACTCGTTCATAATACTCGACGAAGCGCAGAACACGACCACGGAACAGATGAAGATGTTCCTGACGCGTTTGGGATTCAACTCCAAGACAGTGGTGACGGGCGATGTGACCCAGATCGATCTTCCAAGCGGCAGAAATTCTGGGTTGATCGAGGTCCAGAAGATCCTTGAGGGCATCGAGGGCATCCGATTCGTGTATTTTACGAACCGCGACGTGGTTCGCCATAAGCTGGTACAGCAGATCATCAAGGCATACGAGAGATACGAGACAAACGATGAACAGCAAACATGAAACCGTCGTGAAGCTCCTTCCCAAACTCCAGGTCCCCGATCCGGACAAGGAAGAGTCGCTGGAGGAGGTTACGCGTACGATCAGGCTCAGGAACATCGGGCTCGCGCTCATCACGACCTTACTCCTCGCATTCGTGATTCTGCCGCGGACACCTCTTCTGGATAGGGGAGACGTGGCAACGAGGACCATCACAGCCCCCTATACGTTGTATATCGAATACACGGGGCCGGACGAGACCATTCTTTCCTACAAGGTGACGAAGGGCGAGGTCATCGTTGAGGCCGGGCGACGGGTCACGGAGCGGGCCGCACGGATTATGGAAGAGCTGGCCCGCCGCGAAGGCGTCGGCAATCGGCTCTACGCTTATTTCGGGCTTTGTCTGCTCATCCTGTCTTTATTCTATCTGTTCTATCGCGACATCAAGCGCTATCGTCCGTCGCTGCTCACCGATACGAGGAAGATGTTCCTGCTCGCGTTCCTCCTCCTCATAACCGTCGTCATATCGCTATTCTCGAAATATGTCGTGTCGCTCCTTTCGGACAAGATACAGTTGGATGCGGCAACAGTGGGGTTTGCTCTCCCCGTTGCCGCGGGTGCCATGCTCACGAGCCTCCTTCTCGATTTTCATATGGCCCTCGGTTTCTCCTTCATCGTGAGCATCCTGTTTGGAATCGTGTTCCAGGGCGACCCCTTCATGCCGCTCTACTATTTCCTGGGCAGCATCGCGTCGGCGCTTTCCGTGTTCCATTCAAAGAGGAGAACTGCGGTGCTTAAGGCCGGGGCCTTCACGGGCATTGTCAATCTCATCGCTATAACCGGCATCGACCTCTACAGGGGGGAATTTCTGGTTCGCGGCACCTACGATCTGACCGCTGGATTCCTCGGCGCAGTCATAGTGTCCATCATCGTCTCGGTGACACTGCCGTTTTTTGAAACGCTTTTCGACATAGCCACGGACATCAAGCTTCTCGAACTCCTTGATCCGAACCAGGCGCTGATCAAGGAGCTTGTCTACAAGAGCCCAGGGACGTATCACCACAGCATCGTGATCGGTAACCTTGCCGAGGCTGCGGCCGAGTCCATCGGCGAGAACCAACTCCTCGCCCGTGTTGGGGCGTATTATCATGATGTGGGAAAGATACGGAAACCGGAATATTTCATTGAGAACCAGCGCATTGCCGAGAACAAGCACGACCGCCTCACGCCGTCCATGAGCAGCCTCATTATTGCAGCGCACGTGAAGGACGGCGTGGATGTCGCTCGAGCATATAGTCTTCCGTCGGAGGTCATCGACATCATCCAGCAGCATCACGGCACATCGCTGATCACGTATTTCTACCAGAAAGCAAAGGAACTCCAGCCTTACGTGAAGATTGCTGAAGAGGATTACCGCTACCCCGGCCCGAGACCGCGGACGAAAGTCGCCGCCATCGTCATGCTCGCCGATGCCGTCGAAGCAGCGTCGAGGACCCTTGAAGATCCGACCCCGCAGCGGATCCAGGCGCTGACGAACAGCGTCATCACGCGCATTTTCCTTGATGATCAGCTCAGTACATGCGACCTTACGCTCAAAGACCTCCGCGTCATTGCGCGGAGCTTCAATCTCATCCTTACAGGAATCTTCCACCACCGGATCGACTATCCCGGCAAGGAGTTTTCCGGAGAAAAAAGGCGCGGTGAACATCAGGATAAAAAACAATCTGAAGAACCGAAGGCCGGCAACGGCTTCGCTCAGAACAAAACTCCGGAAGTTGTTGCGGAGCGTCGGCCGTCCTGACGCCGAAGTGAGCGTGCTGTTGACCGGAGACCGTGCCATGCGCTCGCTGAACCGGCGATACTGCGGCAAGGACAAGACCACGGATGTGCTATCGTTCGCGCTGCAAGAGGGGATGTTTCCCGACATCCAGCCCACCGTTCTCGGCGACATAGTGATTTCTGTGCCAGCTGCCTCCCGGCGGGCAATGGAAGCGGGGCATCCGCTCAGCTGCGAGATCGAACGTCTTCTGGTCCATGGCCTTCTTCACCTGCTCGGGTATGACCACGAGCGGGGATCGCACGAGGCCCTCAGAATGCAGCGGAAGGAGCGGCAGCTCCTGAAAGGCCTTTCCCGATGAAACCGAAATCGTGGACCGAAAGGGCTAACCTGGCGATCGAAGGGGTCATCTACTCTGTCAAGACCCAGCGGCACATGCGCTATCACCTGGTTGCCGCGCTGATGACGCTCGTTCTCAGCCTCGTTCTGAACATCACGAGGACAGATTTTATCCTGCTCACCATGGCCATCGTGCTCGTGCTCGTAACGGAGATGCTGAACACCGCGATCGAGGTCACCGTGGACATGATCTCCGTTGAGTATCACCCGCTCGCTAAGATCGCGAAGGACATCGCGGCAGGCGTCGTGCTGGTCGCATCGCTCGGAGCGCTGACGCTGGCGTACCTTATCCTTTACCCTGCGTTCCGGACATGTGTTCTCACAGGGATCTGGCATCTCAGAAAAGCCCAGAGCGACGTGGTGGCCTTCGTGTCGCTTGCGTCCGTCATCATCATCGTGATTATCATCAAGGCTCTTCTCGGCAAGGGAGAACCGCTCAGGGGCGGCATGCCGAGCGGCCATGCGGCGGTATCGTTCTCCATCTGGGCAGCATCCATGAACCTGACGAAATCGACGATCGTTGGTGCCGTGACCCTTCTTGTTGCGGTCATCGTAAGCTGGAGCAGGTGGTCGAGCGGAATCCACCGCCCCATCGAGGTCGTATGGGGTGCGGCACTCGGCGCAGGCCTGACGGCCTTATTTTTTTGGCTGTTCACCTCGTAGGGGAACGAGTCGCGGAGGAAGAGGTGATCGATGCGATCTTGAACAACCTGGTAACATCGGTGAACGGCGCGCAAGCAGCGATCTTTCTGGATGACGATGGAGAGTCGATTTCACAGGCGGGAAATCTTAAGAAGGACATGAAACTGCTCGGCGCGTGGAAGGAGATTCATCTCGACCGGATCAAGGAGATAACCGGCAGGTTGGGACTTGGAACGGTCCGGGCAGTGTTGTTCTCGCTTGAAGATGGGAATGAACTGGCCGTGCCGGTTAGCGGCGAGTACTGTCTCCTGCTCTTTTTGTCCGCTTATTCCAGTCTTCCGGATGCCATGGCAGAGCTCAGCAAGGCGGTCGAGCTGCTGAATCAGGATATCTCATAGCGGGTTCATATCTGGTCGAATATCCCGAGCGTTCTGAATTTTTCATACCGCAGCCTGACGAGCTCTCCCGGTGGCACGTTTTTTATCTCCATGAGGTTCCTCGTTACGGCTTCCTTGAGCAGTTCGGCGGCTCTGCGCGGGTCGCGGTGCGCCCCACCGATCGGTTCTTCCACCACCTCATCGATCACTTTCATCTGGAATAGGTCTTGCGCAGTCATTTTGAGCAGATCGGCAGCTTCATTTGCCTTTGAGCCGTTGTTCCAGAGGATTGCCGCGCACCCCTCGGGGGAGATTACGGAGTAGATCGAGTGTTCGAGCATCAGGACGCGGTCGGCGATGCCGAGCGCAAGCGCTCCGCCGCTTCCACCCTCGCCGATGACCACGGTCACGATGGGGACCTTAAGGCCAGACATCACGTACAGATTCTGAGCGATCGACTCGCCCTGCCCGCGTTCTTCCGCGCCGATTCCCGGGTAGGCACCCGGAGTGTCGATGAAGGTGATGAGCGGTTTACTGAATTTTTCGGCGAAACGCATTATGCGAAGCGCCTTCCGGTACCCTTCGGGGTTTGGCATCCCGAAGTTGCGCTGGATCTTCTCTTTGGTGGTCCTCCCTTTCTGATGGCCGATGACAACGATGGGCACGCCGTCGAGCTTGGCTATGCCGCAGACGATGGCGGGGTCATCGGCGAAACTGCGGTCGCCGTGAATCTCCATGAAATTCGTGAACATGGCTTCTATATATTCCAGGGTATAGGGACGGTTTGGATGGCGCGATATTAGTGCCTTCTGCCAGGGGTTGAGCTTCGAATAGATCTCGGCACGCAGATGGTCGGCCTTCTTATGCAGTTTGAGAATTTCTTCCTCGAGGTCAATGCTTCCACTGGAGGTGAAGAGGGTGAGTTCCTCAATCTTCTTCTCCAAATCAGCGATCGGTTTTTCAAAATCCAGGTATTCCGGCGGCAAATCGTACTCCTCTATGCTGATGAAGATGCAGAATGCACTTCTTCTTTGTCATGCTCCGGCATCGATAGGACTACCTGTCCTCAGTATAGAGAACAGACGATATTATCGGATATTAACACCCTATTGTCAAGGATTTGTTCGGACAGTGTGGGATGACATGGCCTCCAAAGGGTCAAATACGGCTTATTTCCCCCACTGCCGAAGGTTTTCAAACCTTTGTCCTTTACGACTTATGATCACCACGCAACAAGCTTTATTTCAGCTTGGGGTTGACAATGTTCCGAAATCCGCTTGCCTTTTGGACCAAGTTGTAGTACCTTTGCATGAGGGAGAAGCTTATACGCATGATAATTGAGGGCCCATCTAATACCGGGCACTTCACTCTTGAAGACTCGTACGAAGTCGGGGCAACTTGGGTGCCTCATCTGTCGTTTCACGAGGTAGAGGTATATGGCTGAATGCATAGCCGGAGCCTTTGGTGGAACGTCCGAGCGACACCACCGTTATCTGCTGGTTGTGGACAGTGATGCAAATGAGCTGTATTCCACCGCCATGCTGCTCCAGCGCTTCGAATATAACATCTGCACTGCGAGGAACGCCGATGAGGCGATAGAGATGGGGTCTGTTGCTCTGCCCGGCCTCATCATCTGCGATCTCTCCCTTACAGACAGGAGCGGACTCGTTCTTCTCCGGCAACTTAAGGAGAACCCAAGGACATCCCGGGTGCCCGTTGTAATCAAGGCAGCGGACCCCTCGCCGGAGGTTGAGCGAAAATGCCAGGAGGGAGGCGCCGTGCTCATCCGGAAGCCGGTCCAGGCCGAGGAGTTGTATCGTGTTGTACAATTAACGATGGAGAACACGCCGCGAGAACATATCCGGATCTACACACGGCTGCCTGTGATGGCGAACAACAAACCGCTTGATTGCGGCGGGGAAGGCGAGTGCGCGACCGTGCTCTCGCAGCACGGCATGTATGTACGTACGTTAAAGCCTTCCCCCATGAACTCGAAGCTTTCCCTGAAGATCGTCATCAAAACACGGATCATTGCGATAGAGGCCATGGTCCTGCACAGCCACCGGTTCGGCGAGGGCCCGTTCCAGGAGCCGGGAATGGGTCTCAAATTCACCAGCATTGCGAACGAGGATCGGGATTTTATCGGTCAGTTCATCAGGGAAGAGGTAACAAAAGGCATCAATCCGGATTGAATCTATGCTCAGGGCTCACAGCACACCTTTGCGGTCAATAAACAAAGGAGAGAGCATGCTCGACAAGCAATTCGAGGGGCAGAGCGGCACGAAACGCTATATCCTGGTTGTGGATAGCAAAGCACAGGAGTTGCTTTCCATGTCGTTGCTGCTCCAGCGTTTCGACTACCAGGTCTGGTCCGCAAACACGACAGCTCAGGCCCTCGAGATGGTCGCCGTGGCAGTACCGGCTCTCGTCATTGCAGACTTATCCCTTCCAGGCATGAGCGGGACGGACCTCTTACACCTGCTGAAGCAGGACCCGCGCACCTCATCCGTCCCCGTTGTCTTCCTGATCCCCGACGGAAACGAAGCAACAGTGAAGCGGTGCCTCGAAGAGGGAGCCGACGGCTGCATCTCGAAGCCGGTCCAGGCCGAGGAGTTATTTCGCACCGTCCAGGCTTCCATTGAGCCCTCCCCGCGCAAAAACATCCGCATCAAGACGCGGCTGGCAGTATCGGTGAACAATGTTCCACTTAAGTGCATCGAGGGGGAATGCGCGTCCATTCTGTCCGAGTACGGCATGTACGTGCCGATGGCCAAACCCTACCAGAAGAACGAGCAGCTCACCGTGCAGATCAAGATCAACAACCGGAGCGTCTCTGCGAAAGCTTCGGTTCTTTACCGCCATATGTACGGCGAAGGACCGTTTAAAGAGCCGGGCATGGGTCTTAAGTTCATTGGCATGGCATCCGAGGACCAGGATTTTATCCGGCAGTTCATCAGAGAAGAGACCACGAAGAGCGGCAAATGATAGCGAGTCGCCATATGCGAAGGTCACAGAGAATATATCTTTCCTCGAGTGGTTGCGCAGTTCTTGAAATTCAGTGTCGTCGGATCATCAATGCTGTGGCTGAACGATGGACTTTGAGTAAGCTATAAGACAGGATAGGCCTTGCGTGATCAGATCTGCCCGCAGGGTCCCAGTTCCATGGACGGTGACAATGGCTGACAGAACGAGGGGAAAAAACGAAACGATGAACCGCTTCATAATGGTAGCGGACGGGGACACCAATGACTTGGTCTACATCTCCCTTCTGCTCCAGCGCTTCCAGTACCATGTGTGCACGGCGAAGACCGCTGCCGAGGCTTTGGACATGACATCAATTGCGCCGCCGATCCTTGTGGTCACCGCGCAGTTTCTCCCGGACATGAGCGGTTATGACCTGTTCCTGCGGCTCAAGCTCGATCCGAGGACCTCTCAGGTCCCGGTCATCGTCCTCACCCATGCAGGGGACCTGCTCACGGCGCAGCGGTTCCGCGAGGCTGGCGTCGCAGCCTGCCTCGACAAGCCGGTACAGGTGGAGGATTTATACCCTGCAATCCAGTCCGCAATCGAGTCCAGGCCGCGAAAGAACCTGCGAATTACCACAGTGCTTCCAGTGACTGTGAACGGCGTGCTCCTGAGCAGCGATACGGGCGAGTGCGCAACGGTCCTTTCAGAACATGGCATATACATTCGCACGCTGAAGCCTGCGGCGGTTAACACACGGCTCATGTTAACGATCCTCGTCAGGAACAGGCTTGTTTCAGCCGAAGCCGAGGTTCTTTACTCCTATGGCCAGGGCCGCGACCTGTTTAAGGAGCCGGGCATGGGACTCAAGTTCGTCCGGATCGCGCCCGAGGACAGGGAGTTCATAAGGCAGTACATTCGCGAGGAAATCACCCGCGGCGTATCCCCGCGCAGTACCGACCGCCCTGTGTTACCGGATGACTGGTAGCGAGGCTTTCATATTCGCGTGGAAGCACATGGGACGGACGCAGAGAGACCCCTGTTGTGCGCTTTGAGCCCTGTACTTTAAGCACGTGGAGGGCAGAACCTATGGACGGAAATATGTACAGCATCTCGTCAGGCGGCGGGCTTGATCGAAACGTTCGTTACTTACTCGTCGTGGACAGCGACGCCAACAATCTCTTCTATACCTCCATGCTCCTTCAAAGGTTCGATTACCGTATCTCCATGGCCGCGACAGCTGAGGAAGCCCTGGCGATGGTTTCGATCGCAGCGCCGGCCCTCGTTATTACCTCGCTCGACCTAAAGGGCATGAACGGCCTTGAGTTCATGCGCCGGCTCGGCCAGAATCCCGGCACTGTCGCAGTTCCCGTCATCGTACTGACGGCACAGGGCGATCTGATCGGCGATAAGCGCTGCCGAGAAGCCGGGGTGACCGACTGTCTGGAGAAGCCGGTCTTGGCCGAGCAGCTGTTTCGTGCCGTCGAGGCGGCTGTGGAGACAACGCCGCGAATGAGCATTCGTATCCGGACGAACCTGCCCGTGACCGTGAGCAACATGCCGCTCGTCGAACTCGAGGGTGCGTGCGTCTCCGTGCTATCCGAGCACGGAATGTTCCTGCGGACCCTAAGGCCCGCACCGATCGACACGCGGCTCTCCCTCCAAATAAGCCTGAACGACCGGGTCATTGCACTTGATGCTGTGGTCAGGTCCAGCTACCGGACAGGCGGAGGACCGTACAACGAACCAGGGATGGGACTCCAATTTGTGCGTACATCGTCGCAGAACCAGGAGATCATTAGGCAGTTTATACGGAACGAGGTCACGCGGGGCATCAAGCCGTTGTGATACCAGGGACGAGCCCGGCTGTGTGGTGGTCCCGCGGTAACGGGGTCCATGAAGCAGGCACCGGGAAGCGTTTCTTCGGTCTGGGCAATCCCGTCGCGACGCGACGGACGGTGATGCAATATCACCGGCTCTCAAACAGAGCCTGAACCCAGAGGCGGTCAGTTTCCGTTCGAACAAAAGCTTTGCAGTGGACATCGGAAGGTCTTGAGAACAAAAAAAGGGCAGAGACCTGAATTGGTCGCTGCCCTGATGAGAATTTTTTCTGCGTCCACATCAGAAGCAGGGAAAAATGGCTATGAAATCAATGACGGGTCGGGCGAGAGCAGTTTACGCTGCTGTTTGCCGGAACTTCTCAATTCCTTCGGTGTATATCTTCTTGCCCGCTTCCAAGGCATTGGTGACGGCTGTTCTGCCTTCTCTGTAGAGAATTTTGCCCCTGTCCACGGCTTCTGAGGCGCGATCGCCTGCTGTCGCGGCAAATCGTTTCAGATCCTCCCTGACTTCCTTTCCCGATTTCGGTGCCAATAGGAGAGCCATTCCTGCTCCAATGATACCGCCTGCCAGGATCGGCAGCCATATCGAGCGTTCACCTTTCTTTGTGAACTTTTCGAATTTCCCTATCCCTTCTGAATAGGTCTTCTTCCCGGCTTCTACGGCATTGGACACCGCTGTTCGGCTTTCTTCAAAAAGTTCCTTACCCCTGTCTACGGCTTCTGAGACCTGGTCCCGCGTGATCATCGACACCCGTTTCAGATCATTTCTGATCTTTTTCCCGGGTTTCGGCGCGAACAGGAGCGCTGTGCCTGCACCGAAGAAACCGCCTACTAGCAGAGGCATCATCATTGAACCTTCTCTGTCCAAGAGCTTCTCCTTCATGTTCATCACTCCTTTCTTCTCCCGGCATTCCGCGGGGATTTACCAATCCTCCCGCAATATGTGCCTTGAGATTGCTCGGTTCGCATCCGCCGCTAGGGTCGCAGCGGATGATGAATAGCGAAGAACGCTTGACTACTATCCTTTATTACATTATAGCACCTGTTGCTATCTCAGCAGCCCTAGAAAATCAGATCGCAGAGAGGTGAGAAAAATGTGTGAGGGGAGGAAGGGATCAGAGTGGAATTTAAAGTTCATATTTAATATACAAAACTGTTAGATTACTGAGTGTTATATAATATATATTAAAGTAGAGCTTTATAATATTTACACGTGGAAACTTGGGCAATGTCAGCGTTCTGACGCGGCATGGTGAAAGGAGTTGCATGCTTATGAGCGTCCTGCCTCATTCCTCCTGCTCCTTCTTCCGTAGGAAGGGGATCAACTCGTACACGAGGCCCACCGCCGGCATGCTCGTGACCACTTTCAAAAAGAGCCGGGAATAGCCGATTGTCTCCACGTCCCGCACTTCTCGCAACATCGGCAGAAAAACGATTGATGCAGCGATCCGCAACAGGCCGCTCAGGAGGAAAACGAGCAGATATTTAGACCAGAACACCGTGTTCAGCCTGACAATGGTGCTGCCGAGCAAAGCCCCGATGACCAGGGACAGGCCGTTAATTAAGTTGTAGTAGGCCACGCAGGTGGCGCGTTTCTGGGCTGTTGTAGTGTTGAAGATGAAGCTTAACGATGCGATCTCAAAGCCGCCCCAGACGAATCCCGAATAGACTTGGATTGCTATGAGCCACAGGACCGCACCCGACAGGAGCCACAGGATTGGCACTAAAGGCATCAGAAAGCCCGCAAGGCTCAGCACACGCCTTGCACCGAAGCGGTCCGCTGCATGACCCCAGACAGGGATCGATAGTACCTTCGCGATGATCGCCGCGGCATTGACCACGGTAAAGGTCAAATAGCTCAGGCGCAGGTCCTGTAGCATGTAGGGCGTAAAGAAGGGGGCCGACAGGAAGACGGCCAAGTTCATCAGCGCCAGATAGAGCACGAACCGTCCGTAGTTCCGGAACATCGCCTGCTGAAGAAAGGCAAGTAAACCGAACTCTGCTTCACGCGGGACAGCATAGACAGGCTCGTACTGCTTCAACAGAAACATGACCGAGACCACGCGGCTCGCGAGCGCTAGCAAGAAGATCAGGAGGAACCCAATGTACTGAGTCCGGTCGCTGCCGGCGAACTGCTGCAGGATATATCCGGCTGCAAGAACTGCAGCGAACGTGGCAGTGCCTGTGATCTTGCTCCTCCGGCCGAAATAGGCGCCCCGTCTGTCCTCGCTCACCAGGTCGCCCATCCAACTATTCCATGCGGGGCCGAGGATCATGCCGAAGGTCCAGTAGAGGCAGGCAAAGAGTATGAGATGCCGGACCCGGAACTCCCCGAGGAAAAAGACCATTGCGACGGGCACGTACATCAGTCCCTGAAGCAGGGCTGCGGTAACCACGAGACGCTTGCGTGATCCGAAGGCGCGGATCAGGCGGTTCGAGAATATCTGGAAGAGCGACCCCAATCCCTGGGGCAGGGAGCTCAAAAGACCCACCTGCAACGTCGTGGCCTTCAGGAACAAGGAATAGGCCACGAAGAAGGACTCGCCTAACCCGATCATAACTGCCGCAAAGGCGCCATCAAACACTGAGTACCTGAGGCTCTTACGGACCCGGTAATCCTTTCTCCGATCAGTCCAGCCGTTGCCGCCGTTCATAACCGATATCGTTCCCATTCTTACTTCATAATACCAGAAATTACCATCCTTGAAGGGTGCTTAAACATCGCCCACGCTTGCGAATCGCAATGTCCTATCTGAACCATGAAGGAAGGAAATATTCTTCCTGCATTATCCTATGCCGGGCCGATGTCGTCCTCTGAGGCTCAAGATGTTCCGGACCGTGATAAAATGTAACTGATGAAGATCAGGGAGATAAAGGCAAAGAGCATCCTGTCACAATCACAGGTCTATGATTATGCTTTAAATCCGTATGTCGGCTGCCAGCACAATTGCGTCTACTGCTATGCCAAGTTCATGAAGCGGTTTACCGGCCACCAGGAAGCATGGGGGGATTTCGTAGATGTTAAGATCAACGCTTCTGAGCTTTTGGCCTCTGAGGTAAAGAGGAAGAGGCCCGGGAGGGTATGGATAAGCGGGGTGTGCGATCCTTATCAACCCTTGGAAAGGAAATACATGATCACGAAGAGGTGCCTTGACATCCTCGTGGAAAACGGCTGGCCCTTCACTGTGCAGACCAAATCCCCACTCGTCCTGAGGGACATAGAGACCCTGAAGAAAGCGGACGATATCGAGGTAGGATTCACCATAACCACGGCGGATGAGAGGATACGAAGGCTGTTCGAACCAGGAGCGCCACCATCAAGCAAGAGGATCGAGGCACTGGCGGCTCTTCGCTCGGTAAGGATCACGACTTTTTGCATGATAGCGCCGATTCTGCCGGGTGCCGAGCGCCTTGTTAGCGCGCTGAAGGGCAAGGTAGATCATGTGTTAATTGACAAGCTGAACTATCATTACGCTGACTGGGCATACAAAAAATACGGATTCCAGCGGGCCAGGGAAGACAGCTTTTTTTTGGAAAAGGGTGAGGAGCTAAGGGTGGCGTTTGAAAGGGAGGGAATCCCCTGTCAGGTACTGTTTTAACGCTGCTGTGACATCCCCGGCACTGCGATTTGAGGGAGTCCTCATCTTGCGGGAATGAGTGATAAAAAGTTCGGGTATGATCTCCTTGGTTGCGCAACCTGAAATTGTTGTTAAATTTTACGTTTTTTAAGCATCCAGAGTATCACGATATACCCGACGATTGTTGGCTGGAAAAAGGTGTCGGCGACGAGAGCCCCGATCGTTCCCGTTCTTTCCAAGGCCTCAAAATAATGGGTACAAATAACGAAAAAAGGGAAAAAAAGGACCAAAAGGACCAAAAGGACCATCCACAAGCGCGGTCTCAGAACGGTAAGATCCATCGCCTGATATACTGGAGATGGCCTGTCATGAAGACTTGTCATTCCGCTTTTCATCCTGTTCATAATGTTTTATCTCCTCCTTGCACCGCTATCGAACATTCTTATTTAAGCCATTTCACATTATAAAAAAAACCGCTTCACGGTTATGACTTTCATCATACTGCGAAATAACTTGCTACGCCGCAAATCATATGGCGATCATTCCCTGGATTTGCCGCCGCCCTTATGATACAGTATATCACAATAATTTTAGTTTTTCAAGATTTTTTTTGTTTTTACGCCAGTCATGTATTCCTGCAATCTCCTTTACTATCTCTTTGTTTTCTTTGCTTGATTTTTTTTTATCCCTTCTGTACTATTCTATTGTTATTCTGACGGGTTGCCACGCATTCATATTCTTATTTTTAAAATCCCGTCTTGATGCGATAAAAGACCTTTTTAGACATGCAGAAGAAGGACTCAGAAAAGATCAAGCAGGAGTTCAGGATGCGCCAGAAACGGCAGATCGTGGCCATCACTGCGGCAATGTTCATCGTATTGCTGGGCGCAGTGCTTCACAAGCGCCCCGACCTCCTGGGAGCGTTCTCCAGAGATGCGCTTTTTGGGATGCAGGCCGTCAGCATAGCCGCGTTCATCGGTTTTTCGGCCTATAACTGGCGATGCCCAAACTGCGGCAAGCATCTGGGCGGAGATCTCCACAGACAGCATTGTGGGAAATGCAACGCCCGGCTGCGGTAGAGGACATGTCATGATTGAAGCGCCGCGCGGAGCTAGCCCTGATCCATGTACACAGGGCCGAGTCAGGAATGTGAACCATGTCAAAGCTTCTTGAAGAGCTAAAGAGCGAACATAAGGACATTCTTGATATTCTTGATCAGGCCAAGATACAGGGGATAACTTCGCGAGCAGGGCGGGAAAAGCTCATTTCAGCGAGGGACCTCTTGACGGCCCATATTCGAAAAGAGGATGAGAAGTACTATCCCGAGCTCAGAAGAGCTGCAGAGAACAATGAAGATCTGAAGATAATCCTGGACTATTTCGTCAGGGATATGGAAGATGTCAGCAAAAAGGCCATGCAGCTTTTTGATAAGTACGCTCACGGCGGGGATGAGGAAGTATTCGCGGGAGAGATCAAACTGCTGTATATGATGCTGAAAGACAGGATACGGACAGAGGAAGAAACGCTTTTCAAGAAATTCTCAGCTGCATGATATCCCCGATCCTCTTCTGGGAGGGAGGGATTCGAATAGAACACTCCCGGGGCAGCTGAGAGGCGTGCACTCTTAGCCTTCTTCTCATTTCTCGCGTCTGACCTTGAGGTTCTTGGCGTCTCATGACCTGGATGGAGTGAGAAAGCAATTAACATGATGGATCGTACTTCGAGAGGGGATTATGGCACAAGGGAACCGTATGCAATCTGATGCGCAAGGGCAGGAAAAGGGTGAGGGCCATCTCATCATGAACATCGGGAAGATCGTTTTCCTCATTGTGGTACTCGTGGCTTTTTGGTACTTCTTCGATAGATGGATCGGAAGTAGATAGAGCAAACATGGATCGCATGATGGCCGCTTCTCGTTGACCGGGCAATGGAAATCGCATGCAATATGAGCTGAAATTGAAAAAGCGTAGTCTTCTCCATTTGGCTCTGTGTGGCCCTGAATCCGATACTGTAGCGGGAGTTTTCCGGTTGAAGATCAACGTCGCCGAGCATCCAGAAGGACACGTCGAACGCGAATACATGAGGAACTTAGCGTTACTATCGTCATCTCTCGTTTTTTCGTAGCAATGACCCGCCTTCATCCCTCTTTCGAGGTTGCCCCTATCTATTTAATAACAAAATCATCCCTGAGAGAGTTAAAAGCGCATTACGGAATTTCTTGCGTTAAAACCTGTCATAAAGAACTGTGATTACTATCACAGAAACAATCCTGATCGTATACTACACTTGTAGCATGCTTGCGCAAAGATACGTACTAAATCATTTTGATACATTATTGAAGCATTAGAAAATCGTGGTGGCGGGTCCGGCTCTTGCGAAAGGGGTGAGCATGGTGAAAAGATGTATTGCCTTGTTCGTTTCATCTATATTTGCATTCAGTCTCGGCATAGCGTATGCTGAGGAAGAGAAAGTCCTGAATCCGTGGGAACGGGACATGCTGACATCCACGAAAAAAGAGGATAAGGCCAAGAAGCAGGTGAAAAAGATCGATAAGAAAAAAGACAGGGGTTCGGGCGTAGACAGAACCAAAAGGACGAACAGTGAAAAAGTGAAGAATACGAGCGTGGCAAAAACCGAGAAAAAAGAAACGGGACAAAAGAAAAGATTCCTGTTCTGGTAACAGGAGAAACTGACAAAGCCGCTAATATGCCCGCATCTGTGCCGGCTTTTGGCGGCTTATGTCCATCATCATGACCAAGCCGAAGAGAGCAATGCCCGGTATTTTGTTTCATCACACCAGCGTCATTTTATACGTGAATAGCGTTAAAATCCTGACAGACAAACAAACACTGAGAATAATAACCAATTGAATTAAAAGGGAATTATTTGTGGCAAATGTATTGCATCGAAAATATTAAATTGTATCCTAAATTTAAACAATGTGAGATAGCAAAGGAGGCTGTGCCATGACATGGATTCTGTGTGCAGCAGCGTTTCTCGTAGGCGGTATTATCGCGATACTTCTCATGTCCTGCTTTGCGATTGCCCAGCAAGCAGAAGAACAAAGCGATAGGACATTTTATTTATTAGCCGGGAAAAACGCAGCTGATTGAAGTTTCTCCATTCATATCCCTAATCCTTAGTATTGCATGATCTGTTGCGACAATTTTGAGGGTCTTTGGTCCAGGTAATACATTGTTGATTTTTTTGATTAGATCGGATCAATTAAGACCAGATCTTCAAAATAGATGATAAGACCTGGATGCAGCATCAGAAGTGACCGGATGGTGCACTTAGTCCTGAGGCCTTTTCCCTTCTTGACTTCTTCCGTCCAAGCGATATCATATAATCAGATACATTAAGGGGGAGGCGGTGTTTGTGACCATCATTCTAATCATCATAGCTGCAGCGGCGGCAATCTACTTTTATGCGACGCTGGTGTTCTATTACGGCTTCAAGAACTGGCACCCTCTATGCGGGACTAAGTCTTCTCAATGCAAGAGAGGAGAACCTTGCTCAGATTCCCGACAGTGAAGACTTTATAAGGCCAGACATTTGTTGTTAGATTTTGCTTTCTCTCTTCAAAAAAGCCATTTGCCTGCAGATATAATAATAAAGACCATTCTTATAGCTACCGTGAAAAACTGACCTTGAAATTGACATTCCATGTTCGTCTTGCATCGTTAGTCGGCGGAAAAAATAAGAGGTGATATGTTTTTCTGAAGTCATATCACCTCTCTCGCGGATCCATTGTGTCCCGGTCATCTTATCGGTTCTGCCGTCACGTTCGCGTGCCCGGTGCCGAGATG
>Ga0187777_10000505_pt1 | contig 26717 bp, 23 predicted proteins | sample 1015_Q2_SP5_10_M_FD_132416 | JGI IMG/M metagenome (GOLD analysis project Ga0187777, IMG submission 132416) | Tropical peat soil microbial communities from peatlands in Department of Meta, Colombia - 1015_Q2_SP5_10_MG | ecosystem: Environmental > Terrestrial > Soil > Wetlands > Peat | place... | reverse complement strand
TCTGCGCCGCCGGCTGGCCCTGGCGGAATCCTGGCTCGACAAAGCGGCGCGCGATCTTTGGACCAGTCCCGCGCTCGGCAGTATTTTTCCCGAATTCCTGATCCTGCTCTACGGCTCGATGCGCAGCACAGTGCCCCTCCTGCGATTCGGGGCGGAATGTGCCCGCAGCCTCGGGCAGGACGACGCGCTGGCGGAGCAGCTCGCCGCCTACTACGGGCGCCACGCGGAGGAGGAGTTGCGCCACGATGAGTGGCTGCTGGCGGACATGGAAGCGATCGGGATGCGTTCCGAGGAAGTCCAGGTGCGGGTGCCACCTGCTTCCGTGGCAGACATGGTGGGAGCGCAGTATTACTGGGCGGCCCATGCCCATCCCGTCGCCCTGATAGGATACCTGCTGGTGCTGGAGGGCAATCCGCCGGATGCCGGGCAGCTGGCAGAAATCCAACGGCGGCACGGGATTCCCAGCGAGGGTTTGCGCACGCTGCTGAAACATGCCGGCGTGGATCCGCATCACGCGGCGGATTTGCGCCACTTGATTGATACGCTTCCTTTGCGCAAACAGGACTTGTCCCTAATAACCATGAGCGCCTGGCACACGATCGAGAAGGTGTGTGAGGGTTTTTCGGTCCTCCTCGATGCTCCTGGAATGCCGGGCGAGTAAACTCCGGCTGGGCAGAGGCGCCAATGGTGGGCGAAACGCTTTCCCATTACCAAATCCTCGCCGAACTCGGCAGGGGCGGGATGGGCGTGGTCTACAAGGCGAGGGACACGAAGCTTGACCGGCTGGTAGCGATCAAGCTGATGCGGGCGAACGTCTCCGACGACCCCATCTATAAACAGCGATTCTTACGGGAAGCGCGGGCCGCCTCGCGCCTGCAAAATCCACACATCTGCACGATCCACGAGATCGCGGAAACCGAGGACGGGCGGCCGTTCCTGGTGATGGCCTACTACGAGGGCGAAACCCTGGCACGAAGGATCCTTCGCGGGCCCCTCCCCCTGAAAGAGATGTTGCGGCTCATGGACCAGCTGTTGGACGGGTTGGAGTGTGCCCATCAGGCGGGAATCATGCATCGCGACATTAAGCCAGCAAACATGATGATCGACAAAAACGGGGAACTGCGAATTCTGGATTTCGGGCTTGCTAAACCGACCGAGGAAACCATGCTGACGGACCCGGGCATGATCGTGGGTACCTTGGCTTACATGGCGCCGGAGCAGGCCAGGAACGAGGAGGTGGACCATCGCGCGGACCTGTGGGCAGCGGGCACGGTGGCCTATGAGATGTTGACCGGAAACAAGCCGTTCAGCGGAACAAATTCCGCCGCCATTCTGGCGGCGATCGTCCACCACGAGCCACCGGCCATCGGCCACGTTGGCGCCGGGGTGCCGGGCTTGCTCGACGACATCCTGCGCAAGGCATTGGCGAAGGAAAAGCATTTCCGCTATCAGAGCGCGGCCGATTTCCGCCGGGACATGGGGGCGCTGGCGAGGCTGTCGGGCGAAGACACGATCAGCACCGTCTCGGTGCTGCCGCCGGAACCGGTGGCACGCTCGGTCGTGGTCCTTCCATTTGTCAATCAATTCGCCGGCGGGGAGCATGATTACTTCAGCGAAGGGCTGACCGACGAGATCATCACAGCCCTGTCGCAGGTACAGGGCTTGCGCGTCATGGCCCGCAGCGCCTCCAACCGCTTATCGTCCGCGGCCGATCCCAAACCGGTAATCCGGGAGCTCAACATCCGCTATCTTCTCGAGGGGACGATACGCCGTCGGGGTGAGCGGCTGCGGGTGAATGCCGAGCTCGTGGATGTCTTTTCTGAGAGCATCGTGTGGGCGGAACATTACGCCGGCTCGATGGACGATCTGTTCAGTATCGAGGAGACTCTCGCCGGCAGGATCGTGGAGGCGCTCAAAGGCAAGCTTACTCCAGAAGAACAGAAGAAGCTGGCAAGGCGCCCCATTCCAGACGTGCGCGCTTACGAGTTCTACCTGAAGGCACGATACGAGATTCTCAACTACTCGCGGGAAGCATTGGAGCGTGCCCAGCAGCATCTCCGCGCGGGAGAGAAGATCGTCGGCGAGAACATCCTGATCCTTTCATCCCTGGGGCAGGTGTACTGGCAATATGTGAATGCAGGGATCTCGTCCGACGTCTCGTACCTGCAGAAGGCGCGCAAATGCGCCGAGAGGATCCTGCATCTTGATCCCGAGTCAGTTCACGGCCACCGCCTGGTGGGCTTGATCAGCATCCACGAAGGCGACATGCAGGAGGCGGCGCGCCGCTTGAAACGTGCGCTCGACCTGGACCCCAACGACGTGGACACGCTGGGCTGGTTGATCGGCATTTGCACCACGACGGGGAAACCGTCGGCCGCGGCTCCCCTGGTGGAAAGATTGCTGGAATTGGATCCGGTCACGCCTAGCTACCGTTACACACCGGGCCTGGTGTCGCTGTCGTCGGGAGATTTCGCGGCGGCGGTGGCTCCCTTCTGCGAAGCGGCGCGTCTTGAACCCAGCAATCCCATGAGCCGATTCCTGCACGGGCAGGCGCTGGCGCTCACCGGGCAGATGGACGAATGCGCCCGAGTCTTTGATGAACTGGCCAACGATCTGCCGCAGAGCTCCTTTGCGAAGTTAGGGCAGTTCTATAAGCACGCGGTGCTGCGCCAGCGCGAGTGCGCTCTCAAGGCGGCGACCCCCGATCTGAAGGCCACGCTCAGCGGCGATCCTTATTACTGCTGGAACCTGGCCCAGGGTTACGCGTTGCTGGGCGAGGAGCAGGAGGCGCTGCACTGGCTGGAGCGCGGCGCCGAAGTGGGATTCATCAATTATCCCCTGCTGGCGAAGTTCGACCCGTTTCTGGAAAACATCCGGTCATCGAGCCGGTGCCAGACCCTGTTGGACGACATAGAACGGCGCTGGAAGGCTTTCGAAGTCTGAAAGGAACATCACCGGATCAGCTGCGGGCGGCTTGCGGAGTTTGTCCCATTATCTAGGGTGGTCCCAAGTCGCCGTTAAGAGCGGCCAGAAGCGTGTCTCCGCGCGGGACGCCGAGGCCAGCACATGGATTCCAACCGGCGCCGGCGCAAAAGGCGCCATTACTGCCCTCCAGCACAGGACCGAACAGTGGGGCACGTTTTGCCAGCCGATACAGGATGGGATTAAGGTAGCCGGCTGAGCACGCGAGACCCTGGTTGCAGCGCGCCAGCAAAGCGGCCCAGAAGGGCGGGACAGCGCTGGTGCCCCATGCTGGAGCAACGATTCCCCCTACGAGCACTTGCGGGCCACAGCTTGGGTCGGCCGGTCCGGCGACGTCCGGGACGCCGCGACCCGAGAGAGGCTGTTTGTTTGCGTGGAGACCTGTCTGCCAAGGCGGCGGAGGAAAGCGCTGGCTGAGGCCTCCGCCACTGCCGACCGGCGAGCCGCGAAACGTGCCGCTCCAGACAACATCGCCGCCGCTGCGGTGCGGAATCGCGGTGCCGCCGCAGGCCAGCGCGTACGGACTGCTGGCGGGGAAATTGACCGAGGCGCCGCCTTCCTCGGACCCATTCGCCGAACCCCAGTCGCCGGATGAAACGCAGACGGTGATCCCGAACGCGGCCGCCAGACGCAAGACATCATCAATCAGGTCGAGATACATCTCTGAGACGACCAGGGGCTCGGCTTCTCCCCAGCTCAGGGACAGGATCTGGGACTGGTGGCGCAGGTCGGTAAGCGCGGTCATGAGTGCGTTGAATATGCCGCGTTCGGTCAGCGGCGCAAAGTACACGACGATCTCGGCGCCCGGCGCGAACATTCCCGCCATTTGAATGTCCATCGTGGTCTCAAACGTGGCGAGGGCATTTTCTCGATCGCGCGGCGAAAGCGTAGCTATGCCTTTTCCGAGCGCTTCGGCGATGATCCTGGGATCAGCTGGCTCGTTCTCTCTGCCCACGTTCACCACGCTAATCTTGGGAGGTTGGACCCCGAGTTCCTGGAAAAACTGTTGCACGTCCTGCTCGTGAAAGCCTCCGCCGAGCTCGAGCAGGCCGATGCACTGGCCGCTGCCGTCCGGGTGTTGAGGAAAACGATATCGTTCCATCAGCTCCCAGGGCGGGCTAATGCGCTGCGGAGTTGGCACGGGCTGCGGCTGGGTCAGATGCCGCCGGGCAGCGGGCCGTTCGTTCAGGCCGATGATGCGGATGACATCAACCAGATGGGCTGGCAGGTGCACCAGGCCGCGCACGCCACGATGGTCGCCGAGATGCTCATGGCTGAATTCCAGCAGCTCGACACCGAAAATGCTGGAGACCAGCTTAGCTGATCCACGCACGGTGAGGGCTCGCCGAGTCGGTGATTCTTCCACCAGCTCGAGGTCGGTGGCGCGCACGAACTCAGTCGCGAATTCAAAATCCTCGGCTGCGGCGCTGTACGAGTGGATCGCCTCTTTTCGCGGCGGAACGCTGCGCCCCCTCGGCAATTGCCGGGCGTAGGCAGGGTCGGCATGGAGGGCAGGAGGCTCGATCCTGGGGCGGACAACCAGCGTCAGTTCGAGAATCTGGTTGGGCGGGGTGCTGCCCTTGATTCTTGCCCCCCGTAACGGGACAAAGCTGCTGCTGGGGATTGGCTCAAGCGGGGCAACGCCGCGTGGCACACTCGCCTCCCTCAGACCTGACACTCGCGGGACACCCTGGGCAGAACAGGATCCTGATCGTTGTCGGCATCAGTGCATCGATGTCGCGAAACAACAGTCCGGCGCACAAGATCAGACCCGGGCGTCGCAGTGGTTCCGCATTGTGAAATTTGCGGGTCTTTCTGTCAAGGCACTCGTTGCTGCCTCTTGCGCTCCCTGCCGCATCCTCAGCAGACCAGGCTTATATGCCCAGCCCTCAGGGTTGATTGCCGTAGAAAAAGTAATCCGCGGTGTAGGGCACGCGCGTTTCGCTTCCAGCATGCGACGCATCACAGCCGGCGGCGGGAGCCTTGCCTCCCTTGGTGTTGAGTCGCTGAATGTGAGTGACGCTGTTCATCAAGCCACTTCCGGAGTGTTCGGCCGCAGTCAGCAGCAGCCAGGGGATCGCGTCCTTGTCGGGAGGATCGAAACGCGCCGCCACCTTGCCAATCACCGTGCTGCCGTCGCTCGCCTGCCAGCTGGGACCTGCGAAATGGCGGCCAATGGCCCTGCCGCTTTCATCGAACAGTTGGGCGTCAGGCGCCTTCAACGTCCACGACGATTGGCCGCCCTCCTGCTTGCAGGTATAAACCTGGTCGCCCTTGGCGCGGGCGTGGAGGATCAGCTTTGTTCCCTCGGGCGGTTTGAGCTGAGGCGGGACCTGCTCGCCGTTCTGGCCGCAAGCCGCCGCCGGTGATATCGCCAGCAACAGAGCACCGAACATTTTTCGGGTTCTCACTTCTCCTTCTCCTGGCGGTCCTTCGACTTGGCGGATGAGTTGATGGCAACGGGCTAATCGTCGTCGAGAGCGCAGGAGCCGCCGTCCATGCCGCACTGGCCGCAGCCGGGGGCAGGTTCGGAAGCGAACTCGGCGCTGCCGCCATTGCCGCGTCCCGCAACGGCGAAGGCCGACAACTGCTGCTCCAGGCGAGTGCCGTTGCACTTGGGGCAGTGCGGCTTCTCCGAGCCGCGCACCAACACCTCAAACTGCTTTCCGCAACCCTTGCACAGATATTCGAAGATCGGCATAAGTTCGTCCCCCACCGCGCACAACTTATGTTACCTGCGCCTCCGCATGATTATAGCGGGATTGGCAATCCTGAGAACCCTGCACGGTTTTTTTGCTTCGTCTTTCCGCACTGGACGTGTTTTCATAGACGCCTACTCTCGCCCATGGATGCCACCGTTTCCGTCGAGCTGGGCGCCGAGGATGACCGCCTCGAAGTCCCCTGGCAGGCCGGAGACCTGCGCTACTACGATCTGAAGCGCCATCCTGAACTGCTGCTCGAACTGTCCGAGTCGCACAACCGCGAAATGGCGGAGTTCCTCACCGCTATGAATTCGGCGCTCTCCATGCTGGAGACGGTGAAGTGCGACACCTGGCTCAGCGACCAGATGGAGGAACCGGAGGCCGTCTACGCTGCGACGTGGAAGTTCGGCTCTTACGTGGACCTGATCTTCACCGATGCCAGGGCGCGGGGCGGATTCGCAGCGCACGAGAACTTCGCCAAGCGCATCGCCAGGCTGCTGCGGCGCGCTCCCGATATTCCTTCCGCCGCTGAGTTCATCGTTCGCCGCTGCTACTACGCTTCCCGTGCGGAGACCCGGCCAGGAGACGCGCAGGCCGCCGAGGGCTTTTGCATCAGCTTTTATCTGTTTGGCTACGGCGACGATGAAGACGAAGCTCGCCGCCGCTGGGGCATCGCGCTGAAAGTAGTCGAGAACGCGCTGCTGCAGCTCTCCGCGATGCATCGCCGCGGCAGCGACCAGACCGAGCCTCCGCCGCCGGAAACCTTGCGGACGCTTGGAGGCGCAGGGTGAGCCGACGCTTCACCCCGATGACCCACCCGTCTAACTTGGCGATCTTTTCGCGAAAAAGACCTGAAAATTCAGGAGGGAACCGATGCCCACAAGAACTTGTTTCGCCCTGCTGGCGACCGCGCTCGTCATAGCTGTTCTGGCGACGGGGCAAACCGCTAAGCCCGCCCAGGCCGCGTACACCCCGGTGCTCGACGTTTCGTCCATGGACAAGACGGTGGACCCTTGCGTGGACTTCTTCACCTACTCCTGCGGCGGCTGGCTGAAGAACAATCCCATCCCCGCCGACCAGGCCTCCTGGGACGCCTACGGCAAGTTGCAGGAGGAGAACCGCGAGGCACAGCGGCGGATCCTGGAAGGGGCAGCCGTCCCCAGCCCGAACCGCAGCGCGGTGGAGCAGAAGATCGGCGACTACTATGCCTCCTGCATGGACGAAGCCGCGATCGAGAAGCTCGGGGCCACGCCCCTGAAGACCGACCTCGAACGCATCGCGGGTCTCAAGTCCAAGGCCGACCTTCCCGCCGAACTGGCGCATCTCCATCCCAATGACGTGGGCAGCTTCCTGGGCCGGGCGCCGATGTTCTCCTTCGGCTCCGATCAGGACGCCAAGAACTCCAGTGAGTTCATCGCCGAGCTGGACCAGGGCGGCATCGGTCTGCCCGACCGCGATTACTACTTCAAGGACGACGCCAAGTCGCAGGGGATCCGCCAGCAATACCTGGCGCACGTGCAAAAGATGCTGCAGCTGCTGGGCGACAAGCCGGACGAGGCCGCCGCGGAAGCGCAGACGGTGATGCGCATCGAGACAGCACTGGCCAAGGCCTCGCTCACCCGCGTCGAGCGGCGCGATCCCAACAAGATCTACCACAAGATGACGCGCGAGGAATTGCAGGCGCTGAGCCCGTCGTTTTCCTGGGACGGCTACTTCGCCGAGATCGGCCTGCCGGGGACGAAGTCGCTCAATGTGGCGGTGCCCGACTTCGTCAAAGGCATGGAGGCGGAGCTGAAGGCCGAGGAACTGGCAAGCTGGAAGGTGTATCTCCGCTGGCACCTGGTGCACGCCCAGGCGCGCTATCTTTCAACCGCCTTCGTGAACGAGGACTTCAGTTTCTACGACCACATCCTGGCCGGCACCAAGGAAATCCAGCCGCGCTGGAAGCGCTGCGTGCGCGCCGTGGACCGTCAGTTGGGCGAGGCGCTGGGCGAGGTTTACGTGCAGAAGACTTTCAGCCCAGAGACCAAAGAGCGCGCCCTGATCATGGTGAAGCAGATTGAGACCGAGATGGGAAACGAGATCCAGCAGCTACCCTGGATGTCGCCCCCGACCAAGGAGCAGGCATTGGCCAAGTTGCACACAGTGGTGAACAAGATCGGGTATCCCGACCACTGGCGCGATTACAGCGCCTTCAAGGTGGTGCGCAGCGACGCCCTGGGGAACGGAGAGCGCGGCGCGGCGTTCGAGTTCCGGCGCTGGCTGAATAAGATCGGCAAGCCGGTGGACCGCGGCGAGTGGTACATGACGCCGCCCACCGTCAACGCCTACTACAACCCGCAGATGAACGACATCAATTTCCCTGCCGGCGTCCTGCAGCCGCCGCTGTTTGACCCCCGCTCCGACGATGCGCCCAACTACGGCAACACCGGCGGCACCATCGGCCATGAATTGACCCACGGCTTCGACGACGAAGGCCGCCAGTTCGACGCCCAGGGCAATCTGCGCGACTGGTGGACTGCGGAGGACGCCAAGGAATTCGAGAAGCGGGCCAGTTGCACCTCCGACCAGTATGCGCAGTACGTGATCGTGGACGACATCAAGATCAACGGCAAGCTGACCCTGGGCGAGGACACGGCCGATCTCGGCGGGCTGCTGCTGGCGTACCTGGCGTGGCAGGATGCGAATAAGGGCAAGGACCTGAAACCCATCGACGGTTTTACCCCGGAGCAGAGGTTTTTCATCGGCTACGGGCAGAGCTGGTGCAGCGCGGAGCGTCCGGAGGTGCTGCGGATGCGCGCCACCGTCGATCCCCATTCGCCGCCCCGATACCGCACCAACGGCGTGGTCTCCAACATGCCGGAGTTCCAGAAGGCGTTCGCGTGCAAGGCGGGCAGTCCTATGGTGCGGGAAGATCGCTGCAAGGTCTGGTGAGCGGCAGGGTCGGAAAAGTTGCGGGGGCCGGCCGGGTCCGCTGCAGGCGGCCCGCTCCGCCGGTCACTTGATGATCTGCTTCAGCACGATCCACACCGCGACCACGGTCACCACCCACAACGTGGCGGTGGAAAGCATCCGCCGGAGGTCGCGTTTGCGGCGCAGCTTGTACAGGAAGCCTCGGCGATGACGCGACTGGGATCTGTGGGAGCTTGTTGCCCGCCGCTCCGCTGGCGGTGGGGGGATAGGGACGGCGCTCGACATGCCCTCCCATATAACCCGCTTCCGCGGAATTGACAAGTGCAGAGTCTGCGTCCACCGGCAGTTGCCTGTGCGAAACGTGTCCAAAGATGATGCGTGAAACTCAGCGCAGGAACCATCCGATCGCGGTTAGCCCTATTCCCGCGGCAATGCTCAGAAAGGAGAGCCGCCAGAAAAGGAGCAGCTCCGTAAGCAGGGCGACAGAACACAGCACGATTGAGACTTCCAGAAACAACACCGCCATCTCAAAGCAATGCGCTCTGCGGCCCTGCAAGTCGGAGTCCTTTTCCAGTTTCTGGGCCATGAGGCGGGCCTCGTCGGAATCCTGTTTTTGTCTCGTAGAGCTTGTGGAACTCTTCGGCTGCTTCCTTCTCGCCATGCAGCTGCGCTATTCGCTCATCGGCCATGTAGATGCGGGCATTGGTGTCGTTGGAGTGCGTGTAAGCCCACCAGTCAGCGATCTTGGTCTCGACGACCACTTTCTGGGTGTTGGCGCTACTGGCGAGCAGGTTGGCAAGGGCCATCAGTGCCGCGATCACCGCCGTTGTGAGGCCGATTCCCTTTTGTTGCTTCTCGCGTGCCTTTTCCACTTGCTCGCGGACGACCTCGTGTTCTGGCATGCAGACAAACTAGCACAAGCGGAATCGGCTAGAGGAGCAAGAGGGCGAGGATATGCTAGATTGATCCCAGCAGCGGGCGCGTAGCTCAAGTGGATAGAGCATCGGATTTCTAATCCGAGGGTTGCAGGTTCAAGTCCTGCCGCGCCTACCAGAAGTCCAGGGCCATGAAGGTGATTTGATGCGTCCAGCCGAAAAGTCTCTCTCCGAGCAGCTCATCTTCCGCTGCGCCGGTCCCAACTGCGGGCAACTGAAAGGCGACACCGATCACTGGTGGCTGATGTGGCCGTCCAAAGAAGGCAACACCGCGGTGCTCTCGCTTTGCGCCTGGGACGACGAGATCGCCCGCCGCGAGGGCGCCATCCACGTCTGCGGCGAGCAGTGCGCGCAGAGGCTCCAGTCCAAGTTCATGGCCAACATCCTCGATCATCAAATGGGCCGCAAGCGCTGAACCGCCTTCAGTGCACGTTGCCGGCCTTCAGCGCGGTTACTTTCGCTTCCCGGCATTACCAAGGTGCTGCTCCCTTTCGTGCCATTCTGCCCTACACTGGACAGGTATGACCGGGGGGACAGCGTGAAACAGCCGCCACGACATCGAGCCATCAACAGCGTGCCCTTGCTGAAAGCGGTGCTCTGCGCCGATTGCGAATCGATCAGCGAGTCGCGCAGCGAAGTGTGCGGCGTGTGCGGTGGGCGGTCGCTGGTCAATCTAGGGCGCCTGCTGAGAAGCGCCCTGGAGAGTGAGAGCCTGGTCGATGTGCGGGACCCGGTCATCAGCCGGCAACTGACGACGCTGGTCGCTTCCGCCGACCCGGGCCGTCCCACGTAGATAAGCGCCCCTGGCTCTATAAGCTCCCGCGCATGAAAAAAGGGCACGGCTGGCGCCGGGCCCCGCCTGAGATCCTAAACACCAACCGCTATTTGATCACCAGCTTGGCGATGGTTTGCAACTGCATGTTGGACGTGCCCTCGTAGATCGCCCCGATCTTCGAGTCACGCCAGTACTTCTCGACCGGATAATCCTTGGTAAATCCGTAGCCGCCGTAGATCTCGATGGCGAGCGAGGTCACACGCTCCGCCACCTGGGAGGCGTACAGCTTGGTCATGGCCGCTTCCTTGACGAAGTTCATGCCCGCGTCCTTCATGCGGGCGGCGTTATAGACCATCAGGCGCGCGGCCTCGAGATCGGTCGCTGCCTGCGCCAGTTGGAACTGGATGGCCTGGAACTCGGAAATCGGTTTGCCGAACTGCTTGCGCTCCTGCGCGTACTTGATGGCGGACTCCAAGGCGCCGCGCGCCACGCCGATCATCTGCGCGCCAATGCCGATGCGCCCTTCGTTCAGCGTCTCGATGGCGATCTTGTATCCCTTGCCGGGTTCGCCGAGCACGTTCTCCTTGGGAACGCGGCAGTCCTCCAGGATCAGCTCGCAGGTGGAAGAAGCGCGGATGCCCAGCTTGTCCTCTTTCTTTCCGACGGTGAACCCGGGGAAATCTTTCTCCACCAGAAACGCGGTGATGCCCTTGTAACCGGCGGCGGGATCAATCGTGGCGAAGATGATGAACAGCCCGGCTTCCTTGCCGTTGGTGATCCACAGCTTGCGCCCGTTCAGGACGTACTCGCTGCCTTTCAGCTCCGCCTTGGTGGCGAGCGCGAAGGCGTCGGAGCCCGAGCCGGCCTCGCTCAGCGCGTAGGCGCCGACCCACTCCGAGGCCATGCGCGGCAAGTAACGCTTCTTCTGCTCTTCCGTGGACCAGCGCAGCAGGGCGTTGTTGACCAGCGTGTTCTGCACGTCCACCACCACACCGGCGGAGGCGTCCACCCGCGAGAGTTCTTCGACCGCCAGAATGGCTTCAAAGAACGTGCCCGCGCCGCCGCCGTACTGCTCCGGAATCTCGATGCCCATCAGGCCCAGTTGGAAAAATTCATGAACGAGCTCTTTGTCGAACGTACCCTTCTCGTCCATTTCCTTGGAGAGCGGACGGATTTTTTCTTCCGCGAACTGGCGAACGTTGTCGCGGAACAGAGTTTCATCTTCCGTCAGCGCGAGCAGCGGCTGCGGTTTCTCGGGTGCAATCACTTCCGGCATATAAGTTCCTTATAGGGTGAAATTGAACCCAAGATTGTAGCACCGGAAAAACAAGTGCAAAGCGAGAAATGGGACCGCCGAAACACGACTCTGTCGTTCTTCCGCCGAACGAAAGAAGGCGGGAGAATCTGACGAAACCCACAGCCAATTCCAGAAAACCTGCAACCGGTCACTTCGATGTTCATCTATATCGGAGACGTGGATGGCTCTTCCCCAGGGTCGCTGCCAGTGACCGAAGCGCGGGAAGAGGGAAGGGGACTGCTATGAGAAGACTCGAAGGGAAAGTTGCAATCGTAACCGGTGGCAACAGCGGCATTGGGCTCGCCAGCGCCAAGCGGCTGCAGGAAGAAGGCGCGAAGGTCGCCATTACCGGCCGCAGCCGGCAGACGCTCGACGAAGCGGTGCGGACGATTGGCAACGGTGTGGTTGCGGTGCAGGCGGACGTCTCCAAGCTTGCCGACATCGACAAGATGTATACGGAAGTCTCAGAGAAACTGGGCAAAATTGATGTGCTGTTCGTGAATGCGGGAGTCGCCAAATTCGCGCCTTTTGCCGAGACCTCCGAAAGCACTTATGACGAGAACTTCGACATCAACATCAAGGGAGCATACTTCACCATCCAAAAGGCCCTGCCCTGGCTCAACGACGGGGCGTCGATCATCCTGAACACCAGCGTGGTGGACAGCAAAGGGCAGTATGGGGCCAGCGCCTATGCGGCCACCAAGGCGGCCATGCGCTCCCTGGCGCGGAGCGCAGCCGCCGAACTGGTGGGACGCAATATCCGGGTGAACACGGTTGCGCCCGGACCGATTGAGACGCCAATTTTCGGCCGGACCGGCCTGCCGCAGGAAGCCATCGACGACTTCGCGAAGGACGTGGTCAATAAAATTCCGATGAAGCGCTTCGGACAGCCCGAGGAAGTGGCGGGCGCGGTGGCGTTTCTGGCTTCGCAAGATGCGTCCTACATAACCGGTGTCGAGATCAATGTGGACGGCGGCTACGGACAAATCTGAGCCCCAGGAGAGTAGGTCCGGCCCTGGGCTGTGACTGCGGCTTGTCCCGCCGGTCCGCGACCGGGGATCGTGGGCGGGCGCCCAGCATGGATCACTAACATATCTGCCATAATGTCAGACTCCTGTAGCCACTAACTGTTGCGATTCGTTCTTCAGCCTCTCAAACAGAATGCTGCTCAGGTAACGCTCGCCGAAATCGGGCAGCACGACAACGATCAACTTGTTGGCGTTCTCACCGCGACGCGCGACACGCAGAGCTGCCACTACGGCGGCTCCCGAAGAAATGCCGACCAGCAGGCCTTCCTCGCGGGCTAACCGACGGGCCATCGTGATCGCGTCCTCACTCGTTACCTGCAGAATTTCGTCGATGTAGTCGGTGCGCAGAATACTGGGGACAAAACCGGCGCCAATGCCCTGGATTTTGTGAGGGCTCGGCTGTCCGCCGGAGAGCACCGGACTCTCAACTGGCTCCACCGCGATGGCTTTGAACGACGGCTTTCGCGGCCGGATGTACTCGGTGACGCCGGTCAGCGTGCCGCCGGTCCCGATGCCGGATACGAGGATGTCAACTTTGCCCTCGCTGTCGTCCCAGATCTCAGGCCCCGTGGTCTCGAAATGAATTTTGGGATTGGCGGGGTTGTCGAACTGCTGGAGGATGTGACCGTCTGGAGTGCCGGCCAGAATCTCCTCGGCCTTGGCAACCGCGCCTTTCATGCCCTTAGCACCGGGAGTCAAAACAATTTCCGCTCCGAATGCCTTCAGCAACACTCGCCGCTCCAGGCTCATGGTGTCGGGCATGGTAAGAATGAGGCGATAGCCCTTTACCGCAGCCACAAATGCCAGCGCGATCCCGGTGTTGCCGCTGGTGGGCTCGATCAGGACCGTCCTGCCCGGACGGATCTCGCCCGCCTGCTCGGCCGCGGCGATCATGCTGACGCCGATCCGGTCCTTAACACTACTGCAAGGGTTGAAGCTCTCCAGTTTTGCCGCAACGGTCCCCCCACAGCCTGCTGTCACCTTGTTCAGGTATACCAATGGGGTGCGTCCGATAAGCTCTGTTACGTCCTTTGCGATCTTCATGAAATCCTCCATGCACTTTGGTCGGCTCTCCTGATGTCACCGCCTCGGGCGGCGTAAGGGCGCCGATATACTTTGTCCGAGAACCTCGGCTTCAGCCTGTATCCAGTCTTGTTCAGCCAAGCCGTCATATCTTCCGCGCAGCTCGTAGAGTTCGTAAGCGCGGAGCTGAATCTTCTTTTCCACCAAGTCGGATAACAGTTTCCAAACCTGTTCCTGCTTAGAATTCCCGGCCATACTAGACTCCCTCGCTTCCGGTGTCAGGCCGCTGGTCAGAAGCGATACGAGATCCCGGTTGCGAATTGAGCCCTGGCTCGCACGTCCGCGCCGGGCAGCACCCGCCCTGCGGCTTGCGCCACTCCCAAATCCACATTGATTGGCCGTTCAGGGTTGGGGAGTACCCGGACGAAATAGGTCAGTGTGGTGGGCAGTGTCGCCCCAGGCAAGTCTTGGATGTGGTGTGGTTGCTGGGCAAATTCCGAGCCCACCACCAGCTTGCTCTTCACAGGACCGGGCAGCACAAAACCCGCAGCTCCGAACAGCCTTCCCTGCCAGGCAGCAGCATTGCCGGCGATGCCGAAGACCGCGGCATTGGTCGCTTTGCCGCCGAAGTTAAGGACAATAGGAAGTTTTGGCACCTGGGTGATGGTTTTGGTTGCCACCAGGTAGGCATCGCCATTCGTGGTGTCGGCATGGTTGAGGACTCCGCCCACGTGCCGTACCTCAGACCGCACAACAAATCCCGCGGAGATGGCCGGCAGGTAGTTTGTCTTCCATGCATTTTCCCGCAGGAGATTCGCCTTGGCGTGGAAGATGTCGAATCCCCCTTCGAACAAGGGACTGAGTGCCGGATCGCTACCTGCCGCGTTGAACGATCGGGTGTAGCCGGCTTCAAACCTCTTCAAGAACCCGATGGTTATGGAAGCCTGAAAGTCATTTCCGATAACGTCGCCGACATTCATATAGTGAAAGCTCACTGCGGGATGACCGAACCCGTCGCCGGGGGAAGAGCTGGTGTAGGCAAAGGGTGTGACGAATGCGCCCGTCTGGCCTTCCCAGTTGAGATTTTGCGACAGCACGTTAGTCGCACTTGAAAGCAGAAAAGCCAGTAAGATTATGGTCAACTGGCCAACGGATGCGATGTGGCGGGCGGTTGGAGCTTGGGTTGAGACTTCGTTTACGCGATTCCTTTTCAGTTCCTGGGAATTCATAAATTCTCCTTTATGATGAGCTGCGGTGCAAAACAAAACGGCCCGCGATCGCTAGATCGTGGGCCGTTTGAGGAACTACTCAGAATTGCTGCTTAGTCGTAAACCGTTCTACGCGCTCCTCGCAACACCCACGGACCGCTTCCGCACGTGCAGAATGGACACACGCAAGAACACATACAGGGTCTGTGGGTCTTGAAGAACATAAGCTTGAACAGACTACCAGCTTCGGTATCCAAGGAGAAATCGAAAATACCGATGGGAAGCATCACGGAAAAGCAGCTTCCGAGTTGCCATCACTTTGACCACCCTGCGAAGAATGCGGCGCTGGCCAAGGGCCTGACTACTGACCCCTGACTCCCGGCTCCTGCTTCTTGCGCCGATAGACCACCTTCAGCTCCTCATCGGCGAGGGTCTTGCGGATCTGGTTCTTGGCATGGATGGACCAGGGGCCGGAGGTGTCCAGCCGAACGTAGGCGCGCCAGTGGACCAGGGCCTTGCGCGGCTGCTTAAGTTTCTCGTAGGCGAGCGCGAGGTTGTAGTGGGCGTCGGCATAGGTGGGCGCAAGCTGGATCGCCTGCTTGTAGGACTGAATGGCCTCCTGCAAGCGTCCGGTCTCGTCGAGAACGTTGCCCAGATCAAAATAGGCGAGGGCGTAACGCGGATCGACCTCGACCGCCCGCCGATAATGTTCCTCGGCCTTGGCGTAATCCTGGCGGTTGTAAAAGAGCGTGCCCAGATTGATATGGCCGGCGGCGTGGCTGGGATCGAGTTCCAGCGTCCTCTGATAGGCCTCGATCGCCTCACGCTGGGAGGCCGGGTCTTCTTCGAGAGCGATGGCCTTGGCGAACCACTCGGCGGCGGTCTCCGCCGCGCGCATGATCGGCTTGACCTTGGCGGCGACCACTGTCCGTGGCGCGAAGTCCATCACGAACTGCCCTGCCACCGGTTCCACCACCGTTCCCTGATGACGGAACGCCAGCCGTCTTCGGGAGACGAACGTACCGGTCTCGAGCAGCGGATTCTCCATGCCGGCGACGGCCCGCTGCATGGCCTGGAGCGACTCGCGGATTTTCCGCGGAGGCACACGCCGGGCGCTCAGCTCGCGCAGCTTGCGCAGTTGCAGGAGATTGACGAAGGAGTAGTTTTCAGAAGCGGCGATCAGCCCGGCTTTTTCCCACGCTGCCAGTTGGCGCGCCGTGAGGCGCAGGATCCGCAGTACGTCCGCTCGTGCGTAACCGTCCACTGAGTGTGCTGTTACCTGTGTCCGTATTATGTGAGCGGTTACCGGTGCTGGCAAGACCTAAGTTTCCACAGTAGTACACAGGATTTCCTGAGCTTCTCGTTGCTGGTTTCGTGTTTCTCGACAGAGGTCGCTGTGGTTCCGGCGCGGGGCAGACGGAATGGAGCCGACGATCGGACTTGAACCGATGACCTGTCGATTACGAATCGACTGCTCTACCAACTGAGCTACGTCGGCCCGTCTGATGATTTGATTCTAACTGCGCTGATTGTGAAGCGTAAAGATCGAACGTTCCAGTTCCTCGTTGCCAGCTTCAAGAAAGCTTCTGCCGGGAAACGAGGAACTGGAAAGGGAGCTTCTACTGCACGCCCTTGGCGTTCATATGGGCGGAGTAGGAACCGTCCGTCTGCCGGATATGGTGCGCCAGCCAGTCCTTGATGAAGTCCACCAGGTCGATGGAGCTGACCTGGCGGCCTGCCTGGAGATCGTCGGCGAGCTGCTTTACTTTGGTGACAAAGCGCTGATGTTCCGCCTGGTGCGCGGCGAGTTCGGGATAGTTGGTCATGCGCATCAGCTCTTCTTCGGCCCGAAAATGGGTGACGGTGTAGCTGGCGAGCTCGCGCAGGGTGTCCTGTACGACGGTCTGGCCTTTTCCCTGCCGCATCGCATCATGCAGCGCGTTGAGCAGCGCAAATAGTTTCTGATGCTGTTCGTCCAGCTTGCGAACGCTGACGCTGTAGCTCTGATCCCAGGTTACCAAAGGCATCGCCGTGCTCTCTCCTTGCTTACCAGTTGTGATTTCAGCCGTAGTTCCGCTGTGTAGAGTCTTATCGGCGGGATTGCGGGAAGAAGTTAGCGGCTGCTGCAGAGTCTCGAACGCTGATCGCGGAGCAAACGAAAAGGCCACCCCGGCACAGGGCAGCCTTTTCTCTTAGGGAGAATAGTTCCAACGGAGGGTGAAGCCCTGACCGTCAAAACCTTTCCATGGCGAAAATCTTATGAGCGTAGAAGATGGGGTGTCAAGCGAATTTTCCAGATTAACGTCCTTTATAATCAACTAGTTACAAAGACAATCAACAAGGCCGCAAAATTCACAAAACTGCCTTTTCAGGCCCCAATTCCAGGCTTAACTGCACGCTTTCAATGACTTAGATGAGCCGTTCAGCGCGGCAGGTTCAACTGGATGATTTCCACATCTTCGGGGCGGCCAAACCAGCGCGTGGGGAAGTGCCTTTGTAGGAATATCCGCAATCCGCCGAAGGCAAAACCAATCACCAGCGCAATCAGCATCAGGATTCCGATCAGCATGAAGGCCGCGATGATCAGGTTCCCGATGTTTTCTCGCTTGCTGAGTGAAGTGGCCTGGTTCCAGGTTACGTCGGCATCGTAGCTGATCCCGGCCAGCAGCGCCTGGGCTTCACTCGCACTGGCAGAGCCGCTCACCACGGCCACAATCGGTCCGCTGCGCTTGCCGAAGAAGTCGCAGTTGCCCGGTGGCGAACAGGCATTCGTCTTCATCCACGATTCGATGGCGCGCAGCCTGTCGGCCGCGATCTGTGGCGTGGGATAGGCGATGAGCACCATCGACGCGACGCCCTGCGAGGTCGAGTACCTGCCCAGCACGAGTTCGGCGCTGCGTTCGAAATCAATAACATCGGCGGGCAGCGGCGCATGGATGCTGGCAAGACCCGCCGGGCCGGCCACGTACTTGGCAGAGTGCGCGACGTAGCCCTGGCGCGGCAGGTAGGTGGGCAGGGTGGGCAGCTTGTTCTTGCTGGCGGCGGGCTGCGGGAGGGCAGCGGCCAGCTCGCGCAGTTCCGCGGCCGACATGGCGGTCACGCGGTCGAACGCGGCTTCTACCAGAATGTTGCCGCGGTAGAACAGAACTTTTGAGCCTGCCGATGCCGCCAGGTCGCCGATCTTCTCGGTCTCCATCCCTTCCGTCTTATAAAACGTGAATGCCCCGTAGGCGCCGGTGGCATCGTTGAAGCGAGCGGCCTTGACCGTGAGCTTGCGGTCCGGGCGCGTGTAGGTGGCCGACTCGAGCAGGTTGAAGCCGTATTCTTTCAGCACAGCGCCATAGGCAGGGTCGGCAGCCGTCGCGTCATCCGAGAGGCGCGGAGCGCCCTGGATCTGCCATCCCGCGAACTGATTGGGAAGAAACGGCTGTGGCTGTGGCGTGGCGGCATGGGCGGCCGCTGCCAGCGAGCAGAGCAGGACGAGGTTAAAGAAAAATTTCATATAGCAAGAGCTGGATCTACTCGCTCCTATGCAGAAAGCCACTGTCATCCTGAGCTTGCGACCGCGTACTTCGTTGTTTTTCCGCCGGCGGGCGGCGCGGTCGCCAGCGAAGGATCTTGGTGCTGCCATCCCAACAGAGGACGGTCTGCTGGGTCTTCCCCCGGACCGGCATAGGTCCACACAGCAATACCGAGATCCTTCGCTCGCCCTCACCTCCCTTCGGGTCGGTTCGGGCTTCGCTCAGGATGACACTCCTAAATAAGAGTTGCCCAACTCCATCTATTAGACAACATCCAGGGAAAGAATGCTTCTACTGCCCGGCATCCTTGGGCATTTTGGTGGCGATCTTCAGGCCGCTCAGCCCGGAGACATACTTGGCCAGGCCGCGGTAGAGGGCTTCGGCGATCTTCTGGCGGTACTCGGGGGTTTCGAGCTTCTGCTCGTCGCCGGGGTTCGAGAGGAAGGAAATTTCGGCCAGGATGGACGGCATGTTGGCGCCGATGAGCACGATGAAGGGCGCTTTCTTGACCCCGCGATTGCGCGTGCCTTTGCCGGCAGTGGCCCACAGCGACTGCTGCACGTCAGAGGCAAATTCGCGCGATTCCTCGATTTTTTCCTTGAGCGCAATCTTTTTCACCAGGTCCTGCAGCTCGTGAATGGACTTTTCGGAGACTGCGTTTTCGCGCGCTGCCACTGCCAGCGCATCGTCGGACGAGGTGAAGTTGAGGTAATAGGTTTCCACGCCGCGCGCCTCGGGATCGCGGCTGGAGTTGGCGTGGATGGAGATGAACAGGTCAGCCTGTTCCTTGTTGGCGATGGCCGTGCGGGTTTCGAGCGGCACGAACGTGTCGTCATCGCGCGTGTAGACCACCTCCGCCCCCATGCGGTCTTCGAGCAGCTTTCCCAGGCGCAGGGCCACGTCCAGAACCAGCGCTTTTTCGGTGAGGCCGTCCGGACCAATGGTGCCGGTATCGTGGCCGCCGTGGCCGGCGTCTACCACGATCTTACCGATCTTCAGGCCCAGGGCGCGGATCAGCGTCTGCTCGCCATTGGCGGTGGGCTTGGCTTCGTGGCTGGTGAGGCTGGCCTGCTTCTCCCGCGCTTTCTTGCCTTGGGCCGAGCGCGGCGCAACCGCCTGGAATGTAGGCGAGGTGGTCGGTTTCGAGGTGGCTTTGATCTCCGGCTCACCCACCGTAGCCGCTTCCATGGTGCCGGAATCCTTGGAAGTCGCCATGGCCGGCCAGGAGTCGGAATGCTCGCGGCTGGGGCGACTGCCGCTCGCAGGCTTTGCTGTGGCGCGTGTCTTCACCGGGGGGGCTTCCGTTTTCGTGGGAGCGCGGGCCCCGCCCTTGGCGGACTTTGCCAGGGGTGGGATATTTTCTGCCTTGGTGGCGGCCGCCGGTTGCTTGCCGTGGATGTCAATGATGAGCCGGTCGGGATTGGGCAGGAAGAAGGCGGAATACTCGACGACCTCGTCCACCTCCAGCACCACGCGTGTCAGCCCGCGTTTGAACTGCGCCACGCGAATCTTGTGCAGGAAGCCGTCATCGACGTCGAAGCTCTTGCCCACCAGCTCCGGCGCCAGGCGGGTGTCGTGCAGGTCGAAGAAGATGCGATCGGGACCGGGCACGCGCCCGGCCTCGTACTTGACCTGCTGCTCCAGGTCGATGGCCACCCGGGTGTAATCCGGCGTGGACCAGTGCCGGATGCCGGTGACCAGCGGCTTTCGCTGATTCGAGTCGTTATCGCTGACCTGCCGGACGTCGCTTTCCTTGTCTTTGCTGGCCGGCTTGGACGGGTTCCTCTCGGCTTCGATCTCGCGCAGCGCGTCGCGAGCGTCATCAGCGAGACGGCTGCGCGGGTAGCGCTTCAGGAATTCCTCGAAGGTGGCCTTGGCGTGCTCGTTGTCGTCGAGATCGTTGCGGTAGATCTGCCCGATGGTGAACAGAGCTTCGACGCGATGCTTGCTGCCGGGATACTCGCGGCGCAGGAACTCGTATTGTGCGATCGAGGCCTGCGCGACCTTGGGATTGCCCAGGGCGCGTCCCATCTCGGCCAGCAGTTCGGCGACCGCGACCACGCTGGCGTCGGCTTTGCTGGAGGCGGGCGAGGTGTAGTACACGCGCCGGTAAGCGTCGATGACGCGCTGGTATTCGCGGCGCGTGCGCTCGGCAGCCGGACGCCCGTTGAGGGAATCGCGCAGCCGCTCGGCGTTTTCGAACTGCGAGGCAGCGACCTGCCGCTTGTGGGCGGTGGTGGTGGCGAAAGCCGGCGCTAGGAGCGCGAAAGCCGCAGCCAGCGTCACCATGAGACGAGTGACACCCCGGGTTGGAGCTTGCCCTACCACGTTGCCAGGTCTCAGTCCCCGCCGGTCCCTTACCGGCTGCTGCGAGCTACTCCGTGTTAGTGATGGTCAGCACGCCACTGGAATCGCGGAAGACCTTGATCGGCTCGGCGACGGGCCCGGTCAGCAGGTTTCCGTGATTGCCGTACAGAGTCGTGATCCGCTTCACGTATTTGCGGGTCTCGGCATTGCGCGGCACGCCGTTCGAGCGCGCGACCGCGCCCGCTCCGGCGTTGTACGCCGCCAGGGACAGCTTCACATCGCCGTTGTAGTCGTCCAGCAAGTGCTTCAGGTGCCGCACTCCCGCGTCCACGTTCTGCTGCGGATCGAAGGGATTGCTGACCTTCAGCGTGCGGGCCGTGCTGGGCATCAACTGCATCAGCCCCATGGCGCCTTTGGGCGAGACCGCGTGCGCGTTGAAGTTCGACTCTACCTTGATCAACGAGCGCACCAGGTTCGGATCCACATCGTGGCGCCGGGCGGCTTCTTCAATGATGCTGTCCAGTTCGCGCGAGGTCATCGCCCGGCCGCGCAGGATGGCGCGGTTGTCGGGGCTGGCCTCGCTCTCGGCGGTGTTCATCACCGGGCTGGGCGGAGCGGCCGCGACATACCGGCCGACCTCCGCGGCGGCCGACTTCGCTGCCTTCATCGCCGAAGGCGTGGGCGGCGGAACCGGCTTCCAGCGTTGTTCCACGCGGCTCCAGTACACCAGCGCGGGAGCACGTTTGAGGGTTTGGGAGGGATTGGAGGCAGGATGGGAGACAGGCGCGTCGACGTAGATGGTCCGGCCTTGCTCGTCGCGCAATGGGACGATGCTCCGGGGGCCCCCGTCAACCCGGTCGGGGTTGGCTGGGGTGGTGGTGTCCTGGGCAAATGCCCGCGGCACTAAGGTGGCCACGACCATCAGGAGAAGCAGGCGTCGGTGCATAGGTGATCAGGCGAACCAACCGTGTCCGCACACCTAACCCCCAAAACCTGACGGAGACTCCGACCAGAGCGCTTCGATTATATGTTGGCTGGTAACCGCCCACAATGCACGAACAGGCAGGTACCCCGGGAGTGAACACGGATGCAAGCGGGCGCACGATTGCTAGCCCTCGACAGAACTAATGTCATTTCAATGAGTTGCAGACTGTAGTCCTGCATAGCTGCCTGTGACTTAATGATTGTCCGGCTGAGCCGCCCGAGCCGAGCTAAAACGGAGGCGAGAGCCGCAAAGGATTCTGCGCGTCGGTGCCCCAGCCCATGCCGGCGGGCCGTCGGGCAGTGCCGGGTTCGTGGCAACCAAGCGCCGGAGCACGTAAACTCAGTAAAAGGATGGACGTCATCTACGGCATCCACGCCGTGAGCGAAGCGTTGAAGTCGCGCGGACGCGCCTTCGAGTACGTCGGCGTGGCCCACGAGCGCCACGACCAGAAGATGCAGCGCATCATTGACGACTGCCGCGCAAGCGGCGTCGCCGTGCGCTTCGTCCCACGCGAGCAACTGGACCGGCTGGCGCGCACGCCTGCCCACCAGGGAGTGGTCGCCGTCACCTCGCAGAAGAAATATCTCGATCTCGACGATCTGCTGGCCAGCAAGCGCGGCGAGTATTCGTTCCTGGTTGTGCTCGATGGCGTGGAAGACCCGCAGAACCTCGGCGCGATCATCCGCACCGCCGATGCCGCCGGGGCCGATGGCATCGTCCTTCCGGAGCGGCGTGCCGTTGGTGTGACCGGCACTGTCGCGAAAGCGTCCGCGGGAGCTTCCGAGCACCTGCCTATCGCGCGCGTCACCAACCTGGCCCGCAGCCTGGAGGAGATGAAGTCGAACAAATTGTGGATTGTCGGACTGGACGAGCGCGGTCCTCAGGCCTACGACAGCGTCGACTATAAGATGGATTGCGCGCTCGTCCTGGGCGCGGAAGGCAAGGGGATGCACGAGCACGTGCGCGGCCGCTGCGATTTCCTGGTCCGTATTCCGGTGCTGGGTTCAGTGCCGTCGCTGAACGTCTCGGTGGCCGCCGCGGTGGTGATGTACGAGGTCGCGCGCCAGCGCCGGAACGCTGAACAGAAATGAAAAAGCTCTTCTGCGTCCTCTGTGTTCTCTGCGGTTTTCATCCGGCCTTGGCGCTCGACCGTCAGGCATTCACCTTCACCGACTACGACCTCAGGATCAAAGTCACGCCAGCGACACAATCCCTTGAAGCCGAAGGCAAAGTCACGCTGCGCAACGACACCGCGCAGCCGCAGCGCAATCCGGTGCTGCAGATCTCGTCCTCGCTCGCGTGGAACTCGATCGCGGTTGCGGGCAAGCCGGCGCAGTATCTGGCTGAGACCTACACGTCGGACATCGACCACAGTGGCGGGCTGAGCGAGGCAATCGTCACTTTGCCGCAGCCGGTTCCGCCGCAAGGGACGGTCGAGATAGAACTTAGCTACAGCGGAGCGATTCCACGGGACAATACGCGGTTGACGCGCGTCGGCGTGCCGGAAGAAAAGGCGGCTCGCAGCGACTGGGACCAGATCGGCGAATCCTTCACCGGCATGCGTGGCATCGGGCACGTTGTGTGGTACCCGATCGCGACCGAGGCCGCCAGCTTGAGCGAAGGCAACCAGGTTTTTGAAAGCGTCATGGCGTGGAAGCAGCGCCAAAGCGGCTCCAAAATGCGCGTTTCGTTTTGCTGGCCGGGTGCTGCGCAGTTAGTTGCCAACGGACAGAATGTAGCAGCAGCCATGCAATCAGATGGACTGAGCTGCCAAGCCGTGCAGTACCAGCCTGTCGGGATGGTGGTGCCGGCCTTCGTTATTGGTTCCTATCGCGCCCTCAACCAGCCGCCTATGACTATCCAATACGTCACCGGACATGAATCCTATGCCCGTGTCTGGGCCGCGGCCGGAGAAAAGGTCGCGCCCTTCATCGCGCAATGGTTCGGACCGTGCAAACGGCCGGTGCAGGTTGTCGAGCTGCCCGACCGGGACATGTATCCCTACGAAGGCGGGGGCCTGTTCTTCGCACCTCTGGTTCGTGGGGAAGAGAAAGACATCCAGGTCGTGCTGGCGCACCAGTTGGCCCACGCCTCGTTCCAGTCGCCGCGCCTGTGGATGGACGAAGGCCTCGCCCACTTCGCGCAGGCCCTGGTACGCGAGCAGCAGGACGGCCGCACGGCGGCGCTGGCCTACATGGATGAGCGCCTGCCGCCTTTGCAGGAAGCCGAAAAGCAATTCCTGCCGGGAGCGTCCGGCAAGTCTTCTGAGTCGCCGCAGGGACAGTCGCTGATCAGCGCCAGCGATGAGGTTTTCTTCCGCACCAAGGCAATGTTCGTATGGTGGATGCTGCGCGACATGGTGGGTGACGATGGGCTGGGGCAAGCCATCCGCACCTACCGTCCTGATCAGGACAAGGAGCCTCCCTATTTCCAGCGCGTGCTTGCCACGCAGTTTCATCGTGACCTGAAGTGGTTCTTCGATGACTGGGTTTATCGCGATCGCGGTTTGCCGGAGTTCCGCATCACCGAGGTTTACCCGCGCAAGCTCATCCCGGAAGACTGGTCGGTTACGGTGGCGGTGGAGAATTCCGGCAGCGCCGGCGCGGAGGTCCCGGTCGCGGTACGCGCTGCCCAGGGTGAGGAGCGCAAGCGGCTCGAGGTACGCGCCCATGAGAAGGCTTCAGTCCGCATCCCGATTCCGGTCACGCCGCAGCAGGCGGTGGTCAACGACGGCAGCGTGCCGGCGTTCGACATGAACAGCAACACGGCGGAGATCAAAACGCCGGAAACTTCGCAGTGATTAGAGTAGTTCCAGTATGGCTCTAGCTCCCGGGAAGGGGCACGGCTTCAGCCGTGCCGATAAGCGCCGGCAGTGAATCGGCCTTTAGGCCCTGAGACGCCCCCAGCGGCTAAAGCCGAACTCATTCTGGTGACCTTCCGGCACGCCTAAGGGCGTGCCCCTTCACACGCCACCCCCCTGTGGAACCTCTGTAATCACACCCATACAAAGCGCGGCATGCTGCGTCTCCGCATCCGCGGCGGTTGGTTCGTTACAATAACCGTTTCGGAGGACCCTTTGTACATCCAATTCCTGGGCGCGGCTGGCACCGTCACCGGCTCCAAGCACCTGATCAATACCTCCAACGGCAAGGACGGTTTTCAAGTCCTGATCGACTGCGGACTCTTCCAGGGCCTGAAGGAATGGCGGCTGCGCAACTGGCAAAACCTTCCCGTGCCCGCCCGCGAGATCGATGCCGTCATCCTCACCCATGCCCACCTCGACCATTGCGGCTGGATTCCGCGCCTGGTCCAGGGGGGCTTCACCGGTCCCATCTACGCCACGCCCGCGACCGTGGACTTGTGCTCCATCCTGCTGCCCGATTCCGCTCACCTGCAGGAAGAAGAAGCCGCGTTCAATAACAAGCACAAAACCTCGAAGCACAAGCCGGCGCTGCCCCTCTACACCGTCGAGCAGGCGCAGCAAAGCCTCCAGCGCCTGAAGACTGTGGACTTTGCCGAGACCAAACAACTTTGCCCGGAACTGACCTTCCGCTTTGTGCACTCGGCGCACATTCTAGGCGCTGGCATGGTCGAGATCACGGCGAAGGTCAATGGTGGCACAAGGCAACTGCTGTTCACGGGCGACATCGGGCGGGTGCGCGATAACGTCGTTGCGCCCGGCAAGGTCGTCTACTCCGGGCCGCAGGAGGGTGAAAGCGCCGACCTGCTGGTGATGGAATCCACGTATGGCAATCGCGAGCATCCCCATGATGATCCGCGACCGCAACTGGCGAAACTGGTGAGCGACGCGGTCAACCGTGGCGGAAGTGTTGTTGTCCCTAGCTTCGCCGTCGAGCGCACACAGAAATTCATATTCATGCTGAAAGAGCTGATGGAGTCCGGGCAGATTCCGCGCGTGCCCGTCCACGGCGACAGCCCCATGGCCATTCAGGCGGTCGAGATCTTTCTCAAGCACAACGAAGAGTTCAGCGACGACACCAAACGCATGATCGCGCAGTACGGCTCACCGCTCACCTGGCCGGGGTTCTACTTCGACAGCAGCGCGGACGAGTCCAAGAAGATCAACGACTCGCGCTTTCCCGTGATCATCGTCTCGTCCAGCGGCATGGCCAACGGCGGACGCGTCCTCCATCACCTGATGCAGCGCCTGCCCGATCCGCGCAATCTGGTGCTGTTCATCGGATTCCAGGCGCAGGGCACGCGCGGCGCCAGCATCAAGAGCGGCGCGCCGGCAGTGAAAATTTTCGGCGAGCAGGTTCCGGTGCGCGCGCAAGTAGCGGCGCTCGAGCAGTTCTCCGACCACGCGGACACGCCCGAACTGCTGGAATGGCTGCGGACGTTCAAGAAGCAGCCGCGGGCCACATATCTGGTGCATGGCGATCCTGATGCCTTAGCCCAGCTTCGCAGCACCATGGAGAAGGAATTGAACTGGAACGTGCAGGTGGCGCAGTGGCTGCAGAAGGAACCGGTGAACTAGGATTTCGAAAAGCCGTATGGAGAACCAGCAGGTGTCGTCGAGAGTGCCTTCTCCGTGGATCCAATATCTCTTCGCATTGTCGATGGTCCTCAATTTGGTGACGCCACTCGCCGCAGCACAGCGGACCAGCCAGCCGCCCGACAACGGGGATAATGCCGGCATCGAAAAGAAACAATCGAAGCCGACGAAACTGGCCCGAATGCCGATCGAGTGGCTGATTGGCCCGTATATTCCGGTCCAAGGGCCGCTTCAGCCGCTTACCAACGAGCAACGGGCAGACGTCTATGCGCGGCACACTTTTCTTACCGCCGGCTCGTACGTGGCGCGAGTATTTTCGGCAGGATTTGATCAGGCGCGCGGAGAACCCTACCAGTGGGGCGGAGGCATGTCTGGCTATGGCAAGCGTTTTGCGGCACGATATGGAGAATTTGTGATCCGGAACAGCCTGACCGCTGCCGGCGATGCGGTGCTGGGATACGAGCCGCGCTACCACTATTGTCGCTGCAGCGGCTTCTGGCCCCGTACCCGTCACGCCCTATCAAG
>Ga0187777_10000504_pt1 | contig 26740 bp, 28 predicted proteins | sample 1015_Q2_SP5_10_M_FD_132416 | JGI IMG/M metagenome (GOLD analysis project Ga0187777, IMG submission 132416) | Tropical peat soil microbial communities from peatlands in Department of Meta, Colombia - 1015_Q2_SP5_10_MG | ecosystem: Environmental > Terrestrial > Soil > Wetlands > Peat | place... | reverse complement strand
CTCCTCGAGCTCCTCCTTGATCACACCGTCGATCCGCGCCGGATCGCCGAGGATCCCGCGCAGCTCGGTGATGCGCTCCCGCAGGTCCGCGCGCTCGTCCTCGATCTCCTTGCGCGCCAACCCGGTCAGCCGCGACAGCCGCAGGTCCAGGACCGCCTGCGCCTGGATCTCCGAGAACTCGTACTCGCTCATCAGCGCGGTGCGAGCCTCGTCGGTGTCGGCGGCATTGCGGATGAGGTCGATGACGGCGTCGAGGTTGTCGAGCGCCTTCAGGTACCCGTCGAGGACGTGGGCGCGCTGCTCCGCCTGCCGCAGCTCGTACTTCGACCGGCGCGTGACGATCTCGCGCTGATACTCGAGGTAGTGCCTGATCATCTCGAGCAGCGAGAGCGTCCGGGGCACGCCGTCGACGAGCGCGACAGCGTTGTAGCCGAAGGTCGTCTGCAGCGGCGTCAGCTTGAACAGCTTGTTCAGCGCGACCTGTGGGACGGCCTCGCGCTTCAGCTCGACGTAGATGCGCATCCCTTCCTTGTCGGAGTGGTCCTGCAGCGCCTCGTCGGACATCGGGACCTCGTTGAGCGTTCCTGCCTTGACGAGGTCGGCGATCTTCTCGATCACGCCGCCCTCCCCCGCCTTGCGGACGCCATACGGGAGCTCGGTGATGATGATCGCGTGTTTCCCGCCGCGAAGCTGTTCGATGTGCGCGCGGCCGCGGACGACGATCCTCCCTCGACCCGATCGGTACGCATCGCGGATGCCCGACCGGCCGACGATCGTTCCGCCAGTGGGGAAGTCGGGCCCCTTGACGTGCCGGCTCAGCCGCTCGACGTCGATCTGCGGGTCCTCGATCATCGCGACGATGCCCTCGACCACCTCGCCGAGGTTGTGCGGGGGCACGTTCGTCGCCATTCCGACAGCGATCCCTGTCGACCCGTTGACCAGGAGGTTCGGGAACCGCGACGGCAGCACTGCCGGCTGGCGGCGCGACTCGTCGTAGTTCGGGACGAACTCCACGGTGTCCGCGTCGATGTCGCGAAGCATCTCGGTGGCAATCCGTGAGAGGCGGCACTCGGTGTACCGCATCGCGCCGGCCGGATCGCCGTCGACCGAGCCGAAGTAGCCCTGACCGTCCACGAGCGGGTACCGCAGGGAGAACGGCTGGGCCAGGCGAACGAGCGCGTCGTAGATCGCCGCGTCGCCGTGCGGGTGGTAGTTCCCCATCACCTCGCCGACGACGCGTGCGCACTTCCGCGTCGGCCGGTTCGGCTGCAACCCCGACTCGTGCATTGCGTAGAGCACACGCCGGTGGACCGGCTTCAGGCCGTCGCGCACGTCGGGCAGCGCACGGCTCACGATCACGCTCATCGCGTAGTCGAGGAAGCTGCTGCGCACTTCTTGCTCGAGCTCTCGGGTCTCGACGCGGCCCGCGCCGAGCGGCTCGTTGCCGAGCTCAGACATCCAGGTTCTTCACCTCGACCGCGTTCTGCTCGATGAACTCGCGGCGCGGCTCGACCTCGTCACCCATGAGGCGCGAGAACCAGAGATCGGCGGCTGCCGCGTCCTCCACATCGACGCGGACGAGCATTCGGCGCGCGGGATCCATCGTGGTCGACCACAGCTCGGGGGCGTTCATCTCGCTCAGCCCCTTGAAGCGCGTGATCTGGATGCCGCTCTTCGCAAGCGTCAACGCGGTGTCGCGCAGCTCCTCGAACGTCGGCGCCTCGCCGCTCTGCTTGCCGAGACGCAGTGCAAACGGAGGAAGACCGCCGAGGATCTCGCTCAGTCGCGCATAGGTTTTGCGGACGCGGTCGTAGATCGGCGAGGCGAACAGCTCGGAGGGAACCGCCACGTTCTGCATCGCGCTCGTCTCGACCTCGACGACACGCACCTTCAACGCATCCGCCTCCGCATGCGGCTCGAGCGCGTAACCGTTCGCTTCCGCCGTGGAGATCGCCTTCGCCGCCTCGTCCACCGACGACGCGGGCGTCTCGACGAGCCTGTGCGCGAGCACGAAGTCCGCAGCCTGCGCGCCGAAGTCGGAGCGGAGCCTTGCGGTCCACCCCTGGTACTCGGTCAGCGCGCGCGCGAAACGCGTGTACCTCGCCTCGGTCAGCTTGATCGGCGTGCCACCGCGACCCTCGATCTCGAGACCGCCGAAGCGCTCCCGTACGAGCAGCTCCTCCAGCTGGGACTCTTTCTCGAGGTAGTTCTGCTGATTCCCGAGCCGCGCGAGATAGAGCGGCGGCACGGCGATGTAGACGTGGCCGCGCTCGAACAGCTCCTCCATGTGCCTGTAGAGAAAGGTGAGCACGAGCGTGCGGATGTGCGCGCCGTCGACGTCGGCGTCGGTCATGACGATGATCCGGTGGTACCTGAGCTTGGCGATGTCGAACTCGTCGCCGATGCCGGTGCCGATCACCTGGACGAGGAGCTGGATCTCCGTGTTCGAGAGAACCTTGTCGATCCGGTTCTTCTCGGAGTTGATGATCTTGCCGCGCAGCGGCAGGATCGCCTGGTTCGACTTGTCCCGAGCCTCCTTCGCGGCACCACCGGCCGAGTTGCCCTCGACGATGAAGAGCTCGGCCAGCTCCGGATCGCGGACCTGGCAGTCGGCGAACTTCTTCGCGATCTCGCCGCCGAACGCGCCCTTGCGCCGGGTCAGCTCCCTCGCCTTGCGCGCCGCCTGCCGCGCGCGGGCCGCCGAGATCGCCTTCTGGATGATCTGCTTCGCGTCGGTCGGGTTCTCCTCGAGGAACTCCGCGAGTTTCGCGTTGACGGTCTGCTCGACGAAGCCGCGTACCCACGGGTTCCCGAGCTTCGTCTTCGTCTGGCCCTCGAACTGCGGCTCCCGTAGCTTCAGCGAGACCACCGCCGCGAGCCCCTCGCGCACGTCCTCGCCCTCGAGGTTCTCCTCCTTTTCCTTCAGGAGGTTCAGCTCACGCGCGAAGCGGTTGAGCGTCCGTGTCAGCGCCGCGTTGAAGCCGGAGAGGTGTGAGCCGCCCTCGTGCGTGTTGATGTTGTTCGCGAACGTGTAGACCGAGTCCTGATACGACGCGTTCCACTGCATCGCGATCTCGACGTTCCCCTGGTCGTTCTCGCCCTCGAAGTAGACGATGCGTTTGTGGATCGAGTCCTTCGCCGCGTTGACATGCGCGACGAAGTCCTTGATCCCGCCCTCGTAGTGGAACTCCACCGTTTCACCACCGGCCCGCTCGTCGGTGAGCACGATCCGCAGAGCACGAGTGAGGAACGCCGTCTCACGGAGACGCTGCTTGAGCGTGTCCGTCGACAGCTCGAGTTCCTCGAAGATCTCCGCGTCGGGCAGGAACGAGATCGTCGTGCCCGTGTCGTCGGCGTCGCTCGTGCCGGTGATCGCCATGTCGCCGGTCGGCGCGCCGCGTACGAAATCCTGCCTGTAGACGTTGCCGTCTCGGCGGACCTCCGCGACAAGCCACTCGGACAGCGCGTTCACGACCGAGAGGCCGACACCGTGCAATCCGCCGGACACCTTGTACGCCGAGTCGTCACCGCCGAACTTCCCGCCTGCGTGCAACTTCGTCAGCACGACCGTCAGCGCAGGCAGACCCTGCTCGGCCATGACGTCGACGGGGATCCCCGAGCCGTGGTCCCGAACCGTCACGGAGTTGTCCGGATGGAGCGTCACCTCGACCGTGTCGTTGCGGCCCTGGAGCGCCTCGTCGACGCTGTTGTCGACCACCTCGTAGACCAGGTGGTGGAGCCCGCGGGGGCCTGTCGAGCCGATGTACATGCCCGGTCTCAGCCGGACCGGCTCGAGCCCCTCCAGGACCGTGATGTCCTTCGCCGTATACGTCGCTTCACTCATAGAAAAAGCCCTGCAAACCGGGCGCTTGCGGGCATTGCCAATGTTATCAGAACGAACGGTCGGATTCGGCCTGTGCAAGCCCCAACGACGCAGCCTTCGCGACGATTTTGCGAAGACTCTCGTCCCCGATCCCGGCCGCGATCTCCGAGGCCCGCGCACGGTCCTCGGCAGACGGGGCGATCGGCCTCCGGAACACTGCGTGGACGGGTGCTGCCGGCCCCGGTACCGGGCCGACCGCAAAGCGGATTTTCTGCGGCGCGAGCTTGCCGAGCGATGCACGGATGCGCGGCTCGAGGTGCCCGAGCTCGACAGCCCAGGCAGACGACGCTGTGTTGACGTGGAGCGTTCCGTCCCGTGCAATGCGCGCAGGCCACGCGTTCCGCGCGACGTCGGGACCAACGGCATCGGGCCATCGGTCGACGAGTTCGGTGAGGCCAGCGCCGGGCCCGCAGCGGGCCAACTCCTGTGTCACCTGATCGGCGAGTGGGCCCATCAGCCCGGGCGCACCTCGCCCGGTGTCACCGCAAAGAGCTGGGCCGGCTCGATCGGCAATGCGTCGGCGGTCGTGGACGTCACCAGCGTTTGTCCGCGTGTCGCCACCTGCCGCGCGAGCGCGAGCCGTCGTTCGGGATCGAGCTCGGAAAGCACGTCGTCGAGCAAGAGCAGGGGCGCGTACCCGCGGCGCTCGGTGATCACCGCTGCCTCCGCGACGAGCAGTGCCAGGACTGCCAAGCGCTGCTCCCCTTGCGATCCGAACTCCCGCAAGTCGCGATCCTCACTCTGGATCCGGACGTCGTCGAGATGGGGGCCGAGCCCGGTCGTCCCGCGCTCGAGATCACGCTCGAGCCTCGAGTCGAGCCCCGACGCAGTCGGCGGCGCGCCCGCGTACTCGAGCCGCATGCCCGGCAGGCCGAGCTCCTGCGCGCGGGCCGCGAGCTCGGGCGCGAGCAGGTTCAGCGTCTCGAGTCGTGCATCGACCAGGTCGGTGCCCAGTGCGGCGACGCGCTCAGTCCAGGGTGAGATCGCCGCACGCGTCGAGAGACCAGCCGCGACACGGCGGAGCGCAGCGTTCCGCTGGACCACTGCGGCGCCGTAGTCGGACGGCAGCGTCGCCCTCGCCGGCAGCAACCGCGACAGCACGCGGTCGAAGTACGCACGGCGGACGGTCGGGCCGCCCTTGACCACGGCGAGACGGTCGGGCGTGAAGACGAGCGTCGACACCTCGGCTCGAAGCTGTTCCGCCGCGCGCAGCTGCGCGCCGTTGACGGTGACGCGCTTCGCCTCCCTCGACCGCAACGCGACCACGACTGCGAGAGGGGAGCGCCCGCGCATCCCTTGCAGGGCGATCCGTCCGGCGTGCTCGCCGAAGCGGATCAGCTGTGCGTCCGCGCGTGTGCGAGGAGAGAAACCCTGCGTGGCGACGTGGAGCGACTCGAGCAGGTTCGTCTTTCCCGCGCCGTTGGGACCGGTCACCAGCACCAGCCCCGGCTCGAGGGTGAGCTCGAGCCTCGCGTACGAGCGAATGTCCCGCAGCGAGACGTCCTCGACGATCAGACGGGGAGGGTGATCGGCCGGTTCATCCGGCCAGGCGGATCGGCATGATCAGGTACGTCGGGTCATCGGCGTCGCCCTCGATCACCGCCGGCCGCAGCGGACTGATCAGCTTGAGCCGTAGCTCGTCGGCTGCGATCGACTCGATTCCCTCGCGCAGGAACTCCGCGTTGAAGCCGATCTCCATCGTCTCGCCGGCGAACTGCGCCGGTAGCGACTCGCGCGCCTCTCCGACATCCTGGGTCTGCGCGGAGATCGTCAGCTCGCCTTCCGCAAAGCGAAGCCGCAGCGGCGAGTTCCGCTGCGCCAGCACCGCGACGCGGCGGACGACGTCGAGAAGCTCGGCCCGAGGCAGCGCGACGTCGTGCTCGAACGACTCGGGAAGCAGCTGCTTGAAGTTCGGGAACTGACCGTCGATCCGCCGTGTCGTGAGCCAGACGTCGTCGACCGCGAACACCACCTGGTTCTCGTGCACGCCGAGCTCGACCGTGTCACCGCTTCCGGCAAGCCGCCCAAGCTCTGTCAGCGCCCGCGCGGGAATGATCGCTTCGAGCTCCGGCAGGTCCCCCGAGACCTCCGTCTCCTTCACCGAGAGTCGATACGAGTCGGTCGCCGCCATCACGAGCTTCCCCGACTCGAAACGCACGAGGATCCCGGTGAGCACCGGCCGAGACTCGTCGCGCGAGGCCGATCGCGAGACACGGGCAACCGTGTCCAACAGCACCTTCCGGTCGACGGTGAACGTGCCTACGGCATCGAGGTCGGGCAGCCGCGGGAAATCCTCGGCGGCATACGTGTGCAGCGAGGCGGAGGACGGCCCGCACGTCACTCGGACCACGGCTTCTTCCGGCCGCTGTTCGATCACCACGTCGCTCTGAGGAAGGAGCCGCACGAGATCGACCAACAGCCGCCCGGGCACGACGACGGATCCCTCACCCTCCACGGACACCTCCACCGACGAGCGCAGCGACAGCTCCATGTCGGTCGCCGCCAGATGCAGCCGGCCTACCTCGGCGCGCAGCAGCACGCCGGACAGGATCTGGACGTTCGCCCGCGTCGAGACGGCACGGGCCACGACTCCGAGTTTCTCGGCGAACTCGTCTCGGTTCGCAACGACCTTCATCCCCGTCCCCGCCTCTACTGCTGTATTGCCTTCAATCATTTAAGAAGAACCTCGTAGTCGTAGGGGCTGTGGAACCGGGGAGAACCTCTCGGAACCCTGCGGTAGAGCCATTCTCGCAGAGGATGGTGACAGGGGAGAACTCGGGGCTGTCAACAGGACCGAGCCCTCAACGGACCTGTTTCACACGTGCGGTGAGTTCTTGCACGAGGTTGTAGACAGATCTGTCCTCACGGATCAGGCGCGCGATCTTGGAGGTCGCGTGGATCACGGTCGTATGGTCGCGACCGCCGAACTCCTTGCCGATCTTCGGCAGCGACGAATCGGTCAACTCGCGCGAGAGGTACATGGCGACCTGTCTCGGATACACGATGTTCTGCGACCGCTTGTCGCCGCACAACTCGTCCATCGTCAGCTCGAACCGCTCGGAGACGAGCTCCTGGATTCGGCGGATCGAGACCTCGGCGGCCTCGCCCTGTGGGAAGACGTCCTTCAGCACGTCTTCGGCCAGCTCGACGGAGAGCGAGCGTCCCGTCAGCGAGGAGAACGCCACGACACGTGTGAGCGCACCCTCGAGCTCGCGGATGTTCGTCGAGATCCGCGAGGCGATGAACGAGAGCACTTGGGGGTCGGCGACGTGGATCCCGTCCGTCTTGACCTTTTTGCGAAGGATGGCGATGCGCGTCTCGAGGTCGGGCGGCTGGATGTCAGTGATCAGCCCCCACTCGAACCGCGACCGCAGCCGCTCCTCGAGCGTCGCGATGTCACGAGGCCGCCGATCGCTCGACATCACGATCTGGGAGCCAGCCTCGTAGAGCGAGTTGAAGGTGTGGAAGAACTCCTCCTGGATCCGCTCCTTGTGCTCGAAGAACTGCACGTCGTCGACGAGCAGCAGGTCGTACGTCCGGTAGCGCTGCTTGAAGCCCTCGATCCGCTTGTCGCGCAGCGAGTTGATGAAGTCGTTCATGAACGTCTCGCTCGTGACGTAGCGCACCGACAAGTCGCTCGAGTGCTCGGCGACGTACTGCGCGATCGCCTGCATGAGATGGGTCTTCCCGAGCCCGGTGCCGCCGTAGATGAACAGCGGGTTGTAGGCCTGTGCCGGCGCTTCGGCGACCGCGAGCGCAGCCGCGTGTGCGAAGCGGTTCGACGAGCCGATCACGAACAGGTCGAACGTGTACTTCGGATTCATCCCGCCGTCTGCGGACCCGGGTGTCCGCCTCGGCGGCTCGGAGGTCAGCGGCAGCTCGGGGACGAGTCGCTCGCTGACGGTGAGCCCGATGCGTCGCTCCTGGCCAGTGACGTCGCGGACGGCTGCGCCGATCAGACCGAGGAAATGGCCCTCGATCCACTCGCGCGTGAAGTCGTTCGGGACGCCGAGGACGAAGGCGTCGTCGGACAGATCCGAGGCCTCCGCCTCTGCGAACCAGGTCTGGTACGTCGTGTCGTTCAGCGCCCCTTGGAGCCGACCGGATACTTCGTGCCAAAGACTCTCCGCAGTCAGCTCAGCGGGGCGTTCCACGCCGCTCGTACCACTCCTCTCGGCTCCGGGGGAGGGCGAGCATAGCAGCGTCTCCGAAAGGCGACAACGGGTGGAAACTGGGGATGAAACTAGCGGGATTTCCAGGCATTTCCCCGGTTCCACACGACTCTCCACACCTGTGGACGAACCGTGTCTCGACGTCACATTTGGGTGCACTTCCAGCACCTTCCGGTGTGGACAACTCTGTGCACGACAACTCCGCTAGACTGGCCCGGCGTCGCTCCCCTTTCGGAGCAATTTCCCCTCCTTCGCAACCTCGTGAAGCGGACCTACCAGCCCAACGTGCGCCGGCGGAAGCGTCGGCACGGATTCCGCGCCCGGATGTCCACGCGCGCAGGACGCGCGATCCTGAAGCGGCGTCGCGCGAAGGGCCGGAAACGGCTTTCCGCATAGCGCCACGGTGAACAAGCGCAACCGGCTGTCGCGCTCGCGGGACTTCGACGCCGTCTATCGACAGGGCCGGTCCGTCTCGACGCGCTTCCTCGTGCTCTACTGGTTCGCGCGCGAGGAAGGGCCCGGGGATGCCCGACTGGGGTTGGCGGTACCGAAGGCGGCGGGAAACGCGGTCGTCCGGAACCGGATCAAGCGCCAGCTCCGCGAGGTGTGGCAGGCGCGGCTCCCCGAAATCCCGGGGGACAACGACTACGTCCTGATCGCGAAGCCGGGTCTTCCCGAGGCGACCGCCGCCAACGGCTTCGACTGGCTGAGCGCTCGCGTCGACGAGGTGCTCGGCATGGCGGTCGCGTGATGGGCCGGCTGGGCGTTCTCGCCGTCTGGACCTACCGCCTGACGTTCGGGTGGTTCCTCGGCGGTCAGTGCAAGTACCACCCGTCGTGCTCGGAGTACGCGATCGATGCGTTCAAGGAGTTCGGGCTCGTGAAGGGGACGATCCTCGCCGGTTGGCGGCTACTGAGATGCAACCCGTGGAGCCGCGGCGGAGTCGACTACGCCCACGACCAGCGGATGTTCACGTGACCTACCTGTTGATCCTCCAGCCGCTCGAGCACATCTTCCGGCATGCGCTCAACAGCCTGCACGGTATCGGCCTGACGTGGGCATGGTCGCTCGTCGCGCTCACGCTCATCGTGCGGATGCTGCTGGTCCCCGTCACGGTCAAGCAGATCCACTCGATGCAGAACATGCAGCGCCACGCGCCGCAGATGAAGGAGATCCAGAAGAAGTACAAGGGCGACCGGCAGAAGCTCAACGAAGAGCTGATGAAGTTCTACAAGGAGAACAACATCAACCCCGCGGCGTCGTGTCTGCCGCTCGCGTTACAGATCCCGGTCTTCATCGGCCTGTACTACACGCTGAAGAGTTTCGCGAAGCACCCGCCCGGAGGCCAGGCTGCGGTCAACGCCGGCGACTTCTCCTGGCTGCACATCGTTCCGAACATCACGGCGCACGTCACGAGCCACTGGTCGGGCTACCTGTTGCTTGCCGTCTACGTCGGCAGCCAGCTTGCATCCACCTACTTCATGAGCGGCACGATGCAGCCGGCTCAGCGACGGCTGATGTACGTCCTGCCCTTCGCGTTCATCTTCGTGATCGCGCGGTTCCCGGCAGGTCTCGTCCTCTACTGGATGACGACGAACCTCTGGACGGTCGGGCAGGGGCTCATCACCCGCCGGCTGATCCCGAAGACGCCGATGCCGACCATCCAGCGACGGTCGTCGCGCACGCCGTCGAAGGAGGAGGCAGCCGCTGCGAGCGACGACGGCGCCAAGCCGGAGCCCAAGAAGCCGCCGGCCCAGCCGAGGCAGGTGAGACGAAAGAGGAAGGCCCGCCGGTGACCGCCGACGAGCAGACGGAGACTGCGGAGCTTCAGGTCGAGGTCACGGGCGAGACGGTCGGCGAGGCGAAGTGGGCGGCGCTCCGCGAGCTCGAGAAGCGCTACCCGGGCCTGGACAAGTCGGCGGTGCACTTCCAGGTCGTCGCCGAAGGCGAGCGCGGTCTGCTCGGAGTCGGCTACACCCCCGCCCGCGTGGTCGCGACGCTCTCCGAAGACGCGGTCTCCCGGCCAGTGACCGACGAGACGGCGTTCACCACGTCGATGCGCGAGCTCGTGGAACGGATCGCCGATGCGATCGGCGTCGATGCGCGCGTGTCGGTGAGCGAGGACGAGGAGGCGGTGACGCTGACCTGCTCCGGCCCGGACCTCGGGATATTGATCGGGCGCCATGGGCAGACGATCGACGCGGTCCAGTACCTCGCGAACGCGATCGCGTTTCGACGCCATGCGGAGGATCGCAAGGACGTCGTCGTCGACGCCGCCGGGTACCGGGCTCGCCGCCGCGCGTCGCTCGAGGCGTTGGCCGTGCGCTCGGCGCAACGAGCGGTCGAGAGCGGGGACTCGGTCGAGCTCGATCCGATGACGGCCGTCGAGCGCAAGGTCGTGCATCTGCGACTGAAGGACTTCGAGGGCGTCGAGACGTCGAGCGAGGGCACCGAGCCGAATCGCTTCGTCGTCGTCTCGCCCGTTGACTGAGCGCTGGCTGACGGCGCTCGTCGAGACGCCGGGGTTGACGGCGATCGACGACGTCGAGCAGGCCCGCGCGTCGCTGCTCGTCGATTCGCTGCGCGGCGTCGAGGTCGTTCGCAGCGTCGGCGGGCCGGTGGTGGACGTCGGCAGCGGCGGCGGCGTGCCGGGAATCCCGCTTGCGCTCGCACTGCCCGAGCGCGAGGTGACGCTGCTCGAGGCCAACGGCAGGAAGTGCGAATTCCTGCGGCGCTGGGCCCCCGCGAACGCATCGGTCGTGCAGGGACGCGCCGAGGACCAGGAGACGGAGTGTTACGGCGTCGCGGTCGCAAAGGCGCTCGCGCCGCCGCCGGTGGCGGCCGAGTGGTGCCTGCCGCTCGTCCGCGAGGGGGGGATCGCCGTGTTGTGGGCCGGTGCGACTGCCGACCGCGAGCACGTCGCGCGCGTGGCCGGACATCTGGCGGCGGAGTTGGACGAGCACGTCTTGGATTTCATCGTCCTGCGCAAGCTCGGGCCTACGCCGGCGGGGTTTCCGCGCCGTGCCGGAGTCGCGCGGAAGCGTCCGTTGAGATGAGTAGCCTGGACGCGTGGCGGCACGGATCTACGCGCTCGCGAACCAGAAAGGCGGTGTCGGCAAGACGACGACGGCGATCAACCTCGCCGCGTGTCTCGCCGAGGCGGGTGAGCCGTCGCTCGTCGTCGACCTCGACCCGCAGGCGAATGCGACCTCGGGGCTCGGCGAGCGGGCGAACGGCTCGTCGACGTACGACCTGCTCGACGGCGCGCCGCTGCGGGAGCTCGTCAAGCAGACGAAGTTCCCGAACCTGCATCTCGTCCCCGCGAAGGCCGAGCTCGCAGGCGCGACGGTCGAGCTCGCGCATCATCCCGGCGGAGACACATACCTGCGCGAGTCGCTCGTCTCGGGCGTCGACGCGTACTCGTTCGTCTTTCTCGACTGCCCGCCCTCGTTCGGCCCGCTCACCGTCAACGCGCTCGCTGCCGCGGACCGCGTGCTGATCCCGGTACAGGCCGAGTACTACGCGCTGGAGGGGTTGTCGCAGCTCGTTCACTCGATCGACCTCGTCAAGGCCCGGCTGAACGCACGTCTCGCCGTCGGTGGCGTGCTGCTGACGATGGTCGACGGCAGGACGAGATTGTCTGCGGAGGTCGAGAGCGAGGTGCGCAACCACTTCGGTGAGCTCGTGTTCAGGAACTCGGTGCCTCGGTCGGTGCGGCTCGCAGAGGCTCCGAGCCACGGCATGCCGGCGATCGCCTACGACCGGCGATCACGCGGCGCCGACGCGTACTGGAAGGTGGCGATGGAGCTTGTCGAGCGCGCCTGAGCGGAGGGGCCTCGGCCGCGGGCTCGAGGTCCTGCTGGGCGGGGCCGCGACGACGGCGGAGCTCGCCGAGGTCCCCGTCGACGCGATTCATCCGAATCCGCGGCAGCCGCGGCGACGGTTCGACGCGGAGGCCGGCAACGGGCTGGCCGAGTCGGTGCGCGCGCAGGGAGTCGTGCAGCCGGTCCTGCTCCGCTCGCGCACGACCGGTGGTTACGAGCTGATCGCTGGCGAGCGGCGTTGGCGCGCTGCGCGCGACGCCGGGTTGAAGACGGTGCCCGCGGTGATCCGCGAGGCGGACGACCGCGACACGCTACTGCTCGGGCTCGTCGAGAACGTTGCGCGCGAGAACCTCTCCCCGGTCGAGGAAGCGCGTGCGTTCGCGATGCTGCTCGACGAGTTCGACCTTTCGCTCGGTGACGTCGCGGAGCAGGTGGGCAAGTCGAAGCCCGCCGTGTCCAACAGTGTGCGGCTGCTCGAGCTACCGGAAGACGTGCTCGCGATGGTCGATCGCAAGCAGCTGACCGAAGGGCACGCGCGAGCGGTGCTCGCGGTCCCCGACCACGAAGGTCGCCGCAAGCTTGCGCGCGAGATCGTGCGCAAGGGCATGTCCGTTCGTGCGGCGGAACGCACCGCACGGTGGGCCGGCGCCAAGACGAAGCCGCGCCGGCAGGCGACGGCGCTCGACCCCGCGCTCGTCGCCCGCGCGAAGAGCGCCGCCGATCGCATCACCGGTTTCTCGAGTCGTGTGTCGGTGGGCAAGCTCGTGGTCGAGTTCGGCGACGAGACGGGTCTCGCCGAGCTCGTCGAGGCGCTCGAGGACGCGTCCCCCGCGCCACCGCAGTCTGTGTAGGCCGGCGCTCCGCGCGGCGATCGGAGTGGGCGATCCTGGACTCGAACCAGGGACCTCCGCCTTATCAGAGCGGCGCTCTAACCAACTGAGCTAATCGCCCGGGGAGGTGGATTGTAGCGACGCCTTTGTCCTATGCTCGGCCGCATGACCGGGCTCGCAGAGGTGATGCGAAGAGAGGTTCTGACGGTCGCGCCGGAGGACACGCTGGGCGAGGCCGCGGCGAAGATGACCGACCACGGCGTCGGCGCAGTGATCGTCTCGGACTTCGGCCGGATGATCGGGATCCTGTCGGAGCGCGACATCATGCGCGCGGTCGCCGACCGCATTCACTCGAGCGAGGCACGCGTGCGTGAGTGGATGACTGCGGATCCGATCACCGCCACCGAGGCGACGAGCGTCGAGGAAGCCGGCCGCACGATGCTCGAGCACGGTTTCCGCCATCTCCCGGTCGTCGATGGTGAGCGTGCGGTCGGCATCGTCAGCCTGCGCGACGTCGCCGAGGCCCAGCTCAAGAGCTAACTCGCACGAGGTCGCTCGCCTCAGGGATTCCTCGTCGACCGCCCCGGGCCGATGCTGGTGGAACGTGCCGCTCGGCGCGTTGCGGCGATGGAAATCGGCGATCTCGTCACCTATGAGGGTCGAACGTTCCTGCTACGCGGGTTCGATCCCACGGGCGTGCCCGATCGACGCGCAGAGCTCGAGGATCCGGTGACGGGAGAACATCGCTCAGTGCTCTTCGCACTGGTCGGACCGGCGGATTCGGCGCCCGATGATCCGGGTGAGACCCTGAGCTAACATCAGCGAGAGGCAGCCGATGCAGGAGATGCACATCTACGGGGTCAGCTTCGACCTGGTCGGTAAGCAGCCGATCGTGCTGTTGAAGACGGCCGACGGGAACAGGTTCCTGCCGATTTGGATCGGCCATGCGGAAGCAGCCGCGATCCTGATGAAGCTGCAGAGCGCGTCCACGCCGCGCCCGATGACACACGATCTCGTCACCGACATGCTCGAGCAGCTCGGCGCCGAGGTCGTGCGGATCACCGTGACGGAGCTACGCGAGAACACGTTCTACGCGCAGATCACGATGCAACAGAACGGGTCGGAGATCGAGCTCGACTCGCGCCCGTCGGACGCGATCGCGCTCGCGATCCGCGCGGACGCGCCGATTTTCGCGGCGGACGAGGTGATCGAGGAGTCGGCGATCGAGTTCGAGGGCGACGAGATCAGCCAGGAAGACCTCGAGAGAGAGGTCTCGAAGTTCAAGCAGTTCCTCGACCACGTCACGCCAGACGAGTTCGCCGTCGGCGACGACGACTAGCCGAGCTCGCCCAGCTCGCGCTTGACCAGCGCGAGGATCTCCTCGAACAGGGCACGTACGCCGTCAGGCGAGAGCGGTCCGTCGTTGTCGTTCACAAGCCGCTCGAGCAGGCGCCGCTCCTGCTCGAGGTCGTGGAAGCCGATCGCCTGTCGCTCCTTGTGGCGTCTCAGCTCGGCGACGAGCCGCAGCCGCTCGTTGACGGCGTCGAGGACGATGCGGTCCTGGGCGGCGATCCGCGTCCGCAAACGTTCGAGCGACCCGTCGCTCACGGCCGCCCCTGGAAGTGGAGCTGGAGCTTCTTGCTCGTGTGCGGAATGGTGATCAGAACGAAGGGATACGTGATCTCGGCCTTGACCGGTTGGCCGAGTGCCGGTGTCTGCTCCCGGACCGTAACGACGAGCCGACTGCCACGGTCGACCACGCTGACGACGTGGAGGACGTAGCCGGTGCTCGATCTCGGCCCGGACGCGACGATGATCGCCTCGCGGTGCGCCCAGTCGATGGTCGGCAGGTGCGGGTGGAGGCCGGGCATCTCGTGGCGGATGTAGTCGAGCAGCTGGGCCTGGCTCGTGAACGTCTCGCGCGAGAGTCGCGGGAACTGCGCAGGATGGAACTGCGACGTGACGTTCGTGTAGGAGACGGCCGTTCCGGCTCCACCGCAGCCGGCGAGGACGAGCGAGGCGAGCAGCGCCGCGCTAGTAGACGTAGACCGTCTCGCCGTACGGATTCGTCTCGAAGAGCTGCGCGGCCAGCCACATGGGAACGCGCACACAGCCGTGGCTCGCCGGGTACGGAGGTACGGACGGGTTGCCGTGAATCGCATAGCCACCGGTGAAGTACATCGGGTCGAAGAGCGTGCCGAGCGGGCTCGGGTCGAATCCGTCCACCTTCCTGATGATCGAGAAGCGCCCGACCGGCGTGAACCGGCCCGGGAGTCCCGCGGTCGAGACAGGCACGATCAGGGCAATGCGCGAGTCGCGTACGACGAAGAGGACCTGCTGAGGCTTGTCGACCTCGAGGTGGTCCGCCGGCTCGGCATAGCGAGGCTTGGGGATCGTCGCCACGGCGAGCCGGCGCCAGAAAGTCGGGTCGACGATGCCGGTGCGCGGAAGGTTCTCGATCTTCTCGAAGGCATAGACGCTGTCGAGCATGCGCGAGTCGAACGTCGACGTGTACGGCGCTGCGATGTGGAGCGCGCGGAGCTGTCCGCCGAGTCGTGCGACCGAGGAGCTCTGCGCGCCGTACGAGAGCGTCGGCAGGACGACGCGCGCGCGCAGCACGTGCGTGACGGCGACGTAGCCGGCATTCGGGACGACCGCAACGCTGATGCCGTACGTCCACAGCTTGCGTGTGTCGAGTTTGACGCGTACCGCGCGCGTCCAGGTGTGGTCGACGAGCGTCCTGTCGCCGCGTTTGATCACGATCGACACCGTTCCTGCGTCTGCGGGGCGGACGCTGACCGCGAGGAGATAGAGGCTGCCTCGCGCGCCGCTGCCGACGAGCCGCGTCTGCAGCTGCGGGATGATCGAGATACCCACAGGCGCGGACACCGCGGTTCCTGCCCGGGCGGCGTAGTCCCCGGCGTAGCGGACGGGGGCGCGCAGCGTGAACCTGCCGGCGGTGTTCGTGGTCGCACGGCCGACCGGCCCGTGTGGACCCGCGACCGTCACTCTCACGCCCGCCGCCGCAGGCACGACGCTGCCGCGAAACAGGGCTCGCTTCGCGTAGCGGCTCTTCGACGGCGTCTGCAGCGTGACGCCGGTCGCCGTGACCGTGACGCTGGAGGTCGCGGTCTCGCCGTCCGCGGCCTGTGCCGTGACCGTCGCCGTCCACGCACCGGCGGCGTAGGTGTGCTGGACGGTCTGGCCGTCGGCTGTCGAGCCGTCCCCGAGGTTCCAGTGGTAGGACGCGGCCGCCCCGTCGGCGGTGAGCGTGACGTCGAGTGGCGCCGCGCCCGAGCTCGGGGACGCGTGCGCGGTCACGACCGGAGGCGCTCCGGCCGCGGCGGGAACGGCGATCAACGCGATCGCGCAGAGCAACAGGCCGAGGCGCACCGGCAAGAGGATAGTCATGCGCGCGTGCGTCAGTGCACGACTGCGAACGTCAACGACAGCGCGTTGAACAGCCCGTGCACGAACATGCCGGGGTAGACGCTGTCGACGCGGCTACGCAGATAGGCGAGCGCGGAGCCGAACGCGGCGAGCAGCGGCAACGCCTCGACGAGTCCGTGCGCGAGCCCGAAGAAGAGTCCGACCAGGATGATCGCGGTCCAGTCCCCGTAGGGACTGAGCAGCGAGAAGCCGAGCCCGCGGAACGTCAGCTCCTCGACGAACGGCGCGACCACGACGATGACGAGGCCGTTGACGACGTACGCCGCCGCGTGGGGCGGCTCCCACATCGTCGGGGTCAGACCCTGCTCGCGACCGGGGTGCAGCAGGGGGCCGAGCACGCCGCTCAGGACGAAGATGCCGACCATGATCAGCGCGCCGATCCCGGCGGCTCGTCGCCACGACGTGGGGCGGCGCAGCGCGAACTGCTCGCGCCGGTTGCCGAGACCGGCGATCGCGTAGACGATCAGCAGGATGATCGCGTACTGGACGATCGTCCCGGCGGCGGTGCTCCACTTGTAGAGGATGTTGCGATCGGGTCGTCCGCCCACGGCGCGATCGGCGTAGCTGATCGCGGCAAAGAGCAGGACGAACGTCGTCCAGAGGGCGAGCTGCAGCCTCAGGCGAGAGATGCGACCGCCTCCCTGAGCGGTGCGGGCGCGAACCGCACTCCGGCCGCTTCGGCCGCCTCTGCGTCGGCATCGTCGTCCCCGACGTGCAGCGCGCGCTCCGGCGCGACGCCGAGGTGTGTGAGCGCGTCGACGATGCCGTCGGGCGCGGGCTTTGCCGCCGCGGCGACGACCGCGGCGAAGTACCGCCGCAGTCCGATCACGTCGAGCCGTTCGTGCAGGCTCAGGTCCCAGTTGCCGACGACCGCGAGCTCGAGCCCGCGCGCGCGAAGGCAGTCGAGCGCCTCGACGACGCCGGACAGAACCCGGAACTCGAGCGCGCCGACGTACGCGTCGGCGGTGAGCGTCGAGCCGAGCGAGTCGTTGAACACGCCGACGCAGTCCTCGCGAAGGGCGCGCATCGTGGCCGTGTCACGACCGTCGCTCGCGTGCGCGCGGTAGTACGCGACCTCGGTCTGGAACGCGTGCCGGATCGCGCCGCGGTCGAACTCCGGCAGCAGCCGCTGCAGCGCCGGCAACGGGTCGACGAGCTCGACGAGCGTGCCGTAGGCGTCGAGCGTGATCGCGTCCAGCGACGCGAGGGTCACGACACCCACTGCCAGAGCGCCCACTGGGTGATGGCGATGCCGAGCACGAGCGAGCTGCATGCGACGATCGCCGTGTGCAGCCGCGGCTTTCCCGTCGACAGCGCGGCAAGGGCGAGGAAGAACGGGAAGATCACGAGCCCGAACCGCGGCAGGGACAGCAACGGCCAGCGGGAGCTCGGGAAGCTGAGCGGGATCGCGAGGCTCGCCGCCGCGAACAGTCCATACGGCGTGCCCAATCGCCGCCATGCGACGACGGTGAGCGGGACGAAGAGCAGGAGGAACACGAACGTCTCGAGGTTCTCGGCAGCGGCGTGCATGGGTGCGGCGCCCGGGACGCCCGCGCCGTGGCCGGTTGTGAACTGCTCGAGTGCGCGCCCGCCGGCGACGAGCCCGTGCCAGATCCCGCCCAACGGGCCTGCTGGCGAGAGGTGGCGGTGCCACTGGTCCTGCGCGTGCGCGAACGCCCACGGGTCGTCGAGCTTCCACCACAGGATCAGCGGGTACACGGCGGCGACCGGCAGCGCGATTGCGAGCTCGGCGAGCGCACGCACGCGGTCTTTGCTTCGCCACGCCAGCACCGCGAGCCCCGGGAGAAGCGCGACGCCCATCACGCGCGTGAGGATGGCGAGACCGGACACGAGTCCTGCCCACGCGAACCGTCGCCGCTCTGCGAGGGCGAACGCCGCGAGCGTGAGCAGGAGGTAGAGCGACTCGCTGTACACGGCCTGCAGGAAGAGCGCCATCGGGAAGAGAGCGAGGTAGAGCACCGCGCGGCGCGCGCCGTCCGCGCCGAGCCGCTCCTCTCCGAGTCGGTAGAGCAAGAGGAACGCGCCGAGTGACGACGCGAGCGAGACGACGATGCCTCCGAGCACGTAGTGGCCGCCGAAGACATGGCCGGCGAGCCAGACGAGCGACGGGTAGAGCGGGTAGAAGGCGGCGCTCGCCTGGTCGTAGCCGTGCTCGGCGATCCGGACGAAGAAGACGCTGTCCCAGCGCGCCCAGATGTCGGTGGCGTAACCGAGGTCGTGGATGAGCGGGGAGTCCCAGCGTGAGGCGTCCGGGTGGCGGTTCGGCTCGAACCAGAAGAATGCGAAGATCGCACCGAGCCAGATCGCCGCGCGGCTCCAGAGGAAGATGGCGATCGCGGGATTGCGCGTTCGACCGACGTGGAGCTCGCGCCCGGCGGCGTCGTTCGCGCGGAGCCTTTGACCGACGCCCACGGCGTGGTGATCATAGCCTCGCAATGGCGCGCGTCTTCACTCGAGAGCAGGCGAACGGCGCGCTCGTCGAGGCCCGTCCGCTCGCCGAGCGGATGGTCGCGCACCGCCGGGCGCTCGCTGCCGCGCAGGCGCGGCAGGGGGAGTTGGTGACGCGCATCGCCGGCAACGGTGGCGACCTCTCGCCCGGCGAGGTCAACGACGTCGCCGAGGAGGCTGCCCGTGAGGCGGACGGGATTGCGGACTGCGTTCGCCGCCTGGCCGAGCTCGGCGTGCAGGTGAAGGACTTCGACGAGGGACTGCTCGACTTCCCGGCCCGCCACCGCGGCGACGACGTCCTGCTCTGCTGGAAACTGGGGGAGCCCGAAGTTGCCTGGTGGCACGGGCTCGAGGAGGGCTTCGCGGGCCGCAAGCCGTTGCCGTTCGACTGAATGGGACGCGCCCCGCTCGTCGAACTGTGGCGGCATGCACTTCTGGTCCCGGCTGGTCGTCGTCGCGGTCGTCCTCCTGCTCACCGCGGTCCTCGCCCGCCTGATCGATCATGCGATCGCGCGGCGCGAGCTCTCGAGCGAGGCGATCACGCGCTACCGCGTGCTCAGGCGCAGCATCACGGTCGTGATCGTGTTCACCGGCGTGCTGTCGGCGCTGCTCGTGATCCCGCAGGTCCGTGCGGTCGCCGGCGGCCTGCTCGCCTCGTCGGCCGTGATCGCGATCGTCGTCGGCTTCGCGGCCCAGCGCACGCTCGGCAACTTCGTCGCCGGGCTGCTGATCGGGTTCACGCAACCCGTGCGTCTCGGTGACGAGGTCACCATCGACGATGCCCGGGGGGTCGTCGAGGAGATCGGTCTGATCTACACGTTCGTCCGGGTCGAGGACGGCGACCGGCTCGTCATCCCGAACGAGAAGCTCGCCTCGGATACGATCCGCAACGCCACGATCCGAAGTCGCGAGAAGGCTGCAGAGATCACCGTGCACGTTCCTTTGAACTCCGATCTCGCCTCGATCGTGGACCGGCTCCGCGCGGCGACGGATGCCGAGGTCTACGTCGGCGAGCTCGGCGACGACGCACGCGTGGTCCTGCGTGCGGAGGCCGAGGACGAGGCGGCGGCGGAGCGGGCCGAGCGCGAGCTCCGGCTCCGCGCCCACTCAGCCCTTCGCGCGGACGGCGTCTTCGCATGACGCCGTCGAGCAGGGGAAAGGGACGCCGCCCGTCGTCCGACGCGCTGCTCGACGCGAGGATGCGCAAGCGCCGCCGCATACGGACGAAGTCGCGTCACCGCCGGTTCGCGCGGATCGTCGTCGGCCTCGTCGTCGGCACGCTCCTCGTCCTCGGCGTCAGCGGCTTCACCGGCGCGGCGATCTGGATGTCGAGCTGCACGCTCAACTCGCTGCAGCCTGTCGCGGTCGGCCAGAACTCGTTCATCTACGCGGCCGACGGGTCGCTGCTCGGATCGATTCCGGCGGAGAAGAATCGCGAGCCGGTGTCGATGTCGCAGATCAGCAAGTGGGCTCCGATCGCCACGGTGGCGATCGAGGACCGCCGCTTCTGGGAACACGGCGCGCTCGACTACCCGGGGATCATGCGGGCGCTGCTCGCCGACGTGCGCGCGGGTCACGTCGTGCAGGGCGGCTCGACGATCACGCAGCAGCTCGCGCGCAACCTCTACATCAAGAAGCCCTCTCAGACGTTCGGCCGCAAGGCGACGGAGGCATGCCTCGCGATCAAGCTGGCCCGGTCGAAGTCGAAGAAGTGGATCCTCAACGCCTATATGAACCAGGTCTTCTACGGAAACCACGCGTACGGGATCGAGGCCGCGTCCCAGACCTACTTCTCCGAACACGCCAGCCACCTGACGCTGGACCAGGCTGCGCTGCTCGCCGGTCTGCCGCAGGCGCCGACGGACTACGACCCGTTCCACCGGCCGGCCCAGGCACTCGCGCGCCGTGACGAGGTCTTACAGGCGATGCTGACGAACGGCGACATCACCTCGACGCAGTACGAGCGCGCCGTCTCCGATCGCAACCTGCACCTCAAGGCGGGGAAGGTGTACTCGCGCATCCGCGAGCCGTACTTCTTCTCGTACGTCGAGGACCTCCTGCAGCGGCAGTACGGGACGAACACCGTCCGCTCGGGAGGGCTGAAGGTGTACACCACCATCGATCCGCGCCTGCAACGGTTCGCCAACCAGGCGATCAAGTCGACCCTCTACGAGAAGACCGACCCAGCCGCCGCGATCGTCTCGATCAACCCGTCGACCGGCGCCATCCGGGCCATGACCGAGGTGACGCCTGGGGACACGAAGAACCAGGTCAACTTCCTCTCCTCCGCGCACCGGCAGCCGGGGTCGACGTTCAAGGCGATCGTCCTCACGACCGCGGTGTCGCAGGGCATCGATCCCGCGACGACTGAGTACTTGTCCGCGCCGTTCGAGTACAACCCGACGGGAACGGGCTCGTGCTCCACGAACCCGCCGACGGCGTGGTGCCCGCAGACGTTCGACCACCAGTATCTGGGCGTGACGACGATCGAGCGCGCCACGCTCGCATCCGACAACACCGTCTACGCGCGGCTCACGCTCGACGTCGGCCCGTCGAACGTCGCTGCGATGGCGTACAAGCTCGGAGTTCGCACGAACCTGCGGACGACCGACGGTGCCTACGTTCCCGCGATGGGGCTTGGCGCGCAGGCGGTCACGCCGATGGACATGGCCTCGGTCTACAGCACGCTCGCCGCGGGCGGCATCTACTCCAAGCCGATGGCGATCCGCAAGGTCGTTCTCGCCGACGGCAAGGTGGACAAGGACGCCGGCTGGGGAAAGCCGCAGCGGACCCGCGTGATCCCCGACTGGGTGGCCGCCGAGGTGACGCGGATCCTCGAGGAGAACATGACGGAGGGCACCGGCGTCGGCGCGTACTTCGGGAGGCTGTCGGCGGGGAAGACCGGCACGACGGACAGCTACGCGGACGCGTGGTTCTGCGGCTTCCTCCCCTCGCTCGAGGCGACGGTCTGGATCGGCTATCCGCAGGGCGAGATCCCGATGACGGACGTGCACGGCATCGCCATCTCCGGCCCCACGTTCCCGGCCACGATCTGGAAGCTGTTCATGGAGCGGGCGATCGACTACGCGCCGCGACCGACGGCGTTCCCGGTCCCGCGCACGTCCCCCGTGTGGACGACACACGACCTGCAGTACGCGATGAGCGGGGCGTACTCGACGGGACCGAGCTACACGCCGTCGCCGACGACGACGACCACGCCGACGACGACGGGGGACGGGTACCAGCAGACGCCTACACCACCGCCTGCTCCGACGACGACGCCGACGCTGACGACGACGCCGATACCCACCCCGTCTCCGCCGCCGGGTCAGCCTCCTGCGCCGTAGGGCCGCTGTCGCCGGCGACGCGGCCCGGGCGTGCCTCGTCGGCGTCCCCGTCTTTGTCGCCGCGTGCGCCGTTCCCGACGGTGGCCTGTTCCGCGCGGCCCGCTATCGCGACGTCCATCTGTACCAGCGCTACGCGGAGTTGCTCCTGCATGGCCACGTGCCCTACCGGGACTTCTTCATGGAGTACCCGCCCGGTGCGCTCGCTGTCTTCATCCCGCCGGCGGCAGCGACCTCGGCGCACTACAACGCGGCGTTCAAGGCGTTGATGGCGTTCTGCGGAGCGGTTTCGCTCGTCGCGGTCGCCTGGACGCTCGTGCGGCTCGGCGCCTCAGTGCTCCGGGTCTGGGCGTCGGTGGCGCTCGTCGCGCTGTCGCCGATCGCGCTCGGCCCGGTCTCGTTGAACACGTACGACGCCTGGCCCGCGATGCTGACGGTGGTCGCGCTCGCGCTCCTGCTCGCGCGCCGCGACGTGCTCGCGCTCGCTCTGCTCGGGCTCGCATTCGCCGCGAAGGTCTACCCGGTCGTCCTGCTTCCCGTCGTGCTGGTGTGGACCTGGCGGCGGCGCGGCCGCGACGTCGCACTCACGGGTCTCGCGGCGTTCGTCGTCGTCGCGCTCGTCGTGGTCACGCCGTTCTTCGTGCTGGCGCCGCACGGGCTGCTCGAGAGCTTTCGCTCGCAGGCGGCGCGCGGACTCCAGATCGAGAGCCTCGGCGCCCAGCTGCTCGTGGCCGCGGATCACGCCGGCTGGTACGTGGTCTCGGTCGCGCACCACACGCGCGGCGCGGTGTCCTACGACTTGCGGGGCTCGCTGCCGCGCTGGCTCGGAGCGGTGAGCTCGGTGTTGCAGTTCGCCGCGGTCGCGGCCGTTGCGTGGCTGTACGCGCGCGGGCGGGACGAGGGGCAGCGGCTCGTGACCGCATGCGCGACCGCGGTCGCCGGCTTTCTGGCCTTCACGCGCTTCTTCTCGCCGCAGTACCTCGTGTGGCTGATCCCGCTCGTGCCGCTTGTGGACAGCGTCGCAGCCTGGACCTTGCTCGCGGTCGCGCTCGCGCTCGACCAGGTCTGGTTCTTCCACTACCACTCGATCGTGCAGCTCGGTGGTCGCTCGTGGGTCGTGCTCGTGCGCAACCTGCTGGCCGTCGCACTGTTCGCCGTGCTCCTACGCCGAGACGCGGTGGAAGACGAGCACTCCGTCGTCCTCGAAGACGAGACGCCACTCGGGGTTCCGTCGTAGCCAGACCAGGCGCTCCGCAGTGAGCATCGGCGCGAACCGGTCCGCGTAGCCGGGCTGGGTCTCGTCGGCGGCGATCCAGGTCGCATCCTCGATGTACGGGAAGCTCAACATGCGAGCGCGTGCCGACAGGTGCGCGCCGAGCGAATTCGTCGCGCTGACGACGGCGTTCGGCGGGATCATCCGCAGCGCGCGAGCCGCGATCCGGTCGTGTCGCGTCACCTCGCCGGCCGTCGCCTGGAAGGTTTGTCCACCGGGAACATGGCGCCACGTCGGGATCGGGCCGAGCCGGTAGTTCCCGACGAGCGCGACCGCGAGTACCGCCGTCGCGACGGAGACCGGTCGCCCGACGCGCTTGGCGCCGAACACCGCGGCGATCATCAACGGCGCGATCGCGCCCGCGGTGTAGTGGAAGTGGATGGACGTCTGCGTGGTGACCGCCGAGAGTGCGTTGATCGCAAGCTCCGGTAACGCCGCGACCAGGACGAGCGGCGACAGAAGCGGTACGAACGCGAGCGGCCACGTCAGCTGCAGCAGGTAGTGGAAGTCGCGCGAGGTGAACGCGGCGTGCGCGATGCGACCGGGGTGCGTCAGGGATGTCTTGAGGATCCCGACAGGTGAGCCCCCGACCTCGCTGTACCGCGTGTAGAAGTCCGACGACTGGCCGTGGTTGAAGTGCGGGATCACGACTGCGGTCGCGATCACTGCCCACGCGACTCCCGTCACGGCGATCACGGCGCCGACGAGTCGCTCCGATCGCGCGATCGCGTACCAGACCCCGAAGCCGGCGACGACGAACGAGATCTCCTCCTTGCAGGCGGAGGCTGCGACCGCGCACAGCGCGAACGGCAGCAGGCGATCCTCGTCGAGAAACCAAAACGCGTAGAGGAGCAACGGCGTCGCCAGTGCGACGGGGTGGAACTCGTTGAGCGCGAGCCACCCGGTCGCGGGATAGAGGAGGTACGCGAGCGCGAAGCCGGCTCCCGCACGCGCGGAGTTGAGGTGCTTGCGCGCGAGCCAGAAGACGGGCAGCGCGCCGAGGCCGATCGCGACCGACTGTGCAACGAGCAACAGGTCGGGGCTCGGCCACGCCCACCACAGCGGCGCGAAGACGACGAGGATCGGATCGACGTGAGCGGCGAGCCGCGAGATCTGATCGCCGTTCAGGTCGGTGATGCGAAGCGGGTGGCCGTGCGCAGTCGACCAGACTGCTTGGACCATGTTGCCGAGGTCGAAGCGTCCGGTTGCGAACGAGAGCTGGCGAAGGATCGAGAGCGCTGCGAAGCCTGCGATCCAGGCCGCTGCTCCGAGGACGACGAGTGTGCGGGCGCTCGGCCGGCGTGCCGACAGCCGCATCTAGGACGGCGGCTCGGGGGCGGCCTCGAGCACCTCGCGTGCCCGCTCGAGATCGCTCTCGGCCACGAGGATCTCGCGGGGCCCGACGTACGAGAAGCCGAGTCCTGCTCCGGTGGCTACGTCCGTCTGCCGCTGTACCGCCTGGATCCCCGCGGTCTCCAGCAGCCCGCAGATCACCTCTGCCTCGACGTCGTTGGTCGCGATCGTGAGCGGCACCTCGTCCATCGACCGGTCAGTCTACGAGTCGCTGCAGCAGCTCGCGCCAACGTGCGCCGAGGACGGCCTCGCTCGCGCGCTGCTCGAACGTCGCCCGGCCGGCGGCCGAGAGGCGGCCCGCCAGCTGCCGGTCGCCGGCGAGTCGCCGGATCGCGGCCGCGAGAGCGGCGGGATCGCCCGGTGGGACGAGCAGCGCGCTCTCGCCGTCCACGAGCAGCTCCCGCGCCGCGGGTGTGTCCCCGGTCACGAGCGGCGTGCCGCACGCGATCGCCTGGAACGCCTTGTTCGGGATCACCCGCGATGCCTTGTCGGACGTGCCGAAGATCCCGAGCGCGCAGCCGGCGGCGTGCAGCGCTGAGGGGAGCTGCTCGTACGGCACCCACGCGACGCGCTCCACGTTCGCCGGAACGTCGTCGAGGAGGTGCTCGAGCTGTCCGCTGCCGACTATGCGAAAGCGGATCTCGGGCGTGAGCCGCGCCGCTGCGAGAACCGTCTCGATCCCGTGCAGTGGGATCAGCTTCCCGACGAAGAGCGCCGTGAACGGCTCCTTCGGCTGCCAGCCCGCGCCGAAGACGCGCTCTTCCGCGCCGACGAAGCAGACCTCGATCGGCGTGTCGGTCAGGCCGGCGAAGTAACGCGCGTGCGTTTCGGTGTCGACGACGACGAGGTCGGAAGCCGCGAGCGCGCGACGGTCGACGAGCTCGAGCGCGCGTGCAGCGGCGGAGCCGGCGCGGAATCGCCGCCGGTCGGCGACGAGCGTGTCGGCGAGGGAGACGAGCGGGTTGAACACGATCGGGACACCGTGCGCAGCGCGCCGCGCGGCGAGCAGGTCGAAGTGCCCGGGGTAGCCGACGACGACCACGTCGGAATCTCCGATCCGCCGTGCGAGCAGCCGCAGCTCGGCGAGGCCGAGACGTCCCGCAAGCCTCAATCCAGCGCTCCAGCCGTCGCGGACGTCGTCCCAGACGCCGACGTGCTCCTCCACTACCTCGATACCGGCGTCTCGCAGGCATGCGATCACCTGCGCGTTCCGCGGATACGCGCGCTCGTACGTGCCGAAGTAGCAGACCTTCAGGGGAGGATTTCGTCGACGAGCAGCTCGGCGCGCTCACGCTCCTGCGCGCGCTCCTCGTGGTGGCTCGTGATCATCTCGCTGATCAGGCCGAGCGAGAAGAACTGCATCCCGACGACGACGAACAGCACGCCGAGCGTCAGCAGCGGCCGTCCGCCGATCGCGTGACCGAGCGCCTTGTCTACCGTCAGGTAGATGAGGATGCCGATCCCCGCGACCATCAACGCGAGCCCGAGGCCGCCGAACAGGTGCAGCGGCCGGTGGCGATAACGGCCGATGAAGGACACCGTGAGGAGGTCGAGGAAGCCTCGGAGGTACCGCTCGATCCCGTAGCGCGATCGACCATGCGTGCGTGGACGGTGATTGACCGGCAGCTCCGCGATGCGATAGCCGCGGTAGTGCGCGAGAACGGGGATGAAACGGTGCAGCTCCCCGTAGAGGTGCAGGTTGTGCACGACCTCGGCGCGGTACGCCTTGAGGCCGCAGTTCATGTCGTGGAGTCGCACGCCCGAGAATCGGCTCGTGACCGAGTTGAAGACGTGCGAGAGGACGCGGCGCGAGAGCGGGTCGCGCCGCTTCGTCTTCCAGCCCGTGACGAGGTCGAAGCCCTCGTCGAGCTTGGCGAGCAAGCGCGGGATCTCACTCGGGTCGTCCTGGAGGTCGCCGTCGATCGTGACGACGGTGTCGCCGCGCACCTGGTCGAAGCCGGCGACGAGCGCCGCGGCCTTGCCGAAGTTCCGGCGGAGCCGGACGACGCGCACGTTGTCCATCTCGCTGTGGAGGCGGGTGAGCGCGGCGAAGGTGCCGTCGGTCGAGCCGTCGTCCACGAAGATCGCCTCCCAGGGAACCGCAAGCGGCTCGAGCGCTGCGCGCAGCTCGTCGTACAGTAG